>JAABUL010004699.1_pt1 | contig 17926 bp, 24 predicted proteins | sample 5559151 | NCBI WGS metagenome assembly JAABUL01 (sample SAMN10711876, study PRJNA513368) | rock metagenome | isolation source: Antarctica rocks | place: Antarctica: Victoria Land, Pudding Butte sud | reverse complement strand
TAGGTCCGAGGCACCTCTGATGACCTTCCCAACGCCAATCTTTGTCTTGAAATCTTCACGGCCTATGGACGAATCGAATCTAGATATATAGAGGCATTGATGAGCGAGCTTTCTTTCTAAGTCAGTATACGGCCAACGAGGTATAAGTATACGTACATATTGCCTATGTAGTCCTTCTCCGGCCCTACTTTATCATCTTTTAGGTAGCCCGTGTATATAATAGTAACCTCATCTCCATTCTAGGGCTTCTCAATGCTAGTGCTCTGCTTGATGACTTTTCGAATGACACCCATGATGCTAGTGAAGCTGGCGTGATTTTTGAGAGCGGATCTAAGAAATGAAGTTATTGCAACGGGCAGGTTCAGTCAGGTGGGAATAGAGGATTCCTGCTTTCTTTAAAGAGTTAATAGGAAAAAAGAAAGAAAGGAAGAGAAGCCATGTTATATACTTCTTAAATGAAAGCGGTGAATGCTCGGTATGTATGGTCTGAGACTGAAAATCTGTTCCCACGTACGGGCGTCCAGATTGTTACTAAACAGCCTTGCCATGTTCTCACGTTGCAGAGCTTAATACAGTAATCGCCATCTATCCTACATCAGACCGCGCAGAATTACGGAGCTAGACTGGAAAATTTTGTCATCCCACGGCCCATGGCGCCGTTGCCGAGGGCGCACGGATAGCGATGTCAAATTCAGAGGGTATGTGTTGACGCTTTGTGCTCTGGGATAGGCGCTGGGAAATGTACAATCAAGTTACAAAGCGAAGTCTCAGATTTATATGGCGTCTTGGCCCTACCCCGCTATTGTCGCAGATCTTCAAGGACAACCCCACAACACTTCTGGCCACAGTCGGACAGGAGAAGAAAGTCCAACCATCAAGACTGAGCTAGTGAATTATCATTGCCATTCCAGAAATCCAGCGTGCTCGTCACTCATGAGCTCCACGGCACAGCAGAAGCATCTTGGGGTGGAGGATTTGTCAGGAGATGTCCCAAAAGTGCTCATTGAATGTGGAAAACAGCTCAAATCAGCCCCTTTCAAAGACAATGGGAAGTTCGAGGTCATTGACGACCGTACGGTCATGGAAGAAGCAAGCAGAGGTTTTGTCGGGATGCAATCAACAAAGGTACGTGCGTGCGCCATATCTATAGTTAATATTTGCTAACCTCAAGAAGCCAGACTGCCGTCTTATAGCCTGGCGATTTTCGAAACTAACGACACTGACTATCCCTTCGAAAGTGACCTTGGACCTTATTCCATTTGAGGTATCTGGAATGCCAACCGTCGGAGGAATGTCAGTGGAGGTGGGAAAAAGTATACATTTGACCAAAGACGTGGAAGTCCGGCCGTCATTCACCTGTCTTGTGAGAGTGTATGGATCAGAGCACATGGAGAGGAAGAAGTAGAGGAGAGTATTCTTGTATGGTACTCATTCGACTTTATGCTGCAGAGCAATACCATTGATTATCCCCCGTTCGCTCCCACGATTGCGGCTGAGAATGCAATTCATCTCGCGCCGAAACTTGCCGGAAGATGGGGATAGAGTCTATTCTCGGAGGCTGTTACCAAAAGGGCTCCGTTTGTTGAGTTATTCCCAAAGGCTGCTGTGAGATAGGGAGCGAGCTAGACATCATCCCATTACTCCACCACGGAATCTGGTTATATATAGAGACAGCGTTGTTCATCCCCCAATTCTGTTCTTCTGGTCCTTGAAGTCGATTCTCTTCCACAGATGTTCGCTGAGGCTGCTGCGACAGAAGTACAGCATTTTCAACTCCCCAGTCGTGTTCCCATGATCCTTGATATAGATTTTCTTCATCGGGCATTCTTGAAAGCTGCTGCGGTAACACTATAGCATTATTCGTTTCCCACCCCTGGTCCCCACATTCCGCATTCCGCTCCGTTCGTAACACTTGTCTGGGATCGCTCGGTGGGGAGGATGCTGGATCAAAATGACCGAAAGTCCGAGGAGCAACGCCACATGTTGTACGTAGGTCATTACATTCGCCAGAGCTGATATTTGGCGTTCGGGAGCCCTCGTTCTCTGTGGTAGCTGCTTCACTTTTTAGTTGATAGATGCGTAACCTAAAGCCGGACTTACCCGTTCCACAATCTTGAAGTTGATTTCCCATAACGTTGGTTTGAAGGGGTTGGACTGTAGGTACCAAACGGCATGCTCCGTTTCCTTTTGGGCCACCATTCTCACTCCCCGGCCACCTCACGCTGTCCTCCATGAGCTGCCAACGTCGCACATTGGGTGCTACCGACCCAAAATGCATGCTGCTCAGAGCTGAGGGGGATGGGTTGTTGTCTAACGAGAGGAATCCCTCCGTCGTAGGAACGGATTGTGTCAACTGGATTGTCTGCAATGTCGATTGGCTCCTTGTGGGTAAAGTGGAGGGTGTCATTTCCTGAACTTCTTGAATTGGATTGCTTTCGAGATCCCTGAAGCTCTGATGAACGGTGCCATTCACCGCCATCTCACTTCTGCCGTTTGTACTTGTGCCATCACATCCACCACAGTTGATCTTGTGACCAAAGGAGTGTGGAGAACTTGTATGTATGAGGTGCTGCAACGAGGGGATGCGTGATGCTGAAGATTGCTGAATCTACTCGGATGGATGATATTGGTTCTCCTCCGACGTGGTATGCGTTGCATCTAGGGTCGGTGGGATTGGTGGAGGTGTCACGATGCCGTTGTCCGGACATGTTCTCCTTCGTTTGGAGGTACTCTGGTCTAAGTCGGAGGTTTCGTTCATGCGCTTCCCTGCATACCAAATTTAACATGTCAATTACGCCACGGTCTATCGGCGATTGCTGGAAGTGAGCTTGCCTGTTTGTTTCTCCCGCCTTTGAGGTACAGCAGCCAGCACAGCCTACACAGCAGACGTAACAGCGGAGCATTTGGTGGCGTTTTGATGCATGTCGGCTGCCTTCCATGCTTCAGAAAAGGCGTCAAAATTGTCGTCTATGGTTTGTATCCTGTTGAAAAGATCAGCACGCTCACGTTGATGAAGAACAGACCCTACTCAAGTGTCGTTAATGTGGGAGCAATAAGGCCCATGAGTCCTGGGCATAGTGAATATAACTTGTCGAAAACTGCACCCTGTTGCAAGTATCGGTCGAGCCGGCGGCGTTTAGACTTTTTGCGTTTGCTATCACGGGCATGGCATAACAGTGACATTTTCATCATATCGTCTTTATACCGTCTCGTGTGTGTCTTGTGTTAGCGTCTATCAAGAGCGCCTTGCTTAATCTTTTCTTGCAAATTCCGATGCAAGCACAGTTTGTGAATGACCCTTCGAGCCGGGTCATTCTCCTCTGAGTCCACTAGTGATCGAAATGCTATTGTGCAGATGTTATCGATTTAATTCCTTTCCACAAGGATTGATTCCATGAATAGCTATTAGGCGTTTTGACAGAGTTTTCAATCTTTTTAATAAGCGTCATGATCTTGGTATTTTTTGCATCACTAGCAGTTCCGTCATGGCTGTCGTCCTTATGGTCATCCTTTCCGTTACCATTGTAATCACCTTAGACATTTTAGGTGTCAATGCCATCGCTGTTAATGTTGCTCTGCTCTTGCGAGCGATCTTTGTCAGAGCAATTCGGCTCAATAGTACCTCTCTCGTTCTAACAGGCAGAGTCGCTGTTTTTGTCGTTGGCGCTAATTTCGGCATTTTGGTCTCCCTTAATACGGCGGTCCTCGGCGATAGGCCTTTTACTATTGCAGTCATGACCGTTTCTTCGGCAGAAAATCGCTAATCGATTAACACCAATTGCACGTAATCTAGTACAAGCCTACAGAGACTGCGTTTGCTGCGATTAAGCCTTCTGGACAGCGGAGGGTTTGGAAGGGTAATGTCGCACACGAAAACAAAGGCGGCCAGAAGAATCCTTTACGAATCAGCAGATAGGCAAATAAGGACGGGTAGGGAGAGCCCTACTTCGTTCCACTCAAGGAGCTACCCTGAGCCTTTAACAACGACGTGAACCAGCTCCATCAGATATTTTGAAAACCTAGAAGTGAAGACGGTTGATGTTTCCCTACATCAGCCCTGGTTGCGCTTCCCCGTTAAGCCGCAGATCGACCTCCTGTAGTACGGTTGACTATTCCGTCTACTGTTAGCTTCTCGATAGCATGTCGAGAAATTAAACCGAAGTTAGTCTAGTCGTTCGATTATAGATTAGCATAAAACTATCTACTAGTCTAGCCATCCATGACGTCACGTCCGATGAGTCCGTGCTACTTGATCCCATTAGCAAGCGACCCCCGTACATAAGTACCTGGGTGGACCCAGAGGCCTTGGAATGTGCATCAATACGCCACCGAAAAGATCAGCGCCGCTCGTCTCTAATGGTACTGATATCTGATCTCTCGTGATATGGGCTTACGAATAACGGGAAAGGGAGAAACCGCTACTATCAAGTTCATCGACAGCTCCTATATAGGATCCATGGATCTTGCAGCCTCGTCTTCGATAATATCCTACACATTGCCACGTTTACCTTCTTCGCCCCGTTTATTAGGCACCGCTTTGTCTCCTATAGTCTTACCTGCACGCTTATAACCCCTATTATTTTCATTATGAGAAGAATCTCACTAAAAGCTTACTTAAGCGTTCTTATTTATATCCTCGTCGTTAATTTTACGGTACTTCCTCTCCTGCGTTGGCAGCTTATCCGTTTGGGTTTAAATTCTGAGCTATTCCGTTAACCACAGACATAGATCATGATATTGAAATGCGCATTAGACTCCGCTCTAGTCAGTCTACTAGCGCTAGACACCTCAAAGAGGATTGACGGCGGTAAGTAAAGACTTTATTCAAATATTACGTATATTATAGCGACTGATTAACTCGTGTAAGAGAATAGTTTAGGCTTGCTATTGAACTACTACTTCGCTTATCTATTATATGTGTATCTATCTCAGAGGTATATCTTCTAACAGAGGCATATATTAATATAAATACTAATATTTAATTATAGCTCTTATTTTCATGGTAGATTTTCCCAGGCGTGAACTTACGCTACCGTGGATGGTAGTGGCGTAAGCTTGGGCCTATTACTATCCTTACTCTCACGCTATTAAGGTTTCTGCCTTTCATCGAGTATAGTTATGCCAGCATGGTGGAACTTATATATACTAACCTGAACTGCAGCTTACATAAAGAGAGCTTATATTTCTAGACTATTTTTAGTATAAGCTTCCTGGAGTTTTTACTCTTCAGTTTGATTTACTAGTAGCCGCTTATCGACTCCAAAGATTATCGAAAATGGAGATCTAGTCTTACTGGAAGCTCTATACTTTGTTCTATAGTTGTCCTCGCGGCATTAATCTCTTCGGTGACGGGATGGAAGCTGCCATGGATTCGACATCTACTTCTCGAGATCTTGCTATTGCTTATCTCGATCCAGTCTTCGTTACGTTGCGTTTATATCGAGAACACCCTCACCGCTCAAGCTCCCACCAAGAGCCGTGGAAGAATACCGGACGAAGCATCAAACGAATCGGTGCGTATCCTCAACTATGGTACTAGCTATGGAAAAAAATCTACATCTGCATTAAGGAAACCATTGAGCCGCGACACAGATGACCCTATAGAGCTTTACGCGTGGAGCGCACTACAGATCCAAACGGCAAAGGAGCAAGGAATACGAGGGGGGAAGATGGTTCATACTCATTCTAGCGATTGCACGATGGGAGGGGTTAATACCGATTCCGGTGAGACTGGACTCCCTGTCGATCGCGCAGACTCTTGTTGACCCGCTCTTGTCGGCTTGATCTTTACGTTCTGACGTTGTACTGTAGCTCACATCCTTCCTCAAAGGTCCTCTGGTCCTGGTAGTCCTCGACGATCGTCATTCAGCTCCCGCACCTCGCCACCTCCGGGCTAGCTCCCTGAGATGACCGACTTCGCCCGAGGCCTAATTTATAACGGGGAAGAATCTAAATCGATACACATCTTGCTGGAGACGCATTGGCGTAAATTGGCCGGCCACGTTGAGCTTGACTGGTTGGAGTATTTGGCAAGGCAAGGAAAACCAAAGGAATTGATCGAAGATTTCACACAGATGAAAGGCTATCAGGAAAGTGCCGCAGATCTGGGGAGGAGCAAGTATAAAGTAATGACGGGAGGAGGGGACGACTAAATCGCGCGACTTATTGTCGACAGCGATGCAACGCGAAGTGATTAGGACTTGGGTATACTTCGTGATTCCTGCCGCAATTACAACCTGCAACGTGCAGAGAAGATGAAAAGACAACTTGAAGAAGGAGTAATTAGTCGCGTTAAGGCGGAGTGGTATTATCGTTGTAAAATAATGACAGATTTCTTTGAAGAGAAGTACGTCACGCAGTACTACGAACATAGGCGTTGTCGTCATTGCCGCGAGTTCAACAGAGTGGAGGAGGCAGAAACAGGCCAGAGGATAAGGCAAGGCGACTGAAGTGAGATGCTCTATATCGTGAATAACATCTTTTTAATACCTATTTCATGCCATCAGCGAATTTATACGCTTTCAGGATTACACGCCCGAGCTTTAAACCTCATCAGTAGTAACCCTTAATCATTCGTGATCGATCGCCCTATCCGGAAAGGCATAAAAGAATTTTTCTTTCATATTGATTAGATCTTCCGTTAAGCGTGAAGGGAAGGTTGTCCCTGAAAAACAGCACTTCCAGTGTGGATAAGGTCATGCGGTTTGATATCCCGCTACAAAGGATGTATAGACCACTCGACCGTCCATTAATCCTGTGGTGGTAATTTGACCTGGCATGACCTTAATTTCAGTGAGGGTCTGATTGTTGATGGGCGTAGATATAAGGAGGATCTCGGTCTATTTTGTTCTCGAAAGCTAACAGGCTCATTTTACTTTTTCGTCTTACTGTAATCTCCAGATCTTCCATCGATCCAGCTATCAAATTCCGGTATTTTATGACTTGAGGAGCCCTTCCCCGAACAGATATTACGGGCAAAATGAGCAACTTGTCATGTTCTCAAGACAGATACACTCGATTTGAGAACACACGATGGGTTCCTAGCTACCACGCAGGTCCAACACATGCCATCAAGTTAGAACATGGAACGTCATCTCAGTCCATGAACCGTATACCGACTGTCCCCTCTCTAAGGCATAGCAACCACGAGCCTAGTACTGCGTATGTCAATTACGCGCAACCAACGCAGCTCCTTTATCACTCGCTCCAAAGCTCTCAGTTTCCACTTTCGCACCAGATGGCTCAATTTCAACCTTCAAGCCAGACATCTAAGCTTTCAACTGGGAATCAGATGCCTCAGCTTCCGTATCCTCCCACCGCAAGAACTCCTCTCCCTCAGCCTCCGTACCTAGAGGAGAGTTCGCGCCCTTCGGAGGAAACCCCTGTTTATGTCAATGCTAAACAGTTCGAACGGATATTGAAACGGCGCGTTGCGAGACAACGACTTAAAGAAGGGTTGGGATGTACACCAGGAAGCCGCAGATCATATCTTCACGAAAGTAGACACAAGCATGCAATCAGGAGACCAAGAGGACCTGGAGGCAGATTCCTGAACAAAGATGAGTTGGAGAGGCTAAAAAAAGAGGTGCAAACCGGTACTACCGTCAGATGTTAAATCCCGGAAACAAGGACTGGACCGAACACAAACCATGTGAAGGAGGAAAGTGCTGATTCGGTGGCTGGTGTGCCAACTAATGATGAGAGAGGAGAACGGAGAGAAGAGGCTCGCAACGGCAGTCGAGATAAAGAGCCTTACCAACCTGAAGCCTGGCAAACCTCTATTACCCTGAGCCAATCCCAGCTCCATGCAAAAGGCTCCAGTCATATCAGTAGAGCGATGACGACATCGTTCTGTGGAGCTGCGGAGCTGGAAGAGTTGCACAGAAGGTTTCCAACTAGGACGGCGGCTGATGTTCAACGTACGGAACGCAATTGTTGTCAATAATAAGGGTGGTGGTGCAGATCGTCGGGATTTCAAGGCGTAGAGACCTGCAGGGCCTGAGTTTTAGTTGCGGAGGAGAAATCGTTTGGGAAATCGAGCGCTGAAGACGGACTTTCATGGCAAGATTGCTACACTATTCGAGGAGAGCTCGAGAGGAAGCTGTGTGGCGTTGACGAACGAACCCCGTAATCTAATAGTTGATCGCTACTTTGGCAAAAACTTCGGATACTGGAAACGCTTGTCTGTCGAGTAATCTTTATGCCGTAACCAGTAATGCTCATATAGGGAAAGATGGTAATAGCAATTTCGATCAGCGAACGCCCAAAGCGTAGGCGAGCAACTTCCAAGACCCTGTCAGTTATTGCAGCGCCGCAAGCCTGGCAGGAGCCTTCGTGGGCCTTTCCCGTTTCCTGACACTTAAATGTAAGACTGTTTGGCCTGCGCCATCTAGATCGGCTTCCTTATAAACCGTTGCCTTCTCCCCCTCCATCTTCCAAAAGTCAACATAAGCTCTCTCTGACAGGGCATAAGAATGGCAACGAAGCTAGGATTCCAGCCCTATATCTCCGTTATAACGGCCTTTAGTGATGCCTGTTCGTTTCTTTATATCACTATATCAGTCTTTCCTTGGTTGCCTTCAGGGTGGGACGGTGGATTCGCCTCCCTCAACACGCATACTTTATCTGCCACCGTGGAGGGCAGCCAAAATCTGGTCCCCGTGCCCGACATTCGGCTTTCCCCAGCCAAAGTTTCCCCGCCAAGATGGGAAGCCCGTCGGACGATTCGCGTCGCCTCTGACCGGATCCCGCCAAAGCTCACCGTAAGCTTTTGGGGTCGCTCGAGCTGGGGAGGTACCGAAATGGTCAAGTTTGGCGTGAAGGAGGCGACGTTCTGTGGGATACCAAAAGTTAGTCGGCAGGCCTTCCTTTGCTGCAACTTGAACTGATTGAGCATAGCCCCTATTTCGCGCCCGCGCAGAACACCTATCAAGACAGAACAGTTGGCCCAAAGGCATTACCAGATCCCGGAGGCAAGAGTCGTGTGACAGCGAAAGTGGAAGCGTGACGACGATAGAAGAAGGAGAGGAGGCGGATATAATTGCGGTGTTACCTGCGCGTGTAAATGCACCCTTCACTAAAATCTGGTTCCATGACAATCATCATGAATGATACGTGGCTGGCAGGCCACGAGCTGTCGGGCTTCGGGAAGACCTCTTGATGCTTTCGAAGACCGCGAGGCGAGGGCTTTGGTGTAGTGGTGGACGATCATCGAGGCTGCTTTAGGGGAAAATCCGTAGCTGCCGTAGGGATCTAATTTATTGGTGTACATGCTGCAGGTACTCATGGAGATCGAAAGGCGGCAGAATGATGATCCCCATAGGCTTCTCCAAGAGTTTTAACCCCACGACTTTGGCAATCTCTATTTTTCATGACCGAACAAGCTTCCCAAAGGTTCTGGGCGGGGTCCACGCGTATCGTGCGGCCCTTTAATATGACAGGTCTAACCCCCGAGTCACTCCTCAACGGCCCTTCACTCCAATCGATGTCAAGCAAGAAAGCTGCAATGGAACGTGATCCCCACACCGTAACCCGATTACCTACAAGCAGTGGATTAGACGTTTCGAGCATGACATCCAGCTCTCCTCAACTGACCGCTTCTTCTTACCAGTAAGTGATCAAGACCGGTGCTAATGACGTGGCCCGTCGGAGGATGAAAGCTTACTCTTTTGGTACGAATCACAGCCAGCGTAGCAAACCATCTGCCCAGCAGAAATTATCCCTTGCATGAAGACGTCTGTTCTACGCCCAGACGATTACAAGATTTGAGAGGCAATTTCGGTATCCGTTGTAGGAAAGTGAGAAGGGACACTTGGCTTAGCTTCTTCATTTAAATGTGGAGAGCCCTGTGAGGAACGAGGATGCGATTCGGGACGCTTCCTCACTTCTATAGCGAGCACAAGGTTCAGCAAAGGTTGCTCAAAGTGATCCTCGAAGTGAGAGAGAGGTACGCGACGACCTAACATCGGACGCAGCAAGGGTACATGAAGGAGATACCACAGGACACAGAAGGGAAGCAGCAGAAGAGAAAGACGACAGCGAAGTAGACGACGTTAAGGATAGAGAAATAGAGGAAGCATTACAATGGCTCGGAGCCGAATGGGAGTCTATCACGAAGATTCTCAGGCAGAGTGACCCGGGAGTATATTGGAAGAATGTTTATTAGGTAGCCATGAAGAAACGGAGCTCTCCCACTCCGGTAAAGTTCGGAGTCGGAAGCAGCGAAGTGAATGTAACTCCTCTTGAGCCAGGGAACACTAAAGCCAGCATTGTAAGCCATGGAGCAGGGACGTATATCGAAGCGTAGTCATAGAGGCGTAGACGGATCTCTAATATATGTCTAGGCCTCGTCGGATCTGCGACTCGGCCAGCCCTGTAGTAGTCTTCGTAAGCCTGTTCCGTTTCCTGCGTTTCCCACAGAATTGATATGCATGCCTGATCACACCGCGTCCGGGGGAGTCGTCGGTGATGTGGGCCCACGGAAGTAGCGACAATGTCCACGCTGGTTCATCAGCTTGCGTTGCAAGGGCAATGATCAGCGGCTGATGATGCTCCACAGACTGGACGCCCTCTATTGCGCGTAGAACCCCTCGCCTTGATTCCTCCACGGACAAATTAGATTCACCGTGTTCCCACGCTAAAGACACTGCAGAAAGGCCAGGGGTGGTCGACCCTTCACTTATAAAGACCGTGCCGACGGTCCTCGCTTTATTTCTGTATCTTCTGATTTCAGAACCAAACAAGCTTTGACCTCAGATAAATCAACCCGGCGAAACCACATGGCCAATACCGCTCAGATTCACGGTGATCCCTGGAAGGCTGCGATAGATCGCGCGATTCCCGCAGTTGTCACGATCCACTCCGCCTTCCCATACTCTTTCGACATGATGCCACGCTTGTGCGGTGAGGCTACAGGGATCGTCGTGGACGCAAATCTTGGTATTATCTTGACGAATCGTCATGTGGTGGGCGAGGCACCAATGTGTGGTCGAGCGGTGTTCCAGACGGGTGCTCGTCAATGCGCCATCACCCCCTACTACATCGATCCGATCCATGACTTTGCTCTGTGCAAAATCGACGTCGAAAAACTACACGGTCTGCCTCTGAGAGCGATCGAGCTCAGGCCTGACCTGGTCGAGGTGGGCCTGGAGATTCGCGTCCTCGGCAATGATACGGGACAGGTTATGAGCATCCTCCCCGGTGTCATCAGCAGGGTGGACTGTAATCCGCCACATTGGGACGCTCGTAAGTACCGCCACCCAGACGGGTTGACATCACGGGTTAACGCAGCCTCCAGTGACCCATTACCTCCAGGCGTCGGCCGACACTACTGGAGGAAGCTCAGGAAGCCCAGTGGTCAACAAAGACGGATTTGCCGTGGCGCTGATGTCAGGCGGTTCCTTCTTCGCGTCAACGGACGTATATCTGCCCCTTGATCGGCCCTTACGTGCTTTGCGAGCTCTCCAATCTGGACAAATCATATCAAGAGGCACGATTCAAAGCCATTGGGAGTTGGAAAAACCTGCGGACTGCCTAGCACGAGGTTTGAGCGATCAAGTCATCCAAGAGTACAGTCCAGATGGTTCCGGCTTACTGGTAGCCAAGATGGTCCTACCTGAAGGTCCGTCCCACGCTAAGGTCATGGAAGGAGACGTACTTCTTGAAGTCAATGGTGAAAATGTTTCGTCACTCTCCCGATTCGAGGATTTAATGGACGATGCCATTGGGGACGGGATCAAAGTCCGAGTCAAGCGTCACCAGGACGATCATGACTTGGTGCTGAAGGTGCAGGATCTTTTTCAGCTCACGCCACACCGAATTCTCCAGTTCGCCGGTTCCACCTTTCACGATGTCCGCTATTACACTGCGTTTCGCTACAACGTCCCTATCAAAGGCGTCGTTCTCGCCGACGCCGAAGGCTCCTTCAAGCTAGACGGCGAATACAAATTGATTTGTTCTCTTAACAACCGACCGACACCCCATCTGGATGCTTTCATCAAAGTTGCTCAGGGGATCCCTGGTGAGTACCGATCGTTCGCCTGCGAGATGGCCGTGCTGACGCGATCAGACCGAATGAAAACCGCCGTTAAGTATCGAAACCTCGGCGATCCCTCTAATGCATTCTATGCCACTATCGTGGTGGACCGTCACTGGTTGAGGGCACACATGCTTCTCCGAGCACGCGACGAGAACATCGCCTCCTGGAGCATCAGAGACCTTGGACCCGCACCGCCTGCCGTCCCACTGGTGAAGCAGGTGTTGCCATCAGGGCCGGCTACGGAGTGCCATCATGCTGTGCGGAAGATCGTAACAAACCTAGTGCAGGTGCGGACGAGGATCCCGTACGAGACTAGTGGCGCACCGCACGAGAAAAGGACGTTTCTGGGCCTCGTGATCAGCGCCAACGCAGGCTTTGTGGTCATTCCGCGAAGTTTCAATCCTTCCGACCTGTGTGACTTGTCCGTCGTTTTCAGAGACTCGGTCGAGCTTCCGGCGAGGATGGTGTACGAGCACGCGTTGGGTTTCGCTGTGATCCAATACGACACCTCGCTTGTCCAAGGCCCAACAAGAGGTGTAACGTTCAGTAAACGAGAACTCAAGGTGGAGGACAAGACAACCATCTACGGGCTCAACCGAGACGGTTCGGGCCCTTGTGCAGTCAGCACGGCCGTAACAAGCATTGGGCCGCTGATAGGCGAGTATGAGCCGGAGCTATCGTACCAGCCAATCAACGTGGATGTGTTGCACCTCGAGAAAGACTCCATCTGCGATGCTGGCGTGCTGCTTGACGACGATGGAGATGTGGAGGCATTGTGGCTCCCGTTTCTCACAGTCCCGTTTGAAACCCACGTGGGCGTCCAGGTCTCCTTACTGACGCCAGCGTTTGAAAAGCTCCAGCAAGGGATCCTCCCACAAGAATGTAGGATGCTGGAGGTTGAACTCGCAAAAGTTCACAAGAGCGATGTGCAGGTTTTTGGTGTGTCCAAAGGTATGACCCTCCTCCGAATCGTGCAAGGGTTTTTGCTAATGCATCACAAAGATACGATGGAAAATTTCCCGCAAAGAGAGTTCATCCGGGTCGCGAAGGTATCTTGCAGCCAAGAACCGACAGGCCTCGCCGCAGGTGATATCTTGTTGATGCTGGGGGACAACGCAGTGACGCAGATGTCAGACCTGTGTGACATGTTTGCCCTTGAAAATTTAAATATGTCGGTCGTTCGAAACCAAACTGAGATGAGGGTGAATGTTCCGACCGTCGCGACGTCTAGCTGGCAGAGCGACAGGGTGGTCTGGTTTTCCGGAGCTCAGCTCGAGCCGCCGTACTTTCCACTTCCCCTGTGCGCCCGGAAATTGTACAGTCAGATCTTTGTGACCAGCTGGCGCAGTGGAAGCCCAGCGGACATGTACGACCTCTCCGTTCGCCACTTTATCACTGGCGTCAATGGCGTAGCCACAGAGGACTTTGACAGCTTCACAAACGAAATCAGGAAGTTAGCGGGGAACAGCTATTGCCAGATTACCCTCGTCAGTCTGCAAGGCCTCACCAGGACTGTCTCACTGATGCCAAATTTGCGAGACTTCAAGACCATTGACGCTCGAAGGAAGGAGAAGGAGCCTTATGATTGGGAGTTCCAGGAGCTTTAACGGTATCAAAAGTATCGGAGTGGTTCTGGGGTTTAAGAGACCATCAACTTCTCTGCTCTAAGGCCTTGTTCCTTTGGTTTGGGACACTAGCTGGGTTAATGAGATGCAGGAACTGGTTCGCGCAGCTTCTTGCGAGTAGCTTTATATTAAGGAAGGATGTAATAATGTCAACGCCCACCTCTTGACGCCTTCTTCTCCCTCCAAGTTTGCCCCAAGCCCGGGGCGATGAGTTGACCATTCGTCTTGGAGGAGCTCTTTCGCGATTGGTTGGTCTCGTGAATTCAGCTTCATGATGTTGCAGACAGAGCTCCTGTGTCCCACTGGTTAACCCTTATCCGTGGAAAGATAAAGAGACCGGAGACGGATGACTTACAACGACCCTTGCGTCTAGATCTGGTGGGAACCATTAGCTCGCGGACCTCGGGCGGGCGGGGCACGTCGGCGCACTAATCATAAATCCTAACCATCACATCCTCCTCCAACGCACCATATATTCATAGCCCTTTTCCGCCCGTCTCTTGCCAATAATCTTTGTGATCTCCTATTCCTGCTCTTCAAGTGGGGCATTCGGAGCCTGAGACTGCTGAGAAAGTGGTGGAGTGATGGCACTGGGAGGACCCGCGACCGCTGCTGCTCTATGATCTTCTTCGCTGACGACCCGCCCACATGGACGCTGCGGTAGAACGGTATTGTGAGAGGTCGGGCGGTCAATGGGTTCGATGGTAGGTTCGGTAGTATAGGTACTCAAGCAACCGTGCGTCTTTACCTGTTCTCTGTGATGGGAGCTTTGGAGGGTTACAGGGCTAATCTTAGAATCCACGCTCGTGGCCCTGGTAGAGCCGCCCATCTCGCTGGTCTGTTCGTCATCCTCAAGCACGAAAGGGTTGTCTGAAGTATGCTAGAGAAAAGGCCTGGACGCTGGTCAGAAATGCACTTAGGAGGGCTCACTTTGACTATCACCAGCGCCATTGAATCGACTAGAGCCTGTATTCTCGCGTTGCTGGAAGTCTGGCAGAGGGGGAGGTCGTCTAAAGACCTGCTTGGGTTGCGATCGGTGCCGTGCGAACTCAAGATCGCTCAGGTCATCGTCGGTATCATCTGTCTCGTGGACAGATTCTTTCGAGAATCATTAGACGTGGTATAGGGCGACGAGGGCCTGCGGACTAACCTGTACGACGCAGATTCTTTCGGTCTTGGCGAGCTTGTCAATCTGCGCAGCTGTAGGATCTCGCCCGCCCCACATAGCAGGCTTGATAGCTAGGAGTTGAGAATGCATTTGGATAAGAGATCTGTAAAATGGTGTGATCAAAGCTAAGACGCAGACTTCGGACTCGCCACATCTTCATGCTTCCTGACTCGATGTTGGGATACGATGAAAATAACTCACTCGTCCTTGACTTTCGCCAATATCAGCCAGCAGTAGTTCCAGCTTCGGTCGCTTGAGGTGTCTCTAATACTGTTGCATTAGATAGTAGCTCTGGTACTCCATAATGATAATCACTCCCGACATTAGCTACATACGGAGCATAAGTTGAACGAAGATATCGAAATGCATGATCTGCCACAACTCTCTTCTCGTGACACGCGCTTCCTAGTCTGCTAGGTCAGATCCAGAGGAGACGGCAATTGGTCAAGAGGTACCATTGACTCAACGCCTGCGTTTTGACGCTTTTTTCTCCTTCCAGTTTTCCACCAACCCCGGCGCGGTGAGACGGCCTCCGTCCACCCAAGACGACTTCCATCGTACGAGGTATTGCTTGCGGGGCCTCCCACGCCCTTGCTTCATATCTCTTTCGTCGACGATTTCTCCTTCCCAACTCTGTTGCTCGTAGATGATAGCCATCCGAGATCGTTCGCCTATAGACTCTATCTTACCATCATCACTTGTATCTCCCCCAAAGCCGGTCGAGTGAGAAGAGGTAGGCCGAGGGTTTGAGCTATGGTGGGGTCTGGGAGATCTATAGCTGCTGATGTCCGACTCGTCCCCCGTCACGCTTTTCTCATCTGAAGAAAGTGGTGACGAAAAGCGGCGACGTTTGACACGACGCTTCACGCGAGGTTTCTCTTTGGCGAAAGACAGGCTTTCCTTTGCGGAACGTAGTAGAGGCGTATCGCTGTCGGCCCTCTCGCCGTCATCTTCCATATCTTCTTCTCTTTCTCTTTGATTTTCCTCGTCGCCCGCTTCCGCCTCTTGACGGTCCCATTGCTCTTCGTTATCCTCACCGGCTGATGGGCCAGGCCCGGTATCTATACGATCCTCGTCTCGAGACTCCCACGCCTGTTTCCCGAGTGTCGACGAAAGGAGCCCTTTGAGGTTCGGAGGAGGGGTACTGGAGGTAGAGGTATTGGAGGTATAATGGACCTTCTTCTCGGGGAAGGACGAACGTCTGATTCGACCAAATCTCCGTTAGCATTAAGATCATCGCGTAGGCCTTGTTGGGTCCTTACTCGACCCCTGAGCTCGCTATCGAAGTCAACTGGGTGTCGGGCGTATCCGACTCCTTAAACTGTCCGTCAGCAGTCGAGCAATCGCTGTGGTAGCCGCTACTATCGCCACCGCCACCGGCTTCTCGCTCAGCGGAATCGACATCGTCACCTTTCGAGTGATCGTTATTAAATATCATCGGCTCATCTGTAGACCCTGTAGACCGTTAGTCTCCATTTCAGCGACATACGGAGCTGCTGGACCCGCCCTTTTTTCCACTTCGTCTCGAGTCGGGAGTGGTGACCCCACCGCAGTCCTCCCTGATCACATGTTCTAAGTATCCCGCTTTGTGCTCACCGCCGAAGCCCGCTCGTTCGGACTGTCTCGTGGCTCCGGCATTGAGTAGCAACTGCTCGAGGATTAGGAGGTCATCGTGGTCTCCGATAATGCTGTGATCGAGGTCACCCGTGATGCAGAATGAGTTTGAGGCATCTTCAATCATTAATGACTATCCGGGGAAAAATGACTGAAAGCCTACCTTCGACGTCGCCTTCTGTTCCTTTATGATCTGGTGCTGGTTCGCGGAAAGGACTGAATTGTTCTCTTAATAGCGAGTCGGTCATGTCTATGAACTCAATTGGATTGTCGCCGCATAGTCTTCTCCTCCATCCACTGCTTGGCCCCGGAGCCTTGGGAGGTTTCCCGTCTCCAAGAACCGTGGGGACATTAAAGTTCAATGCCTGGGACACCCTCTCGCGAGGCAGACTTGCCTTAGTCGGGGGTTGATAAAATTGAATGGAATTCATGTCAGCTAAAGCCATTGTGGGACTCAAGCACGAAAATAGGCGGCGGAAAGAGAAGGAGAGGGATAATTTTGGGTGGAGTCTAAGATGAAGGTCCATGGTGAACGGAGGCGGCGAGGCGAGGTTCTTATACGTTTCTGAGTCGTACGTACACCGGTACTGCCTAGCCTCTCTCCAACAAATGAAAGCTGAGGGCCACCGCCCTATCTTCCTTGCTCGTACCCCCTCTCTTTTCCCCAAGACCATCGATCCCCAATCCCTGGCCATCGCTGCTCAACCGCCCCATGCCGAGCGTGCACGGATCCCAATCATTCATCTCACATCCAACGGCACGCGCTGGCGCAGCTCTCGGCCAATGGAGGCTCGTCTTCGATCCACGTCCCACGCAAGCTGAGCCTTCGCTGCATCCCTCGGAGATGTCCAACCGTCAAAACTCAGCTGCTGTAGCCTAGATCTTCCAGTCAAGACTCCCGCAGTGGATTGGCTGCACTGCGCCCTCCACCGTGGCTGCCTAAAAGCGAGATCGAGGTCTCGTGGCCACGTCACCAGGTCAACGCCATTACGGCATCCTTATCGGCACAGGCATGCAGACACGTAAACACCGCTGTCGATCGAGGCGAAGCCAACTCTCCTAGACCTCCATTCGCTGGCTTACAGCTCACCGTCCGGTATTTGGCGTCACGCTCAGGCCCCTCGGTGCCAGGCCATCTGGTTATTGCCGAGGTGCGAACCCTGTTGGCACAGCCAGGCAGACATGCAGAAAGCCCGAGCGTATCGCGATGAGGGATGAGGCACTTCGTTCATTGGTCGTATGGCAGGCATCCTTGTCCAACACTCGTATCGCTGTAGGATCCTCGCCGCAAGCTGAAGCTCTCAGCCAATATCGTCGTAGAGTCGCAGGTCAGCTGAGCAGTAATGAAACCGTGACCGGCGAAAAGGGCAGAAGCAGCGGGATCAAGAGCGGCAGAGTCGAGTACATGGAGGCTTTCAGCTCGCCCCAAAATAGAACCATCTCCGTTCGAGCTGAGCTGAGCTGCAGCAGCGGAGTGAAGGG
>JAABUL010004696.1_pt1 | contig 17944 bp, 13 predicted proteins | sample 5559151 | NCBI WGS metagenome assembly JAABUL01 (sample SAMN10711876, study PRJNA513368) | rock metagenome | isolation source: Antarctica rocks | place: Antarctica: Victoria Land, Pudding Butte sud | reverse complement strand
TCCTCGCGCAGTAACTCCTGCACGATGCGGGCCTTGTAGGCGGAACTGTATTGTTGTCTCATCGTGGTCTAGTCTACCACCTCTAAGCGCCCCCTTTCACTGTCCAGGTTCCTGGGTCCACTATAGGCGGCCAGGACGGAGTGAATGGGCTCATCCCCAATGAGATGGACAAAGAAGTTCACCCAGTAGATGCCAGCGTTGATGATGTCCAAGTGGGCACACTGTACTTCCACCAAACTGAGCACCCCGATGCAGCCTCGTCGGACACACTGCAACACGTCAAGCGGGGTGGCACGCGCAAGTAGCCCGTGCGGCACCACGACAGGCAGCCGCCGCCCTTCGATCGCGTCGAGAATCCGCCGCCCGGCGGCGTATGTGTCGCCGAGCGGCTTCTCCACCAGGATGCCCGCGAGAGGCAGTTGCAGGGCAGCGAGGGCGACCTCCTCATGTGAGGACGGATACGTGCTGACACATACCACGTCGGTCGGGCACTCCGTGAACATCATCTCGTGAGAGGAGAACGTGCGGACGCCTCGGTACTGAGTTGCGATCTGTTCGCGCACGCGCTCATTGCGGTCGGCCACGGCCCGCAGTGCGAAGTTCGGCGAGTTCGACAGGGCCTGCGCGCTGAGCTGGCCGCCGACGCCACCCCCTACGACGCTTGCAGTGAGCGGACGGTTGACAACTGGCGTATCATCCATTTATCTATCCCTCTCGTATGAGATTTGTAGCCATGATGACCAATAAATGACATGTGTTAGGGCTGGCACCGCATCGGCAGAGCCATGTCGCAGCGGCAACTACTACTCGGTCGATGGCCAACGTGACTCCTGATACATCCATCTCTTGACTCTTGACAGGCGTCGCCCCTCAGTTCATAATTACACCGCTACTCACTCGTCATGATGATATGCTAGGACCTCGGGGCCATGACGTCAAGCTGGCGGACGATAAGGAGAATTGTGTATGACCAGAGTTGGGGAACCGGTGCTTGTGGGGCGGGGGCTTACTTTCGCCGAAGGTGTCAACTTCGACCGTGACGGCACACTGTATTGTGTCGACGTATTGGGGGGAGGAGTCTGGCGCATGCCGCCGGGCGGCGAGTTGCGAGAGTGGGTACATACGGGCGGCGGTCCCAACGGTTCCCGTTTCGGGCCGCGCGGCGACCTATTCGTGGCCGATTGTGGCCGGCAGGCCATCCTGCGTCTGTCGACCGACACCGAGGCCGAGACCGTTTATGCCGACCGATGCAATGGCCGGCCATTCCGTGGCCCGAACGATCTCTGCTTTGGCCCCGACGGCACTCTGTACTTTACTGATCCCGCCGGGTCCTCCTTACAGCAACGCATAGGGGCGGTCTATGCTGTCGCGCCCGATCGAATCGTCAGCCAAATTGTCGACGGGCTTGCTTTCCCCAACGGCCTCATGGTCACCCCCGATGGCACGACGCTCGTGGTGGCAGAGACCCATACCGGCATCCTGCACCGCTACAGCCTGGACCCTGCGCGTCCGTATCAAGAGTTGGAGCCACTGACCACGCTGAGGCCGGCCAGGGAACCGGACGCCACGGGCAAGAATGACGCTGGACCGGACGGCATGATCTTTGGCACCGACGGCAACCTGTATGTCGCGCACTACAACGGCGGTGTCGTACGGGTTATCGGTCCCGACGGCATGGTCGTATCCAGCTTGGCCTCCGGCGGCCCGACGCCGACAAACGTAGGTTTCTGGCAGGACAGCCTGTTCGTGGCCGACGGCATGAGCGGTTCGGTGTACCGCCTGGACATCGGCGTGCGAGAGCACCCGCCGTTTATGCGACCGTGGTGATAGCCCAATGCTTTGGCGACTTTGCCGCAGCCCATGCCCCGCTTACACAACCTGTCGTGGGCGACACGGGCCGGGATGATCATGGTCTCACTGAGAACGTTTCCCGGTCTCCTACCCACCGACAGATCAGAAACCGGGGGCGATAGATGTCGGCGTGTTGCAAGTGCTCCTCCCAGCGCGGCGTAGTGACGTTATAATGTACCAATAACGAACCGGGCTGCGGCAGGTGCGGGTGGGCTTTGGCATTATAGGCATTGATGCCGTTCCCATCGTCCGGTTCAGGGCGGCAGTCGATGGGCCAGGACGTATCACATGGACCGACTGGCATCGGCCCTAGCGTCAGGGTGACGGTGGGCTTCGCGAATCCTGCGCCGCTGTGTAAGGTGACCAGCGCGTACTGTCCCTGCCACGAACCCTCCGTCACCGGCGACACGCTACACTCCGTTGAGACGTGGAGCGACATTCAGCGCTTGGCGGTCCAGTCGTTACCGTCCCAATAGCGCCAGGCATCGAAATCTTCGAACTGTTCCGCCTGCGCCCGGGCGACGACGAAGCCGCGCCGCCCAGCACTGTGCGGCCCGTACGCAGTCACTTTGCTCGATAAATACCCGGAAGATGACACTCTGTATCCACCGCCTGACGGCATCACCCTCTGCACTAAACAGGTCGTTATGCTAAAGTAGCAACGCCGCGATTATGAGCCGTGATCTCATGGCTGTCAAGATGCGGTGGCAACGTGATCACGAGCGAGCGCGCTCGCCTTCACGCAGTCGTATACGCACCGACTGAATGGCCCGCGCGCCAACCGGTACCTTGATCTCCGCGCCGTGAATTTCCAACTGATCACCGTCGATTTCGAGCGGCGAGGTGCGATGCGCCGCTGCGAGACGCCCCACCTCCACGCGCAACGGGACCTCCTGGGCGGTCAAACGCAGGTTCTGGAGGCGAAGGATGAGACCGTCGCCATCCTGCGCAGGCTTGGTGGTCAAGAGAATGCCTGCGTCCTCCGGGATCGTGATGAAACGGCCAGAGCTGGCGCCGCGCCGTATGTAGTCGCGCAGGACGACCGGTGGCGTCGCCGCCTCCGCCCCGAAACGCGCCGCCGCGACGTCGTCACACGCCCCGCTATGGGTCGTCAGCCGATACCGCAGCGGTATCTCGCCACCTTGGCTTGCTTTAAAGTTCACTACCCAGTGGTTGTTCAATGCCCATGACATGACGGTGGGGCCTTCCGGATCGAACTCCGGTGTCCACCTGGCCGTGGTGATGCCGCCCAACTGCATGAGCGGCGCATCAAGAGGGGCGATGGTGACGCCGCGGTTGCCATCGCTCATATCCACCCACCGCCCGATGGGATACCAGGCGCGCACGGTCCCAGGTAGCTGATCATCGCCGGGTGTACAGGCGATGCCGTTGAGATCGGCGCGGAAGGTGGGCTGGCCCAGATTGCACGGGAAGGCGATGTACACGGCCTCGGGGTCGGTCACATGCTCCTTATCCAGCAGCCAATCGACGGAGAGTTCCTTTGTATATGTGGACAAGCTGTAGGTACAGGTCGCCTGCCGCACCCCCTGGGCGGTGATCTGAACCACGATCGTGACGCGCCCGTCCCCTATCGTAGGTGGCTGCACCTGTGCTGTCCGGACGGTCGCGTGGTGGAAAGGCGGATGCGCTCCCCACACACCAAAGTCCTCATGCGAGAAGTCGTCGTCGAACAGGGCTTTGCGGCCGGCCTCCGGGTCGACCCACTCGTAGATGTACTGGCCGATGCCCCATCCCCGGTACGCGCCGGCGAAATCGTGGCCGAGGTCTTTGTCCAGCCATTCGGCTACCGCTCCCGTCTCCGGGTTAAGGCGTACTCGATAGTGGGCATTTTCGATGGTATGCAGGGCCACGCTGAGGTCATCGCCGCTTGGCGTCGCGTCCAAGGGGATGAAGGCGAAGCCGCACCCCGGCGCCTCGCCCTGGACACGCCGTAGCGGTGTGGGCGGCCGGTTGCCATTCCACGGCACGTCGCGCGGGAAGAACATTTCCAGCATACCGGCGGGGGCCGCGCCGCCGCGCCGCTCGGGCTCCTCGACCAGCACCGGCCGCGCCCACGGCAGCGTATTGACGACGAGCAACTCTTGCGTGCCCGACGGCGGGTAGGCCTCCTCCGGCGCGATAGCGCCCAGATTGAAGAGGCCCTCCTGGCCGGGGTCGGCCTGCGTGGTGGCGAAGGCTCGCGCCGTACGAGCCAGCACGTCGTGCGATTCGGCGGCTGCGCGATAGGCGAAGCCAGCCTTGAGGTTCCATTGCGCCTTCGTGAACAGCGAGCGGGGCGCCACGATGCTGGAGAACGCGCCCCAGGTGTGCTCGTCGTAGAGCGTGGCTTGTTCGAAGACGTGGGTCATGCGCGTGGGTGTCCAGCCGCCGCGCGCATCGTCCGGTAGCCACGCGGCGATCGTCTCGGCCATCTGCAACAACTCGTGCGTGCCGCGATTGAGCCCCGTCTCGTACGCGCTGGAGGCGACGCCGTCGCACCACCAATCGAGCCAGTCGCCCCGCCGGGTGGGCAATGTGTGCCCGTGCGCCTCTCGCAGCAGGCGGCCAAACGCGGATACCGTCGTCATCACGATGCGAGGCGTGCGTCCTGCGGCGTTCCAGTCGCGCACAAAATCGGGCAGGCGCGGGTCTGGGGGACCGTTGTCGACGCGCAAGGGATGCGTGGCCTGCCCGTAGAGGAAATCGTAGGGATAGTCCGGATCGGCCTCTACCTTGGCGATGATGTCAGGCAAGAGGCGATCCACGAAGCGCCAGTCCCCGATTGCCGCCATACTGCGGCCAAAGAGGTAGTGGTAGCCGTTCCAGGCCAGCATGCGTCCGCCGGCCGGCCCTTCCCACCAGAAGGCCGCGGGGCGTGGCCGCGGCGCTCCACCACGGAACGTGTTGATCGCCAGGGTCAGGAAGTCGATGCCGATGGACGGCAAGAGATCGGCGAACAGCCAACTAATCCCGTTGACGTCGCACTGCATGGCTACCTCGACGGATAGTCCATATTCCTCGCGCAGACGCCGCACCGGGTAGAGACTGCGGTGCATCTGTTCCACGTTGAGCAAGGGGGTGAGGTTGTATTGCATGCCCGCCACGTCGATGGCTCCTTGCTGATGCCAGTGGCGGAAGCGATCAAGTTGGGCCGAAGAGGCGTGGCGCAGGTAGCGCTCGAGCATGCCCGTGACCTCGCAGACCCAGCGGTAGCGCGCCCCGTCCGGGTACGCGGCCGTGGCTTCGATGAGGTCCAAGGCTTGGTCGATGAACTCGGCATGCTGCCGGACGCAGATGTCCTGCACGTCCGTGAAGCCAATATCGGTGTGGCTGTGGTTGACGATATACAGCGTGTTGATCTGTGGCATATTGTTGTGCTCCTTCCTATCGCGATCCGTTAGACAGTCTGGTCGCGATCCGTTAGACAGTCTGGTCGCGATCCGTTAGACAGTCTGGTCCTATCGCGCCATTACCACACCGTCGGACGTGACCCGCTCGACCGGTCCGCGCCCTGTCCACAGGACGGCATACAGTTTTGTGCGCACAGTTTGGCCGGCTTGCAGCCGCAGGGCTGTCCCTTGTCGCACGGCCGCTGCCAAGCCATCGCCCGGCCAGCTCGTCCACGGCTCCAACGCCATGCTATAGGTGCGCCCATACCACGGGTAGCCGTAGGCGCCGCGGGCGACCTGCCAGTACCACACATGCGGGAACACGGCTGGGTCCCAGCAGAGGCCGAAGCCTGCGCCGAGGTCGTCGTTGGTGATGGCGTACCATCCTTCCGGTACATCAGTGATATAGAGATACTCGGCCGTCCGCTCCTCGGGCGCGGGCATATGCGACAGGTCGAGATGACCACCGGCGACATCGGCGATGGCCGGCCAGTAGCCGACCGCCCCCGACGCGGCGCGCTGCCGTTCGAACGTCCGCTCGGACGGCACCCGTACCATACCACTGGCAAGCTGGAATCTGCAGGACGACGAGAGGAACGGGGCGCCAACGGTGGGGTGGTGGCCCCACATCAGGTCGACCGGTTCATCCGCCTCGTTCGTCAGCGTCTCCGCGATCTCCAGCACGGCGCGTTCCTTGTAAAGGGATAGCGTCTTGTGGAGGACAAGCGGATAGCGCAGCAGACGCACGTGTAGCCCCACCGCCACGTGGTCGGGCTCGTCGGCCTCGACGCGCATCTCCCACGGCAGTGTCGTCGTCTCGCCATGCTGGCCCCATTGGGCGCCCATGTAGCCCGACGGCGGCCCGCCGCTGGGCAAGATCTCCTGCCACCCGCCCTCGTAGAAATCCATCATCGCGCCGGCGCCGTCGGAGGATGGGCGCGTGGTCCGCGGATCGCGCCGTCCCATCGGCGAGGCCCACAGGACGTCAAGATCCAGGCGCTTCAAGCGTAGTTCCACGATGTCGGCACCTTTATCGGGGAGCACGGTTACGCGCACTGCACAGTTCTCCAGTGTCACCATGCGCAATCCCTGTTGCTCGTAGCTGAGTATGCGGCAACCATGCTTGCGCGGTACGATCCATGACATGGCGATCCTCCCTATCTCTGTGCCGGCGTCGCATAATCCTGACCCGGCAGGAGCGCGTACCACCCCGGCCGCGCGGGATCTCGATCGTAGGCGTAGCCGCCAAACTCGCGATAGAGCTCGGCGTAGCGCGCGACACGGTCGGGGTCAAGCCGGACGCCTAGGCCAGGCCCATCCGGGACGGCGATCATTCCATCCTCGTAGCGCATGAGTCCGCCCGCGATCACGTCATCCTGTAGGTGGTGGTAGTGCGCGTCGGCCGCGAAGCGCAGGTTGGGCACGGCGGCGCCCAGGTGCAACATCGTTGCCAGCGCGATGCCCAACTCGCCCGACGAATGCACCGCGACACCCCACTGGAAAGTCTCACAGACCTGCGCCGCCTTATGCGCTTGCCGAATCCCGCCCCAGAATTGCGTGTCCAGCAGGATCACGTCGACGGCCCGCAGGCGGATGCAGGCCGCAAGCTGCTCGAAGTTGACGACCACGGTGTTGGTGGCCGTGGGGATACCGATCTTCTCGCGCACGCGAGCCATCCCTTCAAGGCCCCATGTAGGGTCTTCCAGGTAGTCATTGTTGAGATCCTCGATCTGCCGGGCCACATGGATGGCCTCTTCTACGCTCCAAATCGCGTTCGGGTCCAGGCGCAGCGCGTCGCCGGGAAAGGCCTCGGCGAGTGCGCGGAACACCACCACGTCGTGCGCGGGGGGGAATACGCCGCCCTTGAGTTTATGCGTCCGGAAGCCATAGCGCGCTTTGAGGTCGCGCGCATGCGCGACGATCTCTTCCGCTGTCTCCTCGCCGCCGCGCCCTGTGTCGGGGTCGCGGTAGCGATAGAAGAGGTAGGACGCAAAGGGCACGCGCTCGCGTAGCGCGCCGCCCAGCAGGTCGCACACGCGTAGCCCCGTCGCCTGGCCCGCGAGATCTAGGCACGCGAACTCCAGGGCCGCCAGGATCTGCGTGCGATTGTTGTAGAGGCTCGCCGTTGGGTTGGCGATCATCCAGCGGAGGACCTCGACCTGCACAGGATCGTGGCCGAGCAGGTAGGGCTTCAGCCCTTCGATGGCGGCGACCGCTGATTCGCCACCGCCCCCGATCTCCCCGAGGCCGACCAGCCCGGCGTCGGTGAAGACCTGCACGATGGTGCGTACGAAGCGGCCCCAGTGCGCGCCGTTGGCATGCCGCAACGGTGCTTCCAGCGGCACCGTCACCGTCGTCGCCTTGATGTCGCTGATGCGCCCGGCAGGAAAGCGCCGCGCTGTCGTCCTGTCCATAGCCCTACCCTCTCGCTCTCGTCGACGTGACTTACTCGGCGGGTGATCCGCCGATGGGGACCAGCAACCCGCCGTCGACCGGAATGGCGGCGCCGGTGATGAAAGAGGCGCCGGGCCCCGCCAGGAACGCGACGACGCTGGCGACCTCCTCTGGCTGCGCCACACGGCCTAACAGATGCATGCGCGCGATGGCGCGCCAGAGCGCTGCCGGGTCCGGGGCGTTATCCAACGCCGCGCGCAGCATGGGCGTGTCAACCGAGCCCGGACACACGCAGTTCACACGGATCGTCGGCGCCAGATCGACCGCCATACTGCGCGTCAGGCCCAGAATGGCGTGCTTGCTCGCCGTATACGCCGCTGCGCCGGCCTGGCTGGCGAAAGCCTGCACCGAGGCTGTATTGATGATGGCGCCCCCGCCGCGCGCCTGTACGAGTGGCACGCAGGCGTGTGAAACCAGATAGACGCTCTTTGCGTTCACGCGCAGCACCTCATCCCAATCGGATTCCACCGTACTGACCACCGTGCCATAGCGCTGGATACCCGCATTGTTATGCAGGATATCCAGGCCACCCAGATCTTTCTGGATCGCCTGGGCAACGCGTGCGGCCCCGTCGGCCGTGGCAACGTCCGCCACGATCGACACGGCGCGTCCGCCCCGCGTCACGATCTCGCGGGCGACGCTGTCCGCCGCCGCTCCATCGATATCCACCACGGCCACTGCCGCACCCTGGGCGGCGAGGGCATACGCCGATGCGCGCCCGATGCCGGCGCCACCGCCCGTCACGGCCGCGCATTTGTCGGCGAGCGGTCTGCTATCTCCTGTCACCTGGCATCCTCTCCTGGGCCTCGCCACGGAACACTCGGACTGGCTGGGACCAGGACACGCGCACGCGGGCTGTGCCCTCCTGGCCGCCGGTCTCGTGGCGGCGCACGATCCGTGTGTTGGCATAAGACGAGAATAGAAACCTGCGTTAAGCGATCGCGCCGATCATAATTCGTCCGGCGCGGGCAGGAACTCCAGGTCGACGCGTGCGCGGTCGCCCCGCTGGAGCGTTAGCGAATACTCGAACGCGCGTCCACCCGGCAGGTAGGCCACGCTATCGAGGCGCAGGAGTGGGCTTGCGAGCGCCAGGTCGAGCAGGCGCGCCTCCAGTTGCGCGGCTGGCACGGCCTCCAAGCTGCGTTCACCTCGTCCGATTTTGAGGCCGTAGCGCTCCCGCAGCAGGCTGTAGAGCGATCCCGTGGACAGGTCCTCATGGATCAGGCCAGGGCAGAGATCCTCGGGTATGTACGTGGTGGAGATGAGGAGTTTTTCGCCACCGACCGACCGCAGGCGGACCAGGACGTGGACGGGGGCGCCGCCCCGTATGCCTAGGCGCTCCGCGACGTCGCGCGGCGCGCCGATCACCTCCTGGCGCAGCACCTCCGTCGTAAGGCGCAAGCCGCGTTGCTCCATATCCGCATAGATCCCGAACGCGCGCTGCACAAAACGTTCCCCCAACTTGGGTGTCGCCACGAAGGTCCCTTTCCCCTGGACCGTCTCGACCTTGCCCTCGTGGACGAGGTCACCGATGGCTTTGCGCACGGTGATACGGCTAACGCCGAACTCGTCACAGAACTCGGGCTCGGTCGGCAGCAGTGCGCCGGGAGGCCATGTTCCGTCGACGATGCGCGCTAGAACGGCCTCTTTGACGCGAAAATACTTCGGAACAGGGACGCGCCCATTGTCGGCGTCCCTGTAATTCATGACCTGCGTCGCCACGCTACTCCCCTTTACAAGCTGAGCCCCAAAAATATGATGTCGTCATGACGTGTCGGGCTACCTGCATTATGACGTGTACGCGCCGCCTTGTCAGCAGGGTGACGACGACAGGCAGCGGCGGCGTCACCCTGTGATCACGTTCCCCGAAGGGAACCGGACAGTGCGGTCACGGACGCAGCCGCAGCGTCGCTGTCCCGAATGGTTTGAGGTCCACGCGCACCTCGCCCTCCGTGGCGATGGCCGTGATCTCCTCTCGCGGCCGTTCCAGGATGTCGCAGCGGAACACCCGGACCGGCTGGGGCCAGGATACGCGCACGCGCGCTGTGCCCTCCCGGCCGCCGGTCTCGTGGAGGCGCACGATCCATCCGTCTCCGTCACGGGCCACCTTGACCGTGTCGAGCGCGGCGAAACCCGCGACAACCTCGGCGAAGCTACCCGTTCGTCCCCCTGGTGCCTGAGACGCGGTGTCCACTCCCACCTCGATGCCGGCACCGCGCGCGCTCTGCGCGCCGATCCGCGTGGCGACGAGCGGCGCCAGGAACTCCCGCCCGGTGCGACCGAGCGCGTCCGGCACGGCGTGCGGGGAGCTGAGCAGGCGGTAGCGCAGGGTGAACGCGCCAGACTGCCGCGCGAAGAAGTTGGTCATCCAGTGGTTGTTCAAGGCATAGGAGAACAGCAGTCCGTTGTCCAGGATCGGCGCCGACGGCGTCTTGCCCGTCTTCATCTCGCCGAACTCGACGAGCGGCGCGTCGCCGCACAACAAGGTGAGCGCTATCCCCTGGCCCACCACCTCGATGCCGTACTGCACGTTGTACCAGTCCGTGGCCGACCCAGGGATCTGCTCGCGCCCCGGCGTGAGCTCCCCGCCCGTGATGTCGCAGCGCACCGCCTGCGGATGGATGGCGAAGGGAAAGGCGAGATAGAGCGCTTCGGTCTCATCCACCTCGTCCTTAACGACGCGCGTCGTGACGTCGACCCGCTTGTGTCTGTCGTCCAGGCGGATCTCCTGGACGATGGAGGGAAAGTGCGGCATCCGGCTCCGGCTGACGAGCGTGGCACCCAGGCTATCGCGCACCACCCGCACCTCGGCGCGCTCGGGGGAGCGCACCGACACCGTGGCCCGGTTCGGCGCGAAGTCGAACGGCGGATAGTCTTCGATCAGGGTGTCGGCACGGCCGCCGGGGCTGGTAATCTGTTCGTAAATCAATTGATTGAATGCCCAGGGTCCATTGGCGACTAACTCGCGGCCGAGCTCTTTATCGATCAAGCTGCGCACCGCGCCCGTTTCATCCATCTCCACACGGTAGAAATCGTTCTCGATCACCCGACCGTCGTCCTCACTTGGAGCCTGCATCGCCTGGCCGGTCGGCTCCAGACGATAGACGGCATAGCCCAGCGCCGGCACCTCGGCCTCGAAATCGACCCAGAGGTCACAGAAGGGCCGAAGGTGCCCCGTATAGCGCTCCAAGCGGTTCCACGCTGGAGCCTCGTGACCATCGGGGCCGACGACACGCATCGCCGGTGGCGTGGTATCAGCCGGGTTGCGCCACAGCGCGTTCCAGTGCACGACTTCGCGGCGAGGCCAGGCCAACGGATTGAACAGGATCACCTGCTCCCCCGTCACCGTGGCGCCATCCGCGGGCGGCGGGACGGCTCGTTGGGCCAGCGCGCGCACCGCGCGGTCGCGGTAGCGATGCCCCTCCATGGCCGCGTCCTCGGCGTATAAGCTCTTGCGGTGGCCTAACGCGCGCGTCTCCAAGGAGTGGGGATCCTCGACGCTGCGCCACCAGCCCCAGGTATGCTCGTCGTAGTGCAACAGATTCTCGCTCAGGAGTTGAAGCTCGCCTTGTGGAAAGGGGTTCGGCGCGCCGAGGGCAGTCGCCAGGGCGGCCGCCTTCTCGGCCGCCAGCAGGTCTCCGTGCGCGAAGCGAACCAGGCCGGTCTCGAAAGCGGAGGAGGCGATCCCGTCGTCCCACCAGTCCGGCCAGGCCCCGCGGTGCACGGGCAGGCGATCGCCGTAGCGCGCCTCGACGTCGCGTAAGGCATCGCCCAGCGTCACCAGGCGGCAGAGTGTCCGCCTGGCGCGGCGGTTGAACTCCTCGACGAGGTCGCAGACCGCGAGGTTGGGCATACTGTTGTCGATCACATAGCCCTGGAGTGGGATGAGCGCGACGTCGTACGGATACCCCTTCTCTTCCAGTTGGGTCAGATAGCGCTGCAAGCCCTCGAAGGACGGCGCCTCGGGGAAGTTGAGCACTTGGTTGCCGGTCATGTAGTGGTCGTTGTTCCAGACCAACAGGCGGTCGCCGGTCGGCCCTTCCCACCAGAAACCGCCGGGGCGCTCGTCGGGGAGCGGCGACCCGCCGCGCGTCGTGTTCACCGCCGTGTTGAGGTAACGCACGCCAGCCTGCGCGAGCAGATGCGGATAGAACCAGTTGACCCCGTTAATATCGCTGCTCATCGCCGTGTCCACCGTTACCCCGCAGGCGTCGGCGATGTCCAGCGCCGCGTCCAGGGAACGGATCAGGAGCTCGGGCGGCGCGAGCTGGGTCAGATGAAAATAGCTGGCGGTGATCTGCACACGGCCGGCGCGGGCATAGCGCGCGAAGAGCGCCCGCTGCTCCTCATCGGCCCGTTCCCAGAAGCGAGCCAGCGTCCAACCAGTCTCCACGGTCCAGGCGAAGCGCGCCTCGGGCGGACGATCCTCCGTGCGGCGGCAGTAGTCGAGCGCTAGGGCGATATTGGCCGCCTGCTGCTCGACCACCTCCTCCTGCGGATGAGTGTACCCGATGTCGGTGTGCGTGTGATGGAAAAAGTAGACGGTCTGGATGCGGTTGGCCATGTATCTATCTCCCTTATTGTCTCTCATCGTAGGCGCTCTCAGGCGCCGACGCTCACGGTGAGCCCCTGGATCATGTGGCGGCGGAGCAGCAGGAATAGCGCCATGGTCGGCAGCGACACCAGGAGCGCGCCGGCCAACGGTGTAGTGGGGCCGATCTGCGAGTACATGCCCTGCATTCCCACCAGGCTGGGCATGATGGGCCGTACCCCGTCGGACTTGGCGAGGACCAGGCCGAAGATCAGATCGTTCCAGATCCAGGTGAACTGGAAGAGGAACAGCACGGCGACAGGGCCGCGCGCCAGGGGCATGAAGATGCGCCAGAACACGCCGAAGTCGCGGCAGCCGTCCAGACGGGCGGCCTCCTGGAGTTCGGCGGGGACGGTGGCGAAGAAGCCGCGCATCACAAACAGGCAGAAGGGGACGGAGATAGCCGCATAGAACAGGAGCATCCCGAGTTGCGTGTCGTACAGGCCAATGGTCGTGTAGCTCTGGAACAGCGGGATGAGGTACATCTGGAACGGAAAGATCGTCCCACTGAAGATGATCATAAACCAGAGGAAGGCGCGTGGGATATGCAGGTGTGTCAGCGCGTAGGCCCCCAATGAGGCCACGGCGATGGCGAGGGCCGCACCGACGACGCCGTAGAACAGGCTGGCCAGGAAGCCCGGACCCAGCCCGCCGAGTTGCCACGCCGCCTGCATGTTATGGAAGAGTGTGAAGGGATGTGTCGGCAGTGCCCAGACACCGGTGTTCGTGTACTCCGTCGTGCTCTTCATAGCCGAGGTCACGAGCGACCAGAAGGGCAACAGCCAGAGGCAGGCCACCAGCACGAAGAGCGGCCAGGTGAGCCATGAGCCTAGGCGCGCACGCGACCGGCGGCCACTGGAATCAGCTAATGCGCGCGTGCCCGTCGCCTCCGCAACCATCAGTAGACCTCCTTGTCGCGCCCGAACATGGAGCGCAGATAGAAGATAGAGAGCACGAGCACGATGAGCGAGAGGACGATCGCCACGCTCGCGCCGTAGCCGAGCTTGAAGCTGACGAACGCCTCGCGGTACATGGTGACGGCCAGCGTCTCCGAGGAGCGGTACGGACCGCCCTGCGTCATCACCCAGATGAGGTCGAACACCTTGAAGCTATTGATCAGCGCGATGCCCACGACGACGGTCAGCATGGGTCGCAGGAGCGGCAGCGTCATGTGCCAGAAGAGGCGCCACCCGCCGGCGCCGTCGATCATGGCCGCCTGTAGCGGGTCGCGCGGGATGTTTTGCAGACCAACCAGGAGCAGGAGCATGGTGGGACCCAGCCCCTGCCAGGTCGAGGCGACGATCATGGCATACGTGTTGAGCGGCGGAGTCGCCAGCCAGTTCTGGGCCAGACCGCCGAGATGCACGAAATGCAGCGTGACGTTCACGATCCCCTCGGTCGGATCGAACAGGAAGAACCAGATCACGCCGGTGGCTGCGGCGGACACAGTCGACGGCAGATAGAGGACCGTCTTGAGGAATTCGCCGCCGCGGCGGCCATTCAAGGCGACGGCGACGGCCAGGCCAAGCACGACCTGCAACACGAGCACGCCGAAGACCCAGAGCATGGTGTTGATGAACGACGTGGTGAAGGCCGGGTCGGTGACGAGGGCACCGTAGTTCCGCAGTCCAACGAAGGCAGGGGCGGTCAAGCCGTTCCAGTCGGTGAAGCTCACCCAGGCCGTATCCAGGGCGGGATACAACAGGAAGACGCCGACCAGGACAAACATGGGCAGGAGATAGAGAAAGCGCGTCGGCGCGATGGGGCGCCGCGCGCGACGCCGTGGCCGCCCGACCATCGTCGTCGTCGGGACGGCCGTCGTCGGATGGTCCGCCGGTCTGGCCGGCGCTGTACGGAGTGTCATTAGGATCTCTCACAGTGCGCTCAGTGCTGTAGACGAGCGGCGTACGTCGGGGTTGTGCCGGCTGGGCGCCCCGCCCCCGTAGAGGGGGCGGGGCGCCCAGCCGGCACAACCGCTTGGGTGTGGCCGTAGGGTCTGCCAGCGAATAACGTCGTCAAATCCTTGTCCCATTCGCGAGCGAGCGGGTGCAAATAGTGATGGCGTTATGTCCTGACGAGCCCTTATTACCGCATGCTGGCCCAGGTCTGGTTGGCCTGTTTCTGGATCGTCGTGAGGACGCTCATCTCATCGTTCGGGTGGAGCAGGAACTTGTCGAACTGGTCGACGGCCACCTCGACGATGTCGTGCGGGGTTGCTTCCCAGTAGCGCTGCAGCAGGGTGTAGTGGCCCTGATTGACCGTCGAGCTAAGCTGCTGATCGACCGCCGACGTCGGTGGCACATCCTTACGCGCTGAGATGAAGCCGCTGCTCCGCACCCAGGCCTGCTGACCGGCCTTCGACATGAAATAGGCCAGGCCCTTCATCGCCGCGTCCTTATGCTGCCCCTGGGCACTAACCATGAGCGGACTCGTCTCGAAGATGGCAACCTTACCCGCCGATGGGGTGACGTCCGGCATGAGGAAGAGGCCATAGTCCGTGCCCGGCTTGAAGCCATCGGCGATCAGCGTCGGCTCGTTCCAGGTCCCGCCTTCCATCATGGCGATCTTGCCCTGGATGAAAAGGCGGTTTTCGTCGTGGGGCGAACTCGGGTTGCTCGCGGTGACGATCGCGGGGTTGCTGAAGTCGCCAGCCTTGAGCATGCTGGCCCACAGATTCATGACCTTGACCACACCGGGGTCCGTGTACTTCGCCTTGCCGGCCATCAGCTTGTTGTAGAGCGAGGGATCGCTGCCCGCCAGCAACGACTCGAAATAGATGAAACCCGGCCAGCGTCCGTCGATCGTCGCGCCCAGTGGGTCGATGCCGTGACCGCGCAGCGTCTTGGCCAGCGATTGGAACTGGGCGAAGGTCGTCGGCGTCTCGAGACCATACTTGTTGAAGACATGTTTGTTATAAAAGACGACCCAATAGGCCGTGTACAAGGGAGCCCCGTAGGTTTTACCGTTGTAGGTAAAGGCGGATCGGATCGCGGGATCGTAGGCGCTCGCGTTTTGATTCCAGAGCGACGATGTGTCCTGGGCCAGACCGCTGCTGGCAATGTCCGACATGAGGTAGCCGGACCACCAGGTGAAGAGGTCTGGTGCTTTAGACGTCCGCCCGGAGGTGCGGATAGCGGCCTGATACGTCGTTGTATCCGCATAGGGCACGGCCTTCCAGTTCACACCGACCGCCTTATTGGCGGCGGCGCCTGCGGCATTGAACCAGGAGGCCCAGGTTGGCTTGTCATTGGCCAGCTGCAAGGTGGCGCCCGCTGAGGCTGGGTGTGCGACGCGTGCGGCCCGTGAGATCCCGACTGTTGGCAGGGTCAGGCCTAGACTCAGGACCCCCGCACCAAGCCACCGCGATACCGTAATTGATCGGCCTTTCATCGAATACTCCTTTGTACTGTTCGGTACTATTGCTGTCCCGCGAGAGGGAGTAACACCGATTGTGGATGCCCCAGTGGACCGTCATCGGTAGGGCACGCCAGGACTGCGTTTTCGGCCGTTGAGCCGTTGCGCGCCATCACCTCCTTTCGCCGCCGCGCCCGTCTGTCAGTGCGGGGTGCCGTTCCCCTTTACACGTCGGCCCCTCGCGGGTTATGATATCGTCATAACGTGTTGAGGTTGAATCCATTATGACGCGGATGAATGAGCTTGTCAACTAGGAAAACGACGCTGGGTGTCAGCATGGACGCGGCAGCCCACCCCAACGACGTATCGTGGGAGCCGCAGGCCCCTGCCCCCGCTGTCCTGGCCTTCGATCTAGGGGGGACGCGCATCAAGGCGGGGATCGTGCGGGAAGCATGCGTGTCCTCTCTTCAGGTTGAGCCGACGGATGACCGCGAGGAGAGCGCCGCCCTCGCGGCCCTCCTGCGGCTCGGCCACCGTATGATGGGCACGCGCGATGTCGCCGCCGTCGGCGTGAGCGTCAAAGGGATCGTCGACCCGGTGGGTGGTGTTGTGCGCGACGTCAAGGAGCGGTTGGTGGGTCTGGTCGGCCAGCCGTTGGCCGCGATCTTAGCCCAGGAGTTTGGGCGGCCGGCCTTCGTCGAGAACGACGCGCGCATGTATGCCCTGGGCGAGTGGTCCCACGGCGCCGGCCATGGACACCGGAATGTCGTCTGCTTGACGCTGGGTACTGGTGTCGGTAGCGGTGTGGTCCTCGGCGGGCGCCTGCTGCGCGGGCCGCGCGGTGTCGGAGGTATCCTGGCCGGGCACGCCACCGTGGAGGTCAATGGGCCGACCTGCACCTGCGGTAACGTGGGCTGCCTAGAGGCGGTCATCGGGACGGCGGGGTTTGTGCGCATGGCCGACGAGGCCATGACGCGCGACCCATCCCCTTCCGTGCTCCGTCATACACCACGTACCCCCCAACACATTTTCGAGGCGGCCGCGCGCGGGGACGCGCTCGCCTCGACCCTCACACACACGTTCGCGACCTATCTCGGGGCGGGCGTTGTCAGCGCCATCCACGCCTACGATCCTGACATCGTCGTGCTGGGCGGCGGCATGATGCACTCGTTCGCGCCTTTCCTGCCATGTGTCCAGGCGTACGTCGACGCCCACGCCTGGACCGTTCCGCGTGGCCGCGTGCGCATCGTCCCGGCGGTGCTGGGCGACACCGCGGCCTTGATCGGTGTGGCCGCGCTGGCCACGCAGGCCGATAGTCTGTCGTAACCTTAATCGACACACAGGATACAAAGAGAGGAGCGTCCGTCAATGGTCTCGCCAACGTATCGCACACAGCCCATTCACACGATGCCCAACTTCGTGGTGGGAGAGGGCTACGAGGTACTGGCCGCGCGAGTGTGCGAGCGCATCGCCGCTGCCGGTCCGCGTCCGCTCATCGTGATCGACGGTTTTGTTGGCACGCAGTGGGCCGCGTTCATCGCCCACCTCCGCGCCGCCCTGGGCGACGCTGGCGTGGCCGCGTGCTGGCGCTCGACGGTGGACTGCTTCCTGCCCCCGTCGCGGATCGACGCCCTCCTCGCGCCTGTCCTCACCGACGATCCCGTCTTCGGGCGGCTCTATCATGGTCACCTGGAGGAATGGTGGGATGCGGGGCGCGTCGAGACGCTGAGGCGGACGGCGTTGGATCGTGCTGAAACCACTATCGTCTATGGTTTCGGCGCCTCGCGCGTCGCGGAGGGGGATCTGCGCGTCTACGTGGAGGTCCCCAAAGACTGCGGTCAGGAGCTCGCCGCAGGGGGGGCCGTCTTGAACGTTGGCGCGGACGCAGCGCCCGACGCGTTCGGGACGATATACAAGCGCCTGTACTTCGTCGACTGGCCCATGCTCAACCGGATCAAACGCGCCATGCTCCCGCACCTCGACCTGTTCGTGGACCTGACGGACGTGACCACGCCGCGCTGTGCCGACGGGCAGGAGTTCCGCCAGGCGCTTCACGCCCTGGCGCGGCGACCGTTCCGGGTCAAGCCGTGGTTCGCGCCCGGTCCCTGGGGTGGGCAGTGGATGAAGGAGCAGTTCGGGCTGCCCCCGGAGCAGCCGAACTACGCCTGGTCTTTCGAACTGATCGCGCCGGAGAACGGACTGCTGCTGGGCGACGGAACCAGGACGCTGGAATGCGCCTTCGACTACCTCTTGTGGCAGGAGACCGAGGCGGTGTTGGGCGACGCCGTCGCCGCGCGCTTCGGCA
>JAABUL010004695.1_pt1 | contig 17945 bp, 22 predicted proteins | sample 5559151 | NCBI WGS metagenome assembly JAABUL01 (sample SAMN10711876, study PRJNA513368) | rock metagenome | isolation source: Antarctica rocks | place: Antarctica: Victoria Land, Pudding Butte sud | reverse complement strand
AATCCCTCTGGATGGGCCATGCGCGTCCTCCTTTGTGTATCGTGGTTCGTACACCCTTGATACTACAAAAGAGTGCGCTGGCTCATCCTTTTTCTTGTTCCCCCCCCATACCTACCCATGAAAGCCCTCCAGGCCCACCCCTGGGCGCGTCCGTCGGCGTCGGAATCATTGCTTGTGTCGGCCTCTCACCACGCGTAGCATAGCGGGCCGCGGCGGAGCCGTCCAGCGGGCTACGCCCCCGCAGCGCGACATCCGTGTGGGTGCAGCACGCGCGCCCCGTCCCGGCGACGGTTATCCGTGGGCGACGGCAATCAACCCGACGAGACCGAGGGCGTACAGCACGAGGACGACGACCGAGTCGATGCCCATGTTTAACACCTGGCGGCGGGGCCGGAAGATCAGGCCGTAGAGGTAGACCGTCGTGAGCAGGATGCCCAACCCGGCGAGATAGATGTCGGTGTGCTGCGCGCGCGGCAGCACGGCCTGGCCAGAGAGCAGGCTGGCCAGCAGGAATAGCACGGGCAGGAAGGCGTTGCCGCCGAAGATGTCGCTGACGGCGAGCCGATAATCGCCGAGCTTGACCGAGGCCAGGCCGGTCGAGACCTCCGGGATGGAGGTCGAGGCCGCGAGGAAGGTCGCGCCGAAGAGCACGCCGGTCATGCCGATGTGGCCGGCGATGGCGTTGCCGCTCTCCTCCAACACGACGCCGGCGACGAGCGTCACGCCGGCGGCCACAAGGAAGACGATCACCTCGCGCGCCGTACTCTTCCCCTTATGCGTGGCGTCCTTCGTCTGTTGGGCTTTGGCCGTGTCGTCGGGCTCCTGGCCACCGGGGGCGTCGCCCTTGGCCTGCCAGGGCAGGTCGGTGCGCGCCTTGCCCAGCAGCCAGACGCCGACGAGCCAGAGCACCAGGATGAGGAGGCCGCCGGGCGCGACGTGGGCGAAGACCAGCGACGCGGGGAGTTGGTTGCCCATGACGGCGACGGTGAGCACGGCGACCACCAGCACGCCTTCAAGCACGAGCAGCAGCGAGGCGGCCATGTAGCTCAAGGGGTGCTTCTGGCGCACGCCGAACTGGTCGAGGATGACCAACACCACGGTCTGGACCGCGATGCCGCCCAGGATGTTGCCGATGGCGATGCCGAGGTTGTGGCTGAGCGCGGCGCTGACCGTGATGGCGATCTCGGGCAGGTTGGTGGCGATGGAGAGGATGAGCAGCCCCCCGAGTGCCTGGCCCAGGCCGAAACGCGACGAGAGGATGTCGGTCGTGTCGGAGAGCTGGGTCCCCGCGACCCAGACGGCGGCGGCGGCGGCGACGAAGAGGGCGAGCAGGAGGGGTAGGGACAGCGCGTTGAACAAAGCAGCACCTCGATTTATATGTATCGCGTTATGACACGCATGAAGCGTACCGTCACTACTGCCGGGCGGAGGCTGAGGCGGCTGGGGGCGGGGGCCTCCAGGAGGACGGCGCGGGGGGCGACGAGGTGGACGGCAAGGATGAGCGTGTCGGGGGCGGGGGCGTCGGCCTGGCGGGCAGCCTTGGCGAGCTGCGCGGTGGCGGGTCCACCGGCATAGCCTCCAGCGTGGATAATGTCCCGTCAGTCGGTGTCCACGGCACGCAGGTAGGCGATGGCGCGCTCGTAGCGGGCGATGTGGGTGAGCGGGTCGGGGGGCAGGCGGCGATTGTGGGCAAGGTTATCGCGAGGTCGGCGAGCTTAACGCGGCGAGCGAGCGGGTCGGGGGCGAGGCGGGTGATGTAGGCGTCGTAGGAGTCCGCGTCACGGTGAGTGAGGAGATCGAGGGCGGCGCAGATGGCGGGGGGGGGTAGCCACGGGGCGCAGATCAGCGAGGGAGTGGGGGGGGTGTCCTTGATGAGGTCGTGGAGGACGGCGACGATGCGCGCGGCGGGGGACTCGACGTGGAGCATGACACGGAGGGGGTGGAGGATGAAGGGCGCGCCGCCGGGGATAGGGTAGGTCTGGCCGCGATGGGCCTGCGCAACGAGGGCGATGGCGTCTTCGAGGGTGGGCGTGGTAGGGAGCGTGGTCATACCTTGAAGCAAACACGGCGCGGCCTCGCCAGCGTCGGCCAGGTGGGGCAGGGGGGGAACTGCGCCCCAGCCGCGTCCCGCGTGTCTCTGGCCCGTTCCGCAGGGGCTGCGGCTGGGCGGCGGGGTGGCGTGCGCGCGGCGAGGTGCGATGCCACCGACGACATGCGGCCCCATGGCGCGCGTCGCCGGCGGCCGGTGGCCGTGTTCCACCCGGCAAGGTACGTCGGAGCGGGAGCGTGTCAGCACGGGGCCTTCTCGTCCTCGGTGGGGTCCCCCTTCATGGTTCCCTCGCCCTTGACTGTCACATGCTTGTCCGTGCGCTTATCCCAGCCTTTACCGCCGAGCGCGTCGTGGCGGTAGCGCTCGACGTCGGCACGGGGGACGAACACGCGGGTCCGGTGGCCACGGGGGACGCGGACGCTGGCGAGTCACTCGGTGAGGATGTACTGCTTGACGGTGGCGGGGCGCAAGCCGAGCGCGGCGGCGGCCTCGGCGACGCTGAGGAGGGAGTCGGGAGCGGTGGTATCGTGGGGGTCCATTGATGGCGTGTCCTTTCGGTGAGGCGTGTCCCTACAAGACATAATAGACCGGTTGGCCGCATAGGTCGCGCGGCGGCCCGGTCCCGACGCGCGCCGTGGTGGCGTGCGCGCGTGCCCTGAGCGGCCAGGCGGGCGGGGCCGCCGCGACGCCGGGCGGGGACGGCGGGGCCTGTCCCGACAGGTCTGTGCGTCCCGGACGCGCTGGCGTCGGCTAGTCCGGGACGTGGGCGATGATGAGCGCGATCGCAACGACGAGGGCGAGGCAGAGCAGGACGATGGGGACGAGAATGAGATAGGTCATAGTCCTCTCCTAGGGCGTGACGCGGGACACGGGGGCCGGAGCGAGCGCGGTGACGCACGTCCGCAGCTGTGCTCAGACGGTGGGGCGTGCGGTGGCCTCCTGGTGGAGCTGGTGGTAGGCGGTGCGGGAGGGGAGGGTGCGGACCTCGCCGGTGGCGGGGTGGGCGGCCTCGACGAAGTAGGCGCGGGCGGCGGGCACCGGCGTGGCGGGGCCGGTGCGGTGGATGGCGTAGAGGAACCAGGCGGGGCCGGTGGCATGAGCGGGGACAGTGGCGAGGAGCCGGGCCACGTCGGGCAGGGTGAGGGCGCCAGCGGCGGTGCTATAGTCACGGCCGTGGCGCGCGGCGCGGGTGCGGAGGACGAGCCAATCGGCGGGGAGATGGGGGGCGTGGGTCTGGTAGGCGGCGTAGTCGCGGACCGCATAGGGGCAGGGATGGGCGGCATCGCGGAGGTAGGCGGTCCAGTCGTCGGCGCTGCCGACGCGCACGGCGTCGTCGAGGGTGAGGCGGCTGTGTGCGCAGCGGGTCTCGGCGGCGAGCAGAGCGAATTGGTCGGTGGTCACGGGGCGTCCTATACTATTTATTCCATTTCACGTCAAGGACTTATCAACAGAAGTATACATTACCAGGCGCGTGTGCGTCAACGCGCGCCGTGGCGGTGATGCATGCACCCCTCCACGCCCTCCACGTTGGCGACGGCCAGGCGGGCGGGGTAGGGGGGAGCTGCGGGCCGTGGCCTGACGGCGCGCGGGCTGGCGCGGGCCGTGGCGCGGGCCTCGGTTCCTGGTACCGCCGTTGCCGTTGGGGCTATGCGGCGCTGGGGTCCCTACGCGTAAGGGGGCCATAGCGTGCCGGGGGAGGGGGCCAGAGGGCGCCGGCGTACTAAGACACCTACAAGACACAGTTCTCTCGGGTAGCCCTCTCTCTTAGGGACGGTGCTGATGCGGGGAGGGCGGCGCGAGCGCTCGCGTGGAGGCATGTCTCCACGCTATATCACGCCCGAGGGCGGGCCTGGGCGTGGCCCTTAGGGGGCGGTGGGGCGCTCTGTGTCGGATGAGGGGACAGTGGTTGCCAACAGGGGAGAGCGGATGAGGGGACGCCTGTTGCCGACGTGTAAGGCGTCAAAGTTCCTGCGCCGAACGTCAGAGTTGGTGCGCCGAAACGTCACAGTTCCTGCGCCATCTTGCACGACGCTCTTCTCCGCGCCCTCACGCCTCTCTTTTTGAGCGTGAAAACACCCCAGTGCCGTCGCCACGACGCAGCCGGCCAACAACACCGTCTGTGCGGATTGGCGCACCAACTCTGACGTTTTTGCAGGATCGGCGCAGCAACTGTGACGTTTCGGCGCAGCAACTCTGACATTTCGACGCTCCGTACGCACGCACTCGGCGCAGCAACTCTGACGTCTTACACGCGCCGCCACCACCCTCCTCCTGCCCGAGGAGTATTAGCAGGTCTACCGAGGGCTGGCATCCCCGCCAGCCCTCCCCCTTAGTCGATGAAGTGATGACCGATGACCACCGAGACGCGCGCCAACCCCACTGCCGACACCCTCGCCAGGATCGACGCCTGGATGCAACGCCTAGCCGACGAGACCGACCAGGCCGCGCAGAGTGCCGAGCTAACCCGCTACCTCACCACCTTGAGCCGCTTTTACACCTACAGCGCGCACAATTGCGCCCTGATTGCCCTGCAGCGCCCCAACGCCGCGCGCGTCGCCGGCTACCGCGCCTGGCAAGCCTTGGGCCGGCAGGTCAAGAAGGGCGCGAAGGGCATTGCGATCCTGTGTCCCGCTCCCATCAAGGGCAAGACTGACGCGGGCGACGACGCCGTGATCGCCCTGAGATTCCGCACCGGCTGGGTTTTCGATGTGGCTGATACGGACGGCGCGGACCTGCCCGCGCTCACCGTCCATGCCGTCGAAGGCGACCGCTACGACGCCCTGCTCCGTCAGCTTGTCGAAGTCGCTGAGCGCGGCGGCCTGCGCGTGACCTTCAAGCCGCGCCTTGTCCAGGACGCCAACGGCGTCAGCTACGGCGACGGCCGCATCGACCTGAAAGAGGGCAACCCCGCCGGCAACCTCTGCAAGACCCTGATCCATGAAATCGCGCACGAGCGCATGCACCGCGCCGAGGAGCGCCGCACCTTCACCACGCAACAGGCCGAGTGTCAGGCGGAAAGCGTCGCCTATGGCGTGTGCGCCGCGCTCGCGATACCGACCCCCAACACACCAACCTACCTCGCGCTGTACAAGGTCTCGCGCGCGACCCTCGCCGCCAACCTCAACGCCATTAGGGCCGGCGTCGCCGCCCTCATGGAGGAGATCGCGCCCGCGCTCGACGCCGTGCGCGCCGCCTAGTCCCCTGGGGGGAGGGGCGCCACGCCGCATCCCTCCCCCGGCCGCGTCACATGTTCCCATCTATCGCGTATTTTGGGCGCGATACCCTCTATTTTGTGCTTGCGATTGAGTGATATATCATTGTATAATACGGGTGTAGGGACAAAGAAGCGGGCTGCCCCCTCCCGTCACAGAGTTTTTGGGCAGCCCGCCAGCAGACCCCCTACACAGAGGTCTACGATCATGGTAGCAGAGGCTGTCGTACCCGCCCCTCGTCCCCCCGCTCATGCCACCCCCAGCACGTCCCCGCCGCGCGCCGCTCTCCCCCGAGGCGCACGCCGCCCGCGCCGCCCACTGCCGCCGCATCGCCAGCCTGGGCGGTCAGGCCACCGTCAAGGCGCGCGGCGTATCCTGGATGAGCGAGATCGGTAAAGCCGGCTTTCAGGCCGCCCTCGACCTGGGCTACGGCGAGTATCTGCTGACCAAGCTCGCCCCGAGCTACCGCGCCAAGTTCGGCACGAACCCGGCGCTAGGCCGCAACAGGGCCGGCGACGCCGCCCGCGCTCAGGCCCGCCGCGCCACACCCACGCTTGGAACCTGCCAGTGGCCCGCCTGCACCGCCCCCGCCACCGAGCGCCATCATGTGGACGGCTGGAAGGTCAGTGACGAGACCACTGGCTTGTGCACCGCGCATCATGACGCCTTCGACCGGGCCTACCGCGCCACCCGCAAGGTGTGGCGGCCCCACACCGCCGATCCCGTCACACCGCGCGCCGTCGCTCTCTCCATCGGCATCGGCCTGGACGACGCGATCCCCTTCTAACCGACGATGTGCATGGGCCGGCGACCGGGAGCGGCCGCCGGCCCCGAGAGGAGACACCACCGATGGACCAGACTACGACGACGGCGACCCACCCCCCCACCTCGGACGCCCCCGATGCCCCCGGCGTCACCTGGACCTGCCCGTATTGCGGCAGTGACGACCTGCGCGTGCTCTACGACGAGCGCCGCGCCTGCCGCGTCACCACGCTCAACGACACTGGCGACCCCGCCGACGCCGAACCCTGGCCGTCCTATGCCGGCGACGAGTGCGTGGACATCGACCCCGGCTCTTTCACGTTCCACTGTGACGCGTGCCACACCCACGACATCACCCCACGCAAAGGAGGAGCGATCAATGACCTGGACCATCAGCAAGCCGCCTAGCGCCTGGCTCGCGCAAGCTAAAGACGCCTGGGACGCCTTGGAGCCGCAGGCTCCCACGGACGCGCATCTGCACGACCTCGCCGCCATCGACAGGGAAAATTTCACCCGGCTGATCGAGGCCCTGTGCGCGCTCACGCCGGGCCAGGTCAGCCAGGAGCTACAGGACCTCGCCGGCTTGCGCCCGGTGGCCGAGGTCCTGGGGATGCCCGACCGGGGCGACACGGACGACGACGACGTAGAGGACTGGTAGGAGGGACACACGATGCACACTGTTGACATAACCCCAACGCCCGAGGCGTGCCGGCAGATCGCCCGCCTCTTTGCCGCACACAAAGCGGACGCGGAGGCGCTGGCCGCCCGTGCCGCGCAGGCGATAGACGATCTCGACGCCACCGACGCCGACGACCTGGCCCCCTGGGGCCGTGACCTCTTAGCCGCCGCCTTTGAGGCGCTGCACGACACCGAGCGGGCGCGCGTCCGGCACATGGACGAGGGCTTAGAGGCGTTGGGTCCCGACGCCGACGCCGACGCCGACGACGACGACGACGACGACGACGACGACGGGGAGGGTTCCGACGATGCGGTTTAACGGCCTGGACCAGGGCCAGCGCGCGGCCCTCCGTCGCCTACGACGCGCGCAGCTCGCCGAGGCCCGGCGCATTCGGCACGTCGTCGCCGCTAGCTATCTGCTGACGCCGGCGCACCTCCGCTCGTCCTGCCGGATCGCGGCACGCGCGGAGGCGCGCCAGGTGGCGATGTACCTCATGCGGGCGCGTGCTCTGGCCGCTGCCGACGCGCAACGCGGCGTTCTCCGCCACGCGGATCGGACGGTTGCTCGGCGGCCGGGACCACTCGACCGTGATGCACGGCGTCGCGGTGATCACCGCGCGCCTGGCTAGCGCCCGGCAAGAGGACGCTGCCCTGCGTCAGATGGTCCGCGCCATCGGGGCCGCGCTCGACGCCCCGGACGCGGACCACGCGCCCGCCAGCGGGCGGGCTGCCTAGACAGGAGCCGGGAGGGCTGGCCGCCAGAGGTCAGCCCTCCACGGACGGAAAGAGGAACCACCGACGATGACGACACGGACACCCGCACGCGCATTACCCGACATGCTTTTCCTGTCGGGACGCCGCGCCACGCGGTACCCTACAGTCATGCCTAAAAAACATGATGATCCCCTCTACACCGTCGCCCGTTTCACCACCACCCAGGCCGCCGAAATGTTGGGCATCAAGCGCGCGACCGTCTACACGGCCATCCAACGCGGCTTCCTAGAGACCGCGCTGGGCAGTCCAGGCACCCATCTCATCTCCCAGGCCGCGATCGACGCCTACCGCGCGAACCACCTGGGACAAGTCGGACAGCCGACGCGCAAGAGGCAGCGGATGTTGAACAAGTTGGCAGAGGCGCAGGCGCGGAAAGCCACCGATGCCGCAGAGACAACACCCGTGGAGACAAGCGTGGAGGCCATGGGCACCCCTGACGCGGACGACGAGAAGGAGGAGGTGTAACGTGCGGGATCATCGGAGGAGCGCGCCTATGACCCGACGCCTCACCCCGTTCAAGCTGCTGCTCGCCGCCGTTCTGGTCATCGACTTGGCCGCCGTCGGTGCACACGAGGTGGCCCGATGACCCGTGACGGACGCGACCCTTTCCGTGAGCCGACCGACGATGAGCTGGCAACGCTCGATCGGGCGGACGACCTACGCGATGACGACGAACTGACGGCGCTGGATCGCCTCGACGCGCTGGACCCCGAGATCAACGCGCTGTTAATGGACGCCGGCGACAAGGAGGGTGAAAGCTGATGCCGTGGCGCATCCCGCGCGCTGCCCGCGCTGTGATTGTGACGTTAGAACAACAGATACGGGACTCGTGCCGGTGAATTGGTTGCTCACCGACGAGGATGCCGAAACGTTGTGGCCGCGTGGCCAGGCCGACATCCCCGCCGGCATGCGGGTGTGCGCCGACTGTTGGGACGAATTACGCGGCTTATACGAGGATCAGTGCCGGTGGAAGCTAAAAGTACACGCCTATACAGGGAATTGACATAATGGACAACAATGGATGTTGCCGACATACAGGCGATCGCCGGAGAGAACGAGGAGGATAGATATGGCCGCGATCATCGCCGCCGTCGTGAACGAAAAAGGGGGCGTGGGCAAGACCACGAGCACCTACGCCCTTGGGACCGCCTTTGCCAGGGCCGGCCTGCGCACGCTCATGGTCGATATGGACCCCCAGCGTGCCTCGCTGACTCTGGCCACGGGCGTCTCCCGCGGGTCTAAGAGCGTTGCCGACGCGATGCAGGCCGTCATCGAGGCCGACCGCGATGCGGACGAGGGGGATACGGGCGCCATCGCCGGTGCCGGAGTCGACGCGCTAGCGCCGCACACCGTCGCCGTCGCGCCCAACCTCGACCTCATCCCGTCGGGTAAGGAACTCACGAGCGCCGAGCATGTGTTGCGCGACGTGCCCGACCGCGACCGCATCCTCGCTGAGGTGCTGGCCCCGGCGGCGAACGCCTACGACATTATCCTGATCGATTGCCCCCCCAGCTTGGGCGCCCTGGTGGTCAACGCCATGGGCGCGGCACAGACGCTCATCATCCCCGTATCCCCCGAATACCTGTCTGCCGGTAGCCTTGAGGACCTGTTCGACACCGTGCGTCGCGTCAAGCGCCGTCGCCTCAACCCGACCCTCTCCATCGCCGGCATCATCCTGACCGACGCCGACCTCCATACCACCCACGCGCGCGAGATCGCGCAGGCGATCCACACGCAGTATGGCGCCGACCTCCCGATCCTGGGCGTGGTCAAGCACGCCACCGAGGTTAACAACGCGGCCCAGGCCGGTCGCTCTATCGTGGACTACGCGCCGAAGCACCCTGCCGCCCTGGCCTACGCGGAGATCGCCGCCACCCTGCTGCATCGCTGGCAGCACACGACCCCGACGCCCACGCCGACGACGGCAACGACGGAACCGACCGCCGCTGCGGCGGCTCCCACGGCAACGAGGGCAAAGGCATCAGGGGTGTCCCATGCCTAAGCCGGCCAAGCGATCACTCTTCCACAACTACGCGGACCCAGAAGGCGTCACGGACCTGCGCGACGCGCGCGAGATCCCCGTCGCGCGCCTCGCCCCCAACCCCTATCAGCCGCGCCAGACCTTCGACCAGGCTGGCGTTGATGAGCTGGCCGCCTCAATCCGGCAGCACGGCGTGCTCCAACCCCTGCTCGTGCGCCCCGACCCCGCGCGCGAGGGCTACCACCAGATAGCCGCCGGCGAACGCCGTTGGCGAGCCGCGCAGCTCGCCTCCCTCCAGACCGTACCCTGCATCGTCCGTGAGCTGGACGACGACGCCTTGGAGGAAATCGCCCTCGTTGAAAATATCCAGCGCGATGACCTCACCCCGCTCGATGAGGCCCGCGCCTACCGCCGCCTCATGGACCGCCTGGAATTATCTATGCGCGCGCTATCCGAGCGGCTAGGGAAGAGTCACACGTTCGTTGTGGATCGTCTCAAGCTGGTGAGCGATCCGCGCATTGAGGCCGCCGTCGAGAGCGGGATCGTGGGCGCGACCGTCGCCGTCGAGATCGCCGACCTGGAGGATGAGGGCGCGCGGGGGACGCTTCTCGCGCGCGCCGGCCAGGGTGAACACCTCAAAGTGAAGGATGTGCAGTCGGCGCGCCCTCACTCCCACCCGATGCCCATGGAAGATAATCTTCCATCTAGGCCCGTCGGCGCCGGTGCGACGACATCCCTGGAAGATAATCTTCCACTCAGGCCCCCGAGCGGCACCGACGCGCCTCCCGAGCGCACGGAGTCGCCACGGGACGGGCTGCCCCACCCGTGGCCCAGCCGTGGGATCAGCGAGCAGACCACCGACGACGAGACAATCGCTCACGACAACCAACGCGTGCCATCGACCCGACGTGCTCCCGGCCCCAACTGGGTGGCGGCCACGGACATGCAGACCGTCACGCTTTTCGAGGTTGGGGAGGGGTATGCGGACCCGGACCAACTACGGGCCGCGTTGTGGGCAGACCTGGAAGCCTTGGGCGGCTAGATGGCGCACAGGGCCGATGCACACGAACACGACACGACGGGACGCGCTGACGTGCCGCTACACGTCACCCTGACCACGGATCACGTCACGGCCGACGCCGCCAGCCCGCTCGCCGACGCGCTGCACGCCGCCGGCGTCGCGGTCGAGCGGCACACGTTCCTGCCCGTGCGCGGCGAGGAGCAGCACCCCTGGGGCGTGCTCCTGCTCGCCGCGTCCGGCCCGCCCCTGCCCCTGGCTCGGCTCGTCGTCCCCGCGACGGCTCCGCCCGGCGTCACCCCGGCCCTCGCCGCCGCGCTCAGGGGTGGAGAAGGTTCGGCGCCAGCCACGCTCCAACTCAAGGCTGATGGCGTGTTCGTTTCCGTCAGGGGCCGGGATATACTCGACATAATAACGACGCTCGATGGGCTCCCGGCCCAGCTCACGCGCCTGGACACCCGCCGCGAGGAACGCCGCCTCGTCTATAGTGAGGGTGCCTGGCGCATCGACCCTTAGCGAGAGGACACCGCATGATACCCGAGAGCCTACCAGGGACAGCCCCAGCCGGACCTGACCGGCCGGGCGAGGCCGCCCAAAGTCCCCGCCCGTTCGCCCCTGCCCGCCCACGTCTGGGACCGGAGGAGTGGCGGGCCACCCAGGAGATCGCTGCCCAGCTCGGCGAGACAGAGCGCGGCCCGCTCGGACAGGTTGGCCGCGTCGTCGGCCGGCTCGGCGCTGACCGCGCCCGCGCGTTCCTGACGCGGACGCAGGAAATCGAGGCGGCGGGGGGGCTGATGCTCCCCGACGGCAGCCGTCGCCGGACCCCCGGCGGCACCTTCTTCCATCTCGTACGCGCCGACGACACGCTCACCCGCGAGGATCGCGTCTACATCTTCCCGCCCCAGTTCGGACGCAACGGGCGCGCGAAGGCGGCGGCCACCGTGGCGACGCCGGCCACGCCCGCGCCGCTGTCGGCCTGGGCAGACGACGACTATCGCCGTGTCATGGCCGCGCTACAGCAAAACATAGGGAAGGCAACCACCGTGAAGATCACCGTCATCGGCCGCCCCAGCGCGGCCGTCGAGCAGGGCCAGGCCGTCGCCCTCGCCCTCGTGAGCGAGAAAGTGCCGGACTTGCCCAAGGGGCTGCCGGAGCCGCCCGTCGGCACGCGCTACACCGTCTTCGTCGCGCGCAAGCCGTGGACGAAAGTGGCCGAGGCCCTGGCCGTCGACCCCGCGGACGCCGCCATCATCGAGGGCTATGCCGCCCTCGACCCGCGTATCGAGGGCATCGCCGTCTATGCCACCAGCGCCACCACCAAGCGCCTCCAGGCCGCCAAGCGCGCTGCCACGGCGGCAACACCGTGAGAGCCATGGGCGCAAAGATCACAGGCCGCGCATCCACAATGCTGAACGCATTCGGCGAAACTCTTTCATGACCCGACGGACGGCGTACCATGAGCGGACCGACAAGGGTTCGCTAACCGGCCCCGCTGCTATGTACGACGGCGACATCTACGCTGCCCACGTGCTCAACGTTATGCTGATCACCACGGCCCTGGTTGGACGTACGGATGAGGGTGCCAAAGCAGCCGTCACACCCGCACGCGCCTGTCACGACGCCATACGCCTCATGCGTTCGTGCAACAGGTCAGCTGTCAGGTTGGCTCAAAAGCTGCAACAATACCCTTGCCTACGGCTTACAGTCCTTAACGCGTCGAGAAGGAACTTACCCCATCGTTTCTTCACGGTACACCACTGTCTGCGGTCCCTGGGGGAGCACGAGCAGGCGGGCGTCCGGGCCGTGGGCCGCGAGCGAGGCGCGTACCTGCCCCGACACATCGTGGCATGGCATGAGCAGCGCGCGGCGCACTACGTCGTCCGGCAACGACGAGTAGAGGTAGACGGCGGCGCGGCGCTGGATGGTCGCTTGGATCTGCGCCTGCCAGCCGTCACCGATCGGCGACGCAGCGCCCTCGATGCGCGCGAGCACGTCGTCTGGCCCCGTCGCCGCCCCGAGCAGGTCGGCGTAGACGCCGTGCGCGGGGAGACCGTCGGCGCACTCGGCCGCGAGCACGATGTCGCCATTGTCGCGCACGGCGCGGGCCGCGGCCGCCATGCCCTTGACGCTCTGGTAGAGGTTCTGGTCCAGCGGGTAGCCGCTGTTGGTGGTCAGCACCACGTCGTAGGCACGCGCGATCGGACGCAGCGCCGTCGCTCGCACGCACGCGACGGCGGCCGCGTGCACGGCCATCATCTCGCCCGCCCACACGCCCGTTAGGCGCCGGCGCCTGTCCAGGGTCACGTTGACGCTGAAGGTGGGGGGCGTGGCGAGGGCGATCGCCCGCTGTTCCTCGTGGATGGGGTTGCCCTCCAGCACGCCAAAGGACGCGTGGGGGTGCGCGATCAGGCGCGGGCCGTGGTTGTGGAGCACCGTCTCCAGCCCAGCCAGCCCCGGCATCACCAGCTTGGGTCCCCCTGAGTAACCGGCGAAGAAGTGCGGCTCAACGAAGCCGGTCAAGATGGTGACAGAGGCCTCCAGGTAGCGCCGATTGAGGAGGATCGGGACGCCGCGCGCGGTCGTGCCCGCGTGCGCGAGGGTGCGATGGTCGCGCGCGTCGTGGTTGACCACGCGGTAGCCGCGGGCGATGCGCGGGCCCAGCATCTCATCGAGTTCGGCGGGCGTGTTGGGGCGATGCGTGCCCGTTGCTACCAGGATGGTCACCCGTTCGTGCGGCACGCCAGCTGCGGCGAGTTCGGCTAATAGCGGGGGCAGCACGAGGTCGCTGCGCATCGGGCGCGTCCCGTCGTTGACCACCACGACCACGCGATCGGCGGGACCCGCCAGGGCGTGCAGCGGCGGCGTGCCGAGCGGTGCGCGCAGGGCTGCGACGATAGCGGCCTCCCCGACGGGCAGCTCCGGCGCCTCGACCGGCTCGACCACGTCAGTCCGGTCGCCCGGCAGCTCCACCTCCAGCCCCGTCCGCCCGTAGGCCAGCATCACCTTCATCGCCTGTCCTCCTCTCCCCTATCTCCGGCACCCGTCACCCTAGCATATCCCGTCCCCTATGTCCGTGGGGCGCGGCTGGCGATGACCGGCTACGGCGTGACCCGCCAACGTCCACGACAGCACCTTCCACTCCCCCTCGTCGCCCTGTGCTGGCTACCGTGGTCATCCGTGCAACGGATTATAACTTTCCGTTGCACGGATGACCACAGTAGCCAGCACAGCAGTAGGCGCTTGTCAGAGGCGCTTGTCAGAGCGGCATCGACAAAAAGGTGTTTATGCGGCGATGCCCGCGTCCGCGAACAAGGTCTGCATATCCTTGCGCACCGTTGCGTCATGTTTAGCGCTCGCGCTCCAGGTCTTCGGCTGGGCTGTGCCGGCCAGAATCGGCGTGATGACCGTATCGCGCAGGACCACCAGCGCGGCGATCGTCCGCAACCCGTCCGGGGGCGCCTGATAGCACCACGAGGACCTGACGTTACCGATCAGCCCCTTGGCCGCGGCGCGTGCGCTACCCGATCCTGCTGCCGACCTCGCCCGCTCTGCGCACCCCGGACGAGGTCTACCTCCGCACGCCGTCGCCGGGCGGCGCGGTCACCCTGGTCTATCGTGCGCGCCAGGGCCTCTTCTATCGTCAACTATCGTCAACGGGCGGGGCGGTCGGGTCGATAACCCGGCCACCCCGCCCGTTGACGGGTGGGCTCGTCTGGTGCGTGGGGCGTCGGTTAGCGCATCTGGGCGATGACGACGACGCGGTGGGTGTCGACCCCGTAGGGGGTGCAGGAGATCAGCGCGAGCGTGGGGCGGGTGTAGGCCGCGTTGAGCAGGCGCACATCGTCGGGCGTGACCACGCTGACCGAGCGCACCACATAGCGATAGGGGTGCGCGCCGTGCGCCACGACCACCGTGTCGCCGGGGCGCAGGCCGCCGAGGTAGCGGAAGATCGAGCCCGCGATGTCGTCGTGGCCGCTCATCAGCGAGAGGCCGGGTTGGCCCAGGGGAGCTGAGTCGGCGAAGCGGGTGACGCCGTAGGCGGGCACGATGTCATAGCGCAGCGAGCCATCAGGGTTGGCGACGAAGCTGCGCGCCCAGACGGGCGCCCCGTGGATGCCGAGGCGGGTGATGCTCAGGCGCGCCTCGACCGGCGGGATGGCTCCGTGTTCCGTGGCCAACGGACCGGCAAAGCGCCCGGTCTTCGGCTGGTGATAGTAGTGGTACATGACGCTCGTGCGGTAGCGTGTCACCGTGTGGTAGCGCGTCACCACATGCGTCACCGTGCGGTACCGCGTCACCACCCGGGGGACCAGCCGCGTCACCGTGCGCGTCACCGTGCGCTGGTGGATCACCGTCACCGGATGCGTGACCACGCGGACGTGGGTGACCACGCGCTGGCGCACCCGTGTCCGCACGAGTACATGAGTGCGCACCTTGACCTGGACCCGCGTCACGGTGTGATAGCGGGTCACATCGTGATAGCGCTTGACGTCGTGGTAGCGCGTCACGTCCTTGTACACAGTGACCAGCGGCGGCCGTGGCAGCGGCGGCACGGGGGACGGCGGCGCACTCGGAGACGGGAACAGCGGCGGCGCGACGACCGGCGGGATGATGACAATGGCGGGCGTCCCTGTGTTCGGTGTGCCCGTCGGGAACGGTGTAGAGGTCGGCGCCAGCGTCGACGGCGGCGTAGAGGTCGGCGCCACCCCTGCTGGTAGGGGTGGTGTCGGCGTAGAGACCGGCGTCAGCGTAGACGTCGATGTGGCCGTACCGGTCGCGGCGCCGATCAGCGTGGCCGTCGGCGCCGGGGTGGTTGGTGTGGCTGTACTGGTCGCGACGCCGGTTGGTGTGGCTGTACTGGTCGCGACGCCGGTTGGTGTGGCTGTACTGGTCGCGACGCCGGTCGGTGTGGCCGTCGCCGTGTTGGTCGGCGCCGTGCTGCACACCTGATTGTTCCGCACGACGTTATTGCTGTCTAAGGTCACCGCGTCCGTGTGCGCATACAGGCCACCAGTCGTCACGGTCCCTGTCTGGAGGGTGATGGAGGCTAGCGCCAGGATATTGCCGGTAAAGCTGGTGTTCGTCCCCAGGGTCGCCGAACTGCCAACCTGCCAGAAGATATTGCTACTGCACGGTTGCGCGCCATTGATCAATACCACGCTGGCATTGCTCGCCGTGGTGAGGGTACTCCCGATCTGGAAGATGAAGACACTGCTGGGGTTCCCCTGGCCATCCAGGATGAGTTGCCCGGTCAATTGTGCGGAGGACGCGAAACAGTACACCCCCGGCGTGAGGGTTTTGCCGCCCAGATCCTGGCCGGTCAACGTGACATCGCACGGTTGCCCCGCGGCATTGTTATAGGCGGTGGTCGCGTCCGTCTGGGCTTGGGCTGCCACCGCGTCACCGAGGTGGGTCGCCCCGCTCACGAGGCCGGGCGGGAAGCCCGTCACCGCTGTCCCCGGGCTCACGCCCAGATCGCCGATCAGCGTGGTCGGGCCGGTATTGGTGACCGTGCTGCCCGCGAGCACGGCGAACGTGCCGGCCGTGCCCAGAGAGGGACTGGTCGCGGCACGCGCCGCCGCAGGAGACAGCAGCGGCAGCGCCAGCAACAGGGCTGCTGGGCGGAGGTATGGTCTCAGCTTCATGGATGGTGGCTCCCTTCAGGACGGACTGTATGACGTCTCTGCGGCTCAGCGGTCGCAGACGAGGGACGGGGCAAGGAACGGTGGGGGTCAGACCTGTGTCCCTCCCAAAAAGAGGACGGCGCGTGATTGTGTCCTAGGGACTGTCATCAGTGCCAGCGCGGCTGCGCCGGCAGCGCGGAGGGACACGGACAGAGCGCCTAGCGGAAGCACAACGGCTTCCCACCTACCGACAGCATACTACTATCTGGGCTATTTGTCGCATAAAGATTTATATAGTCGCAAGCTAATTGCATTGATGCGATGGACGGTTACCATGCCCTCGCCCCGTGTCAGGGCGGCACGTCCCCCGAGCGCCCGCTGGCCTGGCCCGCTCACGGCGTAATCGCGACCGTCCCGCGGCGACCATGACCTGACCTGACCTAACATGATCCGTGCGTCGGGGGACGGCACAGAGGACGTCGCACCGGGACGTGCTAGGCGTGCCCGCTGTGACCGGGATCGGTGCCGTGTGTGTGAGTGCCGGCGCGCTGTCTTTCCCCCAAGTAGCCGGTGTCACCTGATGGTGACCGCGCGTCCGACCTGGCCCGCTCAAGACCGTCTACCTGCCGCACCCTCAACGGGCTTTTTGTCACCAGTGACCGCGGCGCTGACCGCACAAGTGGTCACCTATCAACGTGTCCGGCGCGACGCGGCGCGGTCACCCACGCGTTGGACGCCCCACGGTCAGGGGGACAGAGCCGCCGCGCCGCCTGTGTCCCGTCACGCTCATTGTCGCTACCCACCGCCCCCGTCGTGCCCTCCGTGGCTCAGCCGTGCGGCGCGCTGGGGGCGACCGCGCCGCGGCGCGCCCCGGGCGCGGCGGTGATCCATCCCTGGCGCAGGGCGTAGACGACGGCGTGCGTGCGGTCGTTGACCGCGAGCTTGCGCATGATCGACGTGATGTGGTTCTTGACCGTCTGATCGCTGATGCCCAGGAGCGTGGCGATCTCCTTGTTGCTGTGGCCCTGTGCGACGACGCCGAGCACCTCGATCTCGCGCGGCGAGAGCGGGATGAACAGCGCCTCAACCTCCGGCGCGACCTCGTGCGGCAGATCACGGAAGCGCGCGACCCCGGCCATGGCCGGGGTCGCGCGCACACGGTCGTTGATGAGGTACGCGCCGCGCGCCACCCGGCGTATGACGTCGCGCAGGTCATCCATCCCGATGCTTTTGGGGAGATACGCCGCGGCGCCCTCTGTGATGGCCGCGAACAACGTGTCCTCCTCCTCCCGGTCTACCACCACAATCACCGCGGCGCCCGGGACCTGACGCTTGAGCGTGCGGATGACCGCGCGGCCGTCTCCCCCCGCACGCGCAACGTTGAGCAAGACGACCGCCGGCGCGCGCGTGAGGGCGAGGTCCAGGGCGTGCGCTCCGTCGGCCGCCTCGCCGACCACCAGAAACTCCGTGGGCGCTTCCGCGACGGCCGCACGGACGCCCTGGCGAAACAGCGGCGCGTCGTCGACAATCAGAAGGGGGATCGTGTCCATCGGTCGGTCTCCTCTCTCACCGGCTCAGGCTAGCGGGTGTTCGTGCCTCTCTCCCCGTGTCCTGGTGGCCACGGTGGACACGTCGCGCGCGGGGGGTGCGCCCTCCAGCAGGGGCACCCACACCGTGAACGTCGTCCCCTCCCCCTCCGTGGACGCGACCGTGGTGATGGATATAGTCCCAAGTAGTGGTGGACTTTCTGAGGGGATCGACGGGACGACAGCGCGTCGTGTCGAAGACCTCGGGGAGGCGATCATAACGGCGTGTGGATAGCACGTTGACGTGAACAGCCACCGTG
>JAABUL010004694.1_pt1 | contig 17956 bp, 21 predicted proteins | sample 5559151 | NCBI WGS metagenome assembly JAABUL01 (sample SAMN10711876, study PRJNA513368) | rock metagenome | isolation source: Antarctica rocks | place: Antarctica: Victoria Land, Pudding Butte sud | reverse complement strand
GACGCTCACTTCCCGGATCTCGCTCGACTTGCTGAGGTCCCGATCACGTCTATTTGAGGTATGAGGAGGATTTTCACTTAGAAAGATTACTGTACGAACAAAAAATATGCAGCAACATCAACCCCCTAACCCCCTAAGCCCGTCGTCGACCTTGCCCTTATCAATGATGACCAGCGCCTTGCTCTTGATTACTTCGTAATCGTGATCTCGTCTCTTCCTCGAGCTCCATGCACCAGCCATGTTCTGCAGGGCGACGGAGTTACGTTCGCAAGGGTAGGAGAGGGCGCTGTCGATCTCAGAGTAGACGATGGGATGGGTGTAGTCCACCTTGGACTCGAGAGATTTACTGCGGTGGCGGCTAATGAGATGTAGGCGGGTCGTGATATTAGTCAGGCCGCCAGTGTTCAAGGACAGCAACTGCCCAGAAGTCGTGTAAGGTACCCCGTAGGCCGCCTTGACGATGGTCAGCTTTGAGTCGTCATGGTGGATTGCCCCACCTTCCAGCGGGATGCGGTGTCGTCGAACGCGGGTAGCCAGAGTCGACTCCTCGACCACCTCGTCCCTTGCTGGCGTCAGTCAAATCCCGCGCTGGCTTCTAGAAGGGAAGATCAAAAACACTATCAAACACTCGTCTCACAAGTTGAAGCGTATCCTCGCTGATTGGATTCAGCAAGCGTGCGGGTGCGGGTAGGCAGACACTCACCAGTAGAACGCAGCCGATAGCATATGTGTTTGCCAACGATATCGAATCCCAGGGTTGGTGCCATCAGTTCGTCCGAGTCCTTGGCCAATTCGAGAAATCTGCAAGCCGGTGGGCTCAAAGTCAAGGTCTACAGGCAACGAAGGGGTCCGATCTCACTTGATGTACCGCTGGACCGCCCTCACGATGGTATCCGGCCGCTCCTTCCACGTCTGTGGGTCCAGCCAAGACGTCTCAGCAATAGTGTGGATGAAAGACGATAATCGTAAAGCCTGGCCATCAGTACTCGTTACGGTTGGAGAGGACTAACCGCAGGAACTAGATCCACACTTGTACGTTCCGTCCCCACGTACGCGCTCATGACGCGATTCACCTCACTCGCTTCCATCTCGTTCCGGATGGAACGAAAGTAATTGTAGGCCGCTCGTCGACACCAGTGCCACATGTCCCCGAGAAACTGAAAATGAGAGTGACGGGATCGATCGCCTGCGCCTGTACCGAATGTTCTCAACGGCAAATACGAAGCATGGCCAGCGCGTCGCTCGCCACCGATCTTCTCGTTGACGAGGAGGCCCAGAGTAGTGGACGTCTCGCGAAACACCCGGAGGCTGTCCGCGGCTTCGCCGGCCGACGACGTGCAGCCGCAGAAGTCGTCGAGGTAGTGGATGAACTGCCGCACACCCTTCCGTGACAGTATCCAAAGCAGAGCTTCGGCCAGTAGTTAAAAATGACCGGGGCTACCCGCGAACCGAATGGCATGCACAGGTCGACGTAGGTGACAACATCAAGCTCGAAACCTGCGAGCTTTGATGCCAGCGGGGATAGGCGGATGTTGCGGAAGGCGTTGGCTAAGTCTGCTTTCCACAAGGAAGCTCCCGACGGGAGCTGGGAAAGGTCATCAAAATGAGTGTCTAGCGTTGCGTACCGCAAGGTCCCGAAGTTTAAGGCGGGACCAAGTCGTTCAGCGCTCGAAGGTCGTGTATTGCTCGGAGTCGGTCCCGGTCTTTCGGGACCGCAGCGAGCGGGGAGATGAACGACGGGTAATTGGAGGGTACGACACGAACCTTGTCAGGCAGTAACGCCGGTGCGTCTCCTCGCGGACGAAGTTCTATTCCCGGCGATTGAGACGGTACGGGGGAATGTGTACCCGTTGGATGCGCCGTCGGTGCCCAGCGAGGCACCATTGTCGACGATATTCAACAGCATACACACAAATGTCGAGTCAGGATAGAAACGGAGCTGGTCGGCCCAAGCGAGGATGCGGGCTTTGAGAAGGCCTCCGAGATGCGAAGAAGATGGGCCATGGGGCACAAAACCGCAGGCAGGGGTAGTGTTCGGCCGGCCTAGAGTGAGGGGCAGCCCCGAGACGGTTGACCCACGCGGAATTGATGGAGTAAATGAAGGCGCATCGCCGGACAAAGGTCGTGGTGGCGGGTAAACGAGGAGGCGCAGCGCCGGGGGACCGAAGGAGGAGTATTGCCGCATCGGCAAGGGACACGGGAGTCGCAACAACGAGATGGGGTGCCGCATCGGCGCGAGAAACGGAAGTCGCAACGACGAAGTCAGCGGTGGGCTGAGGGGAGCAGAAGACGACGACAGAAGGTAGCAGAAACCAGACGAAGGCCGATCCAACGGGGCTTTCACACGACCGGCAGGTGTGAAAACGCCGATGTCGTTGAGGAAGCCCCGGAGCTCCGCCGCCTTGCGCAAGTGGAGGAGCTCCTTGACGGTGGGGATGATGGCGAAGCCGGAATGCAGAAGTAGAGTCAATGAAGCAAAGAACGGTCCTCTGGATGCGAGAGGAAAGGATGAGAAGACTACAAGAGCATGAACGACGCAAAAGAGGGGGGAAAAGCCACAGAGAAGACACCGCATAACTCCGCTCACCAAACCCCTGCTCTTCGACCTCGCCCCAAACTCCGCCTCTCAGCTTTGACCGTCTGTTTTATCCCACCCTTCCCCCCTTTCATATTCCTGCCTCTCAGCACTGCAATTCCGTCGATGGTGTTCTCAGCCGACAATCTCACGTTGCCCGATGTCTTCAAGCTATACGATCCACCCGAAATCCAGACAGGTAGGGTCCAGCGCAGCACCCCGGGCGCGAGCGCCAGTACGCGAGCTCCCAGCACGGTACTCGGTACCATCTTCTCCTGCCTCCCCAACGATACCTTGTCGATTACTCACAACCCCGGTATCCTTGTCAGTCTTTCGACCCTGCTAAACGAATCCTGGAGCGACCTGTCGAAGCACCGTGTCAATGGATCCGAGTGGGACATGAAGTTTACTCTCGACGAACATCAGGCTTCGATCGCAGTGATCCGTGGTGAAGTCGTCGACCTCGCAGCTGTCTTCGAGTCCTTCCTATTCCAGGTGGTCAACTACACAGCTTCCCGCCAAGCCGCACTACTGAAAGCCGAAGCGTACCCATCAATTGCGGCCAGGACTTCCTGGGGTCCTTCGGTGCAGGGCGGCGGTCTGAGAGGAGCGGATGTGAGTGCATCGCTCCGCCGAGATGGGATCCACAGCGTCGTACGAGAGATCGACAGAGTTGTCATGGAGCGAAAAGGTCCGGCTTCGCTTTCAATGGACATCATCCTTGGCGGGATCCGAACGGCGCTGGCGGGCGGGTTCAAAATCAGGAGACGGAGCGATGGGACATACCTGACTCACGAGGACGTCGACACATCCTTCATGCATGCACTCCTCCAAGTACGTGTGTGATTATCATTATATGCATTGCTAATCACCTTAGACGTTTGAATACATGAATCAGCGGCGGACAAAGGTTGGCGTCTTGACGAATTACAACGTCTTCCTCGTCATCCTGCGCACCGCGAGAAATCAGATTACGCTTTCCTCCCCGGTGCTTCGCGACAGCAATTTGCGGGTTGGGCTTGAGGAGGGACTTGCGAATGACATGTCTGTTTGGGCCTTGCTATTGGCTTTGCTCCTGTATGCTGGTCAACCGGACAAAATCGAAGAGAAGGCGGATATTTGGAAGGCACTGTGGGTGAGGAGCCCCGGAGAGGAGCAGGACAAAAGTACAAAGAAGAGGAGGAGGAGTTGGGGGGGAGGGGATGGAAACGAAAGGAGCAAGAAGACTGGGGCGGGAGACGAGAACTGGGGCGGCACTCCAGCCGAAACCGGTCCGGAGGATGGGACAGAAAAGGTGCAGCACAGAATCCGTTGCGGATCTACACCGAATCCAAACTCAAGCGCAGGATGGAGCGTAGAAATGCAGCCCAAAGTACCCCCGCCAACGGATCACACTTTCTCCAACCAACCGAGTATGGACGAAGGACACATCTCATTCCTCGGTCTGTCGCCGTCGCCGTCGGTCCGCCTAAGTCATTGCACGCCTCTATCTAATGCCAACCTTCACTTTCACCAAACCTCGCGCAATGTCTCGCAGCAGACCCTGCTATGGTTCGAGGAGAGGCGGTTTCACCTTACCAACCCCGTGCCTAGCTTATCCAATATCGAGGCGAACCCTTGGCTGTCGTTGGACGAATTGATCGCCGAGGGGCCGCATTTCACCACGTTCTCTGCCTCCGCTCCCGATTGTCTCAGCCCGGATGCGGATGACCTTGCCAGCTCCTGCTCTACCGAACCGGACACCTTCTCTGCGGGCTCCAGCGCCGAGACCCATGTCAACCTCACCCAGCCCCCCGCTACGATCGACCCACCCCCACGCCAATACATACTCAAGCTCGCCCGCCTCTTCTCCCCACCCCATCACACCGAGCTCGGCCTAGCAAGTGGGAGCGATATTGTCTCTGCTTTGGAGCTCGAACTCCGCTGCTACACAATTCACCTGGCGGATCTTCAGGGCAGCATCGTACCGAGGTTTCATGGACTCTGGCTGTCCCAGTCGCCGGGTGGGCAATGGGCGATCTTGTTGCTTGAGAAGGTCGGGCTTGGTGGCAAGCAGATGAGAAAATGGGAGGAATTGACGAAGGGCGAGTCGTGAGTCCTTCATGGCGACTGTGGCTTTCCCCAACATTCAACCCATTGTCTCGGACCCCCTTCTGCACTGCTACCTGTGTTGGTGGAGAGCGGAGAGGAAGATTCGAGAGGCAGCTATGGCTTGACTGTGGCTTTGCCTGGTGCTGTCCATCCTGGACGTAGTCAACAGATCAGCTTCGATCTTCCCACCTTACCCTTCATTCTCCTTGTAGCTGGCCATTGTTGACAGCAGCCATCGCAGAGATCTCGTCCGCTGCGCATATACCGCCCTCCACACCCGCGGGATCCTCCATCGAGATCTCGAACCTCGACACATTTTCTTCGAACCGTCAAGCTCTCCCACTCCTATCTCATCTCCCACAGTCGCAGGGACAGCCGAGAGCACGAATTCATCTATTCCCACTCCACAATCCCGAGCTCTGACTCCCGCGACCTCAGGCTCGTACAGCCCAGCGGGTATGAGGGTCCGGATTGTGGATTTCGATAGAGCAGAAATCATCGCCAATGGGACGGCGAAGGATGGAGTGGAAAGGGAGGTAAGAGAATTAGAAAGGTTACTCCGACGGCGGGTAGGAGCAGAGGTTCAGTTGCGCGGGTAGTCGAGAGGAAGTGGAGCACGAAAGACACGACTTCTGGACATTAGCGATCCTACTGTATGATATTACCTCCATGACCGGTCCAAGGGGCGCAGGTAGCCTGACTATGCACTATCTGTCTATTTCGATCCCGGCCAGAGGTGGCCTCTGGACAACTGACTCTGCCCACCCTGAATGTCGATCAAGGCCTCATGGTGTATAGGAGATTCGTAAGTAGAAGCAGACCAAAAGGATGGAATGAAACTCCTTCCAATCATGGTCCGGCGACTATCCTATAATGCTGGATCAGGAAATGATCTGGATGAACCTACTCGGGTTTGTTAGTGTGAAGAACAGAGCGGGCGTGGCAATGGCATGAGAAGTTTGGAGATACTTGACAAGCCTAAAGCTGACATCATGAAAGACGTGCCATCAGAAATACTGGCTGAGCATCCCGTTCACCCGCCTCTTTCAAGGTCTGCGATCTCACCGAGACCACCGTCGCCCTTTTCCTCTGAATTTTCGCCCACGAGTTGGTCCTTTGTCGAAGGTTTGTGCCTATGATGGTCCAGCCAGTTGATGTCCGCTCACTCGGATGTTGGTGGACGAAGAGGCGGAGAGAAGACGAGCGATGGTGGGGTGGACCAAGGTGTGCAACGAGCGGAGCCACCAGTGGACGAATTGAAGGAGAAAAAAGCTGCTGGGGTAATGGTATAGGAAGCGCATTGGGAGTTGGGCTTGAAAACGGGGAACAAATGGATCCAGAGGAGGCGGTCGGAGCACCAGGTTCCGCCTGGGGCTTCGCCGTGGGCTGCTGAAGCGAAGAGATCGGCGATAGGCGTAGCGGGAAGGAAGTGCTTCGGCTGAGGATCGATCGCATTGTCGCTCTTTTTCTTGAGCTCGCTGATGAAGATTTCATGCATACTCACCCGCTGCACCACTCGTAGCCAAACGATGGTATTCCCACAATAAACTCCAAAGCCGATGAACCACCGCTCACACCCTTGTCGAGACCCTCCTTGTTCGATAGCGCCGCGCCCTCCTCGCACCCATTGCCCACTCTGAAGCCGACACGCGTTCGGATCCAGCCGCCTCCCACTAGACATTCCGCTGTTCCTGGCCGACATTCTTCTCCCTCTGTTGCTGACCATCCTGGCCGTCTTCTCAAACGAGACCAGAGCTCTTGAGTCCGAACTATATCGAGACGGTGATGGCCTCGGGGACCGAAGAGAACCGCGTGGTGAGCGATGAATGATGGTGCCATCGGAAGCGACTGGGATGTCGGAAGACTCGCTTCTTGCTTGTCCAGGGTACAGAGCGGGGAAGCGGTGGAGCGGAACGTGTGCGAGGGGGACAAGCACAGTTAAATCGTATACATCACAATGGATATGGGATCTTTACACATTGATTCACGTTTCGTCATTCATCATTCATCTTCGCCCGACGGTACCTGCCGCCAGCTAACCCACACCCACTCATACTCACAATCAAAGACGATCCCTAACCTGTTGTATCTCTGACTGGACGAGCTCACCCCAATTTCTACCGCTCGCGTTCCCATCGATCGAGATAGCGGAATCAAAGTCGATGATCCGGATGCGATTGATTGAGGTGATTACATGAAAAGCGGGAGAGGAGATGAAAGGAGGAAAGAAGATGGAGTTACGACGGGAGGAGCAAAGTGATAGTAGGAGATTCCAAAAGAGTGAAGTGCATAGAGGTTTAGCTTGCGCCGTGAAGGTGATTGCAGAAGGGGCATGTAGAGACCGTCGGGGAAGCGAATTTCTGGTTCCGTCGACGCGCCCCGGTTCCGCCACTTCCCCACGCCCTCCCCTCCCCTGCCTCCCCAAGAGAATCTCACTCTTCCCCTTTACTGTCCCTACCACCACCACCACCACCACCTCTCAAGCCCCAATTCCTCCCCACAGCCCTGACCCCACGCTCCATCAACTCCTCCATCATCCCCGGCCCTACCCAAACGACCCAGACGTCGTCATCTACGAGCTTTGCAAGGTCGGCTTGGGTGGATTGGAATGAGGCTTCCTCCTCACTTTCCAAGGAGGACGCGGTTCCTCGACTGGACGAGTCATCGGGCGGCGGGTCGTAGCTCGATTCGGAAGCGGAAGCGGAAGAGGAATGAGCGCCTGAGAATCAGATCAAAGTAAATCGTCAGAGCCTGGAAATTGCGGTTCCAATCAAGGTTGGATTTGGATCAAAGAAGTAATGCTCACTTCTGACCGTATCGAGATCTTCTTCTCCAATTCCACCACCCCTCAATCGTGAGATATTTTCCGGTCCAATACCTGCCTCAACATCCTCCCCTTCCCGCTCCCTCGAATAGTCAGCCTCAGCTTGTCGCTCTTCCCCTTCTTCTTCTTCCCCTTCCCTTTCTTCCCCATTCTCACCCCATCTCCTTTGCTCCTCTAACCGATCGTGTACCGCCAGAATTCTCCTCTCCCTGATGGAATCGCCAGCTCGAGCATAAGTGAACATCCTGTCTTTCGTGCTCTTGAAATCGACTCGCTCAGTGCCGGGCGGGGTGGCCGAGGGGTTCGAGGGCCTGTTGGAGGACCTCCTTGTTTGAGTGTTGATGTCGCTCCTTGATCCCGATCCGTCCTCTGGTTTGGGGGTGGAACTAGTGCCCGTCCCTGTTCCTTCTCTTGACCTCTTCACCAGATCCCTAACCTCCCTCCATCTCTCATCATCCTCGTGTCCCGACTTTGGAACCTTATGTCGACGGAAAGGGGAATTGACCGGTAAATCGGAAACGAGACTGGCGGCAAGAGCACAAGTATTCCATAACTTGATCCATCCGGAATCAACGATCGGTTCTCCATTCGTCGTCGTCGTCGTTTCATCCGCCAAGATATGGGGAAGTTGATCATAATTCTTGGCCCTGAGAACGGCCTGTCACGAGGACGAATATCAGCTACTTGTCCCGTCCGTCCGTCCAAAAGGGAGGTGGTGAAGTGAAGTGAATATAGAGCAAAAGTCATGGATAGTCCCCACCCCACCCTCACACTCACCTCCGCAACCATCTCAACCCTCCCCCACGAATCCTCATCCGTCGTATCCATCGCAATAGTCCTCTCATCAAGCATAAGACAAACCGCCAACCTGAACCTAATGATGACCAAACCGATGAAAGCTCCACATGTCTGATGGGCGTTGTGGAGGTAACACCATTCCCTTGCTACCCCTTCTTGCGCTTGCTCCACTTTCGCTTTGATCTCGCACGTCAGGAAAACGGTCTTGGAGTGAGTGTGTGTTCCGGATGTCTTGTTCAGGGGAGCTTTGGATGCGGATGCGGATACGCGAGATTTTGCGGGACAAGCAAGACGGGGTAAGCCCTCGCTTGTCAGGCTGGTGGTGGTGGTAGTGGTTATGGTGTTGGAGGAGGAGACGGAGGAGGAGGAGACAGGGATAGCCGCAAGGAGAGTATCGAGGGATTGAGATGGAGTATGCTTAACCAACGATGAGACGGTCCTCGTCCTCGATTCGGCAAGATTATCCTGTAGCGAGGACGTCCCGAGAGGCAAGCTCACGATAGGTCTCGTCGGTGAGATCGAGGGAAGATGAGGAGGATTGGTAGTGCTGATACCGAGTGTGGCGGGTAGCGAGATGAGACATTTCTCTGGGATCACGGCATAACCGAGGATGTCGGGTAGGTAGCAACCAAAGTTTTCACTTTGGCTCGATTTCGATCGTTTGGATGATGATTGTTGACCGGAATCAGAACTCATCACTACAGATGATGACGAGTCATCATCATCAGCCAAAGTAGCTCTCATCTTCAAGGCCTTATCATTGGAGGCCTCCGGTTCGAAGAAGAGTCCCCACTTGACGGGGGACGGAAAAGCTCTTCTTTTGTGACAAAGATAGAATGAAGGGAGGCATACACGCGACTACGTCAAACCATAGAAGAAGGAGGGGAAGGTTTCAAGTGAAAGCGAGATGGGAGGACAAGGGGAGGACATAGAGGCTCACAAGCTTCTCGTTTCTTCCCAGACCTCCTGGAGCGGGTGGGGGGTGGGATGGACTGTTCATTGATAGCTGGATACTGAAACGGATCATCGACTGCCGGAGAGAGTACAGTGTCGAAGTGTCCTTCTTCATTCGATGCCGATGCGATGACAGTGGTGGGTAAGTGAACCGAATCACCGACTGACATCTCAATTGAAGGGTTGCCGAAGCCAGCGATCGAAGTGTCCTGACTCCCAGGAATAAGGTTCCGGTTGATCGGTTGAGATGTCGATGTACTAGAGGCAGACGTTGAGGTTCCAGGTGGTAAGTGGTGGTAGCGGTCGCTGTCGATACCCGTCGAGCTGAGAGATGGAGGAGAAGTCTCGATACCCGATGCGGTCAAAGGTGGAGGAGTGTTCTCAGCGGTCACTAGCGAGGTTGAGGAGGGTCCAGCCTCCAACTGTACCGCCTGTCGTTCCTCCTTCTCCTTCTCCGCTACCTTTGAAAACAGGTCTTTCGCCGTTCTCTAAGAAGTGAAGGACGAGCGGGGGAAGAAGGAAGGAGGCGGGGAGGGGGGTGGGTGGGGGAGGGGCGCACACGTCAGCCAAACAAGAGACCGACAGTAGTCTCTCAAAGCCGAAGGCGTAAGAAAAGGACGAGGGACCAGGGAAGGGGGGATGGATGGACAAAACACTCACTTCATCCAACACCGTTTTCCCCCTCTCGAACCAATCCCTGTGATCCCTATAAGCCTTGGTCTCGGCGTAATCCAGACCTCCTTCCACATTAACATCCCTCAAACCCTTGGTATCCGATTTAGCCAACTTGAAGCGATAGGTCGAGAACCTGATGTCCGCCTGTGGGACTAGTTCCTCAAGGAAGCTCACTATCCTGTCATTGTAAGGGACCTCGTGATTGCTCTCAGAACCCTTCAATTCGATGAAGGCGTTCTTTGCCAGTCTACGTAGATTGCGAGGGAGTAAGGTGTCGTTGGCGGGTGTGAGAGGTTGGAGTAGGTGATCAGAGGTTTGGAGAGTGTCGCGGAACCTTGTGATGATGGGAGCGGGAAGAGTCATGAATCACTTTACTTGCACGAAGATCGGCTCAAGGGGACGTACAAACAATATGAAGTTATGGGGGAAATAGAGTTTTGTGGATGGGAGAGAAAAGAGCGATAGCGCGTCAACCAACAAGAAAGTCTTGCGGACATCCAGGCATACTCCGCCATCCCACGCAAGGTCCCTGATCAATTTTTCAGAATGCTACAAAACACTAAACTCATCTCTGGTGTGATCCCAAAATGCCGCCATCGGTCCTTCCAGACACTTTTTTCAATATCTTTCTATGTGCAAGTGCGTGTCTCGCGGAAGTTACCATCCCCTGTATCCGACAACAGTCCAAGCCAAGGTGATTGATCGCCGACATCTTTCATCGCCACAGTCTTTGGCTATTTGCCTTCTCCTTCTTCCTCGTCCTGCTCATTTCTTCCGCCACTTTCCCACAGTACTGACCGCTGCTATCTCTCGCCGACTCGCTCGTTGATTTTGGAGATACAAGACTTACAGCTCGCCAGAGGGTATTGAACGAGTTCGACTTTGACGACCTTGCCAGACGAAATTCCTCGACACGTAACGAAGCAGTACAATGATGCATGCGGCTCTCCCATTGTCCAACGCGTCGCCGTTACCGGTGGATCCGCCTGAAATCGAACGCAGTTAGTCAGAATGCCCAGTCTATCGAGCCACCGACGCACCTATGCGATATGTCACAGGCTCCATCGAGCTCACTCCACAACCATGGCTCCGGGTACAGTATCGGATCCTCCTTTCTCGGTCATTCTCTTCTTCATGTCGGCAAGAAGGTCTTGATCGACATTCGCAAGCCTGCGCTTGTAGCGTTCGTCTAGTTGAGCAAAAGAGCGTTTGGCATCTCCGACCTCCATCCGTTCTGCCTTTTGCCAAAACTCCGATTCCTCCTTGTTGTAATCTCGCCAATAGACGTCGTACCACTCAACAAGAAGAGCGTGGTACAGGTGAACGCCTCCAAGGTCTTCCAATTCCTCCACCGGGGGTATCTCGTCCTCGATCCGGACCGTTTGAGCCCTACCAACATCGATTGTCGCGTTCCGAATTTGAGAAGCGAGTCGCTGCTGTGACTGGAGTTCGGATGATTGTTGCGAGTGATGTTGTCCTGGAGGGATGTTCGAAGGAGGCTCAGGAAGGACGGAGTCGGACTTGGGATCGGAATCGACTTGATTGTCATGATCGTCTGCGACTGCTGGAATCGGTATCCGGGACCGGAGGTCGGTCGCGGAAGTGGGCATGGGTGTGGGCGTCTGTGGAGGTCGGAGGACAGAGACTCGTCTAGGAGCACGCAAGAACGAGATCGAAGGGAGGCGGCCAAAGAGAGACGCGTGAACCCGCGATCGGAATCCGAGCGAGCGAGTCGTCGAGAGACAGCTCTAGGAACAAAACTCTCAAAGCGAAGGTTGCAAGTCTGGTGAGCGCTTGTTGGGGCAAGAGTTCTCACCTTTGAAGGTTTCCTCTCCGACCTACCGGTTAATTGTCGAAGCCTGATGTGGTTGGTGATACCAAGATGAGTCGTGAAGGCGGAATTGCAAAGCCAAGTCGCAATCTCTTCATGCCGCAATCCCTTCAAGAGCTTTGTTGTCAAGGCGGTTTGGGGGGTTTTCAACCGTCCGGTCAGAGTAAAGGGCGGCGGTGGGACAAAGGGAGGAGTGAAGGTGTCTTGTGTTGAGGCGGGTCGTTCAACATGTTCAACGCAGACGTGCAAAGGAGCCACGGTGAATGAACTTGACTCAGATTTACTTTAAATTGTCCTTTCTTGCCGGACCCAGCCGTCCATCTGAGACGCTCCACCAAACGGGCGCCCCCTCGTTGAGGAACACCACATTGGCCTGCTCTGCCTCCTCGCTTGGGTCTTTGTCATGATACACTCGACCTGCAACTCGCACTCGAGACTGGACGGACCGTAACATTGTTTCCGCAATTGAGGCTTGAGGTAACCTTTAGGGTTGTGTAAGGTGCCAAAACCTGTGACTACGACTCTGTTAGAGGTAGGTGAGCGGATCATGTCAGCGGGTGTTAACTACTATGGGAGCCGCCTTTGGATGTTCCAGACTTAGGTTGGGGTTGACGTTTGTTGTAGTCAACGATAGACTACAATATCGGACTTGCGGGGCTATATTAGGTGGCGTGTACTTCTGGGATGGTTTCACAGCATTCTGCCCCAATCCAGATGATCCGCAAACAAGTGGGGAGGTACTCTGTGGGTCCCATCCAACCCTTGGGGTCGGGAACCTCTCTTCCTGATGTTTCCATTATTCATTGTTGAGTTCAAAATCAGATCAAGCGAACTCAATGTCGATGAAAGGGGAGATAGACTCATGCTTTTGCGTTTTAGTGGCCAAACGGTGGAAAAAATAGCGCAGATTGAAGACGTCCCCGATTACGTAAGCGATGGACCTCTCCCGAATGTGATTGAACTATCTCTCTCCATCTCTCTCCCCCGTGCTCCTTTTGGCACAATGACCACATTACCCCCCCTTCCCACAGCACCGTTTAGAGCCAATTCACTCGCCCAACATATCCAGGACTTCACCCTGGTGGAACCATTCGATGGGTCGAGAGGTGGACCTTCGACGTTGACGACGGTGGACAACTCGAAGATTCGATCCTGGCCATATCGAACCATTCGCTTCAAGCTTAATCGAGATCTCCCGCGCGAGTTCGAGGAGAGGCTGAGATGGCTGGATCTGGATGGGGTCATTCCCGTCGGTCAGATGAGTCTCGGCTCGAACTCGCGGCCGGACGACGAGGTGTACATCGTGACCGAGTCGGACGTGAGGAGACAGCTCGGGGAAATGATGATTCATGTCAATCAGGTCATCCGATTCTGTCGATCCAATCAACTCGTCCCACTCGACCCGACGCTCCCTCGGGGCTACCCAATCTGGCGCGAATCCGAAATGGCGAGCTCAGGCCGACCCGACGCCCACCTACATGACTTCCACCCTAGCCCACGGCGATATATCCGACGGCAGAGGATGTTCGAGGCGAAGAAGTGCGTCCATCTGAGGAGTATCATCAAGACTGTCGCCAAGCAGGCCGACCGGTCGGAAGGTTTCACAATGACGGTGAGAGAGGATGGGACGACGGTGTTGGATCCGAGTTTTGACGAAGATGTGTCATCGGATAACAAGCTCAGGATCAGGATGATTCTGAATCAGGTGCGTACGCCAGTCGTATCCCTCTGTCCTTTCAACCCACCCCCACCCCTTCTCCTCCCTCAACCAAGTCCGCGGATCCCATCCGGTCCCACCCATCCCACCCATCAAACCGATCCCTAGGGCTTCAGGTCGTTCGTCAGCTGATAGGGACTCGGTCTAGGTGATGAACGAAATGTTCGCTAATTACGCCTCGACAAACGTCATCACGGACTCTGTCCGCTTCCTGGTCGTTCGCCGAGACATGGACCGACAGTTGGAGGATGGTACGGGGGAAGCCAACTTCCTACTGGCTCTACCCATTGGTAACCGTGGCCTCCTCAACCTCGAGACGCCCGAAGAAGACCTGAGCCCGATCGAGGATGTAGCCGTCTCGCTATGCGACAAGCCGTTCGGATTATGGCTCGCGCTTTCCTTTGACGATCCCACCCCGAGCTCGGCTTTGGACTCTCCCCCGAAACAGAGGCCCGTACCGCCGATGCCGAAGCGATCGCGAAAGTCCGGCTCCAGGGCACCATCCTCGTCGAGCTCGAGCGGGATCCTTCGACGGGATCAGGGACGTCAAGGTGGTGGAGCTGGACGAGGACAGGGAGGTGGTGGTGCGTCGGGTGCAGGTACGACTGGGCGGTCTGGACCAAGAAACGCTGGCAAGCATCATCCGGTCTTTTATGGGTCAAAGCACAAGGTATGTCTTGACATCTCCCATCACTTCAGCTATCTCTCGACTCGGCTGACTGTACCGTCATCCCACTTAGGACGCGATACCCCCCGAACTTCTGAGAAACGATGTGGAATCGTCGAGCGATTCATCATTGAGCTCTCCCTTACCGACTTTGCGGCCGAACATGGTTCGTGTCTTGCCACGCTCCCAATACCCTCGTATCATCGGCGTTGTCCAGAGAACAAGACTGATATACTATGCTGCTCAGGTTGGATTACTCCCGCTCGCCCTTTCATTCCTCCACCTCGCAGAAACCCGAGAAACGCTCGCCTACATGGCTCCACATACTTTAGCCCTGCCTCTGCTCGACGGCGAGGTCTTCGGACCTTACACAAGCCTCGATCCCGAATACCGATCTTCTGCGAGCTGCGACAGGACGCTGGTACCGCAGCTGCTGACCATTCATGGACGCGATTGGCACTATCGTCCTGACTCCCCGGAATCAGTCGAGGAGGAGGAGGACCCGACGAGGAAGAGTACGACAATATCCTCCTTGTCCCTCAGCTGGGACAAATGTCTTGGCGTGGGTCGGCCTCTCGAGCTCAGGTTGACGTCCACCTTGGCATACGGTCACCTTTGGGACGCCTTCCGTGCCGTCCTCATTTCAATGACCGTTGAGAATGAGGTGGTCGAGTCACCGATGATTGTCAAGATGACGTGCCCCGTCATGTTCCCGTCCGGATCCACCCGAGGCAAGTACAGGGAAGGTTACACTGAGCTCGAAGCGCGAGTCGCCATCGCCAACGAGGACGCAATCTATCGCACCGTCGCGTCCAAAGTCAACCGGAACGTCGTCCCCAGCTATCACGGGCTCTGGGGTGGGTCGCTGCGGCTAGACGCGCGGTGGCCAGGACAGAGGGAGGTATGGGTGATGCTTCTGGAGGACTGTGGCAGCGCCGTCTCGGCCGATGATCTGAGCGAAAGCGACCGGTACGTCTGTTCCTCACAACTGCACAAACTCCCCGAATCCCTCAGTCCGGTCGGTCAGCTCATACTATGGCTTCGCTCGTCTGTAATCAGGAACCTGGTAGTCTCGCATTACGTCGATCTCCACTCGGCTGGCGTGGTACATAACGATGTGGAAGCCCGTCATTGGCTCAGACATCCCGACGGTGGGATCCGAATCATCGATTTCGAGGCGGCCAAACGAGTCGACGGAAAAGCCTCGGAGCTCGCCGAGAGCGAGATAGAGGAGGTGATGTATCGTCTTGGACTAAACTCGAGGCGAAACGGCCTTCCTGGAGGCCGTTAACATATGTACGACGGGAACCGCTCACATTCAGCTCTGCTCGGTCCGTCTCCTGCTTCTCCGATTCCATTCGAAGGAATGGAATCGAAGTCGTAGCTGACCCCGCTGCTTTTGCGGTCGAGCTGCCGCTGAGCTTTTCAGCTAGTTGGACTTTCATATTTCCTTTATGCATTTTGTCAATTTCCAGCACTCTACCACTACCACGTAGAAAATGAGCCATTGAGATACTCAGTGACTGTGATGAAGATTTACTGCGCTTCTAGAAGGCCGAGACGCAAGAGTAAACAGGACAAACTCAATAACTACTGAAGAGACTGTACTAATGATTTTCGAGCCTGACATCAATTCCCCGAGCGCCTGACTGGTCACAAATCGACTTCAGTCAAATGTCAGGCTCCTCTCCTTAACCCCTTTCTAAGCGGCTTTCCTCAATAATACTTTGTCTGGTATGCACATCTTATGGACCTAGAGGTGCCTGCTGGTCATTGTTGGCGCCGGCAACCTCATGCATAGTCATCACTAGGTATAGTGTAGTCGTTACTAGGTTTGGACAGAAACCTTTGCGGGGTTACTCCCGCGCCTGTCCTTCATCCCATCAATGACCTAAATCGCCTAATTCGCATCGCCTAATCGCCTAATCTTGACCACTACTGACCATGACGACCGTCTCACAACTCAACACTCCCGAACCTCAAACCGACCATTCTCAAGATCCATTCCTCCAACCTTCCCACTTTTCAATCCGACTCGAGCTTTCCCCGACTCATGCTCGGATCCCGACTGCCCTACTGATCTGTTCATGACCAATCGCTCGACATCCATCAAAGCTCGATCTATCTCCCTGGGCGTGACAAGGCAGATGGACATTCCCGCTCGAGCCAAGGCTGTCCAAAGCGCCGACGTCTCTTGATACATTCGGATGTCGCGAGATACTGTGGAAGGAATCGAGAAAAGGTAGTATCAGCTGATGAGATTGCGGGGAGTGATGAACAGGATCCGAGTCGGAACACGGACATGGTGGTCATTGGACTTGGAATGACGTGGGATGTACGAACGATATAAAGGAGAGAGGGATGGGTAGAATCCCATTGGCGAGACGGAAACCGCGGGATCATGGGAGACCATGGGTGGTGGGGCAAATGAGTAAGGAAAACCACATCAAGTCGCGGATCCGAAAAAAGAAGGGCAGAAACCCAGAACCGGCCGAACGAAAAAACCACTCACGATCAGACTCGTCTTGCCCGGAAATGTTCGAACTCTTGTTCCGTTGGATAGTGGGGTAAACCAGGTCAAACATTCTCGTTGCATCGGTGGGAGGGAGATATGGATTGGGTAGATTGGGTGGACAGCTCGTGATCGATGGCGATGATGGTGAAGCTGAAAAGTAGACATTCAATCAGTCGATAGTCCCTTCTCCTTCGCACCGTCATTCCTTTCGGCTCCACACTGTCATCCCAATGGGTTACTTTGATCATCCATCTGGGATTTGGACGAGTCGAGTCGAGTCGATAGCTCGAACAAGGACAGCCGGTGATGATATAAAACAGGACCTCGACCACTCACGATCCGTCACGACTCCCTCATCTCCTCCCTGTCCACAAGGCTCTTCCTCGTGTTCATCAAGCCCGGCCCGATGAGTGTCTTGATGTGGGACGGCGGCACCAGTCCGAGTCGTGGCACCAGTCCGAGTCGTTTCCCCAGCCCGACTCTGACCACCCTTTCCTCCTCCTCCTCCTCCTCCTCGCCCTCCCCCTCCCCCACCGCCGCCATGGCCTCCGCCATTCCCTGCCTTCTTACCCGTCCCACCTGAACGTCTGTTCCCCTTCCCCTTGCCCTTCCCCTTTACATCTTCTCCTCCTGAACCTTGTCTTTCCTCCCCATCACCCTCCCCACCATCCTCATCCCTATCCTCATCCTCGTCCCGTCTCCTCGAAGATTGTGGCGCACTTCCCCCTTCATCGAGCTTCCGTTTCTTGTTCATCGCGGCCTGAAGTTTCGGAAGTGCCGTCTTGGCCAGAACCCCGACTTGCTCCACCTCAAACCCATCGACCTCCATCGTTGTACCAGCTCTCGATGTGATGATGCGACGTTCACCTTTCTTACGTCGTCCACCTCCATCTCCTCCTCGTATCGCGGTTGATCGTCCCGTTCCGGGTTTCGTTTCCCTTCCCGTTTCCGCGGAGAGAGAGATAGGTACCGAACCACCTCCCCATCTCGTCCCCCACTCGATCGGGACCACCAACTTGTCACAAGTCACCGGATGCCTCGATACCAAACTCGTCCCAAGCCGGATGAGTTGTAGGTATTTGCCGAAACCTTCCGACAGGATCGAGGCCGGTCGATCCGAGGAGACGTTTCCGATCTTATGCGGGAAGAGATCATATATGCTCGATTGATCGATACGCTCGGAGAGCAATTCCGGACGGATCACCTTCTTCGCGAGTCCCGATCCAGAGTACGAGGAGGATGAGGAATGGTAACCGAGTAGAGCGGATCGAAAGGCTGGTTGACATTCGAGTACGATCATTCGATCGGT
>JAABUL010004693.1_pt1 | contig 17957 bp, 22 predicted proteins | sample 5559151 | NCBI WGS metagenome assembly JAABUL01 (sample SAMN10711876, study PRJNA513368) | rock metagenome | isolation source: Antarctica rocks | place: Antarctica: Victoria Land, Pudding Butte sud | reverse complement strand
CCACCTTTGACGTTGGCTACCACGATCCGCATGGCCACAACCTACGTGCGGTACGTGCTGTCAGTGCTGTACGTACCGCAATTGTCTCAGCGTGTCGCGCCGCCTACCTCCCAAGGCCTCCGGCAAGGCTGTCGGTCTTCACCCTCACCTGACGTAGCCGGGAAGGCGCTGACCCTCGTCTACCTTTCCCCCTGCACCAGCATTTCCCGCGCTTGCCCTGGTGGTCAGCGTCCGTAGTCGTTGTCTGGTTCGCGGGGGCTCAGCCCTGATGTTCCGGGCCCGGATGTGCGTTGGTGTGGGGTGAGGCCGGGTGTGATCGGCTGCCGGGTGGCTTCGGCCACTTCCTCCTCCAGCACCCGGCGTAGTGCGGGGTTCTGCACGGGGCGGCGCCCGGTTTCCGGGTCCACCGGGTAGGACAGGCCGGCGAGGCGGGCGGCAGGGCTGCCGTTCTGCCACAGGGTGGCCTGCGTGGCGGTGGTGGCCGGGCTGAGTTCCCGCCGCCGGGCGGTGGCGGCTTCCTCGGTGCGGTGTTGGTCGGCGGCGGTCTTGGCGGGGTCGATGACCGGGCGCTCCGCCCAGAACTGCCGTTGTCCGGCCCGCTCGCGGGTCACCGCGTTGCTGCGTTGCGCCCGGAAGGTGTCCTCGTTTAACGCCAGGCGCCGCGCCTTATAGGTGCCGGGCAGCTCGAACCGCTTGCGGGGCTCCCACCGCTCGTCGACGACCGGCAACGCCGGGCGTGGCCCGTCCAGCACGGGCCCGAGCTTGGCCCAGGACAGGCCCCGGTCCAGCTGGGAGGCGGTGAACGCCACCGGCACGCCCGCGGTGTCCATCTCCCCGGTGGCGAAGCTGTAGCCGGACACCCGCCCGGTGCTGGCCACGTTCACCCGCCAGGACACCCCGGCCCGGTCCAGTTCGGTTTCGAACCCGACCCGCCCGGTCCCGGCCGCCAGGTCGCGGGCGGCCCGCACGGTGATGGCCAGTTCCGCCCGGCCCGGGACTTCGCTGGTGCGTTGCGCCCGGCGGTGCTCACCCTGGGACAGCCGGGTCTGCGGACCCGGTGCCTGCTGCACATCAGGGACCTGGACCAGCCCGTGCCGGGCTTCGACCTCACGCATGATGGGGCGCACCGCGTACCGATCATGGGAGCCCTTCCACACCGTGCCCTCGTGGGAGACCCGGGATACCGCGATGTGCACGTGATCATCGGCGTGGCGGACCAGCACCCACGGGTGCTCGGCGTACCCCATTCCCGCCGCCATGCGGTGCCCGATCTGCGTCCACTCCGCATCCGAGAGCCTGCGGTCGGTCGGGGCCGCCCGCAGCGAGCAGTGCCACACATTTTTGGTCACCCCCGGGCGCAGCGAGTGGGCGACCTGAAAGTCTTTCGCCCACCCTTTCCCCTTCGCCGGATCGGCCAGGGGCACCGTCCCAGCGATCACTTTTCCGCCCGCGAACGTCACCCCCTTCTCGTTGCGCCAGGTGTGCTCATCCGCCCGCCCCGGCCCGTGCAGATACTCCGCCAGGCCGCGGGCCGAACCACCCCGGGTGATCTTCGCGATCACCGCCGCTCCCGGGCCGCGTTCAACGATTCGTACAGCGCCCCCACCACCGGGGTGAGTTCGCCCATCACCCGCGCCGCGTCCATCCGCGCCTGCTCATGATGCGGGTGTGTGGGTTGGTTCAGGGCCGCCGCGATCTGGTTGATGTTGGACCCGATCCGGGCCAACTCCCCCCGCAGACCCGCGATGGCCGGGTCCGCCTCCGCGGGGTGCGTAGTGCGCGGCCCGGCCAAATAGCCGGCCACCGCGACCTCCCGCACCCACGCCCCGAGCTGGCGACGCCCCGCCGCCAGACACGCCTGCTCCCACACGGTGAACTCCGCATCCGACAGGCGCACCGCCACCGTCCGCCGCCGCAACGGGGTCACCGTCCCGGTGCCCTCGGCACTGCCGGTCGAGTTGGCGTCAGCCACGCGCTGGTCCTCTCTGCGAGCGAAGCGAGAAGAGACGAGCCGCCCAAAGTTACGCAGACACGCAGTGGCTGAGTAACGACAGGGCATAGCTCGCTCTGTGGTGGGGTCACCATCATAGGTGAGGAACGAGCCAACGGGGGAACAGGCCGGACCCCAGGTGACCGCGAGCGGGCCACGTCGGGCGCTGACGGAAAGAGGGCGCCCAGCGCCCGAATTTACGCCACGCCGACGAGCCCGCAACCGGTCACACCGACGCGCCCAGCGCGGCGGCTAAGCGGGCGCCCCAGCGCCCGTGCCCGACAACCCAAGTGTGGGCCCGGCACCATCCTCCGACACCGGGGTGTCCATACCCGCCCGTCGCCGTGCTGTGGCCGAGGACTGTTGTCGGTGATCAGGTATTGGTGAGCCATCCGCCAACCGGACGAGTTACCGTCTGTTCTGTCTCCGGGCTGACCGATACGGGCTGGCCACGCCGATCGCCAACTGCCGTCGACTGGGACAGTTCCGCCTTTGGCGAAAGCAGAGCCGCCCTGTCGTCGCATGCCGAGCGGCGGCGCATGTCCTGGTGGTGGATCAGGGCGTCGACAAGTCCAACCCGGCCACCGAATCGCGCGGTCGCACCACGGGGCGTCAGGTGGTTCCGCAAGAACTCCACCAGCTCCTGCGGGTCGTGCGGCCGCGTAGTCGACCAGCGCCACCTCGTTAAGTCGACCGCGGCGAAAGCGGGCCCTTGCCGGCCGCTGGCCCCCGCTTGACGGGATCGGGACGCGCGGCAGACCCGCCGCGTTCTGCCGCCCAGACAGTCGGAGCCTCAACCTGAGCTGACGTCCTCGTTGTCCGCCCCATCGTCCGGCTGTTCGATGCCGGGTTCGGGGTCGAGCCAGCCGAACGCATTGGCTACCGCGTTCTGGTCAGTCTCGAGCACCCGCAGGCTGAGTCGAATCAGCGTGTTCAGCTGATCGACCCACGAGCGCGCGAGCTCGACATTGCCTCCCGAGCTGAGGGAGAGGCTCGGAACGAGATGCCCCCCGTGGAGCACATTTTGGCAGCGCTCCATCGCGTGCGTCTCGATCGACCACCACTCGGAGTGAGCGACTCCGCTCGCCATTTGGTAGGCCTGTCGGTACAGGTCAAGCAGACCGCACTCACTCGCCATCGTCCTGATCGACTTGCCCTCGGCGAACGAGTCGCGGGTGTCGACTACGCGGTGGTTGAGGACGCTGTCGTTGTGGCTCAGGTCCTCAAGCTCCTTGACTGCTTCTCTGAAGTCGGCACGCTTCACGTCCTCGGGGAGCTCCTCCATGATCCGGGCATACAGCTTGGCTTTTCCGGCGCCGTAGTCCTGAAACGAGCGGTAGATCGACGGGTCCGCCTGCGCCGTCCACTGCATGTAGATCCGGGACTCCACGAGCACCCGGATGATGTGCGACCCATGCTCCATGCACCACAAATCGGGCGCACCGAGCGCCGTGATCACTTCACGACCGGCACGGACCACCAGCCCACAGCACACCTCCTGCCGCTCACGGTCGTACAGCCGCGCGGGTGACGTCTCGAGTGCCTCCACGTAGCTGGACAGCAGGTCCATCGCTAGCTGGCGCAGATGCATGCCCTCTTCGGGCATCGCGGCCGGAGCCGCACTACGCGGGACTGCGTGGCCCGACGGCAGATCCACTTCATTCTCCGCGGTGTCGTCCGAGTCCGCGTCGGAGTCGCGACTCCGACGGCAGCGTGTCGTCATGGAGTTGGCGCCCCAGAAGGCCCTGGCCCATCTGATCGCGGGGACGAAGTAATCCTCGTCGTTATGGAGGAGCAACGACTTCTGTGCTCCCCACGCCGCGCGCACGACCGAGTCGGCGGCGTCCCGGGTAGCAGGGTCGTTCGGGTACGGCTTCAGCAGCTCGATCGTGCGCGCATCCGTGCTGAACGTGCCGGCCTGGACGGCGCTCCAGATCTGCAAGCACTTGATCACAGCGTGACGGTGGTTGTCCCTCAGAACCTCGAGGAGTGCCCGAGCAAGCAGATCTATGTCCGCCTGACCTGGTGGGGTCGCGTCCAGGCTCACAAGCCACTTCGCCGGACGCAGCGGGTAGGACGCCAACGCGCTCACTACGGACTCCGGAAGCAGCCCCTGCTCCTGGGCGCGTGTTCTAACGACACCGTGCGAGTCTGGAAGCAGTGTTGTCAACCGGTCGAGGTTGGTGAGCCGGCCGTCGAGGCACCCGGCGAGGGCACCCAGCTCAACCATGCCGGCGAGGTCCTGCTGGACCACCTTCTGCCAGTGCAGAAACCTCCGCGCGCCCGCAGTTCCTAGTTCAGACAGCACGAGGACCGGCCACAGCAGGTCAGGCAGGTCGTCTCGCACCCAGTCGCTGATCTGCAGAGCATCGATCGCCGCAAGCGGCGATCGATAAACGCGCCCGTCCCTCACGTGACCCTCTAGTGGCCCTGAGTGCTGGTTGGCGCGAGGAACGGACATGGGAGCAACGGTAGAACCGCACTCCAACGTTCACATGTTTCACAAGCCCCAAAAACCCACGACCGAAACAGGTACTCCTCAGGGGAGCACCGCGCCCGTTTTAGGTAGCTTTGACCTGACGCTCGCCGGGATACCTGATATGGCTTCGGCGTGCCTACCTCAACATCAATGTTTCTGGGCACAGGGTGTCTTGCATGGTGTCCTCGGGTGCAGTGCTGATGAGTGACGGGCAGTGGGCTCTGGATGTGTGCCTGCCGCACCGCCCGCACGCCACCAACTACTTGGACCAGGGGCAGTACCGGATGAGCCGTGAGGACGCTCTGACGATGCGCTACGTCGAGCACTCCCCGCATGCCCTGCTCGGGTCCATCGTCATCGACTGCGATCACCCGGACGCCGCGATGCGGGCGTTCGAGAAGCCGTCCGATCATCCGGCGCCGAACTGGGTGGCCCAGTCACCCTCCGGGCGTGCGCACCTCGGGTGGTGGTTGGCGGCCCCGGTTTGTCGCACCGACTCGGCTCGGTTGCAGCCGTTGCGGTTCGCCCAGCGCATCGAGGCGGGCCTGAGAACGTCGGTGGGCGGTGACTTCGCCTACGGCGGGCAACTGACCAAGAACCCGATCCACGCGAGCTGGGAGACGATCTACGGCCCCGCGCAGGCGTACGAGCTGCGGGACCTTGCCACGATCCACACTCCTCGGCAGATGCCTCGCCTGCCGGAGCGGGCTGCGGGCCTGGGTCGCAACGTCACCATGTTCGACACCGCCCGCGCCTGGGCCTACCCGCAGTGGTGGCACCAGCGTCACGACACCGCCGGCGCGTGGGAGCAGCTGGTGTTGCAACGCTGCCACGCCATCAACACCGAGTTCGCCGTGCCGCTGCCCTTCATCGAGGTACGGGCGACCGCACAGTCCATCTCCCGATGGATCTGGCGCAACTTCACCGAGGCCGACTATCGGGCTCGCCAAGCCCACCGAGGACGGAAAGGCGGCCGAACGATGACGGATCGCCGCCGTACCGTGATCACAGCCACGAACAAGCGCCGTGCGGTGGACCGCACCGCGATCCTTGCGGCGCTGGAGTCCTAATGCCAGCTGAAAACCCGCTTCGGCGAAACCAGACCGCTAAGGCGATGGCCGCCCGCCTGGGCGTGTCCGAGCGCACGATCCGCAACGTAGTCGCTGAACCACGGCAAGACTTCCTCACTCGCGCCCGTCAACGACGAGAACGGGCGGTCGAACTTCGCGACCAGGGCCTGAAGTACCGGGAGATCGCCGAGATCCTGGGCTGTTCACTCGGCACTGTCGGATCGCTGTTGCACGAGGCGCGCAAACTACGCCAGACCAGAACCACAGATAAAGCATCCTGAATCACCCCAGTACTTAACCCAGCTCAGCAAACACTTTCGATGACGGGATGAAGGCATGAACCACGACGTACCGGCAAGAGGTGAGAGCCCTAACGTCGAAACAAACAAAGGCCGACAGCCTGTTAAGCCGATGCTATGGAGATCGCGCAGAACGTCCATGCCGTACATCCCGGGCGGGGCCTCGCAGCAAATCGAGGGGTTAACAGACCTCCTTCATACAGTAGAACGTCTGAACGGGGAGCTTGCCGCCACGGTTGACGACGGCGACGGAGCTACCCAGACGCTACGTAAGGCGACGCAGCAGATAGCACCGTCTGGGCTTCTGGACCGAGTGGACCGTGACCACGTCTCCCTGTCTCTTCCAGCGCGCCAGTGGCTCGATACCGGCGACGCCTACTTTCTAACGGCCACGTTCCACCAGCACATCCGATTCATCGGCGAAATGCTCCATGAACTACGTACGGGGCCAATGACGACCAATGCTCTTGGAGTAATCGCCAACAACAAGTACCAACTAAACTGGTCGACTCTAGATCAAGTCCGCCGACGCTGCGCTTGGTTCATTTGCTTAGGCTTCATCGAGTACAAGACAAGCCAACTAATTGGGCTGACCGAGCAAGGCGAGCACTTCTGTGAAATCCTGCTGCCTGGGCTTGAATCAGATATCTTCCAGAAAAGTGACGTCCCAGTAATTCCGGTCGTTGTGCCCGAAACACCAGACCACATTAAGGACCTCTTGGAGGGTCTGACCGATGAATCTATCCTCAGCAGAAACGCTATTCTAGGATACATTCCGCGCGGCAACTCTGGTATAGATATTGTTGGAAGCCTGGAGCTTCTGGTCAACGCGTGCATCCCGGAACTCTCTCGAGCTGATTTGATCACATTTGCTATGGATAAATTCGGCACAAGCGTCTCCTCTTTTGGCGCTGCGCTGACGACACTCACAAAGTCGGGGCTTATCGAGCAGACAGGATTTAATATCTACTCTGCCACCTTAGAAGCAAAAGAATGGATTGAAAGTAACGAAAACCTTAACCTGATCCGAATACTGCACTCGAAGTACTTGTTCTTCCTAGAGATACTCCCAGCACTAAACGAGTTTGACCGTGCACCTGACCTAGCGAAAGCTGGTAGGGACTACTACGGCATGCCGCGTACCGATGTGGGCGGCATGCGAACTCGACTACAGTTGCTTAAATCAGTCGGCCTGATAGAAGAACGCGCGAACTGGCGCTACCAACCCACGCCCCTCGGTGAAGAGGTGGCGGCCCGAATACATCTACAAAAATCGGTAGCGCCTGGAGGAATCCTAGAATCAACCACGACGAGTATAACCATCGAAGAACCCGATATCGAGTTAGCATCCATGTGCCGGGAGATTGTTGCCGCCGGGACCGCCTCGGACGCACCAGATCGATTAGAGCGGGTCACCGCCGACGCATTCGCCTACCTCGGTTTCACAGCCAGACACATCGGCGGTTCTGGAAAGACGGACGTACTCCTGACCGGACACGATGCAGCCGGTAGAGAAATGCGCATCATAGTGGATGCCAAGTCCGCCAAATCGGGGGTCGTCAACGAAGGAGCTATCCAATTTGACACCCTTACTGAACATAAGAAACACCACCAAGCAGACCTTGTCGTTTTAGTCGGCCCTAACTTTGATTCTGGGCGTGTGCGACAGCGTGCCGAGCAAAATATGGTCACGCTGATCACCACTCCCGATCTCGCTGACATTGTCCATCGGCAGCGGCGCGCACCGCGCTCCCTGGCGGAATTTATCCAACTTCTGATACCAGGTAAGGAGAGTCGCAGAGAGTTTGAGTTGGCTTGGACCCAATACGAACGGCGGGTCAGTTTGCTCGCGCATGTCGTCGGCGTACTTTCGGAAGAGTCCCAGAACGCCGATGTGGTCACCCATGGCGCGCTTACATCAGATCAGATCTACCTGATCACCCGAGTCGAGCTTGATCCCAAACCGTCACCGCAAGAGATTGAGGACGTTTTACAACTGCTGCAGCACCCCCTGTTGAAGTCCGTCGCATCCTCCAACGAGACGGGTTCAAGGCCGACCGCACACCACCTTGTCGATCGACCGAACCTGGTCAGTGCCAAGCTCCGTATGCTCGCCAACTCACTCGACGACCTAGATGAAGCTTCCGTTCCTGACGCAACGTATGACGAGTAATCCGAGTGCCGTTCTACCTTGGCTTTTCTCATAAACGACCGTATTAGAAACACCTCTGCGCTTGAATCGACACGCCGGTAAAAGATGCTTCAGAACTAGTGTCCGAAACCGGCGTGCCAGGAACGGTCGTATCGATGAGTTGTGAGACAACCCTGGTCTGCTGCGATCGAGAGTGCCCCGCAGTCCGCCCCGTCACCGGGTGTTTCACCGAGCGGCTCTTACGGCACTGGGCAGGTCACAGCCCACCTGGGAGAACTCCGAGGCTGCCGCTGGCTGGCGCTGATGCGGTGAGCGTTCGTCACTGGGACGGGCATCGAGCCGACCCACGCGTCGATCCACCAGCGCCTCGAGAGAAGTACGAATACTTGACAACGTGACCGCTGACGCGCTCGACACTGAGTATGAGAACGGAGTCGCCGACGTACTGGCCTATCTGGCAGGTGACGCGGCCAGTGTCCGGCGAAACGTCCGGATGCCGGGCATGAAGAGCGGCAAGCGACGCCAGATTGACGTCAAGGTCACCGGGGCTCTCTTCGGATCCGGCAACGCCACCATGATCGTGGACTGCAAGCGGTACACGAAGCCGGTCGACGTTAACCACGTCGGAACGTTCGTCGGACTGGTAGAGGACGTCGGCGCCGACATCGGTCTACTCGTCACCACTGTAGGGGTCAGCCCAGCAGCCCAGCAGTACGCCAACAACGTCCGCGGTATGCGACTGAACGTCCTCCCGATCGAACACCTCGCCGCATGGTCGCCCCGAGGGACCGTCCACTTCGACTACGCCGTTCCCCAAGAGGTGTACGCGGAGGCAGTCCGGGCAGTGCGGCGGGCCGGGTTCCGGGTGAGGCCCGTGGAAGTGGGTGAGTGGCGAGGTGACGTGGGAGCCGGATTCAGCGCCTTTCGTCACTTCGGCGTCTTGAGCCCGTCCGGGGAGGATCAGGTCCAAGCGCGAGAACGACTGGAGAAGGCGCTACATCAAGTCGGGGTGAGTGAACCCGTAGGGCTTGGAGGTGGGATCGTCACGGCCGGTGGCACGCCGAGTCACCGCTGGTTGGAAGTCAGCGTGGCGGGCATCCCGGCCGGCCTCAAGGTGCTGGCGTCGTCGGACGAGGAGATCACCGCTCAACTGGAACATCTGGTGACGCTGTTCGAGGGCATCCCACGCGACCGGCTAGACGTCATCCGACCTGACGTGTGGCCCATCCCGACGATGTTCCCTGCCTGGTGAGCGGAATGACGGCGGCTCGAATGCGAGCCCCACTCCTGGATCATTGCGGAAGTAGGCCGACGAGCGGGGCCCGGTAGCCCAGGAGTCGTCGTCGACACCATCATTCCTGCTTCAGCGCTGGGTAGCGGCGCGCTCGTCGCGGGGCGCTGGTCACCGCAGTCGGAACTTGCGCTGCACGACCTGGCCCTTCGGCTGCCAGACGCTGAGCCACCGGACGGGCTCTATCCTGCAAGGCAAACGGTCAGCGGCCGGTCAACAGCACTTGCGCCGCCTCTCCCCTTCAGCGCCCAGACCTGTCTGAACGCCCCAGTGCGTGCCGTAAGGGGATCGCTGACTGACGCAGTAGCTTGCGCGGTAGTTTCTCACTCGTGCACGGGTCCGCGGGTTCAGGCGAGGATCCGACGCTCCGCGGGAAGAGCGTGGTGCTGGTGCCCGTAGCGGCCGAGCATGTGGCCGAACTGCGGCGCATCCTGGCCATGCCCGAAGTCAGACGGCACTGGCGGGACGAAGCTGCCTCGCCGGGATGGCCCTTCGACGACTCCTCGGCCACCCGCTTCGCCATCGTGGTCGACGGCGCCGTACGCGGGATGGTGCAGTACGGCGAGGAGGAGGATCCCGACTACCGCCACGCGTCGATCGACATCTTCGTCGACTCTGCTGTGCACGGGCGCGGCTTGGGGCGCGACGCCGTGGCCACTCTCGCTGGTCATCTGGTAAACGATCGAGGCCACCACCGCCTGGTCATCGACCCCGCGGCAAATAACGAGCCCGCGATTCGCTGCTACACGGCGGTGGGATTCCGCCCGGTCGGGACCATGCGTCGCTATGAGCGCGACGCCGACGGCCGGGGATGGCACGACGGGCTGCTGATGGACCTCCTCGCAGAGGAACTGTGCCCTTCTCGCTGATTAGCCGTGTCGCAAGCCGGTCCGTTAATGCGACAGCTGTCTTGGCGGTGTGTAGCTCAGGCGACTTCGCCGTGCAGGAGGGCAATGAGCTCGCGCGCTTCGATCTGGATGGCTTCAGCACGAGCGCTGGCGGCGCGAACGTCGAGCGGGGTTGCGGCCCCGAGTGCGGCATGCCGGATGAAGGTGCTCAGCGGCATGCCGACGGCGCTGGCGGCCTGTTCCACGGCGGCGAGCTCGTCACCGCGCAGCCGCACCGACACGACCGTCGACACTTCCCCCACCGTGCTGGTCTCTCCGGGAAGCTGATCAAAGTCCGCTTCAAGGGCGGACCGTTCGTTCCTCGTGTCGTAGTCGTTCATGTGCCCACTTCCCACGCGGTGATCGGCCGAATCCGGCCGGCGCCTTGATCGATGAAGGGGATGAGCACACCCCGGCCGCCGCTCGTCCTGCCGCGAGCGACGTGCGTGCCAGCCCGGTCCTTGCGGTTGCGCCGCACGTCGGGGTGGTTTGCCAAGACCTGCTGTACCTCCACGAGAGAGACACCATGGCTGGTCAGATGGGCTTCGTTGCGGTCGTCAATCTCAATCTCGGTGATCCACACAACCCATCCTCACGTGTATGACATTACCAGCGTCTCCGTCATACGCAAAGGGTTCGGGGCCGCACCGTGAACTCGGTTGTGAGCACTGCCAAGCGACACGAGAGTGTCCAGTAGGAGGCCTGGCCCGTGAGGTGTTGCGACACAAGAGTGTCAGCGGTTGTGGGCTGCGCTACTCGTCGACGGGGATGCGACGGATGGTGCGCTCTTTGTCTTGCTGGGTGGGCGGGGGTGGCGCCGACAGTCGGCGGTATATACGTGCAGCACGTACAGTACGTACGCGCGTGGCAAGCCGTAACGGCTTAAAGCAGGGTGTCGTCGGCGTCGGCGCGGTCACGGGCTCGGGCGCAGGCCTCCGGGTCCTCGCGCAACTCGGCGAGGACGGCGCGAATCAGCCCGCTGGCGCTGACCCGGGCGTCGCGGGCCTCGGCACGCAGCCAGCGGTACTGGGCATCATCGAGGTCGAGGCTCATGCGGTGGGGGTAGCTGACCCGCCCAGATGGGCGGCGGAAAGGCCCCTCGCCGGGTGGGGCGGCGCTGGTGCGCCGGATGCGGTCGCCGGTACTCACGCCCGAGTCCCCGCGCCGTGGCCGCCGAGTTGTACAGACACCGGCCGGTAGGCGGTCAGTCCATCGGGGTGCAACGCGGCGTCCGGGCCCGCAGCGATGCCCACCCGCTCAGGGATGGTCGCCCACACGGGCACCCCGACCTCGTCCCAGGCGGCCCGTGTGTCGCGCAAGTCCAGAGTTCCGGCCCGGGCCGCGCAGATCACTAGCCCGCGACGGGTGCGTTCCCCCAACATCCCTAAGGTGGCCTGCACCCGGCTCACCTCTACCCCGCCGGCCCGGGTAGGGATAACGACTACGTCGGCCCCGGCCAACGCCGCCCGCACCAACCGCTCGGCCCCGGGCGGGGTGTCCAGGACCACCGTCGTTAACCCGGCGAGGTCCACCGCCCGGCCGATCAACCGCTCGGAGGGTGCCTCCACCACTTGCACCCCCGGCAGTGGTCGCTCCTCGAGCCATTCCGCGGCGGAGGCCTGCGGGTCGGCGTCAATGAGCACCACAGGGCCGCGCTCGGCGGCCAGCGCCGCTAAGTACACCGCGGTGGTCGTCTTGCCGACCCCACCTTTGACGTTGGCTACCACGATCCGCATGGCCACAACCTACGTGCGGTACGTGCTGTCAGTGCTGTACGTACCGCAATTGTCTCAGCGTGTCGCGCCGCCTACCTCCCAAGGCCTCCGGCAAGACTGTCGGTCTTCCCCCTCACCTGACGTAACCGGAAGGCGCTGACCCACATAACCTCCGCTGAACCTGGCGGTGGAACTCACCGATACGACCGCCACGACGAATCGTGGCACCTGCCTACACTCGGCGCCGGACTCGCAGCCGGGAGGAAACGACAGTGACCGCAGCACCAACAATCGAGTTGTCCGAAGCATTTCTCCGCGACCCCGGGCCTGTATACGAGCAGTTACGGAGCCGGGGGCCGGTGCACCATGTGCGTTTCCCGACCGGCCTTACCGGCTGGCTCGTCACCGATTACAACCTCGCGAAGCAGGTACTGGGCGACCCGACGATCCGCAAGGACGTCCACCACTTCCGCCGGATAGTCGACACGGCCCATCCAGAGCTGAGTCTGCCTGGGGCGCTGCGCTCGGACATGGCATCCCACATGCTCAACACCGACCCCCGACCACACCCGCTTACGGCGGCTGGTGGCGCAGGCCTTCACCCCTCGATCCGTCACCGCCTTGCAGCCACGGATCGCCCAGATCGCCGAAGACCTCCTCGCCGGGATGCCCACCCAGGGGCCGGTTGATCTGCTGGCTGAGTTCGCGTTTCCACTGCCGATCACCGTCATCTGCGAGCTTCTCGGCGTCCCCGCCGAGGACCGTGAGCAAATTCCGGTCCTGGACGAATGCCATCCTCTTCTCCGGGGCCGCCGCGCAGGGAGCCGTCCAGGCCTCCGGCGACCTCGACACCTACCTGCGCACCCTCATCAGCACACGCCGCCAGCACCCTCAGCAGGACCTGCTCTCCCGGCTCACGACCGCGGACGAGGACGGGGCGGGCCTGTCCGACACCGAAATCCTCGCGATGGCGTTCCTGCTCCTCATCGCCGGCCACGAAACCACCGTCAACCTCATCGGCAACACGATGCTCACCCTGCTCACCGCTCAGGACCGATATAAGCGACTGCGGGAGCGCCCCGAGCAACTCCCGGCGGCCCTGGAAGAACATCTGCGCCACCTTGGGCCGGTGCACATCGCGACCATCCGATTCACCACCGAACCACTCGCCCTCGGTGGGACTCCGATCGAAGCCGACGAGCTGATATTCGTATCGCTGACCGCCGCCAACTCTGACCCGCACCGATTCCCGCACCCCGACACGGTCGACTACCAGCGGCAACCCGGCGGGCACCTCGCCTTCGGCCACGGCATCCACGTCTGCCTCGGCGCTCCCCTGGCCCGCGCCGAAGCCACCATCGCCATCACCCGGCTGCTCTGCCGCTACCCGAACATGCGCCTCGCCACAGACTCCGATCGGTTCCAATGGCGGACGAGCACCCTCATCCGCGGCCTCGAAACCCTGCCCGTGCAATCCGCTAACGCGGCACAGGTCAGGACGGACGCCGCGAGATGGTCGTCGCGGTGGCGCGTTATCCCCCACGGCGCGCCGTGCTACGGGTTTGCCGGGATCATCGCTGTGCTCCTGCGCCGCTCGTGTTCCAGTGGACGTCGACGTGGAACGACTCGCCCGCCACGGCGGCTGCTCGTCCGTGTCGCAGTTCCTAGCCGACATCATCTGCCGCGAGGCGGGGCGCCCAGACCTCGTACGTGAGCGGCCGGATCGCCCTCGCCGGTCCAGGGCGCGCTCAGGTCCGCGCAATCCTCACCGAACGCCGCGGGCAGAAAGCACGGTGACCCGGACATCACCGGTGTGCGGCGGGGGCCTCTCCTACCGCGGCGCGGGCCTGGCTGCCGCACGTATTGCGTGGGTTGCGTGTTAGCGTGAGAGCTGACCAGAGAAAGGGCAAAACCAAGTGATCACCTACCACTCGGTACACCACGTACCCGAGGACGAGTTGCCGCCTTCCACCACGCAGGGTTTGTGATGGCGTCGCGGGTGCTGGCGCTGTGCAACCAGAAGGGCGGTGTGGGGAAGACGACCACCACGTTCAACCTGGCCCGGGCCGCGGTGCGCGCTGGCCTGCGGGTGTTGGTGGTGGATCTGGACCCGCAGGGCAACCTCACGGCCATCGCCACCGCACGGGACCTCCCGCGCGACGGCGAGGGCGTGGCCGACGTGCTCTCGGGCAGCGGGGGAGTAAGTGTCGCCGAGGTCACCGTGGCGGGGGTGTGGGACGGGTTACAGGTGGTGCCCACCGTGGGCACCGGTCTGGGTCATGTCCGCGACCAGCTCGTGGCCGCCGGCATCGGGCGCGAACGCCGCCTGGCCACCGCGCTGGCCCCGGTACGCGACGAGTACGACCTGGTGCTCATCGACTGCCCACCGTCGCTGGACCAGCTCACCATCAACGCCCTGGTCGCCGCCGACGAGGTCCTCGTCGTCACCCAGTCGAAGCTGTTCTCCGCCGACGGCCTGGCGCATCTGCTGGACAGCATCGACGCGATCAAGGCCAACTACCACCCGCAGCTGCGGGTGGGGGGAGTCATCGTCAACCAGCACGAGGAGCACACCGTCAGCGGCCGGAAATGGGCCGCCGAGATCGGCTCGGCCATGCCGGTGCTGCACCCGCCGATCCCGAAACGCGCCGTCATCGGCGACGCCGCCGAAGCCGCCACCGGGCTCGACGAGTGGCACGGCACCGGCCGCGCCGGTGCCGCCGCGCTCGCCGACATCTACACCGGATACCTCACCGCCCTGAACCTCACGGAAGGAACACCCGCATGACCCGCCCCGAACCCCGCCGCAGCGCCCTGTCCGGACGCAGCCCCGTCGACCCCCCCACGGCGGGCACCGACACCACCGCCGAGGCGCCGGAAGCGGGGGAGACCCCGGCGCAGCGGCGAGAACGCCGTGCCCGAGGCCAGCGGGCACCGGTCACCGCCACCCCCAAGGTGGTCACGGGCAAGGTGCAGTGGACCAACTACATCGACTCCGGCATCCGCGAAGACGCCCGCAACGCGGTCGCCGCCCTCGCCGCCACCCCCGGCGGACCCGCCAGCCTGGCCGAGCTGGTGGAAAACGCCATCGAACGCGAAGTAGCCCGCCTGGAAAAGGAGTTCAACCACAGCGAGCCATTTCCCACCCGCAGCCGCGAAATGCGCCGCGGCCGCCGCATCGGCGAGGGCTGAGCATCAGGGCCGGGTAGTGCGCGCACCCGGTGGAGCGAGCCGCGTTACCCGATTGCGGTCACCTGAGGTGGCCGGGTGCAGCTCAGGGCGTAAGACCCGGGGCCTTCGGCAGCCCCGGACCCCCGCCGCCTCCGATGAGACCGGGGGTGACAGGTGTGGGTTGCGGTGGGTGTGTGGCTGGTGAGCGGGGTGGTCTCATCGACGATCAGGCTGATGCCTACCCGAGCCCCCACCAGGGCCGCAAGCGGTGAAGCGTTGCTTGCCCCCCTGGTGGTGCCCCAGGTCGAGACGGCACCCGCCTGATCGTCGATGAGACCACCCCACCAGCCCCACAGGTGGGGGCGAGGAAAGAGCCAAGAAAAGAGCCAAGAAAAGAGCCAAGAAAAGAGCCAAGAAACCCCCCTGCACCTATTGCCCTTATTGCACGCAATGCACTAGAATAGAGGTAGACCACGCAGCACCTACCGAAAGGCCCTTGCTATGCCTGACGCGCCCCCCACCGACACCATCACCGTCCATATGTCCGAGGTCTGCGAGTACAGCCGCACCTACACCATCACCGAGCTGGCCGAGCTGCTCAACGTAGCGTCGACCAGGGACTCCATCGCGGCGGTGCTGGCTGGGGACGCGCAGGTCGGTGACGATCTGCTCGACGACGTGCTCCGCGGGTTCGACCAGGCCCCCGAGCGTCAGTGGTGGACCGCATGAGCGCAACGGCACCCGCTGCAGCACCTGCACGCAATGCACGCACCGTCGAGACTCGTGTCGAGGAAATGGGGGTGTTCGAGTCGGTCCCGGCCCTGCCGTTTTTGGTCGCGATGCTCGTCGGAGAGGTGCACACCCGCCTGCCCCGACCGCTGGGCAGACTGCTGTGCCACGAACTGCACCGAGTGCTGCCCGCCGAGTACGCCCGCGAACTCACCACCACCCTGCAGGGCCGACCACGAGACCCGCAGACGCGTGCACGCACTGCCCGCACCGCATCGCACGTCACACGCATCACGTAAATATCGTTCGAACGACGAAGGAGACGACCATGCCGATCTGCCGACCATGCCGATCTGCCGACCCTGCCGGGTGCCGCACAACCCGGAGATGTGCGAGGACACCCAGGCGGGCAGGACGGGACTCGCCCGGGCCTGCTTCTGCCAGCACAAGCCTTACCGGCACGCACCGAGCGAGCAGGTAACGACGGGACCCGAGGACGGCGAGGACACCTGACACCGGCCAGCGCCGGGCCACGGCGGCCCGCACCAGAGGACCACTACGCGCACCAGGAGGAACGGCATGGACACGACGAACGCCAACAGGATCAGCGGCCGGATCGACTGCATCATCGCCAGCAGCGCTCACCGCACGTGGACGCCTTCGGAGCTGGCCCGCAGGGCCGAGTGCACCTACCAGGAGGCGTGCGCAGCGCTCACCTCGCTGCTGGAAACCGGCTGGATCGCCAGCCAGGGAAACGGTGCCTGGACCCGCTACGGCGCGAAGCGGTGAACACCCACCCTTTCCAGGCCACCACACACCGCAGGAGGACATCATGAGCTCGACGAGCAGCACAACTCCCACGATCACCGTGGAGCATCTGCACACCGCCCAAGGCATGACAGATGGCGTGATCCTCGCCACCAGCGTCGAAGTGACCGTGGTACGGCGGCAGTTCGTGATCGCCTACCCGCCCATCGATTCCTTCGTCACCATCACACCGCGCAGCATCATGCAGTGGGTGGGGGAGTCACTGAACTGCGACAAGGGTGACGACTACGGCCCGCACAAGCACGGTGAGTGCGTTGCCGAGGCATACCAGCTCGCCGCCGCAGCCTTGTCGGAGCAGGTGAAGCTGAGCCTCTGACCGGCAACCCGGGACGGGATTCACGCGGGGTTCGACTCCCCGCCCGGGCACGCACAAACCACCTGACGTATCAACTGTTGGAGCGGATCATGGACAACTCACCCCACCTGCACACCACCGATGGTGACAGTGCTCTGCCTTGGGTCGGTGGGGACCGTCCCGCGGACACCGCCGCGCTCGCGGCCACCTCCTGGCGACCCGCGCTGGGCAGCCAGGACGACTCGCAGTGAGTACGAGCGGAGCCGGTGGTGAGCAGCCGCATGAGCCTGTCGACGTGGACGACCTGGTGGACGACCCGCGCACCGACATTGAGGCCCTGGCTCTGGGGGCGCTGCTGTGGGCACCGGCAGCAGAGGCCCGCCGGGTCACTGGCGTGCTCACCGGCGCGGATTTCGCCCGGCCCATGTACGCCGAGCTGTACGAGGCCATCACCGCCCAAGTGGATGCAGACGTACCCCACGACCCGGCGAGCACCGCCGCCTACCTCACCCAGGTCGGGAAGGCCGCCGGGCACCGCGGGGCGCTGCTGCACCGGGCCCTCACCCAAGCCACCCTGTCCGGGGCGGCCGCCGAGTTCGCCGGGCACTACGCCCGCGCCGTCATCGGGGCGGCCTACCGGCGCAGCTACTACGCCGCCGCCGCTTCCCTCGCCCAAGCCGCTGCGGAACTGCCCGAGCACGAACTGTTCGAGCACCTGGTGAGCATCGGGCGCGCGCAACGCGCCGCCAGCCAGCGCCTGAGCGCGGTACGGGTGGGTAGCGCAGAGACCTCACTGTCCTGATCACCGGACACACTGAGCACACCAGTGGACAGCACCAGAGGAGCAGGGAAAATGCATACATACACGTTCCGCGCGGTGAGCTGGGACGACGAGGTTGGTGCTGCGCTGGATGATGCGCTGGGCCAGATCGAGGCCAAGGCCCGCGCGGCGGGTGCCGTCCTGACCTCCCTGAGCCACCAGGTCACCCTCACCCCGCAGGAACCGCCGCTGCCGAAGACCTGGTCCGGCACCACGTTCACCGTCAGCGTC
>JAABUL010004691.1_pt1 | contig 17973 bp, 14 predicted proteins | sample 5559151 | NCBI WGS metagenome assembly JAABUL01 (sample SAMN10711876, study PRJNA513368) | rock metagenome | isolation source: Antarctica rocks | place: Antarctica: Victoria Land, Pudding Butte sud | reverse complement strand
GACCTCCGATGGTGCTCGATGTATGCATAGCTCATCCATTGCTCCGGCATGGAGAAGCCAACGCCTGCCTAGCAAGCCGCAGGCAAGGGGGATCACTGAGTCGGTCCTGGGTTACTGGTCATGCGTGTGGAGCACAGGCGAGGGGGATTCGCTGTAGGCTGCGTCTGACGAAGTAGGAGTCGTTGTACATATGTCTTCTGGGGATATCGGTGGCCTAGTGGAGTGTCGAAGGATGATACGGCACGTGTGAAGGATGGAGCAGTCACTTACCCAAGCGTTTAGTCTCAACCACTGCAGGCCTAGGCCGTCATGGAGCATGCCGCCAACGGCAAAAAGAAGCCTGCGAGGGCGAGCGAAGAGACAAGTGCCAGGGAGAGGGCTATTGGATTGTTCTAGCGAAGTACTTATGTCTCAACGCTGCACGCCTGCTTCGAGCTACGAAGAGCTACCAGTCATTGTTCCGCATCGCAGCACTGACGACAATTAAGTACGAAGTAGACTTGTGGGTACCAGACGTTGCAGGAAGCCCCATTGTGCTTAGATGAGGAATGCCAGAATTGCAAGGGGCAGAATGGAGACTACTTTATGGGAACATGGTGGAAGAGGAAGGAAAATGAAAGTGGGAGGAGACGTTCTTCTGTTTTGAGAAACCTTAGAAAGTAAGCTCTAACCAAAACGGCAGTCACGTTGGCAGGGTCCACGTTCTCCCGTCTAGGAAGGGGCACTGTTAACGACTGTGGCAGGTTCTTGCCATCATCGTCCGCATTTGGAAGGGGCATGGCTAGCATGTGACAGTCACGCTCACAAGTTAAATGAGAAGGGTAACCGATGGATATTGCGGTGGGTACGCTCTTTGGCAGCTACCGAGCTCGCAGGGAAAGCCAGTGGGTTCTAACTTGTCCTTCAAGGTTTATACAATTTCTTTAACTGCAGATGTCAAGGCTGACTTCAGGTCTATCGATAGGACCGCTGCTATCACTCCACCAATGTAACATAATATTGGATCTGTCAAATACTGTGTGGGCATTCTACGCCAATGGTTCATTATGAAAAAAGTGCCGCTCGATTTCCCGATCAAATGACTCTGCACGTCTCCATTGTCCAGTTTGAGGATCACACACAGGCCTTACCCACGCTCTCACAATGTCTCATAACGCAATGCCATCAGAAGATTTGGGAGCGACAGAGTCATTGTCAGACGTTTTCATGCGGCAGCTGGTCATACAACAACACCCTGTTCATCGCAAGCGGCCTGCGGAAGAAGCGGGTCTCGCGTACATCATCTGTACATTCCGAAATTTAATCCAACTACAAGAAGATTTCTCTGTTCATCTTTCCTAGGAGCATCTCGCATACCATCTCGCATACCATCTCTCTGTCATCTGCGATCCTCCCCTCACTCTAGAGCCCTACCTCCACATCGTCTCTCCTCCTCTCACATGTCTCTTCGTCTGTTTGTCCGCTCTGCAGCACGTTTATTACGGATATGGAAGAGGGGCTGTGTCGTTTTTCTAGACTGGAACATGAGTCTCACCAATAACATGCCACTGCTGTGGCGGCTGCAGCAGCTTAGCAATGTATACGACTGGTGAGAGCGGTATCATAGGGTGGATGGATGGGGCTCGAGTTAGCCAAGCTGGATGCGTTGAGCGCTAGATGGAGAATGAGAAGCAGAGGGTGGTAGTTGTGGGGGAGCGATGAGGTTGTGCTTGGCGAGGGTGCGGGAAAAAGGGGAGTGAGATTCAAGAGCACTCCGATAGGGCGCTGAGTGACTTTCAAGTATGCTGGTCAATCTTACCTTGGCTTAAAATCTCGTACTACGGGCGAAATATAGTTGAAATGCTAGGCATGTAGCATAGGAATTGTGATGGCTTGGGTGCTATCGCCCCGCTGTAAAGTACATATATGTGACCCGGATATGCCAGAGAGCCGCTGCACTATTAGCGCTGGCAAATACAATATGACTTCTTGGCGCTGCATCTCTTACTTTGCCCATCCATCCCTCGCTCCTTCTAAAGCGGATTCATATTCTAAAACGATATCGGAGATGCCATTTTCAGCCTTTTTAAGAAACGGATTCATTAGAGGCGTGAGGCTCAGAAGAAGTCCAAAGAGGTGGCGACCTTCTCAGAACCCTCCAACTCTGAGCGCGAAAATCCCAGCATGTCTGCTTCTACCACTATACACCTAGGTCTCACTGCTTGCTGTCAAGCCAAAGGATACTGTACTGCCAGCAAAGTTCGTTCTTTCCTTCTAAGTCTTGTACAGCCAAGCATATCTACGAAATGCTTGTTGTTGCGGTCGGGATTATAAGGCTGACACGCCCCTGCATCATCGTGCATGAGGCTCGGAGTCTAGAGTCCAATGCCATCCACCTCATTTGGTGTTTCCCTCCGCCCAAATGTTGGCTTGTATATATCACCTGTTTCCGAGATAAGAGTCCTATTATACTGCGTCGCTACCCAGATATATGCAGAAAGTCGACATGGCGTTGGCGCTCGCTGGTGCAGCGGCCTTGAAGCCTGAGATTGGACTTGCCCAGGCGCTGCACAATTATGAGGCAATCCTTACAGACGAGGAAAGAATCCAGCTTCATTCCCAAGGGGTGCCAACTGCGAACGATGCCATCAACCTCACAACCTTGATTGACGAGAAGACTAAAGACAACCGTCGTCATTGCATGGGCCCCAGATTGATCACTTTCCTCGAGTCGGTCCAGCAATTCTCTAGCATTGTGGATACTTTTGTTAGCTCAAATCCCCAAATGGCGGCGTTGGTCTGGGGTGGTGTGAAATTGGCGCTCCTCGTAGGTCTATGTGCGATTGAAGAACGATTGCTGACCGTAATAGACTGCAAATAACGTTTCGTCGTACTTCAACAAAATTTCAACGCTTTTCATGGACCTGGGGAGAACGTGTCCTCGATTCAAGGAATTTGGATTGCTATATGTCTCCTCAAAACGATTGCAGAAAGCCCTGTGTGACTATTATGCTGTAATCGTCCGGCTTTGTCGTCACTCAACGCAACTATATCGGAAGTCAAGTATGTATATACTCTTGTCGTTCGTCACGAATATCCTGCTCTCTTCGTTAGCACCATTGAAACTTGTGTTGGCGGAATGACGATGGTCTGAACGACCAGTGGCGGCCCAAAGCCGAGAGGCAAACGATTACAACCTTTGGTACACCCGATTAAGACACCCGAAGAGCCGAGCTTATATTGGTTGACTAGAAACGGTAGACAAATGTTTATTATCGTTAATGACAGCTTAGCCTGGACAAAGTACACCCATCGATACCGGCGCATACGATCCTTAACCAATTTCCATACTTTTTTACGTGATGTCTCGATTTCGACTTTCTAACACTTGATCATCCTCCTTCTTTATACAGTGTCATGTACATTCTAATCTTTGACGTACTCTTCTAGGACCGACGTGGCTGCTGAAGAGCCTGGTTTATCCTTTCGAATCCGAGTTCGGAGATTACCAGCGAGAGCTCGAACAACTCTCTAAAGACATCCAAGCAGAAATTTCCTTGGCTAGTGCACAAGCTCAGAAGCAAGAGAGTGACCTTCAGCAAAAGGAGCGCAAAGCGGCCAGAGCAAGTCGAAACATGCTGGCCAGTCTGAGCCGGTCCGTTCAACGGAACGACGAAAAGGCAAAAAGCTGGGCGTTGGACGCCAGTCGTAGGGAGATGGAGAAAGCCCAAATTAAAGCTCTCGATGCCTTTTCTGTCTACGATCATCAAAGGACCTACAAGCAACTTCGTACGGAGTGTGTGCCTGGTACCTCAAGCTGGATATGTGAGACAAATGAATTCCAGGATTGGATGAAAGGAGTCGGGAAAACGTTTTGGTGTACTGGCAAGCGTAAGTCAACCAAGCAACTTGCGGTTCGAGCACTGACGTTCCCATGAAGTTGGGTCAGGCAAATCAATTATGAGGTTCGATGTCCGTTGAAATGATAGCGAAAGCCCACTAACTCACACGAAGTGCGTGTGTTGCTGCATACATTATGAATGCAGTACCATCGAAGATTTCCACGGGGTTCTTCTTCTGCCGTCATGACGATCAGATGTCCTTGAAAGCACGGACAATCCTTGGTAGCATTGCAAGGCAATTAGTGACTGGCATGCCCGCCCAAAACTTTCATGGATTCAGGGCGGAGAATGTAGACTCCGAGGCTGTCATCAAATTTCTTCACGCCAATTTGAGCGAGAGGCACCAGTATTTCATCGTCTTAGATGGCCTTGACGAGTGTGATGAGGCGCAAGTCCCGGAAATTTTACGAGCATTGAGGGGTCTACTTCACTCTCCACAACTACGAATCAAGTTGTATTGTTCAAGTCGACCTTCTGTGGTGAAATGGCTAGCTGAGGAGCTTCGCCCGGAGTACCATATCAGCCTGGAGACTGAAGAGTACCAAGCAAAAATTGCTCTGGATATTGGTAGCCTCATCGAAAACACCTTGACACAGCAATTGGAAGGAGAATCTCCCGAATTGCAGGTAGGTGATCCGACTTTGATACTAACCGTTCAAGAGACTCTTCGAGAGAAAGCTCAAGGGATGTACGTGGTTCTCCTATACCGATAGGAGTTATCTTACTTACTTTACCAGGTTTCTGTGGGTCAAGCTCCAGCTCTGTGACCTATGCGACCAAAAGAGTGACGAGCAAATACTGGCTGTACTTGACGATTTACCGCAAGATCTACCGCAGACATTTGGAAGGGTCCTTCGCAGATACGTCAAGAAAACTGACATTGACGTAGGCCGACAGATCTTCCGCTGGGCGGCGGTCTCCAAGCGTCCGCTGACCCTGGCTGAGCTCCGCGAAGCCCTTGCAACGCAGCCCCTACAGGAAGATTGGAAAGCCGAGCGTCAGATGAACGACATGAAGAAAGCAGTGGCCTGTTGTGGCAACCTCATCTTTGTGGACGAGGAGGAGCAAACTGTACATTTCACGCATTCGAGTGTGAAGCAGTACCTCCTATCAGATGCCCTGGATGAGTCATTACAGTCCTACGAGATCGATCTCGAGGAGGCCGATGCCGATATTGGGGCGGTCTGTGTTACCTATCTGAACTTCAGTGTCTTTGACACACAGGTGGCTCCGAAGGCTATCAACAGAATCGATTTTGCAAAGGTCCCATCGACAGTCCTGGCAAAGGCTCTACCACTAAGCGAATCGGCTAATAAGATTGCTCTCCGTCTCTTAAGAGGTCATGACAAGTCCATTCAAGCAACCCATCAAGTACTTGCAGAGGTTTCTGGTAATTCTGGCGCGCTGAGATCAAAGAATGTCGTTGACCAGTTTCCGTTTCGGCAATACGCTAAACAGCATTGGCTGACCCACACCAAGTGGATCGGTCCAACATCCACCGAGCTTCGGCAAATGTGGCGCAAGCTTCTGGACGAAGCTGGGTGGCGAGATACCTTATCCGGCGTCCCATGGGCCTTCGAAGACTGGGAGCTTCGACCACCTGACGTGGTCGATTGGACATTGAAGGAAAACCACTTTGAGTTGGCTCAATATATCATAGCATTTGGAAAGACCACTACAGCTCTTGATTTAATAAGATGCGCTGCATATAGAGGATCCGAACGTTTGATGAAAACCATCGCATCAGCTAGTGTCACGCCTGACTTGAGCGGTGTCATTTGCCTAGCCTCAGCCGCTAGAGATGGTCGATTGCTTGGGTTTGGACAGTTAGGGGCAAGCCTTAGTCCCTTTGCTCTTTCTGCCGCTTTAGTGGCTGCCGCTCGGGGCGGTCACCCAGACACTGTGTGGCGTTTGCTATGGGAATTGGAACAGTGGGAGACTGGCGTTCACCAGTATGAAGACGGTTATATGCTTGCTCTTCGAGTGGCCGCTGATTGGGGTCACAAAGCCGTGGTCGAGCGATTGCTGCAAAAATCCACGAATGACAACGTTGGCCGTGCCAGAAGGTACGCGCTTGAGGCTGCCGCTGCAGCCGGTCAGTCGAGCGTAGTCGAGCAAATATTGCAAAGAGGGGGAGAAATAGAATCTGACGAGGAAGCGCTTGCTGGGTCGAGATCGCCGCTTGTTTCGGCCGCTGCACAGGGCCACTTAGACATTGTCGGCCAATTTCTAACATACGAAGGATATGTCAGTACCACTGATTCCAGAGGCTCAGCATTCGATGTGGCCAATCGAAATGGTCGCAAAGAGGTAGTCGGACGGCTACGTGGAGTTGCTTTGACGATTTGAATTTTCAGTGGTCCATCAGCTCCTTGTCACGCTGTCAAAGCGATTTCTTGAAAGTCTTGAGGAATATAGGAACCAATCCTTACCAACTGATGAGACATGTGCCCGTGACGTCCCTTTACTCTTAATCTTGCTTTGGCCTATGACTGGTGGCTTGATCTGAAAGGCTCTGTTTCTCATAGTGCGATTCGGGCAGTAAAAGACTGGAAACCATGAAGCATCCTCCAATGGGAGACCGAAACCCACGAATCCAATGCCTCACGTCGGCTCAACCGCATGCTGGACCAGATTTACAGCGATGGCTTCAAGCAGCTTTGAGCAACGAGCGACTTCTGTAACCGCAAATGGTCCCATCGAGCGCGGGTGCATCCCGGGGTTGCAGTGGCCGGCGACAAGAAAATCGCAATTATCTTTACTGGTGAACTTCCTGGCCGGCTAAGCCTAGGGCTGGAAAATACATTCTGACCAGGCTCATAAGACGGGTCCTTGGATGCAAGCGCCAATTTCCGCCCAAAACGATCAACCTGCTAGAAAGAGCATACTTCGGCATTCGAACGACGATGAACGAGACCACGGACCAGGCCATGGGCAGATCGGGACCGCTGGCTGATCTACTTCGCAAGCTGCTAACGTCTGGTGAGATGGGAGCTAGTCTACCAGAACGATCTTGCCTACATTTTCTTATAGGTATCACAAGGGACGGCAAATGGCATGGCCACGAGGTCGACTAAGAGAAGCCGACTTCCATAAGAAATTCTCGCCAAACCTTTACAGCTGCTGGTGAAGTTTGGAGCAGCAGAAATCCTTGCCTGGCCGGGAAGTCCTCCATCTTTTGACCCCAGTGCGGCCGAATTACCGGACTAGGAGCCAGAAAATACTCTAGACACGGCTATTTCAGTACCGAGGTGGCCAAGCCAAAGCGCAATACATCTCCGGAACAGCAGGTTCCATTCCGCAACGAAACCAGCGGCGTGGCATTCTCCCCAACAACGGAGCATGTTGAGCCTTCCAACGAGAAAATATTCTCCTCCGGCGCTTGACTCAAAATATTCGAGCGGTCAGTCAATGCAGCCTAAGCTTGGAACGCTGAGATCTCGAAGCGCTACCCGGGGCAGCAGATGCGGAAGCTACTTTGGAGAGCATTGATACGGATCGAAAAGTGATACAAGGCACGGTCACTGGAGCGAGGCCTAGAGTCAAGGATCTGCACGTTGCTGTTATCGAGGGACGGTTCTTATTGGTGGTGTAGTGGTACAGCAAACGACGTTCCTGGGCGAGGAGGTCGCTTTCGTGGCGTCGACTGGCTCGGTGAAGGTTATATGTACCTTTTCAGGAAGCCCATGCTCTAATCCTTTTCGAAGGGATTGATGACGAGGCCAAGCTTATTGAAGTGACTTTGATTCACAGTATTCTGGATGGGACAGTTGCGAAAAGAAACCTAAAGCTTAAACATACTCGAGCTCTTTTGGACTCTCATTCTTGGCTACAGTGCAGCTTATCTGATCTTCAGCAACATCGTTCCAAGATTTCAATTGATTCCGACAGATCGAGGCTCCAAGCGATCACCTACCTCAACTCGACATAGCTCTGCGCTCAAAGATGTGCAGCAAAGATGCGAGCGGCCTACTTATAACTGCATTGCATCTAGTGAGCAAGCGGTAAGAATAGAAGACCAAAAATACTTGCTTTAAAAAGAACACACCCTCACTCGAACTTCTTCACTCTCGTTACTGAGTTGATCGGATGAGAATGGAGGTTAGAGGATTGCCAGCACAACGCCGGAAGATGAGATTGCACAGATTGCAGACCAAAAGCATTAGCATGACCTGAAAGAGTATGATGACTTCATTTGGATTGCTGTTTGGCCGCACCGAAACTACTACCCACTGCATGTTTCGATGCAAATGTCTCCTCGGAAGAATTTGCAACGAGATTCGCAACGGCAAGGTGCGACTTAGACGTACGAGGCTATCTGAATGGCTCAGCGGCTATGTCGGGCCACGATGCTAGCAACAGTAACATCAACACTACCAGCAACCACCATCCGCACACCCCACATGCTGAATCGCCTCCATCTCTGCTGATGACGTTGGCCGAGAAGTCATAAGCGCCGACATCAAGGTCTGGAGAAGCTCGCAGACGCGCAATGGGCACGTTTGTTCAAGCCTGAATATAAGGAGTGGAGCAGCGCTTAATGCACAGAGCATGGAAAGTGTATATCCCGGGTGTGGTCTGGAACGACTCAAGACCTTTGATGCCATGCTGTTCTGACCTGTCAGGGCCCCAGGTGTCCCGGACCACATTTTGCTCTTGGTTACACTCCTGCAATATGCCAATGTCCCGCCATCCAAGGCTCGTCATCTCCAATTAAGAAGTGCAGGCCTGGAGACCTGGAATCGGTGGTCATACGGGAAGGAGAGTACACTGGGCAATGAGGCCGCAGGCATATCGGTCAGTCATATACAGAATTGTCTCTGCAGATTTTAAGGAGGCTTGAACCCCGAACCGCCGAATACCCGTTCTCGCAAAGGTATCATTGCAATTGTGCGCCGCGATCATGTCTAGTCCCATGAAGACAATAGGTGAGCGTCATGCGCTGTTACCCACATCGTTCATGTCCCACTCCTTGTCCGACCTGTATCATTTGTTCAAAGCGCCCAGCAGCGAAAAGCCTGTAGTCAAACAATACGAACGATATGTCTATATGCGCATTTGAATGGCGCAGCTTGGGAAGAGCACATTTTCGGATACGGTCAATCCCAAGACTGTTTCTTAACTACATAACAGGTACCACCAGCATCTCGGACTCTCCATACTACGCCTCATGATCTCCAATTTCGAAGCACGAAATGTGCCTCACATGAGTATCATCGAATTGCACTTCTTCGTGGGCATGAGTTGCGTACCCGAAGTTGCGTGGAATACTGATTGCGCTGGCTAGCCTTTCGCTGGCCGCGCTCTCGATCCGCACATCCCAGCGCCCTCGACTCCCTTATCAACTATCACAAAATACACACACCCGCCAAAAGCACATCACCACGAGCCTGCCATCTCCTTCCAGTGTCCTCCCTCAATTCTAGCTCTCTAAGCCATATCATTTCCTCCTCCTCCTCCTCTTTTTCAAATCCATCCCCATACACCATTCCAGCCCCATTCCCAATGAGTATCTTTCCCCTCCCCTCACCAAACGCCCCAATCCATCGTCCTCAAAAACAAGACCTTTTCCACCTCCCCCTGCCTCTCCAAGTAGAATGCTCAAAGATTCCAGTTCTCAATCCCCATCTCTTAAGGCGACCGTCGACCAGATGCTCAAAGCGATGCTTCTTGCAGCAGGACGGCACTCATAATGTGGCGATCCAGGCGCTGTCAAGCGCAGCGTTGAGAACTTTTTCGGTGGTGGGATAGTCGAGAAGAGTGAAGTGAAAGTGCAAGAGAGAAGTGAAGACAACAAGTCGATGAAGGCTCGTCGGAAAGGGATCAGCGCGGAGAGCGGAGTCACTAATGGAGCAGGAGGCGAGGCGGGGATGGCGGATTGCAGACTAGTGGTCTGACAGGCTAGATGGGGATCCATCTTGGGCGGTAGTGGAGGAAGGCGGGATTCGCAGCGAGGAACAGGATCGGCGACCTGTGAGTGTTATGCCATGAATGATCTCTGGTTTAACACTAGGCTGGACGGCATCAAAGAATCTTACAGTCTTTTCCCCCAAATCGTATCCTCAACACCAGAAACAATGCATCGAGGATCGAAGCTAAAACGCGGTCCAGAACTATACAACGGCAGAATCAATATTAAAACAGCGCAGCCTAGAGCGGGAAGGGCACACAACATTCGATCTCCAGCCTTGCTCGATAACTAAGAGACCGAATCCTCCCACATCTTCGCAGATATTGCGTCAAGAGCGTGACTCTCGCGGCGAAAAGCCATGTGCCAAAACGCATGTGGGCTCCCGACCTGCTGCTCCATGCTCGCCTAAGTGCTGCTGTCCTAGTATTTACTATATCGATTCCCTCTTCCTCATAGCAAGACATCCTCAGAGAAAAGTTCGGCGGCTTGAATTCCCAAAGGCAGGCAATCTAATTGATTCTCCAGGCATTCGGATGGCAGCCCTTTCATCATCAATGAACGATGGTACGAGGACCAACGTCTTCGCACAGCGGGATCACCTCCCTCGACGCGTTTCCAGGAGGGTGGACAAGCGGTCCTTCAAACTGCTCGGGATGATGCAGCTTGGTGTTCGCCGCATCCCAGACATATCGAGCTCGAGGCCGGTGTCATCCCGGCCGGGGTCCTGAGTGAATATTCTGGCTTCCTGGCTTTGAAGTCGGAGGTCGGTTGCGATGGAGGGTAGGAGATCCATGGTTGAATTGTGTGGGTGTTGTTTGAGGTTTGGCTTTGTGGAGTGACCTCTCTCTCTGGCAAGGAGGACGCTAGCTTCCACGATGGCTTGGACGCTTGTGAGGCGGTGGATGGGAATGTAGACGCCTGTCCCCGGAGGTGGTCATCTCCTACGCGTTTTCAAACGATACTGCGTGGTACAATAAACTAAGCTTCACGCCACTGCCTGTGAGTTGATCGCGCAGCAGTCTTTGTGTCTGCCTTAGTGTCTTCCAATCTTAGGACCCTCTAGGACTGTTGATGATAGGCAACCAGGGTGGAGGTGCCGTGTCGAATGAGAATACTCGTATGAATAACCACCTACGGCCCCTAGAGATCCCTTTTCCGTCTGGAAGACTGCAACTGCCAGGGAGACAGTCATCACTTCGCTGGGCTGCAGCTCATGCATCCAACTAGTATCCCAGCCTCCGTTCATAGGCTGATCAAGAAGCGCGGACTATGACTCCTCGGCCTCTCACCCTCATCGACCCCCGATTACGCACAAGGCAGGAGTAATGAGGAGAAGGAGCTGCAGGTACGCGCCTTTGCTGTTTCCGAGCGCTGTTTTGTCTGTGCAAAGGTGCTGAGTTCTTCCATGGGGTTCATGTGGAGTGGAGTGGAACCACCGACGTGGTGGTTATCTGCACTCTCGTTGCGTGACGTTTGGGAGTTGGGATTAAAGCTCGCTGATAGGGAAGGGATATGGACGCTTGAGGCATGAGATATAGAGAGTGCTTTTTACGATTGTGTAGAATAGATTCGTAAGACAGTATGCGTAGTAGGGATGAGAGATAGGAGCTCTGCATCCTGGACCCGTTGGAACGTTGAGAGACCCAGAAAGTGAATTGAAAAAATTGAGGGATGGAGGTCGCGCCAAGCAAGATAGTACTGTACAAGGAGCAAGTAGATGGGCCTTCATCTACCGCGAGAAAGAACCTGTACTTTGAATTAAAGTTGCCTTTCTCTTTTCCAAAGGAACAAACCCCATTTTCGGTAAAGATCACCAAATGGCTTTCTCCCTCATATGTACAACCACTGACTTAATATTGTACCATGTCGTGCCGTAACATCACGACATACATACTTTGATTTTCTCTTCCATTTTGAGAAAGTAGTACTGCATGGCTCCGAAAACCGAGAAAGGGACCTTCTTCATCGCGTGAGAACATTTATCTCTATTATGAACCACGAGGAGATTGGACCGAGATGAGAGAAGTGACGGAGAAGAAGATCGAAGAGATATCGGCACCGAAATCTCCATGTCCTCTACTGTGAAAAATTCCATAGGTCACATTTATCATGACGTGCAAGAATGACCAAATCGGCGAGTGAGCCATAAGCGCGCGGCTCGCTTTGATGATACTAGAGTACTTTTTGAAGTCCCACGAGTTGGGATACAATTAGCACTCTCAGCCTTGTAGGCTTGGCCGATCTATTTAGATAGTGTACTGTCAGAAAAGTGGTCGAAGGGCGTTCGTTGCGATTATGAATTTCTGTGACCCAGAAAGAGCCTGTATGGTGGTAGATCTGGCAGAAGGGATGCAGTGGCGTGTAGGTTTGGCCCCCTGAGCGGCATTGAGCCGTCAATTGCAAGCATGCGCTTCAACGGTAACTGTGTAAGAGTGCACTTGCGAGGTAGAGCTCCACCGGGTATCCAAGCGGGAGCTTTCTAGTCTGCTAATGCTGGGTGTGCCTCGACAGTGTACATTACTGAATCACCCGTCCCTCTTCGTTACCACCAGCGGCTTGCTTAGCAGCCTTTGTTGTCCTCTCCTTTTCGATCCCTTTCAGTCGTGCTTCCTCACGCCACCGAGGGCCGTACCTGGTGATGATCAAGACGACGGGGCTAATGAGGATCCATACGCCCACCACCAGGACAGAAATCCATCCGAGACCAATAGCATTCAGCAACGGATTCACAAACGCCACTGCCCCAGCGCTCACTATATGATTTCCGAGTCAGCATTTCTTCTTGGAGTCAAGGGATGAAGATATGATCCATGTGCTTCGGGCGAATACTCGATAGACATGTTTCATGGCTCTTATTTCACTCAAACTAGGGTGACAAATGCTCTTGAAAGAATAACCTACTCTAGCACCTTACGAGGTTTTTGCCGGCTGTGGCTGTACCTGCGCTTTGACGATTCAGGTCGACGACGAGGCTGCTCAAACCCGTGAAGGATCCTGTCATGCAAAAGGTCGATATAAACAGAAAGATGATGGGGCCTGCAAGGGACGTATGGCTCTCCATGATCCAGCCGTAGCACACGACAGTTGCGGCAGCGATGTAGACCAGAGGCGAAACGATCTGAAGGCGAGCAGCTTCAATAGGAAAATCAGTCAGATCTTGTTGTTTTGCTTCAGTGATTTTCATCCCGCATGCTTTGGCATGACGACGGAAATTCCAATTCAGGAGCTTTCCAACTACAACCGAAGCTGCCATGGTGCCGACGCCGGTGGGAATGTAACAGAGACCGATCTGCAAAGTATTGAAGTTGTACTTTTCTCCGAACTCGGCAGGCATGCTGCTGAGGACCATGTAATATCCTGCGAATAGTGTACCGGCATAGAAGATGACCAGGCTGGATTCCTTTTGGATGATGACATAAATCGATCTGAGCGGATTAGGGCGAGGCTTGAAGCCAGAAGCCGATTCCCGCTGTGGGGCATCACCTGCCTTGCGTTGCTTTCGCAGATGCGAGTAGGTCAAGACTGACATGCTGTAACCAGGTGGAGGGACAGATCCATTACCGACGATCTTGCGGCAGGTTTCCGGCAAGGCAACAACGATGATGACGAACGCGGCCCCGGAGAACGCTGTCAAGAACCAGAATATGGATCTCCAGCCCTGGAAGTGATTCAGAAGGCCTCCGATGATAAGACCAAATGCTGGGCCGACCATGGCACCCATTTGAGCGTAGCCAATACTGGCACCTCGATCGGCGGACGTAACAACATCCGAGATGAATGCATTGGCGAGAGCGACAGTACCACTACCTCCAGAGCTTTGTACCATACGTAGAACAAGCAAAGTAGTATAATCTTGAAGCAATGCCAGACCAGTATTCGCCCCGATGTAGATGACGAAACAAATTATGTAGGATGGCCGTTTACCGGTCTCGTCAGAAAGGTTACCAATGAAGGTCGGTGCCAGCCCTTGGAAAATCTATAGCACATTGAGCTTTTGTCACAACCGAGGTACTCAATAAACGTACCAGATATGTGGTGATGGTCAAATTGATATTGGACAAGGACTCATGAAGGTCTTCTGGCAGAGTATTGAGGGCTGGGTAGTAGATATTGGCTGACAGTGGCGAGAACAGGGCCGCGAGCGACGCCATTACAACAATGAAACGTCTTTCGCTGGAGGTGAAAATGGAGAAGGGAGGCTCGGGAGGCTGCTGCTCCTCCTGCCCCTGACTCAGATGTTCTGGCTCTATATGGCCATTTGCCTTCTCGTCACCAATTTCCTTTGCGATGAGCTCTTGCTTCTTCTCTTGCTCTAGATTGTCTTCTGGTTCCCCAATCCCGCACTTCCTGGCACTCGGTGTCTCGCATGAACTCTGCAACTCCACCGCTTGCACTTATTGACGGCCCTCGTATTGCGTTTGCATGCTGTTGTATTCGAGTGCGCAAAGAGGTTCAAAGCAGGAAAAACTAATGATGGACAGGGACGAAGGCAGCAAATCGAGTGACCCGTAGGGATGGGTGTGAGAAAAGAAGGAACAGGGTCGACGCAGAGAGCAGAGGTCGCACAGGTCATACCAATTAAAGTCCCCATAGTCATGGTGAACGAGGCCCCTGGAAAGAGCGCCAGTCGACGACGATAACAAAAACCGATGGAGTAGACTGGGTAGAGGACGGACTTTATGCAGAGCGGCATTAACTGGTCCATAAAATCCGTTGGCTCCCCAAGCTCCGTTGTACTCGTACAAAGGCCAAGGCCGAAACTTTAAAGTAATGCAGGCACGTGCGTTGCCGGGCCCAAGGAACACAACGCCGCTATGCCTCGCTCATAGTTGGTCTACATCGATAATCAACAAACGTTGATAGTACTAATCCTGACTGTAAGCTTTCGTTCAATCTCAATTAGTACAGGGCATTTGATGGGCTTGGGACGAAGCACAATTCACCCGCCGCGCTAGCCCCAAAGTCCCCTGGTCTCGGGCGCCTAAGAACCCTAACTCTACCCAGCCTTCATCCACTACCACATCCCTGTTCCTCCCCTTCTCCCCCCCCATCCACCTCCTCACCACTGCCCCCTTTCCCCCCCTTTCCCCCCCTCCCTCCCCCACCATCTACCCATCCGATTCCCCCCCCTTCCTCTTCCCCGCCCCATCTCCCTCTCCCTCCCATCATGGCCCCCTCCCCCACACGCCTCCTCCTCACAGCCGGCACCCTCCTAACCTGGCTTCCGGCCCTCTCCTTCCTCTTCAACCACGTCGGCCGCACCGCAACCGTCGACGGGCGGAGCATGTCCCCCTTCCTAAACACGGATTACCAAGAAACTGGATTGAGAAGGGATAGGGTGTGGCTGTCGCTGTGGAATCCTAGTACGGGGGTTAGGAGGGGGATGGTTGTTGCATTTTGGTATGTTGGGGGGTGTGAGGGGGGGAGTGGAGGGAGGATAGGAAGGGGCGAGGGGATGGCGGGTACGAGGGGATGGATGGTGGAACAGCGGGCTACTTGAGGCTGGAAGCCGCGTATTGACATCGATCAAAGCTTTCAAGGTCGCAGATTGATGCTGATCGCTGCGATCATAGGTCGCCCTCCCGCCCCGAGATCATGGCCGTCAAGCGCGTGATAGCGCTCGAAGGCGATAGCGTGCGGACGAAATCACCCTATCCTTTGGCCGAAGAAAAGGTACCACCAGGGCATGTCTGGTTGGAAGGGGATCACGCGGAGAGTAATGATAGTAATACCTATGGGCCGGTGCCTGTTGCGTTGCTGGTGGGGAAAGTCAAGGGGGTGTTTTGGCCGTGGTCGAAGGCGGGGTGGATACGCTGGCAGGATTGGAGGGGAAGTGGGAGGGTGAGGGAGGCGAGTGGAGTGAACCCGTGTGAGGGAGGGGAAGGGGGAGAGTGAGTGTTTATGTGGGGTTTGCTTTTTAGGGGGGGCTATTAACGTTGACGCCAGGTGCTTGGAAGGTAGGGTGCAGGTGCGTTACGTCGAGGAGGTAAAAAGTATCCACTAGGTCCTATACCAACGCCGCGCCAAATACGGGAAAGTTAGAGGAAAGCCCAGTCACATCTTCGGCACGATCCTGATTTCCTCGCCATGCTGAGGTCGCTCGATCTCCATACCAATGCTCATGACCCAGTGATCGCGCTCAGCTCTACTCCGCGTTTTGAAGACAATGGACCGCCCGGGGACACCGAGCTGAGAGACGTATCGCAGGCGCTGCCGGGTCTTGCCCCCTACGCCATCTTCATTGAATTTGAAGAATGACCGTTTTCTCGCCTGCCAGATGACGAAGCAGGTCATTGTATCCTCGTCGGTCGATGTCCACCCGTCTTCAAGATAAGCCCTGGGAAGCGCATGGTGGCCGGGATGGTTACTGTCAAAGGTTTGGTTTTGATACAGCAAATCACCCTCCGTGATGAGGCCGCTGTAAATGTAGCAATCTTTCAAATCAATAGCATTCTGCCGTTCGTGCTGAATATGCGGTACCTCCTTGCCAGTCCGCTCTCGCAGAGTGCCGTGGAAGATCAGAAGCTGACCGTGACAAAGGATCACACCACACCGTAAGAAAGTGGTATGTCGCCTTGGCTTATGGTACAACGTCCCAGCCATGGTGATGGCGCGGCAGCACGAGATGCCGCACATGTTGAAGAGCTGCGGCGATGCTATGGATCGGGTCACCTCCCATTTACGGCCGAATTGACCCAGATAGGCCTCGGACTCCTCATCAATCTCAAGGGTTTTGAGATTCGCCTGACGAACCTGTTGGAATAGCTTCATGTCGTCGGCAAGCCGAAGCTTCCAGTACTGTACTAGCTTCTCGAGGCGGGTCATCCACTCGATTTTAGTCTCCTCATCGTAGGCTTGAAGTCTGATCACTAGGCCATTCTTTAGCATCATCTCGAAGGTGCGATGGTCGTCAACATGATCAGTCTTTCCATCATCTCGACGCGTGTCTGGAACGTCACGATGAAAGTCCACATCCGGCCCTTGGTCTACATTCTCATCTGCCGGCGAAGCACCTCGATGCATCTTTCGTATCTTGACGATATGACTGAGGTTGATATACCCTTCAGCCCCAAGCATGCTATTGACGTTACGCTCGCCCTCTTTGTAAGCTTCGCTGTCGGCCTTTTGCCTTGAGGCTTGACTCCCAGCCTTCAGCCACTCTATTTGACCTTCTTTAAGAGAATAGGGATTGACAGCATATATAATTGGCGTTCCCTCGACGATCTGACCTGCACTTGGGACCTTGTTGCTCTCATTCAGTTTCATCTTCGGCGGCGGAGGAGGTAATGCTTTCGCTGGTCTGCAATAGCACAAATATTGGTTATGCGTAGTGAAGTACAAGCGCTTGAAAAACATTTTACCAAACCTTTGGGATCGTCCCCTTTGTGACGTAAGTCGGATTAGAAAGCCTTCGACCGGAGCTGGTTCGTCCGTTGATACTCCCATCTCACTTTTGGCATTTGTCGGATAGTGTCGCTTTGGGCGCAGCTCTAGTTCATGAGACTTCTGCATCGCCATCGTCCCATACATTTTGTGTTCATTGGCCCCATGGATCCATTCCAGGCGATCATATCTCTTCCATGCCAGACCCATCTTCTCGGTTTTTAGCCACACATCGAGGACGCTGGACCACTCCGGAGACTCTTCCAGCGCCTTCATAGAACGCGATATGAGATCGCCGGCAACAGCTCTTTCAGCTTCCATGATCTTAGCAATAGCTTGCTCGTCTCCTTTCGCTGCTTGCAGGGCATCGGTCGACGATTCTAGATGACCAAAAGGGTCTTCCAGCTGCAAACTAACGCTGAGATCAGGCACATTAATTTCGAGTGTGCGAGTTCGTGGGTGGCCAAGGATGCCTCGAAGGAATGTATACCATTCTACAGAGCTTGCCGCTGAACGTGTTCGAAGGATATATATGGCTCTACCTTGTCTCCAAGGAACCCATATAACGAGTGTCTTATCAAGTGACGAATACAGATTGATCTTGGTTGCTTTCCGCTGTAAGGGTAGTTCATGCGCTGAGCGCTTCTGTACGTCCATCTCCTCAACAGCTGGTATGACTCGCGTCTTGTACATCTGTAGTGAGTAGTCCGAGTCTTCGGTGGGGCTTTCTCGGCAGACTACAACGTACTCACGCCACTTCTCAATTGGCCGAACATCGACTTTTAGGCTACTGTTTTC
>JAABUL010004690.1_pt1 | contig 17977 bp, 20 predicted proteins | sample 5559151 | NCBI WGS metagenome assembly JAABUL01 (sample SAMN10711876, study PRJNA513368) | rock metagenome | isolation source: Antarctica rocks | place: Antarctica: Victoria Land, Pudding Butte sud | reverse complement strand
GGGATACCCGAGGGTGATCTCCCCCAGTTTCCGGTGGGCTTGGCGGGTGGAGTCATACCGGCGGTACTTGTTGCGGATCCAGCGCACCAGGTAGGCGTTGATGCGCGCCAGGAGGGATACAGCAGCGACGGGTAGAAACGCCCGTAGTACTGCATCCACCCCGCGCGATCGGTGACCAATACCCCACGGTCATATCCGGTGGTTCCTCGGCGCCTGGACCGGATACCCCAAACACCAGCGGCCACCGAATCCCGCTGCGTCGCCCGCGAGCTACGCCACGCCGGACTGTCCGTCGCGGACTCCGCCGCCGTCATGGACATCAGTGCGGGCCGCGCCCAAGCGGACCCGGGGGTCGCCCGCATCTACCTTCCAGTGTCGTAGATGGTGGCCGTGACTGCGCTGGCGGAGATCGCGGTGGCAATGGAGCGGCGGCCGCGGTCGTTCTCGTCTTTCCTATGCAGCCGGCGCTGACCGGGCAATACGAGCCCGCGCAGCGTCCGGCGGAGGGCGTCGACCTCACCCGGCATAACGACGCTGGCCACGAGCAGATACCCGCGGCGTTTGGTCTCGTCGACGAAGACATGGTTGTTCACGGGCGGCGAGCCCAAGCCGGCGTTGGTTCCCCACTGTGCTGCGCGACCCGGTCGATGGTGTGCAGCACCCGGTAGCGGCCATGGTTGCCGTTCATGCTTGCTCCGAGAAGGTGGGCTCTGCGCCGGGGGCACTGGATGAAGACACGGGGCGTCGTGCCTCAGCGAGCTCGGGCACCCTGCGGTACAGGGTGGCCCGGCTGACCCCGACGACCTGGGCGACCTCGGTGACCGGGGTCTTCTCCCCGATCATCTTCCGGGCCTGCTTCAGCTTCGCTGGGCTCAACGCAGTGGGCCGCCCGCCGAGGCGACCACGCTCCCGAGCCGCCGCCAACCCGGCGAGGGTGCGCTCCTGGATGAGTTCACGTTCGAAACTGGCAAGGGCCCCGAAGACATGAAACACCAACCGACCGCCGGGGGTGGTGGTGTCGATGTTCTCCTGCACCGATTTGAACCCCACTCCCCTGGCCTCCAGCTCACCGATGGTCTCGATCAGATGCGGCAACGACCGACCCAGCCGGTCCAACCGCCACACCACCAACGTCCCCCGCCCGCAGTGATCTAACACCGCCGCCAGCTGCGGACGGTCGGTCGGCGTTCCACTGGCGGTGTCCAACCAGATCCGCCAAGGTAGGTGCTCGACGACGAGTGCCCCACGCCAGCTCCCGCGATCAGCGCGGTCAGGACCTGTGCGCCCGGGAGCAGGGTGTGTCGCGGGCTGCGCGCAGCGACCGCACCGATGAGGGTGGTCAACGTGCCGGTCAGGTACGTCGAGGACAAGCCCGAGACGCCGAATCGTTGGATCGCGCTGCTCTGGATGCCGAGGGCCGCTGCCGCGATCATCCACAAACCCAGTGCGGCGTCAGGCGAGCGGTGGACCAGCGTCCCCTCCCACACGAGCAAAAAAATGAGCAGGACGACCGACTCCGCGGCGAGCGCTCGGGTCACCTGTCGCGGCCAGACGGGGTCGATTGGTACGGCAGCGCCCGCTATGTGCGCCCCGAGCAGCACTCCGACGACGTAGCTGATGATCGCGCCGCCGGAGTTGATCGCCAACGCGGCCTCGGTGTGCCCGGCGGACAGGCCGAGTAGGACCATGTTGCCCGTCATGACGCTGGAGAACGCACCACCCAGAGCCAGGGAACCGGTCGCGTCTGCGCACCCGGTGACGAGGTGAGCACGACGACCAGCGCGTGCCGACGGCGCCCCAGCTTGTCGAGGCCGGGCGTGTTCGTGACGGAAGACATGCTGGTCACCACCCCTGGGTGGGCTTGTCCAGCGCAGCAGCGGAGGCGGCGTCCACGTGGGCCATCGCCGCTGCTTCCGCGGCATCCGGGTTGCCGGCCTCGATGGCGTCGACCAGTCGGATGTGCTCGATCCAGGAATGCGGTGCCCGGTGGGCGGCCCCGATCCGGAAGACCCATCGGACGTGCAGGTACAGGGCGCTGGCGATCGAGGCGAGCCATCGGTTGCCACTGATCTCGATGACCCGCAGGTGGAGCGCGCTGTTGAGTTCGGCGACCGTGGCGAAGTCGACCCGGCCGGTGGCCTCCCGCGCGTCGTCCAGCAAGCTCCGCAGACCCGCCACGTCGCTGGCGGTGGCCCGTTCAGCGGCGAACCGCGCCGCCAGTGTCTCCAGCCGTTCGCGCACGGCGAACATGTCGGCGATGGTGGTGGCATCGGGTGAGGCGACGACCGCTCCGCGCCGGGGGACCATGATGACGAAGCCCTCCTCCGCCACCACCCGCAGCGCCTCGCGGACCGGGTTCCGGGAGACTCCGAAATCGTCCGCCAGTCGGTCTTCGGTCAACCGCTCGCCCGGCGGGTAGTCACCGTTGACGATGCGTTGGCGCAGCGCAACCAGGACTTGGTCGCGCAGCGGCAGGTGTTGCCCGCCGATCGTTGTTCCGCCGCCGTCATTCACGGCAGGGACGGCCCCTAACGTCCGCATGCGTAGCCCTGCATGCCGCGCGGGTTGGCTCCGGCCGCGAGAGCGCCGGTCGCGGGCTCGCGCGAGACGGCACACATCCGGCCCAGGCTCCACGCCCCAGACAGCCGGATCTGATGCCCCTTGGCTGCGAGCGTCGCCAGGACGTCTTCGTCGATGCGGTCCTCAGCCACCAGCACCGCCGGTTCGACGTTGCGGGGATAGAACGAGCCGGGAAAGCTCGTGATGTTCCACATGGGGGCGTCGATGGCCTCCTGCAAGGACTGACCGCCGATGAGGTGGCGCAGCAGGAACAGCAGCTGCCACTGGTCCTGTTGGTCACCACCCGGGGAGCCGCACGCCAGTACTGGTTCGCCGTCCTGGTGCACCATGGTGGGGGTCAGGGTGGTGCGCGGCCGCCGACCGGGAACAAGTGAGGACGCGAGCCCCTCCTCGAGCCAGAACATCTGCATCCGGCTGCCGAGCGGAAACCCGAGCTCGGGGATGGTCGGCGAGCTCTGTAACCATCCGCCGCTGGGCGTTGCGGAGATCATGTTTCCCCACCGGTCGACGACGTCCACGTGGCAGGTGTCCCCCCGGGTCACCCCGTTGGCGCCACCGTGGGCTCTCCGATCGTCGCATCCGCCAGGCCGGTGGAACGCCGGTTGCGCAGGTACGCCGCGATCCGGGGTTCGCGACCGTCGGGGCTACCGGGACGGACCTCGCCGCTGGCCCGCTCCCCCACCAGCCGGGCGCGGTCGGCGGCATACTCGCGCGAGAGCATCGTCGTCATCGGCACGTCCGCTCCGTCGCCGTACCAGGCCTCGCGGTCGGCGTAGGCCAGCTTGAGCGCCTCCGCGATCGGGTGGATCCCTTCGGCTGTCGACGGGTCCAACGCTGCCGGGTCCGCGAGGGCGTCGAGAATGCTCATGGTCTGCAGCAGCGCTGGTCCCTGACCCCAGGGTTGTGTCTTGGCGACCGAAAACCCGTGCCAGTCCAATGTGGTCGGTTGTTCCCACGTCGCGGAGAACGCCGCCATGTCGCCACCGGTGATCAGCCCGGAATGGGCTGCGCCGGTGGAGTCGCGGAACGGTTGCCGGGAGAACGCCTCGACGGCGTCGGCGACGAACCCCTGGCTCCAGGCCCGCCGGGCTCCGTCGATCTGCACATCGCGGTCCGGGCCCGCAGCCCGACCCTCCTCCACCAGCCGCTGCAGGGTGCGCGCGTAGGTGCGGTTCGTGAACAGCGCCCCGGTCTCTGGTGCCGCGCCCTCGTGCAGCCACAGCTCGGCAGAGGACGGCCAGTCGTTTTCGAACAGCTCCTGCACGCTGGAGACTGTTGCGCTGACGCGCTCACCGATCGGGTGTCCCCCGCCCGCGTAGCCGATGGCCGGTTCCAGGACCTCCTCGAGGCTTTGGGTCCCGTGGTCGCGCAGCAGCAGCAGCCACGCGTCGACCGCGCCGGGAACGGCCGCGGCCAACGGGCCCGATCCCGGGATGAGGTCGATTCCCAAGGAGGTGAAGTGCGCGATGGTGGCACCGGCGGGCGCTGGGCCCTGACCGGCGAGGACCCGCGGTGCGGGGTCGTGCGCTGTCGCGATGATGGCGGGCACCTCGCCCCCGGGTCCGTTCAGGTGCGGTTCGACGACATGCAACACGAATCCCGCGGTCACCGCGGCATCAAAAGCGTTGCCGCCCAGCTCGAGTGCACGCATCGCCGACTGCGAGGCAATCCAGTGGGTGGAGGAGGCCATCCCGAAGGTCCCGTGAAGCGTCGGTCGAGTGGTGAAAGTCATGGCTGGCTCCCGGCCGGGTCGGTGATCCGGATGTCGGGACCCGTCCCGTCGGGGCGCACGAGGTGGCAGGCGGCGTTCCCGTCGCCGATCTCCAGCAACGGGGGGACCTCGGTGACGCAGCGGTCGAACGCGAGCGGGCAGCGGGTGTGAAAGCGACAACCCGACGGTGGGTTGAGCGCGGAGGGAAGGTCGTCGCCGAGCAGCACCGGTTGCGGTCGAACGCGAGGAGGCAGCGGGTGTGAAAGCGACAGCCTGTGGGCGGGTTGAGCGCGGACGGGAGGTCGTCCCCGAGCAGCACCGGTTGGCGTGCACGTTGGCGGGGCGGGTCAGCGACCGGGGCGGCGGCGAGCAACGCTTGCGTGTACGGATGTGCGGGGGCTGAAGATCCTTTCCCGGGAACCCTTTTCGACCAGCTGCCCCAGATACATCACGGCGATCTCGTCAGCGAGGTACTCCACCGCGGACAGATCGTGGGTGATGAACAGGCACGCGAACCCGATGTCGCACTGCAGGTCGGCCAGCAGGTTGAGCACCGACGCCTGCACGGACACGTCCAGCGCGCTCGTGGGCTCGTCGGCACCGAGCAGTGTCGGGCCGGAGATGAGCGCGCGGGCGATGCTCACCCGTTGGCGCTGCCCGCCGGACAGCTCGTGGGAGTAGCGCTTGGCCACCTCGCTGCGCAGTCCGACCCGGCCGAGCTCGCTGTCGATCCGCGCCTGTCTGTCCCGTCGAGACATGCGGCCCTGCAACCGCAACGGTTCACCGATGACGTCGCCCACCAGCATCCGCGGATCCAGGGATCCCGCCGGGTCCTGGAAGACGATCGAGACGTCCTTGCGGTGGCGGCGCAGCTGCCTGCGGGACAGGTGGGTGATGTCGGTTCCGCCGATCCGCACCGCTCCGGAAGTGGGTTTCAGCAGGCGCACGATGCAACGCCCGACCGTGGACTTGCCCGAACCGCTCTCCCCGACCAGTGCCGTCACCTGACCCTTGCGGATGCGCAACGAGACGCCGTCGACGGCCTGCACCGAGCCGAAATGCATCACCAGGTTGTCAGCTCGAGCGCCGCGTTCTGCTCGCTCACGCCCTGGCCGCCACGCGCTGCTTGGACGTGGTCCCGCACGGGTGCCAGCAGGCCACCAGATGATCCGGTGGCAGCTCCACGGCGGTGTGCTCGGCGGTCAGCTCCGGTTTCGCGTCGAGGCATTCGCTGTCGGCAGCCGGGCACCGTTCGGCGAACGTACAGGCGTCGGGCTGGACGGACAGCACCGGAACCAGGCCGGGAATCTCCTGCAGCCGCTCGGTGCCCGCGTGCCGGGCTGATCTCAATCGGCATGGACGACAGGCGCCACTGATCCGGGCACTGAGCAAGCTGGTTGTTATTGCGACGTAAGCCCGACGCTTGGTCGTCCCCAAGGCTCGGCTGGGTGGCTGGGCCGGTCGCGGACCAACTCTGGCTCGCGGGTGCTCTCCTCACAGCGTTGGACGGGCACTGGATTCTTGGACCCGCCCGAGGGCCTGCCAGAGCGTGGCACAAATCTTGATCGCGGTCAGATAGACGTCGAGCAGCACATTCTCGTCTGGGGCGTGGTTGTTCTGGTCGTAGTTGGCCAACGGCATACCCACCGAAGGAACCCCAAGTATTTGGGTGAAAACGTAGTCTGGGATCGTCCCGCCGAACGCGGGAACGATCAGCGGAGCCTGCCCGGTTTCCTCCGCGACAGCTGCTGCCAGCAGTGGGGTCCACGCGTTGTCGACATCCGTGCGAGAGCAGGGGACGGCATTTACCAGACGGGGTGTGATATCGGGATTGTGGAGTTTGAGGTGCTCGCACAACTGCCGCCACACGGTGTGGGGATCTTGGTCTGCGACCAGTCGCATGTCCACGCGGGCCCGGGCGACCTGAGGGATAATTGTCCGCGTCAGGGAACCTGCCATGATGCCGTTGATGGTCATGGTGGGCCGGGCGCCGAGTCGTTCCCAGTACGTCGCCGGGTTGTCTCGGGGGTCCATTTCCTCGAGGCCGATATCGCCGAGGATCCTCGGCAGATCCAGCGGCAAGGCGTCAAAGGCTTTACGGTCCGCATCAGGCAGGGGCCGCACTGCATCCCAGAAGCCTGGAATTGCGATCTGGCCGTCAGAGCCCCGCAAGGACGCGAGCGCATGAATGAGCTGCCACGTGGGCTGTTCAGCGACATTACCGAAGTTCCCGGAGTGCAGATCGCGGACCGCGCCAGTTGCCTCAAGCTCCACAGTGAGCACGCCGCGGACGCCGTGCAGAAGGGACCACTGACCACTGTGGTCTATTGCCCGGTCGCTCCAAACCACGAGATCACAAGCAAGGGACTCGCGGTTGTCCCGCACCACTTTCGCCAGGTTAGGGCTTCCGATTTCCTCCTCCCCGTCGAGCAACATGACGATCGTGCAGGGCAATTCCCCGCCACCGTGCTCGCGCAGGAGCTGGATCGCCTGCAAGTGGGCCAGATGCTGAGCTTTGTTGTCCGCAGCGCCTCTTCCGTAGAGGCGTCCTGAGCGTATCTGCGGCTCGAAGGCCGGTGAAGTCCACTCGTCCGGGTCGCCCACAGGCTGGACGTCATAATGGCCGTAAATACAGACGGTGGGTGCGCCTGGCCTGCCCTCGGCTCGCCCGATCAGAGCCGGGAAGCCTGCCGTGGCTATCTCCTCGACCCGCAGCCCAGCCGATCGCATGAGGGCTGCGCTCACGGCTGTCGCTTCCGGGAAGCCTTCGCCGGTAGCGCTGATGCTGGGTTGTCGGACATAGTCCATCAACGTTGAGATTAGTTGGTCGCGCCGGGTATGAATCAGGTCCACCAGCGGAAAATCCGCGGTCAAAGGTTCGCTCCTTTCGCAGGTTTTTGGGCGTTTCCGTCCGGGCTGTGGGCGTCCTGCAGGCCTGCGGTCACCGCGGCGCATGCGGTTGCTAGCAGCGTGCTGTCCGCCGTTGCTGCGACCAGGCGGTAGCCGGCCTCTATTAGTGGCAGCGCTGCCTGTGGGTCGCCGGCATAGATACCCGGGACGGTGCCGGAAGCGGTACAGGCGGACAGTATTTCGGTCAGGACTCCGCCCTTGTTGGTGGACATCAGCTGCTCGATCTCGCAGCCCATGCTCAGCGCGAGGTCATAGGGGCCGACGAAGGCCGCGTCGACACCGGGAACTGCGAGGATTGAGTCGAGGTTGGCGAGGGCCATTCGGGTCTCGATCATGACTGCACATACCGTCTCGTAGTTGCTCACCGTCGGTGTATCAACCGGGTAGCGCAATGAGCTCCGAAAGGGCCCGTAGCTGCGCGTTCCTTCGGGCGGGTAGCGGCAGGCTGCCGCGACGGCTCGTGCCTCCTCCGCGTTGTTGACCGTCGGGATGATCACGCCCTGGGCGCCCGCGTCCAGGGCCCGTTGAATCAGCGTGGTGTCCTGCCCGGGTACGCGGACCAGCGTCGCACAGCCCTTGCTGCGGGCGGCGTCGACGAGGTGGTGCAATAGATCGGCGGTGGCGGTGCCGTGCTGCAGGTCAATTCCGATCCACGCGAACCCACAGGCCGCGATGATGTCGACGCTGGCCGCGTCAGCGAGATTGATCCACACACCGACGAGTGGGTTTGTGCCGTCGAGTTGCCGCCGCAGTGACACTGAGCGTGTTCCCGGCGGGTCCGTGGGGGCGCCCTCGGCGCGAAACACGGTCACCACGCGGGTCGGGGGGTCGGATGAGCCGCCGGGGCGGGGACGGTCCCGCTGCATGTAGACGCTACCGGGCCGTCCTGCGTGGATCCTTTCGAGATCATCTGCTGAGCGCCGCGCCGCTGAGGGCACGGCTGATCCGGTCGACGCCCTCGAGCAGGTCTACCTGCGAGGCGGCGATGGACAGCCGTACGCGGTCGCCTCCCCCAGCACCGAATGCTGTGCCTGGTGCCACGGCCACACCATGTTCTTCCACCAGCTGGGTTGCCAGCTGGTGGCTGTCCATCTCAGCGGCCGAGACGTCGACCCAAACGTAGAACGCGCCGTCCGGGACGTGCGCGGGTATTCCGCCGGCCGATAGGCGTGCCAGGACGGCGTCGCGTCGGTCCCGGTACGCCGAGCGCATCGACTCGACGCCGTGCTGGGGGCCGGTCACTGCTTCCAATGCAGCCATCTGTGTCGGCATCGCGACGCACGACGCTATCGCCTCGTGCATGTTTGCCAGCACCGCCCCTACACGCTTCGGGACCGCGACGTAACCGATACGCCAGCCGGTCATGGCGTATGTCTTGGAGAAGCTGAAGACGCTGATGACGGCGTCCCGGTCGTCCAGTGTCGCCGCCGACACGTGCGGGACGTCGTAGGTCAGCTCGTCGTAGCACTCATCGGACACGACCCATAAGTCATGGTGGGCGGCGAAGTCGAGCAGCGCGGACATGCGCTCTGCGGGGATGACGGCACCGGTGGGATTGGAGGGTGAGTTGAGCACGATGGCCTTTGTGCCACGGTCCACCAGAGTCTCGAGCTCGTCGACGTCGGGGAGGTAACCCATGTCGGGTCGCAGCTGGTAGCTCTGCGCCCGTGCCCGGAGCAGGCGAGTCATCATGCGGTAGTTGGGCCAGCCCGGCTCGGGGATGAGCACGCCGTCCCCGGGTTCGACCAGGCCGACCAGGGAGGCGTAGATCCCCTCGACGGCACCGGTGCTGACGAGGATCCGCTCGGCGACGATATCGAAGCGGTTACGTTCCGCGATCTTGGCACTGAGCGCTTCCCGTAGAACGGGTAGCCCCGCCGTTGCCGTGTACTTCGTCTGCCCGTTCAGCGCCGCGCGGTGGGCGGCTTCCACAATATTTGCCGGTGTGGCGAAGTCAGGCTCTCCCAATTCGAGGCGGATACACCCCGGTTTGAGCAGAGCGAGGGCCATCACGGCGCGGATGCCGGAACGGGGCATGGCCGCGGTGCCGTCGGGGATCTTCATTGGGGCCTTTCAACGGGATAAGCGGGGTGGCGGTCTCGATGTGTGTCATTTCGCTACGTGGCACGCGGCCTGATGGCCTGGTTCGAGAGTCCGCAGCAACGGGATCTCTGATACACACTTGTCGATCCGCAGCGGGCATCGAGGGTTGAAGACGCATCCCGGGGGTGGGTTGGCCGGGCTGGGGATCTCCCCGGGGATCCGTCTGCCACGACGCGTGCGTTCGAGTTCCGGATCCACCGTGGGCGCCGCTGCCAGCAAGGCCTTGGTGTAGGGGTGCTTCGGGTCGCGGTATAGGTCCCGCCGGCTGGCGGTCTCCACCACGTGGCCCAAGTACATGACCGCCACGCGGGTGCTCATCTGGCGCACGACGTGCAGGTCGTGGCTGATGAACAGGTACGACAGATTGTGGTCGCGCTGCAGGTCGCGCATCAGTGCCAGGATCTGCGCCCGAATCGTGACATCCAGCGATGACGTTGGTTCGTCCGCGATAATTAGCTGCGGCTCGCAGGCGAGGGCGCGGGCGATGTTGACGCGCTGACGTTGGCCGCCGGAGAGTTGCAAGGGCCGACGCCGCATGAGGTCGGGTGGGAGACCCACCTGCTCCAGTAGGTCAGCGACGCGCTCACGTCTGTTCCCGGCGGGGACCAATTTGTGCACAATCAGCGGCTCGGCGATGGTGGAGCCAATGCTGCGGCGCGGATTCAGCGAGTTCAGGGAGTCCTGGAAGATCATCTGGATCTGCCGGCGCAGCGGTGCTGACTGTTTCCCGGAGTGCACATCGTTGCCCGCGAATCGGATCGAGCCCGACCGTGCGTGCTCCAACTGGACAATCGCGCGGGCGAGAGTTGACTTACCGCTGCCGGATTCCCCGACGACGCCGAGAGTTTCACCACGGGCGATGTTCAGGGACACATCGTCGACGGCCTGGACATCGGGCCGCGGGCGTAAGCGGCTGCCTTGGCGGAAGGTGACGACCAGGTTCCGGACTTCCAGCAGCGGCGCCGCACCAATTGGGCTCGGGGTGGCGGGGCTCGTCGCAGCCGCGGGGCTCACGTTGGTCACGGCGTACTCCTCGAGGTTCCCGGAGGAGAGGGCTCGGCGTTGGCTGGAGTTGCGGGATGCTCGCGCGCCACTATTGGTTCGGTGGCGGCGTGGGTCGCGTCGCCGCGGGTGGGCACCGTCTCACGCTCCTGCCGCCAGTCGTCGGTATCCTCCTCTACCGGCGCGGCACTCGCCAGCAAAGCGGCGGTGTAGGAGTGCTGGGGATGGGCGAACAACTGACTCGCCGGGGCTTGTTCCACAACCTGACCGGCGTACATCACGGCGACGTGGTCAGCTAGGCCCGCGACCACGCTGAGGTCGTGGCTGACCAGCACCAGCGCGATGCCCAGCTCTTCCGCCAGGTCGCGAAGCAAGTCCAGCACCTGAGCCTGGACACTGACATCGAGGGCAGTGGTGGGCTCGTCGGCCAGCAACAGCGTCGGCTGGCAGGCCAGGGCCATGGCGATGACGATGCGCTGGCGCATGCCGCCGCTGAACTGGTGTGGATAAGAGCGGAGCTGAGTTCGGGGGGAAGGGATTCCGACACGGGCGAGGAGTTCTGCTGCACGGTCGTTGGCCTGGCGGCGGGACATGCCCAGGTGTACCTGCAGCGGCTCGCGCAACTGCGACCCCACCGGGCGCACGGGGTTCAGAGCCGCCATGGGGTCTTGGTAGACGAGCCCAATGTCCTTGCCGCGGATGGAGCGGAGCGCCTTTTCCGGTAGGCGCAGCAGATCCCTCCCCCCAAACAAGACCTGGCCACCAACCTCCGTTCCGCGCGGGTGCAGACCGAGGATTGATAGGCAGGCTGAGCTCTTGCCGGAGCCGGACTCCCCCACAATTCCCAGCGTGCGTCCCGCTTCCACGGAAACGTCGATGCCCTTTACCGCATCGACCGGACCATTGGACGTGTGAAACCGCACCGTGAGTCCGCGTAATTCCAGCAGCGGAGCCTGACCGGTGCTCGTAGCGGATGGCGGCGGCGCCTCATCCATCGCCGCCACCTCCTACCTCATCCCGAGACACCACGCCTTCTTTGCATACCAGGATCACGTTGCGTGTGGCGCTGATATTGCTCGTTGGATCGCCCCTCACGAGGATGATGTCGGCGAGCTTGCCTACTTCGAGGGTGCCGAGGTCATGTAGGAGATCGAGGTTCTCGGCGGCGTTGCGGGTGGCCGCGACCAGGGCGTCCGTCGCGGACATTCCGAATTCGACCATGGTCTCCAATTCGGCGGCCAGGTCTGGATGCGGGTTGAAGGGGGTTCCGGCATCGGTGCCGGCGGCCACCTTCATGCCTGAGCGAACCGCTGCGATGAAACTGTCGCGGTGGTGTCCGGACTCCGACTCGGCCTTCTTGACCACCCACTCGGGGATGCTGTCGCCGTTGTCGACGATCCGGTTGACAGCGATGAGTGTCGGGATCAGGTAGATCCCTTGGTCGACAGCCATCTCCAGGGCTTCGTCGTCAAGATAGAAGCCGTGCTCGATCGAGTCGATCCCGGCCGTCATCGCGTTCTTGATCCCCTGGCCGCCGATGGCGTGCGTGGTGGCCCGCTTACCCGCGTTGTGCGCTTCACGGGCGACCGCTTGCAACTCGTCGACCTGCAGGGCCGTCTGCTGCGGATCGACACCGCGGGTGAGCACGCCACCGGTGGCCATGACTTTGATGAAGTCCGCGCCGCCGGCCAGTTCCGCGCGGGTAGCGGCGGTGACACCGGCTGGGCCGTCGGCCTGCCTGCCGATGATGTGCCCGTGTCCGCCGGTCATCGTGATTACCCGGCCCGCGGCCTTGATACGGGGTCCGGTCACCATTCCGTCGGCCTCGCATTTGGCGAGTTCGATGACGATCCCGTCGGCGGCGCCGCAGTCGCGCACGGTGGTGATACCCGCGTTCAGAGTCATCGCCATATTCGAGGCAGCGCGCAGGGACGCCCTGGTGACCGTGTCGGTGGCTACCTGGGTGAAGAGATCCTTCGCGCCATCGTTGCACAGGTGAACATGGCAATTGATCATTCCTGGCATCGCGGTCGCGCCGTGGCCGTCTCGGACATTGGCTTCAGCGAATGACGGCGCCTGCTCAGCCGGCCCGACCCAGGCGATCCGCCGTCCCTCGACGACTATGGCCTGGTTCTCTCGAACGGGGGCTCCGGTGCCGTCGAACAGTGAGACGTTGGTAAGTAGGAGAGTGTTGTCTGTTGTCATGGAAGGCTCCAGTACCTGGTCAGCGGTAGACGAACGGGGAACGCTGGTACTTGCGGGCCTGGTCGGGGTCGTGTCCGTAGAGAAGGGCTGCGTTCTCCCGCTCGGCGATATCCTTCAGCTTCATGGCCGACTGGCGAGCCACCTCAGGGTCTGCCTGCCCGCCCCAACTGTCTTCGTCGTAGTTCGCCTGCAGGTAGACCGCGTCACCACAGACCACCATGTTTCCTGAGTCGGCCAACCGCACCATGACCGACTGGTGGGCTGGCGCGTGGCCCGGTGTCAAGATGACCTCGATGCCGGGGAAGAGTTCCATCTCTCCATCCAGCAGCTCATAACGGAGGTGGGGAAGGTTCCAGTACTGGTTCGGGAAGCGCTCGTTACCGACCGCGGCGTCGTGGTGCTCGCGCTGCACGAAGAAGGTCGCAGAGGGGAACATGTCGTTGTTGCCGGCGTGATCGAAGTGCAGGTGGGTGTTGATGACATAGTCGATATCGGCGGGCCGCAAGTCCAGCTCGGACAGCCGGTGCCCGAGGTTGTCCTCCTCGTCCATGTCGGGTACGAGTAGGTCGACCATCGACGTTCCCCGCCAGGTGGCGTCGGGGTCCTTGATGTGCACCCGGCTCATGCCGGTATCAATGAGCACGTTCTTTCCGTCGTCCATACGCAACAGGTAGCCCGGCACCGGGATCGCGATCCGCTGACCGTCGGCGACGCCGGGTGCCACAACCTCGTACGCGCACTGGCAGTCGCCGAGCGGTAAAATGTACATCTCCATGGTCACTCCTCATTTGTGGTTATCTGGGGCATTTGTGCTGCCCGCTTGGTGCTCCTGCCCGCCGTCGCTTCGCTGGGCTCCAACAGTGATGCCATCACGTCTCCGAGGAAGTTCGCGAGCAAGATCGTCGCGGTGATCGCGAGGCCGGGCGCTACCGAGATCCACCAGGCTTGCGACAAGTAGGTGGATCCCGCACCGAGGTCCGCCCCCCATTCGGGGGTTGGCGGACGCACGCCGAAGCCCAGGAAATTGAGGGTGGCGGCCAACAGCGTGGTCCATCCGATAGCGCTGCTCAGCAGCACGACGACTTCGGTCAGGACGACGGGCAGCACATCGCGGCTCATGATCCGCCACGGTCCGCAGCCCACGACCCGGGCAGCAGAGACGTATTCCTGATTGCGGATTCGTTGAGTGGAACCGTAAATTACACGCGCAAACACGGGGGTGAAGGAGATGCCCACGGCGAGGATCACCGTCACCATGCCCGGGCCGCGAACGGTGACGACGACCAGGGCCAGCAACAGGCCAGGAAAGGCAAGGAGCACGTCCATCAAGCGCATGATGACGGTGCCTCCCCACCGACCCACGTATCCGGCCAGCATGCCGAGCGGGACCCCTACCACTGCGGCACCGACGGCGCTGAGCACTGCGATCACCAAGGTCTGGCGCGCCCCGTAAAGGGTGCGACTCAGCACGTCCCGGCCGAGCTGGTCGGTGCCGAAAAGAAAGGCGCCGCCGGGTGCCTGGCGCGGTGGGCCTACCAACGCTGCGGGGTCGTAGGGCGCCAGGAGTGGCGCAAAGACTGCCACCAAGACGAGGCCGAGGGTGAGAACGCACACCACCCAGCCCGTGGCCCCGAGGGACCGGCGCTGTGGGGCTGCCGGTGTGGCTGCCACCGGCTCGACGGTCGGGGTCATCTCTATGGTCATCGGCTCCATCCCCGCCGTATCCGGGGGTCAAGGATGCCGTGCGTCAGATCCACGGCGACGTTGACGAGGAGATAGACCACGGCCACGAACAAGACGATGCCTTGGATCGATGGAACGTCCTTCTGCTGAATCCTCTCCACCAGATAACTCCCCAGTCCTGGACGTCCGAAGATGATTTCGATAGCGACCGCGCCGGCAATTAGGTTGCCGATTTGAAGTCCGACGATGGTCACCACCGATGAGGCGGCGTTGCGCAGTGCGTGGCGGGTGAGCAGCCGCCACGGGGATAGCCCCTTGGCCCGCGCCACGAGCATGTAGGGCTGCTGGTAAGTCTCGATCAAGCTCGAGCGGAGCATGCGCGTAATAATCGCGGCGAAGCCCAGACCCAGGGACAGCGCGGGCAGGATCAGGGCCTTGGTACCGCCGATGCCCAGCGCCGGTAGCACGCCGAGAGTTACGGCAAAGAGCAACACGAGCAGCTGAGCCAGCCAGAAAGACGGCACCGCCAGGCCGAGTACGGACCCGCCGGTCGCCAGCCGGTCGACCGCAGAACCCGACCGAAGCCCGGCGATCATTCCCGTCGGGATGCCGACGACGAGTGCCACCAGCATCGCGAAGACCGTCAGGTTGAGCGTGAACGGTGCCCGTTGAACGATTTCGGAGGCGACCGAAGTGTTGGATGCGTAGGAGAACCCCAGGTTGCCGGTGAAGAGTCGTCCGAGGTATTGCCCGTACTGGACGAGGAAGGGCTGATCTAACCCCAGCGTCTTGTGCAGCTCCGCGACCCTTTCCGGGGTAGGGCTGCTGCCGAACAGGATGATCTGCGCGGGATCTCCCGGGATCAGCCGCAGCATGGCGAAGACGAGGAAGGTCACGCCGATGAGAACGGGAACGGAGATCAGCAGCCGCCGGACGAGGAAGGTCAGCACTGACTCACCCCCTATGACCCTGCGGTGACGAATAGCGGCTGGCCCGACACGGTGAAGGTGAGCTTTCCCACTTTGTTGTCGTTGACCAAAATGGTCTTCAGGTCCCGGATCGGCAGGAATACGGCTTGTTCCATCAGGCCTTGCGCAATGGCGGCGAACTCGCTGCTGCGCTGTGCGCTATCCACCGTGGCGTTGGCGGCTTCGATGGCTTTGTCTACTGCCGGATTGCAGTAATGCGCCCAGTTGAATCCCGATTTAATCTGGCCGCAGGTGAATATGGTCTTGAGGGAATAGGGGTCAGCGCCGTAGAAGAACCAATCCGCCGTGTTGGATTGCCCCTGGTTGTAGGTGGTTGCCACGGAGGGGAAGGCCTGGTCCGAGATGGTGACTGTGATGCCGATCTTCTTCATCTGTGCCTGGAAGAGCTGCGCGATCCCGCTAAACCCGAAGCCGGAGATGTTGATCATCTGGATGGACAGCGGCTGGCCGCCCTTCGTGCGGATCCCATCGGCTCCATTCACCCAGCCCGCCTGGTCCAGGAGCTGCTCGGCTCGGGCCGGGTCGTATTTGTACAGAGCTTGCTTCGGGTCATACCCCGGGGTGCTCGGTGTCAGGACGCTCGTCGCCAAGTCGTACTGGCCTTCGAAGAGCGTGTTGAGGACAGCTTTTCGGTCGAAGCCGAATTCGAGGGCCTGGCGAACAGCCAGATCATTGGTCGGTGCCTTGTCCGCATTGAGAAGGAAACCGTAGGGGGTGCCGTGGGCGGGTGCGGTGGCCGTGGTCTTACCGCCGCTGACGGCGGTTGACACGTCTTGCGGTGTCAGGTTCTCCGCGACGTTGATTTCGCCGGTGGACAGCGCGTTGGCCTGCGCTGAAGGATCGGTGAGGATGCGGAACGTCAGGTTCGATACCTTCGCCGGGCCTGCGCTGACCTGCGGTGGACCCCACTTGTAATTGTCGTTGCGGCTCAGTACCACCCGCTGTCCACTCTGGAATTCTTTGAAGGCGAAGGGGCCGGTACCGACCGGATGCGTGCCGTAGTCCGCACCGTACTTCTGCAGCGCTGTCGGTGAGGAGATGCCGAAGTTTGACTCCGAGACATAGTTCTGGAAGGCCAGGTTGGGTTTGGAGAAGACGATTGCGGCCGTGTAATTATCGATGACGCGGGTCTCTTGGTAGGGGCCTAAGGCTCCGAGAGCCGTTTTGGAGTGTGTCGCCGGGTCGACGATGTGGTCGAAGGTGGCCTTCACCGCGGCGGCGTTGAATGGTGTGCCGTCCTGGAAGGTCACATCGTGGCGCAATTTGAAGGTGTAGACCGTGCCATCGGGAGAGATCGTGAAGTCTTGGGCGAGGCCGGGGAGCCACTTGTCACTGCCGGGAAGGCGCCAAATGAGGGGGTCGAAGATCTGTTGGTCGACCTGTCCGGCTCCGATCAGCCCCGTGGCGCCGGGGTCAAGCGTGTCCGGGTTTTGTCCCAGACCCACCGTCAATGACCCGGGTGCGGCCGCCGATCCTCCCGGTGGGGTCTCGGAGCAGGCCGCCAGCAGTACCACGGACACCGCAACCACTAACGCGGACCCGAACAGACGTGGCCGCCTGCGGACGGTGATCATTGGGGTGTTGGACATCGCGCAACCTCCTAGGACATCACCGAACAATCGGTAGCACTGACACGTCTCGCCCGTACGCAGTCGATGCACAACCACGGCAACGACGACGCCAGCGCTGTGACGCACATCATAGGAGCCGAGGCAAGCAACTGTCAAGAGTGAAGGTCTTCGTATGGCGCAATAGGACGGGGATACGGCGGGCTAGCCTTACGTACGACTAGGCAGAGCGACGTGTTCCCTTACGTTGTGGATCTCGATGTGAGTTCTTCAGAGCTCTCTGTGCGTCCGGGACTTCGTTAGGCCCGCAGCCCACACCCGGCGAAGTACGCCACCATCTACGTCAGCTGCTCATACCGCTCTTTGCAGCGCGCTTGGCGTCAGGCCGCCGGCTCGGCTAATTGTGCCGACATGTGCCGGAGTTCACTGATCGCCTCGAACGGATGCGGGTTGCACGCACCGACCGGGCGACCGTTCGGGTGTACCGCAAGGTAAACGATGCGGTCCCAGAGTGCGCTCGGTGTTCGCCGATAATCTGTCCCGTGTCGCCGACGTCTCCTTCAGGCACCCCGGTGCGTCAGACGTATCTGCCCATGCCGCCCGCCACGTCGATGGAGGTACCCGTCAGGTAGCTGGCCCGGCTGCTCGCGAGAAACGCGACGATGCCGGACACCTCGTCCACGCCGCCAAACCGCTTGAGCGGCACCTCCTCGCTCGCCAACGTGGCGAAGAAGGCATCCTCCGACAGATCGGGCGCGCGGCGCTGCCGAATGTTTTCCCATTGCGGCGTGGCGACAAAGCCGATATTGACGCTGTTCACCAAGATGTTCTCGGGCCCAAATTCAATCGCGAGCGCCTTGCTGAAGTTCAAGCATGCAGCCCGGTTGACCGTAGTAGCAAAGAATGCCGGATCAGGATAGCGCGCGTACACGGCGTTGATGTTGATGACTCGCGCTGCATCGCTGGCCCGCAGGTGCGGCAGTGCCGCACGGGTGCACCGGATCTGCGAGAACAGCTTCACGTCGATGTCGCCTTGCCAGGCCTCGTCGGTCAGCGTCTCAAAGCTACCGGGATGCGCCGCGCCGGCATTGTTGACAAGGATGTCGATCCCGCCGAGGGCATCGGCGGCGCCGGCGATGAATGCCGCGACTTCGTCGGGCCGCGTCACGTCGGTGACCGACGTGTGTACAGTGCCGCCGAGCGCCATAAGCTCGTTGGCGGCCGCC
>JAABUL010004689.1_pt1 | contig 17983 bp, 22 predicted proteins | sample 5559151 | NCBI WGS metagenome assembly JAABUL01 (sample SAMN10711876, study PRJNA513368) | rock metagenome | isolation source: Antarctica rocks | place: Antarctica: Victoria Land, Pudding Butte sud | reverse complement strand
GCACATCGTCAGCTCCAATTGGAGCACAACAAGGACCTTCCCTCACCTGATACCTACTTCAAGGTGTCCATAGGATCAGTCTTGCACTCTCGGCTTGGTGTAGGATCAGGTGTAGGATTAAAGCAGAGCCTTAGCCTGATATTATTAAAGTCACGCTAACTTCAATCAGGAACGATAAGCGAGATGATCCTCCTAAGGGTTCCACTGCTCGCGGGCTGGATAAGGAAAGTCCTACCAAAATCGTATGTACCATCATCAGACTATTATCATGCCTCTCTCATTGCATACATCAATATGAATACGGTTACCCCTGGCGAGAAGACATACGATCTGACTAAGTATTCTAATCATTCTATGTGGCGTTCTCCGTGGCTTGGCAAGGACGGATTCTTATTTTTGTCCGGAGCCCGCATGGATCACCGAGACCCCGGGCAAAGATAGTTGATATAGAACAGGGCAAGCGCACGCCTCTTTCTTCGACCTCAACTCGCCAGCTGTCAACGAGCAAGCCCATAAGCCTACTGTAGGTTGTTGTATCCAGATGCGGACTAGTCGCTGACCGGAGAGCTTTTTTGCTGCAGCAATCTTACATAATCACACATGATATTGATTTGACTTTACTATTATTATCAAAGCTCGTCCCATACTACAGATCTTGTATTCTTCTGAGCCTGGCTGTAAAGACATCCGCAATACCTGATCGTGCACTCTTCACTTGTTGACTGCTCAAGATGAAGCAATCCAGCGACTCTAATTCGGACGTCGAGCGAGACGCCATCGACGAAACTCATCTGACCAACAATGATGTTCAAAGTCTTGTATGGCAAAAGGTACAGGTTGAATTAAGAAGTTGGAAGAGCGATCTCCGACCAAAGTCGATTCTTTCGAACATTGACGGATATGCCCAGGCTGGTACGAAATCCTCGTCTTAGGATATACACAGACATACTAACCTCTATCAGGGCAGCTCACGGCGCTGATGGGCCCGTCAGGAAGCGGCAAAACCACATTGTTGAACGTTCTCGCCCATAGGGACGCGGCAGCAAACATTGAGGTTCTAGGCAACATCAAAGTCAACGGATCGACCGTCTCGAGAAAGACATTCCAGAGTATCAGCTCTTATGTCGAGCAGGAAGATGCACTCATTGGGTCACTGACCGTCCGCGAGACACTGGACTTCGCCGCACGGTTATCCTTGCCAACGTAAGGCCGGATCGACTTTCGTGGAAGTAAAGCATCATTCTGACCTGGGACAGTACGGTAAAAAGCGACGAGCGGAAACGTCGCGTGCATCAACTCCTTTCTTCCTTCGGTCTACAACACCAGGCCGATAGTATTGTCGGCACGCCAATCCGGAAAGGCATCTCCGGCGGTCAGAAGCGCCGCCTTTCCATTGCCAGTCAATTGATCACCGCTCCGAAGATTCTTTTCTTGGATGAGCCGACCAGCGGACTGGATTCCACAGCGAGCTTTGAGGTAATCAAATACCTAAAGTCAATGGTTAGGAAGCATAAGGTAGGGAGCTTCGATCATGCGGCAACGCGTTGCACTTCTATTGTCCGCTGATCCGAAGACCAGTTGATTGTTATCGCGAGCATTCATCAGCCCTCAACAGCAACATTCGATCTATTCGATAATCTTCTACTCCTCTCAGCGGGCCAGACATGTTACAATGGAGATTTGCATTCAATCAAATCGTACTTTGAGAGTCGCGGCACTCCTATGCCACTCTACATAAATCCTGCGGAATTCCTACTCGACGCTACCAGTGCAGACTTCTCCCACGACAAAGCCGAGTCTCAAGCTCGTCTCGACAAACTGCACTCTGACTGGCGGACTTCCTCGAGGCAAAACGAGATCGAAGCCTTCGTCAGTCAGCCATCTGGAGAGAAAGGGGAACACTTCGCAGGGACGGGCTCCCGCAGTACCTTCTTCACCATCATCCTCGCACTCCTCCATCGATCCTTCATCAAAAGCTACCGTGACGTGGTCGCTTACGGTATCCGCTTCGCCATGTACATCGGCCTAGCAATCATGATGGGAACAGTATGGCTCCGCCTCCCCACAACCCAATCCTCCATCGGACCCTTCACCAACGCCATCTTCTTCGGCTCGGCCTTCATGTCCTTCATGGCCGTCGCCTACGTCCCTTCCTTCCTCGAAGATCGCGCGACATTCGTGAAAGAGCGCGCCAACGGCCTCTATGGCGCTAGCGCCTTCATGATCTCTAATTTTCTGATCGGACTGCCGTATCTGTTTCTTATTTCTCTAGTGTTTTCACTCATCACCTATTTCCTGAATAAATTCCGACCGACGGCGTCGGCGTTCTTCACCTGGGTCATGTGGCTCTTCCTCGATCTGCTGGCTGGCGAATCCCTCGTCGTGCTCATGTCTTCGATCTTTCCGAATTTCGTCATTGCGTTGGCGCTTACGGCTTTTGCGAATGGGCTCTGGATGAGTGTGGGGGGCTTTCTTGTTTCACCGGATATTCTGAATCCGTTTTGGAAATATGTGTTTCATTATATCGACTATGTAAGTCACACCTCCTACATTTCACTTTATGAAACCTGCACTGACTCCCCAAAAGCAATCTTATGTCTTCCGAGGCATGATGGTCAACGAGTTCGGCTACCGCACCTATGATTGCGGTGATGGCTGCAATTGTATGTATCAGACCGAGTTGGCAGCGCAGTGTAAGATCGATGGTAAGGGTGTGTTGGCACAGTATGGCTATAAGACTGGTAATACGGGGAAGTGGGTTGGTATCATGTTGGCGATTATACTTGTATATCGGATTTTTGGATGGGCTGTGACGTGGTTTAGGAGAACGTAATTGGAAGTGATTTAATGCGTATATAGAGAGCCGTCGGGTGTTTTTCTAGCGTGGACTTTTCGGGGGGTACAAAGATGGTATAATCTTTAGGCTCCTGGCCCATTTCCAGCTGATGCTCCGATTGCAGCCTATTGGTGTCATTGCCTCAACATTCTGCCGGGGTTGCGAATGGTGGGCTCATGATCAGGGTTCCGAGCGAGAAGTCTCGGAAAGGAGCCAAGAGCCACGCAAGGGATGGGATGGGATGCTCGTAATCTTTAAACATACATCTTCTACGCAAGGGCATCTCTCATCATCTTACATTCGGGCCGGACCCAGATATGAATACGTAATGGTCTATTTTGAGACTTATCATTCGATCCAAAGCGTGTTTTAGTTGCTGTTATATGAACAGAGGACTAATATTCGCATTGGCTTCTTGGGCTGATCAGTAGCACCTACGAATCTCCATTAGCTGCCTTCAATCTTTCCTTGGGGTGCGGCGTCTCCGAAGTCTGCCTACACCGGTAGGATAGGGTACTGAAGATAGCAGTATCTGTGAAGTACGATTGGCTAAAAGATTGACCTCTGTCGGTGGGTTCAAGTGAAGATCTGGAGCGGAGCCCTGAAGATGAGCATTCGAAGCGCTGGGTTGGGAGATGAAGGTCATGTTGGCTCGATTTCTTACTGTTCCAGTCTGTCGTGAATGCTCGTCCGTTGATTCGTAGTATCAGGACACCTTTCAGCAGGGACCTAAAGTATACTTTCACGTCGTCTGAAAATACTCAGCTTTGAGATCAGATCTCCATACTTCAGATTTACCGATGTACGGCCATCGTACTTGTTCAGATGGGAGCAGCATGTGGCTTAAAGTGAACTCCTGCGACTGCAAGGAAGACGGAATTTTCTTTGCTAGCCAAAGGGGTAGAAGTCTTGTCAAGTGAGCACTTAGACAGCTGATAAGACTCACCCTAAGACAGAGATAGTGCTATACTACTTACTATGTCACTTTATTGCTATGCTGACACTGAAATGGGATATTCAAATTGCTATGAAGTAAGAATGAGAGATGGACGTAAGACTTTGACTCCCAAACGGCTGTATTGTAGGCCAAAATACGCACGTAGATGAGAAACACATCTCTTCACTGTCTATCTATTCACTTTCGGGGACAACAACCTCCTCTACTCGCAAGCCTGAGCACACAGTGCACACTCTTTCAATTCGCTTTGTTGCTCCATGTCGCAAACGTTGTCAACAACATCAACATGCCGGAGCCAAACTTGCCAACCTCTCCCCTCACTCCTCAGTGGCCGCCACACAATCATGAGGCAGTGACTCCACCCGCTGAAGGACCTGAAGGGCTATGGCAAGATCAGCGGCTTTTCCCAGAGACAACCGACAACGACGCTAGCGGAGATACGCCAGGTCCCGGACTTAGAGCTCGCCAAGCCTTTGAAGAGCGATACCCAGCCGAAGGTTTCGATCAGATGTAAGTCACCCAACATGAGTAATCTACACTGACCAGTAAGCTGTCAAAGCTGACAGCAAAACAGCTCACGCCACCATCTCCATCAAATACGCGCCACCACCCGCCGTCTCCTCACCGTCATGAACAACCCCTCCCCCACCAACGCCGCCGACCCCAACAATGCCACCCTCCAAGAAATGGTCGAAGACGCCGACTTCGAGGAGCTCACCGAAGAAGACCCCCTAACCCTCGATCCCAGTACCCTCCCCCTCCCCCCACAACCATCCCAAACTAACCACCCCAAGCCCAAGACCTCTCCCTCCCCCCCCACCTCCGCGAAATCTCCTCCCTCGCCTCCTGGCAAGTCAGCACCTCCAAACCCGCCTGCGGCGTCGACGCCCTGCTCTCCCCGTCTCCAAACCACTTCTGGCAATCGGACGGCCCGCAGCCGCATCTGCTGACGGTGCATTTTAATCGCTGGGTGAGGATTGTGAAGATGAGGGTGTATTTGGATTTTGCGCTGGATGAGAGCTATACGCCTACAAGGATGACGTTTTGGGGTGGGACGGGGATGCATGATCTTGTATGCGCCTCTTTTTCTGTTATGTGTCAAGGGGGGTTTTGGGCTGGGTGTTGATTGTGTGTAATAGGTGCAATTCGGCGAATGGCGCGGCGAAGAACCTCGCGGTTGGGTGGATGTGGAGCTTGAAGGTGTGGGTGTGGGTGGGAAGGCGGAGTTGAGGGCGTTTGTGGTGCAGGTTCGTATTTTGGAGAATCATCAGAATGGAAAGGATACGCATGTGAGGGGGGTGCAGCTTTTTGCTAGGGATGAGAGGGTTGCGCAGGCGAAGTCGATGGGTGGGGAGCCGGTGGCTGAGGTTGCTGGGGCTGATGGGGAAGTGGGGGAGTTTGGGATGGTGGAGCCGGAGTGGATGGGGGAGCCGGTGATTCGGTGATGAAGAGGGAGGGAGAGGAGGATCTGTCATGGATCCAAGATTGGATGGATTTCAAGAGAGCAAGTGGGCCTGCATGCGATATGATAGCCTTGAAAGGAAAGGGCAGATACGATGGTCAGTCCTTGTTTACTATCTTAGCAGAAGGTGAGGGTTTCCTTGATCATTGATCGTTCATCTCCTGGATGCAGGCTTACATTCTGTTTATACAGCGTTCGAGGTAGGTAAGAGACCTGAGTATGATTCCATACATGGTGATAGCGCTACATTCTTCATTCAATACTTTTTCCATCATAAGGTATGGCTAACACATCCTGACGCATTTTGCATGTAGCCGCTAGAGGCTTGCTGACATACATCTATATTTTAGAAAGAAATTCCGGTAGTATATGAGCCACATGGTCGCCCACTTGCTTCGTGGTAGATGTGCCTTGGATATCACGAGTCCGAACGCCATCTTCGATTGTTTTTCGGACAGCGTCTTCGATAGCTTTAGCTTCTTTGGGTAGATTGAAAGAATATTGCAACATCATAGCCGTGGACAGGATCATTGCAACGGGATTGACGGTCTCCTGGCCTGCGATGTCTGGTGCAGAGCCTAGCACGCAAGTCAGCTGGTTATTTCTTGATTGACAAAGCATTATATTCACCGTGTATAGGTTCGTATATCCCACTGACTTTCTGCTTTTTATCGGGCACACCATTCAAGCTCGCGCTGGGCAAAAGTCCTAGGCTGCCCGGTATCATACTCGCCTCGTCGCTAATAATGTCCCCGAACAAGTTGCTGGTAACGATTACCCCATTCAATGCCCTGGGATCTTTCACCATCAGCATCGCCGCGCTGTCGATCAAGTGATGTCCCAGCTTCAATTGTGGGTAATCCCTCTTCATAACGTCGCTCACAACCTTCCTCCACAGTCTACTTGTCGCCAGCACATTCGCTTTATCTAAGCTCCACACCTTTTGGGGCGGATCCGTCGCCATCGCCAAATGAGCCGCCAAGTGTGTGATGCGTTCGATCTCGGCTCTTGAGTAGGGTTCGGTGTCCCAGGCGTAGCCATCCTCTTCGGTGGCTTCTTTACGATCGCCGAAGTATATGCCACCAGTCAGTTCGCGGACTATTGTGAAGTTGACGCCGCGGCAGACGTCCTCTTTCAGGGGTGAACCAGAAACGAGTTTGTCGGAGGCGAAGTTGCAGGGGCGTAGGTTGCCGAATGTCTGGAGGGATTTGCGGAGGGAGAGCAGGCCTTGTTCGGGGCGCACAGGACCCATGCCATATTTCTGGGAAACGAGCGTCAGCACAGGCCCAGCGGCTTAGACAGATGTACATACAGGCCCACCTATGGCGCCGAGAAGGACCGCGTCGGCTTTCTTGGCGGCATTGAGGGCTTCGTTGGTTAGGGGAGTGCCTGGATGGTTTTCGGTTCTAGTAGCGTCGATGGAGGCCTATGTAGTCATCAGCATTACGGAAACAGGAGTAGTCGTCGAACAAACATACACCACCAAGGAGCTCCTCTTGGAAGTTGAATTTGATGTGGGGTCTCTCTTTCTCGACAACTCGCAGGACCTTGGCTAACGAGTGAGCCGACGGTCGTGTTCGGCAGTAATTGACATACCTTCAGCGCTTCTGCAGTGACCTAGAATGTAGAATGTTAGCGGACCCGCCTTCGGGTCCCCACCACTGTCCAATGATTGTCACGTTGCTTACCTCTGGCCCGCAGTAATCCCCTCCGAAGACAACGATGTTATAGGTAGGCATCCTGTGCTTGACCGGCTTTTTTGAAGAGAACTGTTGAACAGAGTAACTAAATCAAATCCAAAAACGTAACACTGACAATCTATATAGAAACTTGTATACGCTAGGTGAACGATTGTGATGCCCGAAGGCCCAACTACGGAAAGCTGTGGGAGGATGTACGAGGTGTGCCGGCATCGGGCAGTGCGGACACCATTCCGGCTTGGCGTAGATCATCCGTACACTATGTTCTGACAAGGCACTGACAGAGATGCTATCTTAAATATATCTTAATGCTTATCATGCGTTGAGTGTGGCCAGCGATGGGATTCCTGTCCGAGAACAGCTTCTCTAACGCCTTCCGTCAATGAAGTTGAGCTTCGTTCAATTTCCCCTGATACAAAGTGATTCCTCCTTGCCTGTTCTGCTAGACGAGACACAACTGCCTGCGATGCTGGGCTTTTTGACGAAATCGACATCAACCTACTTCAACGAATACTCTCCGAATACTAAAGCCATTCTGCTTGAGCCTTGAGTATTACTCCTCCCCAGCAACCACCACGAATCGGACCTCTGCAGCGGGTGGAAGGGGTCCACCCTTAGACTTTCTCCAGCCACTACCAGATACCCTGCGGCAGACCTAGCTTCGCGTACCTAAATACGTCGCAACTAATGGCTATAACGGTCTACCAATAGACTGGTCTTCGGCTGTCACATGCTGCAAAGATATCAGGTATGAAATGACAATGTACCCATGGTGAGAGTATACCTTGAACAAGGATGCTATCTGTCATTGAATTCGCTGGAAGTGGCGCTGGCAATGAAGGCAGAGGCTCGGATACCCATTGCGTGATTTCATGGACCGGGAGCTCCATCTCGACGATGTGAAATTTAGCATCAACCCGTCCAGCTATCGATTGCTAATGTGGGGACAGGCGAAAGAGATCTCGACGGACTATCATCTTTAGGACATTACCCAAACGAAGAGAAGATGCATTACAAAGTGATGTTAGAAGCATTCGCTCTCTAGAGGCGGTATATTACCCGTAGGATTTTCGAGACAGAGTAGGCAAAACGCCACATCAACTCAAGGCCGTATGGCCGGAAAAGAAAATACTAGCCATTGTTTAAGCGGAAACAATTTGACCTACGGCTAGATGCAACGTCGGAGGCAACCAATGCCAATAGTTTGGCCAACGGCGTCCCTTTCGAACGACCTTGGCCTCGGGGCTTCAAGCAAGCACTGATACGTTTGACCGAGGACGATGCCCCTACGGTATCTCTAATGTTTTACACTGGGGACGATTTGACCAAGATGAATTGGTGGTAATTGTTGCCTTTGGCCCTGGATCGAATCTCAATTCTGATGAGTGGTGAGACGAATGAAGCCGGTACCTTTACAGTTTCGCCTGAGCGTTGTTTGGCAGCACCAGGGCAAGGCTCTAAAGCGTCAACTCGGAAAAGGATTACTCATGACAGCTCGAAAACTCTTGTTCACACATGCTACAGCCTTGTGTGAAGAGACACTGTTGACCGTCCACCCGTCGTCCCGGCAGCCCGTTTCGTCTTACTCAATCCTTCCCGCCAGCTTCGCTGTCCAATGAAATTCAGCAGTATAGTACCCAGACGTATTGAGCCGAGAGACTGCGGTTCGCTGCATGGAAGCTTAGCTGCATATCTGCAACAGACCCGAGAGATCTATACATCGCTAATCTCTATAGCCGGCAATCATAAATATGACACGGCACATGTCAGCAATCACTGAAGCTGCTGTTGTGATCCGACGAGCTCCCTTGTTTCGGGAGCTGCCATGCGAGGGCAACGATTGGAATGCGAGGGCGACGTAATTACTGTTTGACCAATCTTTTCCCTTTCACCTCTTTAGGTAGATCAGAATCTTCTATCTCCTATAACATCTACAGTCATGTTTTTCATAGCTCTACTGTTGACCTCTGTTGTGTCTCCAAATCCTGTCGCGCATGCTTGGCCAATTGGCTGCAAATGCGTACGCTAGTACCTCCTCGCTCTGTGCAGTGACTGACTTTAAGAAAGACTCCAGCAGACAGCTGTTGGCCCTCAACATCTCGGTGGGCTTCTTTTAATGCGTCCCTTGGAGGAAAGCTCATTGCCAATGTCCCTCCGGCATTACCCTGCTATCCGGGTCCAGCGCAAAACTCGGAGGCTTGCGCAGCTATTGATGTCAAGTCGACAAACCAGACTTTCGTATCCCAAAATCCGATTGCGCTCTCATATCCAACCGACTCATGTCCACCATTCAATGCAACCGCTGGATCTCCCTGCACTATTGGGGATGAACCATCAAGCTCATGTCCCAGTGGAAACTCAAGCGCAGTGCCGATCGGAACCTGCTCTATTGGCGATCAGCCACGATACACAGTCAACGCTACGGACGTGGCCCATGTGGCAGAGGGTATCAACTTTGCAAGACACTACAATATAAGGCTAGTGATCAGGAACACCGGGCATGATATATTGCGCAGGTGAGCCACGTCGCCGGGTCGATCGCTTATGCAGGGTCTGAACCCGAACCAGGTCCACGGGGCATGGTAGCTTGCAGGTGTGGATCCGTTACCTGCGGAAAGGCGTTACATTTCAGCCAACGTTTAGGCCTTCGCGCGCATGCAATAAATCGAATTGGAGAGGAAGCGCTTTCGTCATCGGCGGTGGTTATACTTGGGAGGATGTATATCCCGAAGCTGCGGCTAGGAATGTCGTCGTTGTCGGTGGCGGTACTCCAGTGAGTGTCCGGCTGTTTGTCGTCCCTCGCGTGTCATGTGCTGACTGTTTGGCAGTCTGTCGGCTGCCTTGGGGGCTGGATGCAGGGTGGTGGTCACAGTCCAGCGACTCACAACTTCGGTTTGGGAGCCGATCAAGTACTGGAAGCGCAGGTCGTTCTTGCCTCTGGGAAGACGGTCACCGCCAACGCATGCGAGAATTCTGACATTTTTTTCGCCATCCGCGGAGGTGGTCCCAGTACCTATGGCGTTGTGGTCTCGACAGTCGTTAAAGCCCACCCGACAACCAAGGTTGCCGCCCAGATCTTCGGTTTCGCGCCATTGACCACCAATGATACATCTGCGTTCATGGAAGCTTTGGCAATCGTGCATCAAGGCTATCCAGCTTTGTCTGACAGTGGGTTTTCAGGCTATGGGTCCTGGTCGATCTATTCTCCCACCCCAATCCTCGCCAACTACTCCACTAGCTTCATCCACACAATCGCCAACTTTGGCAAGACAGCCACCGAAGCGAAAGCCCTTTTTGCATCGACAGCAGCCCAGCTAAGTAAGTATAATGACAGCCTCTATATGACGACTACTTACTTCGATTTCCCAACCTATGTCGCCTACTACAATGCTCTATCCGGCATTGTCACACCAGTGGGTCAAACCGCAGCTCTGGGCTCCCGCTTCCTAGATCGCAAAGCTTTGACAGGTAATGTTACCGCTCTGAAGAACATGCTGTCGACCATTGCCGGCACTCCAGAGCAGGCCACATCCAATAATATCGTTTTTGTAGGAGGCGGGCAAGTCGTTGTCGATGGTAGCGATCCTTACTCTGGCGTCAACCCTGCCTGGCGCAATACCTATGTCCACAACATTGTTGCCCGTGGCTGGGCTTCTGGTAGCTCCAATACAACAGTACAAGAAGTGTACGACGATATCACCAATAACAAAGTGCAGGCAATGAAGAATTTGGCGCCGGATACCGGGTGCTATATGAATGAGGCTGATCGATTTGATCCCAATCACATGGCGAATTTCTACGGGGAGCATGCGCAGAGGTTGAAAAGGATCAAGAGGAAACGGGATCCTGAGGGAGTGTTCTATTGTCCGACCTGTATAGGAAGTCAGGAGTGGGATGTCAAAGCGCGTGGAAGCTTGTGTCGATCTTCTGGCTAAGGTGGACGGGGTGATAGTTCGCATGGCTTAGAGAAAGAGGGTGCTAGACAAGTGAAAAAAAGGTGAAACTTGTGGGGGGAATGTGTTGCCTAGCAGTATGCGACCCGTCAACGAATTACTGACCACGACCGGAGGGAAATCCTACATCTTCATGTTCGAGGAACAACACCGAGCTGCATGTAAGTCCAGCAGGAGTGGTGAGGTGGTGAGGAGAGGTTCCAGGGAGGTGACAGTGAGAAGATATCGTACAGGAACACCATAGCCTCACCAAGTCATCAACACAGCGAAGAAAGCGGGCCCTAGAAATCACGAAAAAAGGACAAAAAGAAATCACCAATCAAGGTGACTCTTTAAGGACATGCCTGCCGCAGTGAGTTCTAATTGAACGAATAGCGGCGCACCAAGTTGAAATTGCACGCTACCCAAAGCAGTGGCATATTTTCTTCAGTGTGAAGTCGGACTTCGGGCAATGACCTAGGATCTCGAACTAGGTTCTGTGGCAGGCTACCACTTGACCATATTGCTGTCCTTGTTGAGATTGGGCTTATTTCATGATATCAACACTTTGTACTTCATTTTTGTTTTGGTCACGTGCTCTCGGTCATTTCTCGCTCTTTCCTCCCATAATAAAAAACTGTGAACGATGCGACTCCAAGCAGGAAACAGCCATGGGTACAACGACCGCCTCTGCATTGCAGAATCTGTGTTCATCATGTTTCTACAGTTTCGTCCTTTATTGATAGCCTTTTCCTTTTCTCTCCTAGAACCCTACATACTTGCGGCCGTACCTGGCCACATTCAACACCAATTGTGCCTTGATGTCTTGCTTCGGCTGCAGAGATCGCTCGCCATCCTCCTTCTACGAGCACGAAGTCGTCTTGCCTTCTCGTCCTCGTTTTCGCAGCAGTGCCAGATCCAGCTACAATGACTACGTATGTACTCTTCAGCTTACCGTCTCAATGTGTTCGACCTGGTTCAATGGCAGGTCCATAATTGGCCAGCCATTCCTCGTTGACAGATACGGTCTCAGCGTTTGGTTGTACTAGAGTAAGCTGACCTGTTGCACTTCACTAGGGACCACGCTACAGCTCCTACAGCTCCGCCTCCCCTTGGTACAGCGCGTCACCTCCCTCCCGGCGGTCTTATCGCCATCGCATGGTTCAGCATCATCCTCGCCGGCACTTTCGTCGCCGCTCGCACCGCGATTCGTACTACTAAGACCGAGCGCCTCGGTTGGGACGATTACTGGATTTACTTCGCCTACGTTGTGTTGATTATCAATGTAATACTACAGACTTTACAGGCACCACACCTTTACTACTTGGTCCGAGCGAACTCTGGGTTGGTCCCGGTTGGAGCGGAGTTCTTGGTTCACGGGGATCGATATGATCGTTACGAATTTGTTATTATTGGGCTCTTCTGGACGGTGTTGTGGAGTGTCAAAGCGAGCTTTCTTGCGCTTTACTGGAAATTGTTTCGAGGACTCGGACAGTACAAGAAGTGGTGGGTGGGAGTTGCAGTATTCTCATTTCTGGCCTATGTGGGCTGCTGGATTGCGAGCGTCAACGTTTGCCATCCACCAGCGTTGTACTTCAAATTCGGTGGGTACTATGTTTCCAGATCGAGTCGTTCCATCTTGTACTGACGACAGTCTGGCAATAGGGCAATGCAACGGGCCAATTGACCGTCGGGGAGCGATGATAGCTGTCTCTTACAGCACGGTCGTTGATGTAGTCTCTGACCTGATGAGTAAGTAACTATACAAGCTTCCATTCTTAGTATTCACTTCGCTGACAATTTCGTCCTTATGTAGTCATTTGTCTTCCTCTCAACATGCTTTACAATGTCCGCCTCGCAACGAAGCAAAAATTAGGCCTCGCAGCCGTGTTCACTCTCGGTCTGATCATCATCATTGTCTCGATCGCTCGCGCCATCCAGATCGGCCAAACGACCTTTACTGATGGCGTTCTCTTAGCGGTTTGGGGCATTGTAGAGTCTACCGTTTGTAAGTGATTGTACTTTCAATTCAGGTGACGACATTGAGTTGCTGACAATTCCTAGCTGTGATCGTGGGGTGCCTTCCTCCCTTCAAGGCGCTCTTCCATGGTCGTCGTGGGTCTTCCTCCGATCGCTATACTGGGGCTTCTGATCTATTACCATTACGCCCTTATCGTGGCGCCATACAAGTCAAAAGCAATGAGAATATCATTAATGCGGAGACTCGACCGGCTTTGCTGAAGGACATCTCAAATCGGCTTCATCAGGTCAAGATCTTTGATGGTGGACACAAGAAGGCGACGGATCGTGCAGAGACAGGTATCAAAGTGCGCAGTGACTACGTGAGATAGCGCTGATCTGTTCTGATGAGTTTAAAAGCTGATTTTGGGCGCGTAGAAAGTCGAGAGTCATGATAGATGGTGTGGTAGTACTGCTTGAAGTGCGAGAGGAGTGGGAGATCAAGAAGTAGACTTTTGAATCGGTGTTAGTATTGCATGCAAGAGTACAAGATTTATAACTGGGGGATTGGAGTTGAGGTGCGAGAGCCGATAGCTAGAAGACATCAGAAGTAATGCATGCAATTTACATTTTCGAAGTGATCTGCGAATTGACGATAAACCTTTACGATGTCCCTCGAGCGCGCTGCTCAATGTGTCTGACAACTTTCTCTTCGAGCTGGTGGGTTTCCAAGGCCTATGCGAAGTTGATGATACTACAACAGTAGAAAGCTCGGCTTCTCGAATATTAACAGTTTCTGAATCCTACAGCTTAGGCTTATTCTCCGACTTTAAGCTACGGAGCTAGATACCGACGGTGCTGAGAGACAAGCGGGTGCGGGGGTAGATATCGTTGGTGTGATTGTGTTTGTACTGGGATGGGGATTTCGAGGCATGGAAAGGTGGGGGCGCAGAGATAGAGGCGAGGTGTGAGGGGTGAGGGGTGGGAGTGTTGGGTGATGGATGATGGATGAGATGAGAGTTGAGTTGATAGTGGAGGATTTGTGATTTGTACTAGGGACGGTGGGTGGAGGAAGCAGGGTTGATGGGAAGGATGTTAGGAGTGATGTAGTAGGACTAGGGTGTACGTTGTAGTGGGGCCATGGATGGCATATGCTTCGTGATTGGCTTTCCATTGTGGGATTTATTTGGAGTGTGAGTAAGGGCTTTCTTGTGGGTATGCTTGAGGGACTGTGTGTATTGATTTGGTGGTCTTTGGGCTGGGAATTTTGGAGTGGAAGTGGATTGCTCTTTAAGTTCTCTCCTCTGGTGCGGTTAGTAGAAGAATGTACAGGAAAAATAGTATAAGACCAGTCGTGGTGGACAATTGCATTCGTGTACTTTATGCTCTATTGACTAGTGTCCGGTCACTACCCAAATAAGCTTATGATCACCTCGAACCAAGACCTCAGACTTGATGTCCTCAAACCAAACCCATGCATCATATGCTGTTCCCCAAGCTCAAGAGCTTCTGTGAAGTCTAGCGGTTCAAACGCCCATTGTTCTGCATATGCGCCTTATGTTTCATCACACGCTCATCGATGAAATCCAGTAGCAGAGCCTTGTTCGACTGGTAAAGATCATCCCTCGACAGGAGCATATCACCGAAGGATCCATTCCTCGCTTGCCATTGGTCCACGGCTCCACTCAAAACCTCTGCAAATTCTTCTTCCCTAGCCTTAGCAACCTTGGAACCTTTTTTGGACTTTCCGGCCTGCTTCTTGCGCTCTTCGATACTTTTAAGAAGCGTTGCCGCCTGTACTTGTTCAATGCGAGTCTTGGCGTAGCGCTGCCATGGAACGACGGGCTTTGCGTGACCATGCTGGACGCCTCTGATATCGATAGCAAATTGTTCGTCGTTGTGGAAGGTGACTTGGATGATGGCGTGGGTTTGGGTGGTGTTGTCGGTCTGGTCGCCCACGGGAGAGACAGAAATGACCCGGCGTTTGAAGTTCTTTGGAGTGTGGTCGACGCGGGCGACTCGCTGGACAAGTCCTGAACCATGTCAGAGTGAGGGAGAATGTATCAGGATCAATACCCACCTCCAAGCATTTTCTCAACCAGGACATGGACAAATCCCAGCGCGTTGTCATATGCCAACACAGTGAGAGCGGCGAGCTTCTCTTCCTCATCGCTGAATAGCTTGTCAGGAAACGGCAGGAGGAGGTTCTGGTCGTTATTCCCTTGGTGGAGATAGAGAGTGCCTTCTTGCTTCTCGACCTTGGTGATTGAAACATCGAATATTTTCTCCGAGTACGCGTAAAACGCGAGTTGAGCTATGTCTCCCACTCGGTACACAGCTCGACGGTTCTTAGCCCAATTACAGGCATACTTGTGAGTGCGAACATATTCCGTCTTTTGACATGCCTTACTGCAGTAGTACGTGGTGTACATCTGGCGGCCTTCGCTATCCGGGGTGTCGTGACAACCCATGCAGCGTCGCTCGCCGTCTCTTCGGCAGTTGGCACAGGTTTTGATCACCTCGTCAGCCGATTCTTCATCTGTAGTGGAACTCATCTTGACGTAGTGGACTGATTGATCGCGAAAGAGAGCTTGGAGTTTCGTACGAGATATCTGGACAGGAAGGAATATTTATCGTATTTGAGTGGATCAGACTCAATGATTGAGAGGGTAATTACCTATCTGGTGCGATGGAAGTGGAGATGGTCCTAGAAAGAGGTAGATGATCGTAACAAAGGATTCGAGGAATGAAAGAGCTTGGGATGTTTGCGGCACTTGAGATTTGGCGCCTGGGTCAGGTAGTACCAAGTTGGCTGGCACACAACCGAAACTCAACGTGTGGGGCCAATGATAGCTGACTTGTCGCAGGTTTCATAAAGCGGTAAGTGTATACAATGGAAATGCAATTGTGTTGTTGCGAACCCAGATGACATCAAACATTGGGTATTGACCTTCGCTTGAATCCTCCTTGCTTTCCAAGGACCCCCATGTAAATCTTGCTGCCGCCCTGAAATAGTTATCTGCCACGAGATAATGAGCGAGCGGGCGCTCCTCCAGCCGCGTTGACGCATACTGCAGATACCCTGTCTCCCTCCCTCCAGATTCCTTACGCCGCTGCCGGTCTCCATCGAGGACAATTTATGGCGAACCTAGATCATATGTTTTGGCCTCAAAATTGATAGCTCCTTTGCGATATCCATACCCTTGCCGTCTATACATGTTGTATCGACTCTTCACCCTAATGGATCGCCTCTTGATGTTCCTCCGTTTCCCGTATGGCTATGCCTCTGAATACTCTTCATGACTACAAGCCGCGTAGGGACGGACGATCTCAGTGTGGCAGCGAGCCGATCGACTGATATGAGAGGTTCAAGGCGTTTCCTGTAGGCTTGTGGGGGGAAACATTTTCGATGGAAGCATCCTGCATACTAGACTCCAGCTGTGAGATTGAAGCTAATCCAGACAATACTCACTCGTACGTGGCCGCAGATTCTGCTTATTTTGAAGCTCTGGGATAGCCTTCTGACCGTTTTCGACTAATCAAGTTACGTCAAAAGAGTGCAACTGTAATCGTGGATGAGACAAAGGGTCGGACGGTGCCGGCATATTTCTCTCAGTAGACCCCCACCAAGTAGGGACGGGGGCGATGATTTGCTCGCCTGGAGACGATCTGGATATGGAGGAGAATATGCAACAGATGTCATGGCACTTCGAGCAGGAGGTGTGCTGTGGAGAGCGAATGTGCCTTGGCTGAGCCACGTTCAGCTACGAATATTCGCGCTAGTACGAGAAAGGTCATATTCAGCCTTGCAATTGCCTTTCAGCTCTTCAGCTTCCACAACGGACTTCACTTCCTTTACACATCGACATTCAACTCTCACAATTGCTCTCAGCTTTTTCAAGCATGTGCAAGGGCAATTAACAAGCTGAAGATGGAATCAATGCTAAGTGTATCACTGCTGCGTGTGGGCCTCCCCTGGGAAGCACTCTAGGAGGACTGAACGCCAGCACTACACAGCAAGGCGAAGCCGCTTCACTGTCGCCTGCATCCACCATGATCTCTTGAGAACTGAGAAGGCCGACATCCACGGTCTGAAATGACATCACTCATGGCCGCAGCTAAGTTCCAGTCTCCTAGTTGTCCCATGTTCTCATGAGGCTAGTCCTGGCCTTTCGAAGTGCTGCACCGTGTACTATCTGGACGAGGCTGAGATCACTCCCTGGTCCTTCCCGGTTGTGACATTGTGACCTTTTGCAGACTGACATGAGTAACAAAACGCGTCATATTGACTCATGTCAGTGGTGACCTGCCCGCTACGCTGATAAAAATGTAGGTTCATTCCCCATCGTCTCTCGATACACCGTTACAGCTTCTCTAAGGCATTACTCGAACTTGCACAGTCCAACATGAGCAAGTTTGCCATGTAGAGTGATCTGCTTCCCTGTCCGAGCTTCTACCCAGTGGGCATTATCCTCAAGCCTCCGAGTCTGCCTCTCCTCCGGACTCGAGCCCTTCCGCGAACCGCAATCAAGATATGTCAGTTACTGGTCGATCGCGGGAAACAATCATATTGGGCGATTTAGCACAGAGGGTAAGCACCGGTAGACGCGCAGAAGACCCCAGACCACGGCTCGCGGAACGCAGCGATCAATCCGAGGGTACCATAAGACTGCTGTACCATGGCAGCTGCTCGAGATGCCATCATTTCCACCGTCACGTTGCCTTCGACGTTCAAGTCGATCACACCTACCACACAAGATTCCATTGCGAACGTTGTCATCATCCGATGTTTGGACTGGGGAGAACAGATACCCAGATTAGTCTCGCCTCCCAGGATTCTTTCCCAATGAACGATGGCGTATTGGATTGCGCTCCAGCTGCTGTTTCCTGCTCAAACAATAGAGAGCCTCCTCTGAGCTTACAGCTTAGAACTTTGACAAATCCTCCACCAGCTCCCGAACAATTAAGTGCCATCCCGGAACAATCTGCCTTAGGCCAAAGTCGTTCTACTCCCGCAACGTCAGCCCCGCCTCCAAATGATTTGACACGTGTGCTTCCCGCTGAACCAAGGACGACCCTAGGAGGGCTATCTGCTGTCGAGATCCTTCCGGGCCCTCAGGACCTCAAAAGATTGAC
>JAABUL010004687.1_pt1 | contig 17990 bp, 13 predicted proteins | sample 5559151 | NCBI WGS metagenome assembly JAABUL01 (sample SAMN10711876, study PRJNA513368) | rock metagenome | isolation source: Antarctica rocks | place: Antarctica: Victoria Land, Pudding Butte sud | reverse complement strand
CCCGCCGAGGTGTACGCCGGGACACACCCGGATGCGACGACAGGCGACGATTTCAAGGAAGGAGAGGGGTCCGCGTTTTGCGTTTTGACATCCGCCTCGCTGTCTTGACAAAGGGGTCCACTATAGATCTCCGGCGCCAGGCGTGGGATATGACAGCATCACAAGCGGCGCGGCAGGCAGCTATATGTCGCATCTGGCTGACCGAAACGTGGGCCGAGCACGAAAATCCGGTGTACGCGGCCGTGGGCGCCGCGCTTCACGCGATCGGCGGGCCGGCTAGTTTCTGGGCGGGGGATCGCGCGACCGTCATGGCGCGGCGCCGGTATTCGCTGCATCTGGAGAGCCTATTAGAGAAACTCTCTCCCGGTCACGAGCACGAGGCCGAAGAGTTGAGGGCCGCCAAGGAGGCCGAGGCCGCCAAGGAAGCCGAGAACGTCAGGGAGTTTAAGGAAGGCATGGGCCTCTTCTTGGGCGCGGCCTTTGGGCAGCAGATCGCACGTCTGAGCACATGATGCGCCTTTTTGGGGGGATATGCAAAAATCCTCATGATGCACAAACGGTCATGGACGGGGCAGCGAGGAGTGAAAGACACCATCGGCAGCGGTGCAGCGCAAGACGAAGCACGGACGTTAGAAAAGGTGCAGGGATAGCGCGATGGCGATGAGCGTTACAGCAATGATTAGAACAGTAACAAGCATAAGGGTGAACCACCGCCGCTCGTGCGGCGTCTCTTGTGTCGCCTGGGCTTGTTTTTTCTTCTCGCGTTCTACTCGTTCGTAATCTTGACGGGTTACAGTTATAGGGGGTTCGTATGCATCGGTTGTAATGTGTGCTGTCGATTGGTTGCGGTCGAGAGTAGATGTTTTGCGTGACCGATTGGCGCGACGCATATAATCACGTTCACTTAGAGGCATAGACAAGCCCTTCTTTATTCACTAAGAGGCGGCACAACGCTTTCTGCTTTGCCGAAATCAATCATAGTCTGATTTAAGAGAGCGTGGCTCATCGCGTGGTGACGCGCTTTTGACCAGAGCGTATCGAACTCATGCTGGCTCCGCAACGCGAGGCGGCTGGCCACAGCGAGCTTGCCAGTGAAGTGAATACGCAGGCTGTTGGTCGCGAGTTGTCCGCGGGAGGTGGCGTCGTTGATCAATCCGACCCAGTTTTCTTGGCTTATCGACACTCCAACACTGTTATAGGTTAACAATTGCTGGTAAATGCTCACCTCAGCGTCGATCTCATTGTAAGCTCCGGTTAGGTGTTGCCACTGCACGAAAGGAGTTAATGGTGCTGATGCGGCGGTTGCTCGTGATGGGTAGCATATCGGCCAAGTCGCGACACAACAGACGATAAGGCATGAAGCAATGATCGCCCGTCGCTTCTGCGCACTGGGCAAGTTCTCTACATCTAGGGGCATAGTGTGGCCCTCCTCGCGCACCAGCATACAGGACCGTGGGCGTTTATGTAAATAGGAGGCGTGGATGAGCAGAAGAACTCGCGCGTTACAATGCAGCGTGTCGGTTCGACTACCGTGGAACTGACGTGCAACCGACGACGAGAAAGGGGTATCACGATGGCCTACAGCACGCTGGCGGCGTCACGTCGTCACTTTGAGGAATCACGCCATCGGATTGAGGGTGTACACGGCCCCGTCGCCAATTCCGCGCCGGTCGAGCAGGCCATCCGCCACCAGTTCCTCCAACAGGCTTTGTACCACCTCACCGTTGAGACCAAGACCAACGGCACGGGCGACTTGATCAGCGGTGGCACCGTGGGGTTCCTCGGTTGCGATGACAGCGAAGATCTCATCCGTCGTCGTCTCATCAGCACTCGATCCGCGCGTGGCGGCTGTAGGGTCGGGATAGTCGGGGTAGTTGGGATAGTCGGACATGGGGCACCTACCTTTCGTCTACCGGGGCATCAAGTGATGCACACGTCGTCATGGACGATTATTATCAATCAGGCGGTGTGGCCTGCTGGGCGGCTCTCTTCCCCGCCTGGATACCCGTCGTGGTCGCTGATGTGGCGTACACCGTGATGCCGGCGACCTCCGGCTGGACGGTGGGGTAGCCCTCGATCAGTAGTTTATCGGCCGGGTCCGCGGCGAGGGCCTCGGCGACCTTGCGCCACTGCTTCATCCCCACGAGCACCATGTAGTCGGTCTGGGGTGACGGCGGCGCTGGTACGCCCTTGGGGAGCGACGGCGCTTTCTCGCTGCGCATCGCGACGAGCGCGACGTCGCCGCGCTCCACGATCTTGCCGGGCCGCCCGATCACCGTGAGCTTCACTGTTGTTGCCTCCCCTGCCTCACTCATCGCCTCGGCCGCGTTCGCGCCAAACGTCGCCCAGTCAAAGGGTACTGTCGTCGTGCGTGCGGCCGCGCCTGGCCCATTGGTGCGCTGTTGTTGTCCGCCTTTGAAGATGCGGTAGAAGTCCTTGCGCCCGACGTCATCGCGCATCAGGATGAAGAACACGCCCCCTAACGAGCGTTTCTGGCTGCCGTCGGCGCGCATCATCCCGCCAGCGGCCTCAATGTCAAGCGCCCGCGCGACCACGGTACGTACCCGGTGCTCGCCGAGGATGCGGACCGCTCGGTTGATCTGCCGGATCGGCTCCTCCTCGGTCTCGCCGAGCTGCGTGGCGATCTCGTCCACGATGGCCTGTAGAGCGGTCGGTGATGAGACAGGCTCAGGTGTGGCGGGTGTGGTCATAGTCGGCTCCCTTCTCTCCCTTAAGCGTAGCGGATACGATCTATCAACGCTCCTCCCCTCTTCTTTTCAAGGGGCCGTCGCCCGGCCGTCGCGGGCGACCGTGTATGCTACGGGCAGGGGTTTGCGCAGCAAACGGTACTCACTACCGAATTGTTCGCTGGCGCTCACAATATCGTCCGTTCGCCCCAGTCGCTCCCCGCGCCTGGACACGCACGACCTGGCCCCTTGAAAGAGAAGAGGGGTGCGCGGTGTATGCGGTGCTACGGGTAGCGAAGCTCAAGACGATGGGTGAGATCGGCCAGTTAGGCAAGCATAATGAGCGGACACGCGAGACCCGCAACGCCGACGAGGCGCGCCTCGGTGACAACGTGCGGCTGGCCGGGACGGGCGACTGGTGCGCTGATGCCCAGGGGCGGCTCGACGACGCGCCCACGATCCGCTCTAACGCGGTGCTGGCGATGGAGCATGTGCTGACCGCCAGCCGTGAGTTCTATCACCAGGGTACACAGTTCGAACAAGCGACACGCTTGGCCGAGTGGACGGAGCGGAGCATGGTCTGGCTGCGCGAGACGTATGGCGAGAAGAATATCGTTGCGGCCGTGCTGCACAAGGATGAGCAGACGCCGCACATCCAAGCGCTCGTCGTGCCGATCGACGAGCGAGGCCGCCTCAACGCCCATGCCTACACCGGAGGGCGCGCGCTGCTCGCCCGGATGCAGGACAGCTATGCCCGCGCCATGGAACCCCTGGGCCTGGAGCGCGGCGTCAAGGGCAGCGTCGCCGATCACCAGACCGTCAAGGAGTTCTACGCCAAGATCGAGGAACCGACGCTAGCACCCGAACTCGTCAAAGAGCGCCTTGAGGTAGACCGTCCCGGCCGTATCGTAGGAAACCCTGAACGATGGGCAGCGGAGCAACAGGAGCGCATCGCGGAGCGCCTGGCGCCAGTGGTAGACGCCGCCCTGGTCAAGGCCACGCACTACGAGCAACAGGCGGCGAAAGCCGAGGCCAACATCGTCGTCTTGCAGCAGCAGGTACGGACACTGGAGCGTGACCATACCGCGCTGAGAGAGGACTACAAGGCGCTGGCGGCGCAGGTCCGCGCCATCCCCCTAGAGACCGTCATCGAGCGGTTAGGCGGCCAGGTGGACCGCTACAACGCGCACAAGTACCACCTCGACGGTGAGCACATCTCCATCAACGGCGAGCGGTTCTATAACCATGACCGCCAGCAGGGTGGTGGTGGGGCTATCGACTTGGTGATGCACGCCGCAGGGTATGACTACCGTGAAGCGGTGGCCTATCTCAGGGACACGCACGGCGCCGCCGCGGCTATCAGCGCCGCGTCGTGGCATGGCGCACGTCACGCGCAGCAGGACGCGCAAGAGATCGTGGCGCACGCCGAGCGCTCGGCTTTCCGCGCGCCGACGCCCGATGAGGGCCACTGGTCACAAGTTCGTGACTATTTAGTGTCGGTGCGACAGTTACCAGCGGCGTTAGTCGACGACCTGCACAGCCGGGGGACGATCTACGCCGACAGCCGTTCTAATGCCGTCTTCATCCGGCAAGACGCCGGCGGCCAGGCCACGGGCGCGTCGCTACGGGGGACGGCGGCGGGTAGTGACTTTAAGGGCCTGGCGCTCGGCAGCCGGCGCGACGAGGGACACTTTTCGTTCACCATCGGACAGCCTGAGCGGTACAGCGCCCCGCAGTATCACATCACGGAATCGCCCATCGACGCCCTGAGCCGCGCCGCGCTGATCCAGCGTGAGGGCGTCCGTGGAGAGTACCACTTCATATCCACGGATGGGCACGGCGAGATCCCGCGCCGGCACATCGACGCGGGCCTCGCGGCCAGAGGGTTAGTGCATTGCGACTTCGACAACGACAAGGGCGGCGCGACGCTATGGGAGCACGTCAAGGTCGCGTACCCACGGGCCGAAGCTATCGTGCGCGAGCGGCCGCCGGCGGAGGCCAAGGATTGGAACGACGCCTTGCGGGCCAGCAATGAGCCTGACGCTGTACGCGACCGTGAGGAGCACGCGCGCGGCAAGGGACGGAGCGCACGGGACCACGATCACGAGCGGTAGATCGGGGAGGCAAAGGCGGGGGAAAGAGACATCTTAACCAATCTTAACCGGCGTACCCGCATCTTAACAAGATCGTAACCTGGGCCTGGTACAGTAGAAGACAAGTGGAAGCGACGAACCGCGGTCATTGAATGAGACCGACGTCACAGGTCCGGTTGTAGTACCGACGCTACCCCCTCCCCTCGTGCCGCCTGCCTTGTTAGTGGTCACCCCCGACCGCGTGGAGCTACTGGTGAACCCGGCCATGCTATGTTGTCATGCGCCGGGTTGTCTGTGCTCGGACGCATCAAAAGAGGAGGATGCAATGGCCGGACAATCCCACCCGACGGTCCGTCCGCGCACCGTGCGCACGGCTGGCCTCGCCGCCTTGCTGCTGGTCGCACTGGCGGGCGCTCCGCGGGTCCACGCCCAGTCGTCCGTCGCCGGAACCGTCATCAGCAACGGGGGGACCTTCAATCCCGCCGGCGTCGCCGTGGATAGCGCCGGCGACATCTTCGTCCCGGATTGCTTCGACAACATCCCTGGGACCAGCACCGAATGCTCCGCCGCGCAGAATGGTGTCTACAAGCTGACGCCGGACGGGTCGGGGGGGTACACGCCCGTGCGCATCGCGTCGGACACGAACGACCCCGGCAACGCCGCCGTGGACAGCGCCGGCACGGTCTTCGTGGCGGATTTTGGCAGCGGTCGCCTCGTCACCCTCGTGCCGGATGCAAGCGGGACCCACTACGCCGAGTCCTCCGTCGGTACCTTCACCAGTCCTAACGGCGTGGCGGTCGCGCGCGATCTTTTCGGCAACCTCTACGTCACTGATCGGGGTAATGGGAACATATACAAGCTAACCCCTGTGGCGGGCGGCGGCTACAACCAGACCACCATCGCCACCATTGCTAACGCCTTCGGTGTCGCCGTCGACGCAGGGGGCAACGTCTTCGTCGTCGACAGTAATCCCACCCAGCTGAACAACGTGTTCAAGATCAGTCCTCTGGCCGGGAGCGGCTACGGCGCTCCGGTCAAGATCGCCGCGAACATCCCCGCCGAATCGCTCGCGCTGGACGGGGCAGGGGTGCTCTACCTGCCCGCTCTTATAGGCGACAGCGCCACGGTCTACACGCTGACCCCGCAGGCGGGCGGGACGACCTACACGCCGTCGTCGTTCGACGTGACCGGCGTGGGCACCTTCCAGAGTGAGGGTATCGCGGTCGCCCCCTCAGGGAATATCTTCATCTCGGACACCTTCGCCAGCACCCACGGCGACGGCAACCGCTTAATAGAGGTGATGGGCGTGGCAAAAAGCTACACGCTACCTGCCGCACCCGGTGCGGCAGCCACGCCCGAACTCGGCTCCGGCGAACTCCTAGCCACCGGCCTGCTGCCGATCGGGGCCATCCTGCTCTATCGCCGCCGCCGCACACGACGCGTGACACAGCAGTAGCGCATCAGATAGATGTAGTAGGGTGTGATACATGCAGGGGCCTGGGAGATCCACTCTCCCAGGCCCTCTTTTTTTGTCTCCAGCGTGTGGTGTTAGGCCGCGGTGACCCGTGACTTTTGGTCACGGTCCTGGTACCACCGGCACTGTTGGAGTCGCACCGGCGGCAAGTGGCGCACGATAGCGAGGAGCTCACCAGGCCCTAGGCGCCGCACCTGGTCGGCGGTCATCAACGGTGCGCCGGTCTCCGCTTGCGATAGACCGCCTTGCTTGCTCACGACGGAGAAGCGTCCGCGCTGGCTACTGGCCTGCTGCGTGACGCGCGTCGTGTCGCCACAGAGCGCGGAGAAGGTCCGCGCATCCTCCAAGCCAAGGCCCGACAATCCAATCTTGGTCGCGCAACTCCCCGTGATGGTGGCGGCGCCCTCGTCGCCATACAGGGCCACGAGTTGGGCGGTATGCTGCACGGCCAGGAGCATCGACACGCCGGCGCTGCGCAGCGTCGAGATCCACACCGCCATTTTCGGCACACTGCCCAGGTTGCCGAATTCATCGAGGTAGCACGCGACCGGCCGGGCCAGTTCCCCGCTCGGGCTGGCATCGGCCAACTGCGAGAGGGTGCGGAACAGATCGAGGAAGAACGCCGCCGCCAGGGGTTTCAACTCCTCTTGCATCGTGCGGTCTAACTGGAGGAACAGGGCGATGGGCTTGTGGCCGGCGTCGGCGAGGCGTGCAAAGTCTACGTCGTGACGTGACGTAACGGCCTGTACGCGGGGATCGGCCATAATGCGGAACCGTGGCTTGATCTCCGCGAAGGCCCCGCCCAGGAGCTTCTCATTGGCTTCCAGCGCGGCCATGAAGGACAGGGCGCTCTCACGGGCCAAGGGCGCAGGGCTCGCCTTCAACGCAGTAATGATGGCCTCGGGCGTCTGGCCGCACAGGAAAGCGTACAGGTCGCCGAGGGTCGGAGCCGGCGGCAACGTCGCCTGCAGGTGGAAGATCGCCGCGCTCATGATTTCTTTGCAGGCGCTATCCCAGAACGGCTCGCCCCGGCTCTGCCCGGTGTTGGCCACCCAGGCGTCGCAGAATGAGAAGCAGTCCATCGGCGTCGTGCAGCCGGCTAGCGGGTTATAGCCCAGGCTTGTCTCCGGCGCCAGGAAGTTGACGGGCCACCCGGTATGCGTCGCCCTGAGCGCACGCCCACATAGCCGCAGCAGCTCCCCCTTGAGGTCGGTCACGACGAGGGAGCGGCCCCCACGCTCGCGTAGCAGATTAGGGATAATCACGCCCGCGGACTTCCCCGATCCGGGCGGTCCCACGACGAGGGTGTTGAGCGCCTGCGTGGCCTGATCGAGACAGACGCGCTTCCCGCGCCGGCCCAACCGTCCGAGGAGCAGCGGACCGCCCCGATCGCGCAGGGCGCGCAGCTCGCGCGGCGTGGCAAGATGCGCGTCGCCGTGCGTCGTGCCAGCTTCGATACGTCCGGGCCGCGTGCAGACGAACCACACGACGCGCCAGCCCAGCCCGAGTGTGAGCAGCACAAGCGCGGCCGCTTCGATGACGACGAGGGTGTGGTAGGGCTTCCCTTGCAGCGTCGGGTAGCGCGTTGCCGCGTGTCCGACCCACGCGCCCCAATCCAGACCCGTACTTTTCAGGTGGCCGCCATGGAGCCCCTGACGCAGTCGAGCCAGGAAGTCGCGTGTCCAGGCGACGGGGAACGCGAGCGCCACGTAAGCCCAGCGGTAGGCGTCCCACAGGACGCCAGATGCACGCAGCCACGCGATACCGCCCAGAGCACACAACGCGACCACCACCAACGCCGTGCGCCGCGTGGTGAAGCTCAAGCCCTTCTGTGTGATGGTTGCCATGTCACAGCCTCCGTGCCGACGACACAGCGGCGCGCACGAGGGCGCGCACGAGCGCCAGCGGCAGCCAATACCAGCGTTTGCGCCCAAACAGGCTGCCCGCGCCCGCGAGCGCGGCCAGAGTCAACCCCAACAAGAGGACAGCGCTCATACGAACTATGCTCCTTCCCCCGCCGCCGATTTGGCGGTGTCGATAATCTTGGATAACGCGCCGCTGCTCTTGATCGCTCCAACCACGGTCAGGCCGGCCCAAATGGCGGGCAAGAGCGTCAAGAAGAACAGGCCCCCGAGTAGCATCACCTCCCCCCATACCCCGGTCGCCTCCGCGCCCATGGCCACGATCAGCAGTGTGGCGATCCCATAGACGACGCCGAGGAGCGATAGGCTAATAAACGTGATGAGCCAGGTCGCGGCCGCCCGATGCGCCGGCGGCCAGATGAACAGCACGATGAAGAGTGGGGCCACGACATAGGTGAGGCCAAACGTGTAGAGCGTGACAGCGCGCTCCAGGCCGGCCAGCACGAGCAGGATGGGCGCGAGGAACAGCGTCAAGCCCGTATGCACGCCGTTGGCGAGGTTGGCGTGTCCCACGTCGATCGCCAGGGCGTTGACGACGCCGAACCAGATGTCCATCAGCGGGTTGAGCGTCCGCAGCGCGGCGACGACCAGGAAGGACCGCCACAGCAGTGAGACACCTTGCGCGATGTCGCCGAAGAACTTGGGCTGGACGCACCATAGGACGGCGATCCCGAACAGGACCACCACGGCGTCGGTCGCGTTCTGGCTCAGGACGCCTTGCACGCGCGTGACTTCCTGATTCGTGCGCAGGTTGGGCGTGTGCGTGAGCGGTCCGAGAATGCCATCGTAGAGTTGCTGGACCTGGCTGGCGATCGCGGTCCGGGCATTCGCGGCCGCCGCGTCGAAGGCTTGTGAGATAATGACACCCCAATCGACGCAGATCCCGTTACCCAGGGGAAAGGGGATATGGAGGACGCCAGGGGGACACGTCGTGTCGCCGCCGGTGTCCCCATTCGACCCACCCACTTGGGCGGCCGGCGTCGGGCTCGGGCTGGGCGTCGGGCTCGGGCTGGGCGTCGGGCTCGGGCTCGGGCTCGGGCTCGGCTGGACCGTCGCTATCACGATCTGGACGCGCGCTGTTTGTGTGGGCGCGGGTGTCACTGTCGGCGACACGGTTGGTTTGGCGGCCGCGCCCACCAGCGTTGGGGCCGCTAGCATGAGCGCTAGCACAAGCACGCGCGCCGCCGCGGGGAGTCGTCGTCGAATCGTCATGCGGTTGCCTCCATCGACGCGCCATCCAGCGCCAGTTTGATGCCTTCCCACACGTCGCCGCCGCGTCGCGCGGCCCACCAGTCGCGGGCCTGCACGTCGTCGACGTCGCTCGCGAACAGCAGCGCCTCCTCGGGGGTGAGCTCAACGCGCACAACGCCGTGCAGGTCGCGGGGATGGCGCCGATCGCGCCGGGTCATGAACATGGGCATGTAGACGCCCTTCTCACCGGCCATGGCTTGCGCTCGTTGGACCTCCTCAGGGGTCAGCTTTAACATGCGCTCCAGCCACAGGCGGGGGTTACCCTCCGTCTGCTGGCCGTTGTCTTCAACGCTGAATAGGGCCTTGAAACTGGCCTGCGTAAAGAAGGTTTCCGCGTCCGCGTTGCCCACCAGATCCTTGATCTGTTGCGAGGCGAACAGCACACAGTTACCGCCGTGGCGGGCCTTGCGCGCATCCCTGTTGATGTGCTCACGGGCCAGTGGTGACGTGAGCAGGCCCCACGCTTCATCGAGGCCCGTGAGGTGGTCGGCGCTCGAGGCGTCGCGGTCACGACTCAGACGACGGGCCAGGGCGCGACGTTGGTCGACCATCGCGAAGACGGCGAAGTACGCGAAGTTGCGGAGCTGGCCGTTGCTCTCCAGGGGCTCCGTGTTGAAGGCCAGGAGCGGCGCGGCGAGACTGACCGATGTGGGACCGTCGACCAGGCGGGCATGCTGGCCGTCGCGCACGTAGGGCCGCAGCTTCCAGACAAGTTGGCGGTACACCTTGCGGTCCTCGGGATCGCAGTCGGCCGCGCGCCACTTATGATCGAGCGCGTCGTACAGGTCCGCCATCACCGGCGCGTCGATGGTCGCGTAGACCTCGCGCACGGCCTCGTCGATGAAGCTAGGCTCCAGATCCACCAGGCCCCCGAGCAGCAGGTCGACGGCGGCGCCCACGAAGCGCACGCGCACGCGCCGCTCCTCATCGGCGGCGGCGGGATGCTCCCATACGTTGATGGGTAGCGAGTAGCAACGGAACAGAAAACACGTCTAAGCCGGCTTGTCGAGGGGGAGACCCATGTGAGGTGATGGCCTCCACCCCAGCGCTCAGGCCGCGTCGATGTCGATCCGCGCGCGCGGCCGCTCCGCGTCTGGCCCGTCCGGGAGCGTTTCGCTCGGGCGCCCGAGCAGGTAGCCCTGCACGCCCTGGATGCCGCCCCGCGCCGTCGCCCCCGCGCCCGCCTGCTGCACAAAGGCGAGCATCTCCGCCGTCTCGATCCCCTCCGCGATCACGTAGGCGCCCGTTTCGCGCGCGATGGCCAAGATGCCGGCCAGCACGGCGCGCGCCGCCGTCGTGGTGCAGGACTGGGCCACGACCCCACGATCAACTTTGACGAAATCGACCGTGACCTGGCTGAGCATCTCCAGGCCGGCGTTGCCCGCGCCCGCGTCGTCGAGCGCCAGCCGAAAGCCCAGCGCGCGCAGGCGCGCGGCCTCGCGCACGACGACCCCCGGCCGCGCCACCGAGCGCTCGGTGATCTCCAGCACGACACGCCCCGGCGTCAGCCCCGCGGCCTCCACCGCCGCCACCAGCGTCGTCCCCGCGAGCAGGTCGTGATCCAGCGTCTGGGGGGAGACGTTGAGGAAGAGCAATGCGTCGGCGGGTAGCGCGGCGGCGCGCGTCAGGATCGCCCGGCGGCAGAGCGCGTCGAGGCCGTGAGCCTGCCCCGCCCGCTCCGCGGCGTCGAAGGCCTCCTGGGGGCCGGCGAAGCCGTAGCACGCGGCCGGGCGCGCGAGCGCCTCGAAGGCCAGGATGTGACCCTGCGCCAGGTCCCAGATCGGCTGGAAGGCCACCGCGATCTGCCCGTCCGTGAGCAGGCGCCGCAGGGCGCGGGCCTGCGCCGAGGCGGTGAGCGCCGCGCCATCCTGCACCTCATCAACCGTGACCACGGCATTGCCCCCGCGTCGCTTGGCCACCGCGAGGGCCGCCTCGGCGCCGTCGAGCAGCCCCTCCCCCGCGTCCACGTCGGCGTCCACATCGGTCAGGGCGGGTAGGGCGGCCACGCCCACGCTCACCGTCGCCCCCGCGAGGTCGCGGGCCGCCGCGACGCGCAGGCGCTCCAGGGCGATAGCCGCGTCCACCAGCCCGGTGTGCGGCAGGAGCAGCGCGAACTCGTCGCCGCCGAGCCGAAAGGCGCGATCCGCGCCGCGGCCCCGGCCCAGTAGTACCGCGAGTGCGCCCAGCACGGCATCCCCGTGGCCGTGGCCGTGCTGCTCGTTGAGGGCTTTGAAACGATCGAGGTCGAGGCGGGCGAGCGTGACCGCCTCGCCCCGCGTGGCGCCCTGCGCGACCGCGCGCCGCAGCGCCTCGTGGAAGGCGCGGTGGGCGCCCAACCCGGTCAGGGGGTCGGTCAGGACCGGTAGCGGCTCGTCTATCGCCGCCCGCGACGTGTCGTCCGCGGGCTCCCGCCCTGGGGCGGTCGGCGCCATGAGGGCAACCGGGGACACGGGCATGCCGGATGATACGGCCGGCCCCTGTAGGAGGGATCGGGGCACGTCGGCGGCGCACACGACGCGGTTGCGCCCCCCCGCCTTGGCCTGGTACACCGCCACATCGGCCGCGTGGGTCAGGTCGGTCGGAGTGGTGGCATCGGCCGGATAGCAGGCCACGCCCAGGCTCATGCTGACCCGTAGCGGCGCGGGGCTGGCCGCGACCGCGACCTCCGCCGCCTCCACCGCTTGGCGGATGCGCTCGGCGAGCATCTGCGCCTCGAGCAGCCCCGCCTCGGGCAGCATCACGGCGAACTCCTCGCCCCCGAAGCGCCCCACCACGTCGAGCTCGCGCACGGTGTCGCGGATGATCCGCGCGACCGCCGCGAGCACCGCGTCTCCCGCCAGGTGGCCGTGGGTGTCATTGACCCGCTTGAAGTGGTCCAGGTCGGCCATAATGAGGGCCACCGGCCGGTTGAAGCGCCGCGCCCGCGCGCACTCCGCCTCGTAGAGGGCCTGGAAGCGCCGGGCGTTGTTCACGCCGGTCTTGCCGTCGATGTGAGCCTCGTGCTTGAGCTGCGGGATGGTGAGGGCGTCGTAGACCAGCGCGAGGGGCGCGAGCGCGGGCAGGACGAGCCACGGGTTGACCCGCCAGAGTACCGCGATGACGTAACCCATGAGCAGGAGGATGAACTGCGCGCGGTTGGTCTGGGAGTCCAGCACGCCGGTCTCGCGCCAGGATTTGCCCCGTGCCAGCACGAGGGCCTGGCCGAGCAGGGCGTGGTTAACGGCGACGTAGGTGGCTGCCGCCGCCGTCACGACGACCAAGGGGGGGAGTGGCTGGGCGAGGACCGGCAGCTGGACGCCGCCCAGCGTCGTGTAGACCAGGCGGGCCGCGTCCGCGGCGAGGAGGTACAGGGCGACGTTGAAGGGCTGGAGGTACCAGGCGCGCAGGTGGGGACTGCGCCGCCAGCGTTCGCGCGCCCACTCGACGACGTGGGGGACGACGACGAGCGGGACCACCAGGGACGGCGGCAGCAGGAGCAGCCCGGCGAAGAAGAAGACCGGGGTGGCGTAGAAGAGCACATGGTTGGGCGCCTCGGCCTTGCAGAGCTGGGCCAGGATCGCCAGCGCGACCAGAACGGCACAGGTCGGCCACGGCGCCAGCGCTGTCCCCACCCCGGCCAGGGCGGCGCCCGCGAGCGCCGCCCCGACCAGGAGGACGGCGCCGATGTAGGCCCAGGCGCGTCGTGACATCTCTGATCCCTCCTCACGCGCGGCCCCACGCGCCGCTGTCCCGTGCGCCCCGTGGCGTCGCTGTGTCTCTGATCCGTTATCCGCTATCGGGGGACCGCTTACGATCCCCAGTAGTCGCTCCCCCAGCTGGACGAGCCCCAACTGGACGAGCCCCAGCTGGACGAGCCCCAACTGGACGAGCCCCAACTGGACGAGCCCCAACTGGACGAGCCCCAACTGGACGAGCCCCAGGTCGCCGCCGGGTTGCCGGCTTGAAGCGAGGCGGCCATCGCCAGGTCCTGATTCGCGCTGGTGGCGCTCGTGTACGCTACCGCTGCCGCGGCGTTGACCTCTCCCGCGCCCACGCCGCTGGGCGAGGCGAGCGGCTGCGCGGTCGCCATCAGGCGATACTTCACTTGGTTAGGTGTCAGGCTGGGAGACGCCTGCAGCAGCAGCGCGACCACCCCCGCGACCACGGGTGCGGCCATGGACGTGCCCGACATGCGGAAGTAGAAGTGATTCAGCACATGGTCGGGATGCGCGGTCGCCAGGATACTATTCTGGTTGGCCATCAGGCTCACCAGGTTGGTCCCAGGCGCCACCAGATCCGGCTTCTTGATCGCGGTCGTGAGCCCGGTCGTGGTGGAGACCGGAAGCGTTCCATAGGAGGAGAACGGGTCCAGCGTATCGTCGCTGGGGCTCACCGTGCCATGGTCGTTGACCGCGCCAACCGTGATCACGAAGGGATCATTGGCCGGGGCGAACAGGACGCCCGCCGCGGTGCTGCCGCTGTTCCCCGCCGATACCACCACGACGATGCCCGCATTCCAGAGCGCTTCCACGGCCGCGTCCAAGGGATCCACCTGATAGCTGTCGGCCACCGTGCTGTTCAGGGACAGATTGACCACCCGAATGTTGTACCTGCTCTTGTTGGTGAAGACCCATTGCAAGCCATTGACAACGCTGGAGGCCGTACTGCCACCCTGATCATCACTGACCTTGACATCCACGATGTTGGCAGAGGGGGCCACACCGATGTACGCGCCGCGTGAACTGCTCCCGTTGCCCGCTATGATGCCGGCCACATGATTGCCATGGCCATAGCCATCGGTCGTGCTGGTGTTGTAGCCCGTGCTGAGATTCACGGCCGCGACCAGACGGCTGGCGCCCGCCGTCGTATAGAGGTCCTGCTGGGGATTGACGCCACTATCTACCACGGCGACACCGATGCCCTGGCCCTGATACTGGCCCCACAGTCGTGCGGCGCCAACGGCCTGCGTGTAGACCTGCTGGAGCGTCGCAGGATCGCAGCAGGTATAGCTGGACTTCACAACGGGGGCGTCGAGGGAGACCCAGCGGACCCCCCGCGCCCGTGCTAGAGCCGGTACCGCCCGCGCCGGCAGGGTGGCGCCGATGGCGTGAATAAGCGAGAGGTCTTGGGTGACATGGCCGCCCAGACGGGTGATGCTCCCATTCACGCTCGTCGTGTCGCCCCCCTCCTGCACGATCACGCGCACTGGGGCGTCCGGGTGCGCGGCAGCCACGCTCAGCAGGGCCGGCTGTACCGCCCCCACCGCCGCGTGCGCCGGGATCTGCCCCGGCGCGGGGACGAGCAGCGGCCCCAGCGCCAGCAGACCACCCACCCAGCGCCATGGGCCGCCGCGCGTCCCTCTCTTGGTGATTTTCGTCATCATCATGCCCTTTCTCGCGTCTCTTGTCTCAATGGTCGTCGTGACCGTAAGAACGATGATACGCGAGGATGGCCCTCCACCTAGTACCCATCGTACCCATCCCGGCCAGTCCGAACGGGTAATTCTTCCGTGAGATGGACAGGCCAATCGGAGTCAACACCCAGCCCAGTAGGCTCAGGATGAGCGTACAACAGGGGGCGGGCTGGCACCATAGCCCATTCACCTCCCCTGCTCTCCCAGAGCGGCGACGATCGTCGCCGACGCGCGTAAGGGCGTTGCTTTCCTGCCGATAATAGTCGTTATACGCAGGTCTCCTTATGGTATCCTGCCGATAACGCGCTTTTCGAGCGCTGATAAGGGGCGCAAAGCGCTTCTGATAACAAGGAGGGGCGGCGTGACGACGGAGACCTGGACACCGGCTGAGGCGAGCGGGGCCTATGCCGGATGGCTGGAACGCCAGCCCCTCGCCGCCAACACGCGGCGGACGTATCGCGTCCGCGTCGCGCAGTATTGCGCCTACCTCGTCATCACGCCGATCGACACCGGCGATCCACTGCGCGACCGGCCCGCCGCTTCCTACGCCGTGCGCGACTACCGCACCTGGCTCAAGACCGTGCGCAAGGCCAAGCCCGCTTCGGTCAACCTCAGCCTCGCCGCCCTCGACCACTTCTACCGCTTCCTCGGCCTCGACCCGCCCGATGTTGCGCGCGAGGACCTGCCCCAGGCCGCGCCCCGCGCGCTGGAGCCCGCCGAGCAGGTGGCCTTCCTGCGCGCCGTCGAGCGCGCCCGCTCGGCCCGCGACCGCGCCATTGCGCACCTGCTCTTCTACACCGGTCTGCGCATCGGTGAGTGTGCCGCTCTCGGTGTCGACGACGTGGCGCTGTCGGCGCGCAAGGGCCTGGTCGTCGTGCGCCAAGGGAAGGGCGATGCCTACCGCGAGGTCCCGCTCAACGCCGCCGTGCGCGTATCCCTTGCCGTCTACGTGAGGGAGCGTGCGGGGCGGACCGATGCTGCGGGGGAGCCGGCTCTCTTCCTCAATCCGCAGGGGCGTCGCCTCTCGACGCGGGCGATCGATCTGGTCATCCGCGAGTTCGGACGTGACGCGGGGCTCGCCCTCTCGGCGCACGTCTTGCGCCACACCTGCCTCACGGCGCTCGTGCGCAACGGCACTGACCTTGTGCTGGTCGCCGAGATCGCCGGCCACCGCCGCCTGGAGACGACCCGCCGCTACAGCTTGCCCTCCGCGCGGGATCGCGCGGCCGCGATGGATGGCATCCGGGTGGACTACTGATGCCCGTCGCCTTCCTTTCTCCCGACCAAGAAACGGCCTATGGGCGCTACGATGGCGAACCATCGCCCGCCGACCTGGCGCGCTCGTTCCACCTCGACGACGCCGATCGCGCCCTGATCACCGAGCGCCGTGGCGACTACAACAAGCTCGGCCTGGCCCTGCAACTCTGCACCGTCCGGCACCTCGGCACGTTCCTGGAGGACCCCAGCGACGTGCCGCCCGGCGTCGTGGCGACGCTGACCCGGCAACTCGGCGTGTCGGAGCGCACCGACCTGGAGCCCTACCGCACCGGCAAGGCACGTTGGGACCACACCGCCGAGATCCGCCGCCGCTACGGCTACCGCGACTTCGGCGACCAGCCGGGCCATCTCCGTTTCGTGCGCTGGCTCTACGCTCGCGCCTGGACCAGCGCCGAGCGGCCGTCAGCGCTCTTCGGCCAGGCCGTGGCGCGCCTGGTCGCCGCCAAGGTGCTGCTGCCCGGCGTCAGCGTGCTCGCGCGCCTGGTCGCCCAGGTCCGCGACCGCGCGGCCGCCCGGCTGTGGTGCCGCCTGGCCGCGCTGCCCGCGCCCGACCAGCGCGCCAACTTGGAGCGGCTCGTCCTCGTCGGCGCCGACGACGGGCGGCAGACGCCGCTCGACCGGCTGCGGCACGGCCCCATTCACGCCAACTCCGTCACCCTCGTCGCCGCGCTCAAGCGGCTCGACGCGGTGCGTGCCCTCGGCGTCGGCGGCCTCGACCTCGCCGGTGTGCCGCCCGGCCGGCTCCGGGTCCTGGCCCGCCACGCCACCACCGCCCGTGCGCAGGCGCTGGAGCGTCTGGCGCCCGACCGCCGCGTCGCCACCCTGCTGGCTTTCGTGCGCGTGCTGGAGGTCCGGGCCATGGACGACGCGCTCGACGTCTTCGACCGCGTCCTCGACGAGATCCTGCGGGGCGCGGCGCGCGCCGGTAAGGAGGAACGGCTGCGCACGGCCCGCGCCTTCGACGCGGCGGCGCTCGTGCTGCGCGACGTCGCCCGCGTCGTGCGTGATTCTCGCTACCGCGACGCCGAGGTGCGCCCGATGGTCGCGGCCGCGCACGGCGAGGCGGAGGTTGACGCGGCCATCGCCGCGGTGGACGCGCTGGCACGCCCGCCCGACGACCACTACCAGCGCGAGATCCTGGCGCAGCATCCGACGGTGCGCCGCTTCCTGCCGGCGCTGCTGCGCACCATTCACTTCAAGGGAACGGCGGGCGCGGGTCCCCCTCTCCTCACAGCCCTCGATTTCCTGGCCTCGCTGGAAGAGGCGCACCCGCCGGCGATGGTCGAGGCGCCGCTCGCCGCCATTCCCAAGGTGTGGCGCGCCCGTGTCGTCAACCCCGATGCCGCTGACCGCCCGGACTACCATGTGGATCGTCGGGCGTACACGCTCGCGGTGTTAGAGCAGACCCAGGCCGCACTCCGGCGGCGCGACCTCTTCGTCACGCCGAGCGAGAAGTGGGCCGACCCACGCGCCGTGCTGCTGCAAGGCGCGGCGTGGGAGGCGGCCCGGCCGCGGATCTGCCGCGCCCTCAACCACGCGCTGGACCCAGCGGTGGAACTGGCGGCGCTGGGGTACCAGCTCGACCAGGCGTACCGGCGCACCGCCGCCCACCTGCCGGCGAACCCGGACGTGCGGGTCGAGCAGCGTGGCGGGCGCGACCGGCTCACCCTCACGCCGCTAGAGCGGCTCGACGACCCGCCCAGCCTGCGCCGGCTGCGCGCTATCGTGGACGACCGCCTGCCCCGCGTCGAGCTGCCCGAGGTCCTGCTAGATGTCTTGAACAGGGACATATCGTGCGATTGCGTCAAGTTTAGGCGGCAAGTTTGGCCTGGTCGATCCAGCGGTCAAGGGCTCCCTCCAATCTGTTGAAATAGGGCTGCAGCGCCGTATCGC
>JAABUL010004686.1_pt1 | contig 17992 bp, 23 predicted proteins | sample 5559151 | NCBI WGS metagenome assembly JAABUL01 (sample SAMN10711876, study PRJNA513368) | rock metagenome | isolation source: Antarctica rocks | place: Antarctica: Victoria Land, Pudding Butte sud | reverse complement strand
TTTGATTCTCTAGCAATCAACGAAGATTCTTTATCGCTGATTCTATTAATCGAGATGAATGATGCGTACTTAATGAGCTGTAAGTCGTCTAGCAATTCAATCAGTCTCGCTGTTGATTCTATAGACTTTCTAGTGTTGTTCTGTCTTTCGATTGCGTCGATCATCAGGTAAATGAATTTCTTTAGACTCGATCTGCCTGAACGAGTATATTGAACGAGTAATGAGTATCTGTATCGTATGATAAACGGGATTCTTAATGTAATGTTGAGACCGTGCCTAGATCATTCAACCAAAGAGACTCGAGGCTGATATGTATGTATTGCTCTTTAGAGGTAGCTATAACAAGACATTAAGAATACAGAAGAGAAAGAGTGCAAGCTCTTCTATAAATAATGGCTTGAGGCTGCGCTAGGCTCGATACAGATGTGATGTAATATGTCAGATGTGTTTGCCTAAAAGAATGATGAAAGAAATGAATGAAGAAAGTGCTGAACAACGAAAAGAAGTGCTGAGAATGACTCGAAGGGTTCAATAGAAATGCGCTAGGTTCAAACTAGGCATAGCGTCATCTGAACTCTGATCGATTCAGACATGTTCGTAACAGATTTTGACAATCATTGCTCTGAAAAGAACAAGCTTCTCTTAGAAAATTGTTTGCTGTTTCAAGATTGAAAGAAGATAAAAACAAATGAGAATGAGATCAACGCAACAGTGACAACTTTCATAAAAGAACAGAAACGACTTGTAGTGCTGATTGAATCAAAGTTGTACAAGACACATGTGAAGCATGTCATTGTCAATCAAAAAGATGTTTGAAATGAAATCAACAGAAGTAAAAGAAGAGTAACTTTGTATGATTTGCAAACATGCTGAGATTGAATACTAAGAGATGAATTTCACATGAAGAAGAGCAAAGATTCTAAAATCATAAGCATTTTATGAGCATTCAAACATTGCATGCACTTCGTACTGTGAGTCTATTCAAGCATATCTTTTAAGATTTCATCAGATGATTTAGATCACTATGTGAAGATTCTGAAGCACTTTGATGAATGAAAGAATGAACACATTCTAAAGTCAAGTGATTCAAAGAAAGTGCTGTCATGAGACAAATCAATGTTCAACGCATTAAAACATAAGCATGATGTACAGATGAACAATGAACTGCAGAAAATCACAAGAAAATTTGATAAACTTCTCACTCTTCTTATGATTTGACATCTATCATTAATGAATTGATTCAACGCTCTCTGCATGAAGCTATCTTCTCATGAGATGCAAGATGTAAACTGTTTAATTATTGAGAAGTATAAAAAGATGCACGCAAGACTTGAAAGCAAGACTGCAAGAAGTGTAAAAGAAGAGCTGCAAGTACATGTTGACAATTGAGTATCAAACGACAAGAAGAAATTGATATCTGTATTCTCTTTCTTCAACTTTGTTCAGATTTCATGACAGATGAGACTGTGTATTACATTCTCATATCTTGTTGAATTGAAGACAAAGCATGATTTGATGTTTATCTGAACTGAACTTGTTTATAATAAATAACTGACAGTCGTTGATAACTGTTTCTATGATGATAATATTGAGAAACTGTATGAATCAAGCAGCAAGTTACAGCGAGTCATGAAGATATTGAACAAATCTATAGTCATTGAAGATGATCAGAGAAAGAGAATTCTGATAATGTTCTTCTCTTCAATCATAGCAAAGATCATCTGATTGATACGTTTACTTAAATTCTCTCGATCATAATTTCTATGTTTTGCATCATGCATGATGTTTTCAACTCGTTGAATGTTGAGTATATCTGTCTCTTTACTAACAACGAGCTAGTATTTTATCAAGATTCATGAAATAAACGTTACATTCTTTCATAGCGATCTAAGTCTTGAAAATCGACAAAGCTTAATTAATAGTTTTCAAGACATGAAAGAAAATGATTTTGATTTCAATATTCTGATTGAAACTACTGAAGTTCTAAAGACAGATTACACTCTTCATCATGCATTTCAAGTGATACTGATGAAGCTCAACTATATAATTTGAATGAAACAGCAGACTTTTTTTCAAATCAGTAAATATGATCAAATTGCGAAGAAGACGTAAGCATATCGATTTTATACTTTGAAATTCAATGTCAAGAAACTTATTAAAGATTGTCAGATGCAACGTCAGATCTTTCAAAATGATACATATGATGATAGTAAAGTGAAAGAAATGAATGATGAGAAGATGAGAAAGAATAATCAAATAATAAAGACTGTGTGAGAGACTTTAGTTTAGTGCTTTTGCTTCATAGTCTGTTAACTGTTATCAGCAAGTCGTTGTTAATTATTTCAGTCAAAAGAAGTAATTGTTAACAGTAGAAGCATAGACATGATGACATAAGTAATAAGATGCTGTGTTTTGAAAATATCAAAAATGTGAGGAAAATAACATCATGTGTATATTTTCACTGTCGTAGAAATATGACAATTTACCATTTTTTATTCTGATTATTCAGATGATTTATCTTGTCAGATGATAATTTATCATTTCTTACTCTGTTTTTACATTAGCAATGTGTTTTCTAGATATTCTAGAGATTATTAGAATCAAATTCACGCAAGACTTACGACGTAACTGTAACATAACTAAAGTTACGTCTCTTTGTATTCATCAGATTATTATCATCAAGTCTTTCAACTATCAACACAGCTTTCATGATCATACTTTGTGATAATCATAGAATTCAAGTGTAATAGAAATCATTAGTCTGTCTTGAAATCGAAATAACAGCATCTCATTTCTGCACATTCTTCGTTGCATAGACAACATTGCATCTGTATCACATTCGTGTTTCTTCTAAGTCTTTGATGCTCTTCAAGACTCACTGCGATTCTGTTGCATAAGAAAAATCAACATGTTCAGTATGAGATCTTTAATGATCTTTTATAATGAATTGCAGCGACATAACTGAATCAGAAAGATGATGCAGAAAGACTTAATGATCAACGATGACAAATGAAGTGAGATTGTAATAACAATGAAGAAAATGATAATATTTTCAAAGATATATGACATAAAACTTGATAGTGAGCTGACAAAGAAAAAGCTTTGAACGATGACTGCAAAGATTATCATCATCTTCAATAAAAAGATTGAAAGCATATCACAGAATTGACTGCACAAGACATTGATGATCATGACTCAGTGATTGAACAACAACGAAAGACGAAGAACACAACATTGAGAGCGAACACATGAAAACATTCAGTGTCAAAGAAAGTTGCAAGAAGAGATTAGAAATGACAATGCTGATCAACTATCATTAATGTCATGAAATACTACAATATTGCTGACGATGAAGAAATCAGATAATCAAACATCATTGATGAGTTCTATTCACTTAACTATGAATAAAAGACAAGAAGAGATCAATTTGCTGAACATGCAATTTGAAGAGTACAAAAGATTATTGATCGAGAAGAAAATTTACGACGTGACGAAGAATAGAATTCTTTATAACAGTGAAGATATGAGGCGAATTGAGATTGAAAATGAGCGATGCTGACAGACTGCGCTGATAGAGATGACAGCAAAAAGCTGCTGTCGCTTTCAATTCATCATTGATTGACTCTCTTCAAATCAGTAACTAGAAAATTGTAAAAACTATATTAATTCATTCACTGACTTTGAAAGTAGTAGAATCAATCTTCGCTACTTCAACATCTGAGAATACACTTAAGTCATCAATCAAATGTTGCAAACTGCGATCACAAAAAATCTTGAAAAGAGATGCAATAACTAGATTAAGAAAAACTACACGCATGCAGAACTTGAGAACGAAAATTCAAGAAGAATAAAAGAATAACTGAAAGCACACGTTGATGCTCTGATTTCATTAACAGCAAAGATCATGTCTGTGTTATACAAGCTTGTGAAGAAGATTTCATGATTAATGAGCGAAAGTTTTATTACTTTTTGAACTAACAATATTCGCAATGTTTCAGTTCTAAAGCAAAGTCTTTGATACATTGTCAGCGAAAACTTACTCTCTAGCAACGAAGATTTCGCGAAGAAGAAGTGATTGACACTCATGAAAGAGACACTTGATCATCAAGAGATCTTTCAATAAACATTGCTTAATCTTTGTCAAGATTTTCAGTGATGAGATTGTCATCTGCGATGTCTGCTTTACAGACTCTTCATTCAAGCACGACTACTTCTTTGAACGAAGATTGCAAGCAATTTCGTTGATGAAACGAAATTTCTGTCAATGTTAAAGAGCTTAGATAAATTAATGCAGTTATGAGTAGATTGATCTTTAATGCTTTAAAACGCAAGCAGAGTGTTAAGATGAACGATGATCTACAGAAAATCATCAGAAGATTTGATAAACTTCTCACTGTGCTCATGATTTAATGACTATCATTCATGAATTGATTCAACACGCTGTGTACGAAGCTATCTTCTTATGAAGTGCAAGACGTGAACTGTCTTATTGTTGCAAAGTATAAAAAGATGCAAGCAGAACTCAAGAACAGAACTACAAGTATAAGAGCATATTCAATGATAAACTGAGAATCAAATTTGAATATTAACAATGATCTCAAGAATAAAAGTCTTTGTTACAAATGTCATGATTCTTTAAATGAATTCTGAGTAATCAGCTGTTTTCATGTTTACTGCAAAGAATGTTTTAATGCTCTTGTTTACAAAGTCATCAAGCGTGATGAAGAGCAAACTGCATGTTTAGATTGCAACAGCATTTACATTGAGTCTCGATTATGCAACAAGTTAAAAGAATTGCAGATAAATGTTGAAGACAGTGAAAGAACTTTCTTACGCACTTGCAAAGATTTCAAACAAGATCTCAAATGAATCAATTTCAACGACTCAATTCTTTTATCTTCAAAAACAATGATGATGCAGACGCAGATTGAGCTGTGATTGACGAAGAAGTTGAACAAGAAGATCATCATCTTCACTCAGTTTCACATGCTGTAAGCTTTCATTGTGTCATGAGTTCTCTGACTTGAGAACAAGTTAATTGCAAAATAGCATGAAAGTGCTGAGTTGTCTCTTTCAACAGCATGACTAAGTCTTTGTCAACTATTACGACAAAATGAGTCAGAAAGCTCGCGATCACGTCATCATCATGTTTCACGACAATTCAATCACGAAGATCATGATCGTTTTTCTCAAATGTGATGATATCAAGCTCAATCTCATCATGATCTTGCACATCATCTGCGTCGATTTATGATGAAACAGCAGCGTGAAATAACAAGTCTTCTGCTGCATCTTTCACATCAATCAATTCTTCGAAATCTTCATCACTTATCTTGTTATCAAGAACAGCGTTGATGAGAAATTGCAAACACTGTAGAACAGCAAGCGTAAGATCATTGATATCATCATTGATGATGTCAAGATGCTGAATCAGCTGAGCTTAATGAAGTTGATGCAACTGTTTAAGTTGATGAGTGTTAAAGAGAATAAGAAGTCATTTATTTTGATGAATGAGAATGAAAAGAATGAGAATGCTAATGAAAAGACATCAGCGATGAGAAGTTATGAGTTGAGAATGAAAGAGATGTTGATTGTAATTTCATGAATTTAAGTTCTTTTTTTCTTCTTTTTTTCTTCTTTTGACACATCGTTTCTTTCACATCGCTACTTTCTTTTCGCTTTTCTTCTTTTCTCACTCTCTAGTACTTCTCAATCAGCAACAAACACGTCGTTTGCATACTGTACGCATGCATGCACACACACATTCAGCTCAGCTGATTCAACTTCATTCACATAAACAACATTATTCATCTTATTCTGTATTTTACTCGAATTGATGAAATTCTTCTTGAACATCTCAACAGTTTCTGTATGTGAAACGCAAAGAAACTTGAAGAATGAAAAGAATTCTTCTACTCAATTCTAATCATTCAACGATGCTTTCTCATCAGATCTTTGCAGACTATAAAGTTCTGAAACAGATGATTCTTGATGATCTGAGCTTTGTTAAGCACGATACGATGAAAATGAACTTGATGAAAGATATCATGATTCTTCTTGTACATCTTTGTTCATCATTCTCGTCTACAAAGTCATTAAGCATGATGAAGAGCAAACTGCATGTTTAGATTTAACTGTGACATCATGTACATTGAGTTTCAATTATGTGATGAGTGAGACTCAGAGTTTTTCAGCAATAAAATGCACAGTTCGCGTTTTCAGTTCGCACATGCAAAGACAAATTATCATAAATTTATCGAAATTTATCTTGAATAATCAGAGTTCTTCAGCAATAAAATGTGCAGTTCACATTCTCAGTTCGCACATGCAAAGGTAAATTTATCGTAAATCACTCGAAATTTACCTCTGATAATCAAAGTTCTTCAGCAATAATATTCGTAGTTCGCATTCTCACTTTGCATAATGTGCGAAGATAATTTACCGAATTTTCCCTTAAATTTATCTTAGATAGTCAGCTTGAGCTCAGAGTTCTTCGACAATAAGATTTGCAGTTTGCATTCTCAGTTTGCATATGCAATGATAAATTACCGCAAATTTTCAAATCTATTTACACTTTTGAGTAAGTCATGAAAACATTATCACAATCTCGATGCAACGAAGTTAGAACATGAATCTGACAGAATAAATGAACACTAAGATGTTAATCTACTCGTTCTCAATCAATAATCAAACATAGTAATGTCAATAACAACAGAATTACACGCTTTCAGAAATTGCATATCTTCAAGTACACATCATGTCTTTTTCTTCTTCATTCTTTTTTTCTTTTATCTCAGAACTTGATTGCATTTATCAATTCATCATGTATCAATCATTATTTCACATCATCTTTTAAGTGAACTGTCATGATAAGTAATAAGAACAAGAAGAACTTGAACATTGCAATTGATAGTCAGATGCATAGCATGTATTATGAATTGTTAACATGCAGTTAACTGACTCAATAATCATGTTTAATTCATTTATCAACGAGATGTTAAAAGAAGAGTTGAGAAAGCAAGCGACAATCTCAATATATCATTGAAAGAATCTGAACTCAGATTTAAAAGACAAGAACGCAAGTTTCTCGACATGTTAAACAGCTTGAATAATGATTTATCATCTTAAAAACAGTGATCTGCAGAACAACTGCAGAAGAAGGCAAAATCAATGTCAATATCATCATGTATATTCTCAGTTAATATGATCTCAACATAGTTCACTAAAGTCATTCGATTTTTCAAGAACAAGAAAAAGATGCATCAGCGTAAACAGCATTCTCACTCGTCATTATCAATCTCGTCATCTTCTCAGCTCAATGAACGAATCTCAAAGTCTCAAAGATTGACAGAATTTTCGTCAAGTTCTCTTGCATTGAGTTCACAATACAACGCAGCACAGATTGATGATTCAGATGACAACTCTAGAAAAATTCTTTGAGCAGAATTCAGACGATGATTGAGAACAGTCTCTGCTGCAGCTCATGTCAATGTGCTTAGATACATAGAATTCATTCTACTGACAATGATTATGACGTGTGAATTAGAGAAGAGCATAACGTCATGATCAGAGCTGCAATAAATTCTCTTAAGCAATCTCATGCACAATTTCTGAAACAGAGATCACGCACATCAATTAAAACACAGATCACGAATGAACTACTTTGTTGCAAAAAGATCAACAATAAACGAAGCTTGAAAGATAATGTGCAACTCAAATCTTGTCATATCATCAATAAATTGACAGACACAGTTATATGATTCTATTAAACAATATTGAGCACAAATAATGTTTCAGATTTGAAATGTAGTGAAGAATTATTATGCTTTTTATGAGAAAGTCAATACATTGAACTATGTCGTCAGATTGTTAGTTAATGATAACTTCATCAGCTCTGATATTGAAAAGATAAACATCTTCACAGACGTGATGCATTGACTGACATGTACTTAGTCTGAAGAATGTTGTTTTCTAGCTTTGATGATCATGAAGATCACTGCTGTCTCATTTTTTGATCAAAAAGATCGTAGTCTTGATCAACTATCAAACATGAGAATCATGTTTGCTGAGCTGAAAGATGAAATCATGATACTCATAGCAATCGCGATTCAACATGTCATCAGTGAATGAACAAGTGATCAGAAGAAGATCGAGAAATGAAAAGAAGCTGCAGTAGAAAGTATAACATCTCAACTGTCAATGTTCTCTTGTGCTTTATCTTTAAAATGATTGAACAATGATTGATTAACATGTGACAGTAACACATAAGTGAATGATCAAAAGCTAACGAAAGCAAATTGAGACTTGAAGAAATTTGATATTGAGCATGCTGCATGAACGTGTCATAAGTCATGTTGAATATCATGAAAATGATGTATTCAACAGCATCTCTGCGACGTATAATCTCAATTGCAATCAAATAGATGATCTACTGACTATTAACGCGTCTTGAAAAATTATCAGAGAACATTCTTTCTCTTCTCTCACTGATTCGAGATACTTGTTGATGTATTCTGTGAATGAAGTCTCTAGTCTCATAAGAAATCAAACATCGCAGCTCAAAAAGTCAAACAACACAGAAATCGTGACAGAAAAGACAAAGAATACAACAAATCAATCAGAATCGATGAATAGCGATGAACATGAAACACTTCAAGAAATATTGAATGATGAACAAAATCAAGATCAGAAGAACGATTCAGATATAAGCATTCATTTTTCAGCTATAGAAATGAGCAATAACTAATGCAAGATAAATGTCTGAAGAACTCGAAGACACAATTGAAGTTGAATCTGATCAGATTTCGTTCGACGAAGTCAAAGATACATATTGACTATGAACATTGAAGATGAAAGATAGTTGAAAGATGAACTATGCTTGATTGTTCAACAACTTTTGCAAGCAGCTGAAGATAAACATTAAGACTTTGTATTATCAAAGAGCAAATAAAAGTGAATGTGTACTGACGTTTGAAGACGAGTATCAGATTTTTCTGAACAGAGTAAAGAAGAAATTGAACGTCAATGTTAACATTCAACGAGAAAGTAAGAGTGATTATATAAAACTTGAGTGATAGTAGTAGAATATTTTGTATATGAACAATGAACACAATTGTGAGTTGCTTTGATGCTTTTAGTTCTATTGATTGCGAGTAACTTATACAACGTGCTTACAAGAATGAAGAATTGTACAAGATATTATGAAATACACAAGCTTGTCTTCAAGAAACTAAAACTTTTGAGCAGTGCACAACATGATGTTTCAATGTGACAACGAGATAAATCTGGGTAAAATACCTCAATTTATCTATCATGAAATAATGACGTGATAAGTATTTGTCAAGAAACGTGCACAGATTACAAATTTCACATACTGATAATAACAAGCGCTGAATGTGAACACTGATCAGATGACACATATTACGCATTGTATTATTTGAGCATAAAAAGCAAATGACTGTCATCAAGAGCTACAAGTGATTGTAGCTAGCTATTAGTTGTTGATGAGTGACTATTAAAGCTTGTGAGCTAAAAGCTCGACTAAACAAATATTTTTGACTGATGCTAGCTTGATGAGCTTGTAGTCAGTTTTAGCTGGTTTCGTCAAATGATCAATGATGTGCACATGTTTCAAACTCTTTAAACAATGAACTTAAGAATGATTGCATCTTCTTTTAATCTTTGAACATCGTTAACATGATGTTTTCATGAACTATATAAATTCTTTATCGCTCAATATCTATATGAATATTACATATAAATATGTTTTAGTCTTCATTGATCATCTTATCAAAATGAGATATTTAGTTCTCATCACTTTTATGAAAGTTGAAGAAGTTATTAACTGCTTCTATGCTCATGTTTGAAAACATTATGATTTACTTAAGTTTTTCATATTTGATTGAGATACACAATTTATTTTTAATGTTTGAAAGTATATGTGTAAAATGCTGAAGATAAACATTAAGTTATTAAAAGCGCTTGTTTGCGCAAACTATCGATGTGATTGATCAATGAAAAGATATAAAGCAGCGACTTTGATCAAAATATATGTAATCTAACATATGCACAGCGTCTAGACAGTGTCATAGTCATAGACTGCATGCACTTAATGAAGAAAAAAAAATTAAGTTATTAATAATGTATCACTTTGAAATCAATGATCAAATCAAGAAAGTCAATGCTATCATGAAGTATTATCTTCAAGTTTTTATCAATTACATGCAGAATGACTGAGCTAAGTGACTTTCTAAAGTTGAATGTATCATCAATAATGCATCATCATTAATCACTTTAGCATCACTCTTCTTGATTAATTTGAGTCAAAACTCACATCTGAGCTTCAAGTTTTTTAAGTTTCTGCTAAAGAATCTTACATTTTAAGCTTGAAACAAGTTAATCAATGTTGAAGAGTTTATTAAGAAGATGAAGAAACTAACTGAGCATTTATGTGATGAGATGCTTATAGCTCAGATCATTTACAAATTTAATGTCAATCTTTTTTATCGTTCTTGTTTTAAATACTTCATTGAAGATGAAGTTTGACTGAATGCTTGCAATCTTAACATCGCTCATTTTATAATCAAGTTAAACAATCATAATGTTAATCTTTTCAAGATCAAGCATGTCTTTAAGAACAACTTTCTGATCATTGAGTTAAATCTTTCAGTATTTATGAAAGTTCACTCAGTCTTTCATATCACTCTTTTAAATCATATCACAAGTGATCTTCTTTTAAGTCAACGTCAGAAATCTTAAAAACTCATTATCATTAAGAATAACAAAAGATTTTGATATGTAAACAGCATACTAAACTTCAAGCATGATAAATGTTATAACTCATCTTTGCTCAAGTATTACATTGATTGAAAAGATTACTTCTTTACTTGAAAGTCTTTCAATCTTCTGAATAATTATGAGTAAACACTTGATGAATATTATTTCGTCAATTCTGTCGTTGAAGAATCACATGTACTATCATGTGTGATATCTTAATGTTAATGTCAAGAATTTTAAGTTCAATCTTCATCATTTTAACTCAGCTTAAATTTGACTTAAATCTTGTTTAAATTTGTCTTAAACATTTTGTTTAAATTTGATTTAAATGTGACTTAAATGTATTTTAGTTTTGTATATGCATCATCATATTAAATTGCATTTTGTCTTTCTTTTGCGCAGATTTGACTCAGATCTTGTTTAGATTTAACTCAAACATCTTATTTAAATCTGATTCAAATGTGACTTAAATGTGTTTTAATTTCATTATGCATCATCATGTTAAAATGCATTTCATCTTGTCTTATTTTTCAAATCTTGTCAAAATTTAACTCAAATATCTTGCTCAGATTTAACTCAGATGTGACTCAGATTTAACTCAGATGTGACTCAGATTTATTTCAGTTTCATCTGTGCTTCATCATATTAAAATGCATTTACATTAATTCTTGTTTCATTTCAATCTTTATCTTTAATTCTTTCTTATTTCATCTTGTTTCTTCTCATCATTTTGCAGAAGCTCAGTCTTGAAGAGAAAAGTTACTGTCATGATGTCAGATCATTAACTTAATTTAGAACATAAATTGTTGATATTTTAAATAATTTTGATTCATTGAATTTGAAAAAACAATTACAACGCACGCATCACAAATTTTGAAAAAAGCATTACAAACAAGACAGAGTGAATTTAAAAGATGATTAAACAATGATGAATTGCATGAATTGCAGCAATACTGATTCAAAGATGATTATGAGCAACGTTGATTCATCACAAGAAAACAAAGATGCAAAATTGAAACACTCATGCAATGATGAAAAAAATATTGCTAACATTATTGATTTATTAATAAAGATATCAACATTAGAGAAAGAGAAGAGCAAAGATCATTCATGAAAAGAGATAGCATTAAAATTGATTCAACGTCTTTGACTTGACTCAGAAGAAAAACATCACACGAATCAAAACATGTTCATCACGAAGAATGTATAAAAACTGAAGACATCAGTTCAACTGCTTAACAAACAGTTGCATACACAGAGAAACACACGTCTTTCAATGAAAATCACATCATGAGCGAACGTGACAAGAGAAGAAATAGCAATAAGAAAGCAACGTCTCAGAAATGATCTGTTGTCGCTTTGCAAGAAATGAGAAGTCATGATTAAGATAATAAACAGAAGAGAAATAGAAAAGATATAGAAGAAGTTGATTAAACAGATTTTACAGAAAATTGCAAACATGTTGATAAATCAAAGAAATCTAATCATGTCACTTTGCAAGCTGAATAATGATGACATTTTTCTTCACGCAGTTAATTCAGATGCTTAAGCAAATCTGAAAAAGACTTAAACATAAGTAAAAGAAATCACAAGTTCAATATGCATAGCATGTTGAATCTTTGCAGTGCTGACACATGAAATATATATTACAATAAACATGAATAATCAGAAAAAGATCATTGAAAGATTAATAAAAAATAATGCAAAACTTCATGAAGATTTGAAAGTTCTAAGAATAGTTTGACTCAAGAAGATAGCAGAAAGTGAAAAGACTCATTTATTGCTCATTGTAAAAATCATAATCGAAGCGATGATGAATTAACTAATGAACGTAAACATGCTGAACTTGTATCAAAAATGTGCATGCAAGCTATTTGAAAAGAACTGTCACATCACACAGTGCTTTAAATGTCACGAATTTAATCATATGATTAAATTCTGCAGAAAGAATCAGGGCTGCGAAAAGTGCGCAGACAAGCATCACATCAAGAAGTGCATGATGTCTTTAAACAGAAGATGTTGCATCAACTGCAATGAAAATCTTGAACTTTGAAGACACATCTGTTTCAAGTGACAACAGCAGATGAAACAAGCATTCAAAATTTATAGAAACAAATCATTTAAATACTTTGAAACATCTAAATACAATTGCACACTCTTCTTGCTGTTTCTGAACTCTTTAAATTCAACAAACTCTTTAAATTCAATGAATTCTTTCAATTCAATGAATTTCTTAAGCTCAGTAACAATCATGTTAAAAACACGCAGTTGAATCACTGATGAATCAGCTTGATAAATAGTAAAGATCAAGAAGAGACAAGTTAATCTTTTCTTTTATGTAAGTAGCAACTCAAACAAGACAACATCTGAGCAGATTCAAAAATGTTTAATCAGAAAGTGAGAAAGACTCTTGATGATTGAAAGCATACAAAGAGTCTTCTCATTGCAAAGTCAACAACAGTTATGAATAACTTTATGATAAAACAATCTTTTCTACAAATTTTACAGTACAACATCAGAAAGTTATTAAGAATTCAAGAATTGTTTCTAATTAACAGAGAAGTTTACGAATTCAACATAGTAGTTATACAGAAGCAAAATTGCAACAACAATAATTCATAATCATTTAACTCAGCACACAACTTCTTTCATCTAGTGAAAAACTCATCATCTCAATCAAGAACATGCATATACATTAACAAACATTTAAGATTCAATCAATGAATAGTAGAAACAGTTGAATTAAACATTTGCTCAATTAAAATATTAACTCGCAATGCAAATGAAGAAACGCAGATGCTAAGACTTCTAAACATTTACAATTCATGCTCACTGTTTACTACATTTACAGAGAAATCTTCAATCATTTCTTGTTTGAATGAACTATTCAAGAATGACTGCAAACAATTGATCATAGAAAATTTCAATCTACATTATTCTCATTGAAGAGAACGAAGATGCTTCACTTGTCATATGATGACTACGCAGGCCAAAATCGACGGCGAAACGAGAGTTCATCAACGCAGAAGAAAGAATCATCAATTCAGACAGTAATTTGATTGATAAATCGAAGAGCAAACTCACACGAAAAGAACAAGTCGTCAAGCGACTTTAGAACAACACAGAAGACTGCGTACTGACGCAAAAATCGAAATCGAACCTCTTTGCGCCCGAAGGTCGCGCAGAGAACAACGTTGTTTCAGAGAAGTAGAGCGTTTCTTATCAAATCACTATCTGTTTTACCTTTTCTTGATGCGCAAGGCAATAAGTCGAGATCAGTCGTTACTATTCTGAGCGAGGTAACGCGACTACTTCGATATCTGAGATATAAAGCAATTGCGTCAAGCATTTTCTATCAAAAAGAGTAATCTAGGTCCTTGCAGACTAGATTTATACCATTTTCGTCTGACATAAGTCGTTAATAGAAGGCGATCTATTGCAGGTTTCGAGATAGAAATTGAGAAATCTCTACACTAGAGTTATTGTCTACGTGAAACGCTCTGAGTAAGAGGTTAAAGGGATATTTAAGTGGTGCCAAGTGAATTTTCTAGGAGCTCGGAGCCCGAAACTCGGAAAAACCCTCTATGAAAAGAAATATAAAGAGTCGCTTTATGCGCTCTTTCTCGCCCCGTTCCGCGAATAGTAACGCGGAACTCAGTAGAAGCAATAGCTCAGCGTCAGAACTCAAAACGTCGACGATAGAAATCAAAAAGTCAACGATAGAGGTTGAAACAGATCTATGAGACGAACTTAGCATGAGTTCGCCAACAAGCAAACAACTGCAGAACGACATTGTTGATTTATTTCGCAGTCAACAAAAATCGCCCACACCAGTAAATAGAAAAACGCAATACATGTTTAGTTCACTCGATGCATTGATGCTAAATTCACATGCAAACGCGCATAACGACAAGAATACAACCAATCTGCGAAATGCGAACTCGCAGCAAAAAGAGCAAACACGAGCGATTGTGAAATTCAAAGGAATGAAAAAGCGAAAAGCGATGAAAAGTTCGCAAAAAGAAGCTAGCATCGAAGTTGGTACGAGCAAGTGCTACGATGTCATCTCTAAAGAGGTGCAGGTAAAGAGACTGCGCGAAAGAATTGAATTCGCAGTCAGTCAGCTAAGACAAGCAATATCAGAACAGAAAGAGGCTATAAGTCATAGCTTAACCTACATTCGAAGAGCATGCGACGAAAGCATAGAAAACCCGATTCAGAAGCAAATAGATCGACTTCAAAGTCAAACAAACAACAAACTGAAAACCATTCTACAATTGGTTCAACAAAATGCTGAAGACATCAAAAAGGGAATCAATGCAAAGCAAATGACAGAGAATTCGCAAACCTTGCAGAAGGCGCAGGTTTCGCAAACGTCGCAAGTCATGCAAAATTCGCAAAAACCAACGCAGAAGCTCACATATGCGCAAAAAGCAGCTCAAGTCACAGATGCAAATGCAAATGCAAACACAAATGCAAATGCAAATGCGAATGCAAATGCAGACGAATGAAACCTGGTTACCAAGAAATCCTCGCCAAAATCACAAGAAATACCGTATCGCGAAAGAAGACTCATTGTCAATCCCAAAAATGAGAACTGAACGTTGAAGGCGATGAAAATGCGAGATTCGATGAATAACGCATTGAAAAAGGCGAAAATCGATCTAAGAGTCGCCACGGTAGCCAAAACGCTAAAGGGAAACAACATTGCTTTGACGATCTCGGAAAAATACATCGCAGACGCCTTACTAGCGCAAAGAGCAATATGAAAGCATGTTTTTGATGTTAAAAGCATTAAGAAAGATGAGAAATGACACAAAATAGTCATACACAGTCTGAAAACCGAAATCTTCAACATGGAAATCGAAATGAAATATCTGAGAACCGAGCTAGAGAAGTACAACCCTGAATTGAAGCTGATAATCAATTCAATATGATTATCAAAAGGTGAAAATAGAGCAAGAAAGAATCATGCTTCGACGATACTGACGTTCAAAATCGAAGCAGAAGCGCAAAGACATCTGAAAAAACGACTCTTAGCTGCGAAATCGACATATCAAACAGTCGAATATCGAGACTATCGATCAAATGATCAATGTCAAAAATGTCAAACATTCGAGCATTTGCAGAACAAATGCAACAGATCGTCAAGATGCTTGTACTGCGAGCGAAATCATCAGACCTGAAATCATAAATGTCAATTACCTACGTGCAAAGACGAGCAATCATGCAATCACACGATTTCTAGATGTTGCAACTGTCAAAATGCGCACTTCGCAAATAGCGCAATGTGCGAAACATATCAGGCAGCTCAGCCTATTAGCTCACAAAAAGATCATCTAGTCACGGAATTGTAATGAGTATTGCATTCGAAATGTCACAAAACAATGCAAATGACGAAAGCTTTGCAAACACGTCGAATATTCGAATTCTACAGCACAACTGCGCAAGGTCAACGCAAATTATGCATGCATGCATGAAATTTGCGAAAAACAAGGCAGACATTGTTATACTACAAGAATCGTGGGTGAGAGACGGAAATATAACAATTTCGCATCCGTCGTTTATCTGCATCAAATCAAATGTTCAGAATACTCGTGTCAGAGTACTGATATTTGTTGCGAAAAACGCAAAGGAATTTACATGCACATCAAGATCAGACATAGTCAATAGCGAAGATATGCAAGCGGTATCAATAGCGAACAATAAAATTCAGGGGGAAATTTTATTGTTCAATATTTACAACGAAAAGTCACAAAACGCAGATGACGAGCAATTATACACGATTGAGCGAGAATTAGCAAAAGTTATGCTAAATTCTGAGCAAAAAGTTATTATCGTCGAAGACTTTAATGCACATCATAGCTGGTGAAACGCAAAAATTTCAAACTCTATTAGAACGAAAGCGTTAATAAAGTGGGTAAATTTACATAAATGCGACCTGGTTAACACTCCTGATATAGACACATATCACAGCTATTCAGATCAGTCAAGCTCAGTACTTGATTTAGCATTCGCATCAAAGAATATGCGCAATCATATCAAGAATTGACATATAGACGAGAACGCAGACACAGAATCCGATCATGAAGTAATTCTATTTACAATAGTTACGAAAAAAGTGAAGTTGGTCGAAAATTCGCTGAACGCGTCATACAATCTGCAAAAAGCCGACTGAAAAGACTTTGATGAGCATTTGCAAAAGGCGAAAGACAAAATGATAGTCAAGATGCAAAGAATCACGAGTTTAGAAGCAAAAGTCATTTATTTGACTGAATGCATCAAGAATACAGTAGAATTATTCGTACCTAAACAGCGAATATGCGCAAAATCAAAACCCTGGTGAAACAATGAGCTCATCGAAATGCGAAAGGCGCTGTCGTCAAAAAAGCGAACCTGAAAAAGATGCAGAAATGACGACGCATGAGCAGAGGTAGTGCAAATGCGAAATTCGTACCATGATGCAATAAAGCTGGTCAAAAACCAATTCTGAACCAATTTTTTGAACAACGTCGAAGGGAAAGAAGTGTTTCAGGCCTACAAGTTCACTAAACCACGTCTAATCGAGAAGATACCCTCGATACAAAACTTGCAAAAAGAATTGAAGATCGAATTCAATGAAAAGTGCGAGGCATTTCTGAAAGCAATGTACCCACCACCATCGAAAATTCAAATCAATGAAGAATTACTATCGAACGAAAGTATACAGTGATCAAGAGTTATCGAAGGGAAAATCAAGCACGCTATTAACTTCTCAGCACTCAGAAAAGCACTCGAACCAGACGATATGTCATTCGCAATCATACAGCGAGCGTACAAAACTATATTGAAAATCTTCAATTTAGTGTACTCAGATTTGATTGAAAACGACTATCATTCGAAGATATGACGCGAAGGCACGGGAATTATTCTGAAAAAACCAGACAAATCGAATTATTCAATTTCGAAGACATACAGAATTATTACGCTGCTAAACTGTTTAGGCAAAGTAGCAGAAAAAATAATAGCAGTGCAACTGTCTTACACAGCTGAAATTAACGATAAACTGCTGAATTTTGATCAAATGGGAGGCAGAAAACAAAGATCAGTTATAGACGCAGTACTAAACCTAGTACATGATGCGCAAATGACGAAAAGTCGAGAAAACACGCTTACCTGCCTACTTCTAGATGTCAAAGAAGTCTTTGACCATGTTGCGTTGAAACAGCTGGTCAAA
>JAABUL010004685.1_pt1 | contig 17993 bp, 17 predicted proteins | sample 5559151 | NCBI WGS metagenome assembly JAABUL01 (sample SAMN10711876, study PRJNA513368) | rock metagenome | isolation source: Antarctica rocks | place: Antarctica: Victoria Land, Pudding Butte sud | reverse complement strand
CGTATTGACTTATCGCTGGGCTGCCAATACGGCTGATGTCTCGACCAGCAAACACGGGAAACCTCCGTTCGAGCTCATAGAAGACGTCCGTAGCCAGATCCTGAAATCTTAAGGGAGGTAAGGTAGCGAGCTTTTGGCGCGCTTGATTGCGCTTTGGGTGAAAGTTTTCCTTGGGCAATAAGAATTCAGGAACTTGTCCGGGTCCAGTCCTCTGCTGGCCCGAAGAGCTCTGTCTCCGCAACAGCTCATCATAAACATCTGTACTCAACTCTTGAAATTGTACAGGGGATAATCGCAGAAGCTTGTCCCTCGCCCTATTTGGCTTTGCGTTGCCCTTTTCGTCGCGCAGTGACTGAGCCAAGAACCTTTTGAGAATAGCATAATGTTGCGACAACCTCTCTTCCATCTGCAAGGTTTTCCTTCTCTGGGTATCCGAAGTAGATAATGTAGTACCATAGCTGGAGCGGGCAATCGAGCTGGGTGGAGAAGGGCCACCCGGTCTGCCATTCATGCCATTCGACATTCGCGGTTGAGTCCCATTGGAGGAACCAGAGATAGGAGGAGTGATGAGATTGCCGCGATTTTGAGGAAGATTAGGTGAATACGGGGGCTCACTACTGTACTGGTACTGTGAGACTCCAGACCATTCACTACCTTGAGTAGAGTTTGGTGAAAGCGGGCCCGAACGGCCATTCATGTTATGTGTATATAGCGATGCAAACTTCGAACTTGAGCGCCTGGGCCGTTCTGAGATCTTGTGCTGCAGCCTTTGAGCGAGAAGCCGATTGGGGACGGGGCTGGGTCAGGGATGAGCGCAAGGATTAAGGGAACCAAGGCATCTGCGCAAAGTGAACAAAATTTAAAAGAGCACTGAGGTGAGTCTATATCTAAGACGATCTCTCATTGTCATCGTGGTCGTTGCTGTAATTTCACTCCTTTTGAGAAGTCCCTAAACAGAGGCAGAGGTTGCATTAAAATTGGCGTGCTTGGTTAGCGGTCAAGCGCATGGCCAATCACGCCGCGCTGGACAAGCCTCCACAGCATCCTCCTACAAAAGGAGGGTTGAGCTGAGTTGAAGTGCCTCTCTAATTCCTACCATTGCCATTGTCAGATCTTGACGTAGCTTAGCCATGCAAAGCTGGGAAACTGTACAGGAAGTTTTACTCTAGCCCGAAGCATTCAACAGAGATTTGGCCGCAACGTTGCTGATAGGAAGACTAAGCAGTGGTCCGTTAGGAATTCACATCTTCAACAGATGACTCTGAAATTTCTTCATGATATGCTCGCATGGGGCAAATGCCCCTGGTATCTCGCAGCCAGAATAGTAACATTCCTTTTTAGAACCATCCCAATGTCCATAACGCCGGTAATTGGGGCCACCGCTCCTGCCACTCCGCCAGCAGCTCCGGCACTCGCTCATCAAAGCTTGTCGCATTTCCTCCTCCTTTTCTCTCTGCATTTGCAGCCTCATTCAAGGAGTCTGCCAGATCCAATATCCCTTTCCCACCTACCAGCGCTTCCTCATGATTATCCTTAATATCCACGTTGATAATATGTACCGGCCTATTCAATGGACTCCCTCTTTCGATCAAATTGTCCACGACAGCATCCCAACACCTCTCTTCACACGTGATAACTACATCGACCACACCTCCCTCAGATCCCTTACTACCTTTGTCTTCCATATGCTGGTCAAGTCGCGGTTTCCCGACGGGCCAATCTTGCCACCGTTCTGGCCCCCATTTTACAGAAAGATTGCGTTCAAGCATGGTGAGTAGACCGTTGGCGCGATAGAGGCGCGGGTCTTTGGCAGAGAGCTCTTCATACATGGTTCTGTAGGATGTAGTATTGAAAGGGTAAACATTAGGCTGGGTTATCGAGGGGCCGGGAAGGCGGACAAGAGAACCAGTACCAAAGGAGAGGACGGGGTAGGAGGCAAGAGACAAGCGGAGGTGAGCTTCCATAGATCTGATTTCGGATCGTTAATAGTGCATGATACGTTGACGGAGCATGAATTCTTGTCATTAGATGGAAACGCACGCGAGTATGTGAGTCATTGAAGGAGTAGTCTACATTGGAGATTATGTGGATGTGCTGCTACATTCCGTCTCCATGTATTTTGGGACTTCAGACGTACCGATTCTGGTTGCTTGCACAAACCGTGCAAAACCTCAGCTTGAAACGATCTTTACTTTGTTGTGGCAGGCCACTCCCTTCCCCTTCGTGAATCCCGTCAAATCCGCCCACTGCCTGCTGCTGTGGGTATGTCGTAGGAGGTGGGGGAGGCGGCTGCGTGGGCGTCGACACTCGTCGCGGGTCAACGGCGCGTGCGAGTCTTGGGTCGGCCATAATAATGGAGTAGAAGCCGAAAGGGATGTCTTTCTAGGGTCAAGGTCCCCACGCTAGGCAGTGGCTGTCAGCATGAGCCCATGAGAAACCAGTGAGAGCGGGCCAGGAGCAGTATGCAGCATTCAGAGATTTTGCGTATAGGTAAGAGTTTGTCCTCATATAATCAAATTTGATCAGACAGCTCCAATATAGATGATCATCACATTGTGTCTTGTCCAACAGAACTTCCGGGTTATACTGCTTACCTTCAAATTTAGACGTATCAATATATTACATGTGTGCAGCGGAGGCGGAGGCGGAATTACTTGGTGATGGTCCAGCGGGAGGTCTAGTCTCAAACCGACACTGAAACACTAGCGGATCTCAACTTGGAACACACCTCAAGGGTGTTATGGTGAGACCATGGCTTTGTGCGCTTTCTTTCAAGACGAGAAGAGCAAACGTGAGTTGGGTTATGATGACAGAAATACGCCCTTTTGTGCAATCGCCTTGTCTTGAAAGGTAGGTATGGCTTAAGTGAGCGACTATAAGGCTTTGCCTCTAGTGCCACGAGGTGCTATAAATACACTTGTCCCGCTGAGGTGGATTACCGTCGAATAACACTTCCACGGCTTTCGACTTCTCTAAAGACATTGGCAAGAATCGCGCAAACCAGAGCCTTGCTATGCCGGTCACTCAATATTGATAGCTCGTGGTAGGCTGGCAGCCAACAGTATCATAAGCCTATAGGTTCTAGTCACCAACAAAGCGTGCGCACCCGCCTCCACGCCGCAGATCCTGCCCTCGAGAAGCGCCTGCAACCGATTAGACGGCCCATCACCTATCCACTGTCGCGGGTTTCTTCTACTCTTGAGCCTCTGTTTCCCCTCCTCCACGCTTCCCGCTCTTCACGAATATAGCATTCAGCCGCACAGCTGGTCTGTGACCACACCAAAGGGACATCGTCCTACCGCCCTTTCCTTCTAGCCGGCCAGCACAGTTGGGCCCACCAGGGCGAGAGTCGATCTCTCGTGGCTGAAGCTGCACTTCTCGGCAGTCATAATATATCGTTCCAGCAGGACCATCCGGATGAAGGTCGGATATTCGAAAAACAAAAACATTACATAGCCTTGGAGCAAAATTTGTCTTCATACAGAGGGACACCGATTAGACACCGCTGTGTGTATTCTCTAAAGGAGGGGCAACTGCTTCGAGGGGTCGTGTATCTTGGTCGCTCGGAAGACTAAGACCACGGGGTGGAAACTTTGACTAAGAAGCTGAACGTTTAACGAAGATATGACCGCCGTAATGTCCCCAACGCATTCGCCAACCTCCTCCCCTCATCAAAATCAGCCGTCACCCAAATCTAATGCGCCTAGTCTACCTCCACTAAATACAAACCATACGAACAGGCGGACAATCCCCCAACGTTCTCAGTCCTATGCCAAAAATCGAATGTCATCCTACTCGACCACTTCAAAATTATCCGAAACTCGTTCGAGACCTGCCTCTTACGCTTTCCCTGCATTCCATTCCAGCCTTGCATACGCTCTTGTCCGTGACTTTGCCTATCCTATAGTGCATCCGTGGCATTACGGTGCCCCACCCGAGGCGTCGGAACCACCTTCGGGAAATTCGACACCCGCAAGTGAAAGACAGCGGAGACTATCCGATCTTGCAAGTGCGACATGGGAGGGCGCAGACCCACAGTGGTCTGCGGGACCTTGGAGTGGCGACGGATTCTACTCAAGTCAACAACTTCCTCAAATGGCATATGGAGATGGCCCTCCATACAGCGAAGATGAGGACCTGCATAGTCCAGTAGTGGTGAGCTCGAGACACAAAAAGCATAAATCAACATTTGCTGCTACTGGCTCGAGAACCGATAAAAGAAGAGGACGAAGTCCAGGAACCGATGCGCAAGACGAAGACGACAATCTCAACCATGAAGGACGACGGAGTTACTTCGCAGGCATTAACGGAGATGGCTTGGAAACATATTATATCGGCGAAGAGGATGAAAGTGCGGATGGCCCTGGCGGAGAGCTTGTAACATACCCGCCAGATCAAGGACCGCATTCATTGCTAGCTCCCAGTACTTATGCAACACCAGGACAACGAGACTCTCATTTTGCAGCGATACTACCAAATCGGTCCTATATGCAAGGAGAGCCTTCTGAAGATTCGGACGAGGAAGGCTCAGGCGAGGCAGATCCAACAAGAGACTCTCGGTATTCGAGAGACTATCAATTTACCATTGCCTCCCCGGATGAGGAAATGCATGGCAAGGCAGTAGCACTCTACGACTTTGCGCGAGAAAACGTGAATGAGCTCCCATTGACAGAAGGCCAAGTAATATGGGTGTCATATCGTCACGGCCAGGGCTGGTTGGTGGCTGAAGATCCCAGAACAGGCGACACCGGGCTTATACCAGAAGAATATGTGCGATTAGTTCGCCATATCGAAGGTGGCTTGGCCTACATCAGTGGTGAACAGGAGGAAGGTAGCGCTACATCACCTATACCAGCCGCTACAGAGTCCAACATCACGCCCACGCAAGCCGATCCCAGAAGAACGCATACGCCTCAAAATAGCAGTGGGAGTGATGGGGCGGTGGAGAATCGGCCTCCTATTGTCAGCACATTCTCTACCAGCAGCAAAGACCTCAAACCTTACCCGCATCATATACTGGACGAGCAAGCCCGCGCAACACCACCACCAGTGGTCCACTATGGGAGCCAGTCGAATACCCCTACTATTCCGAGTCCATCTGCAGGCCCCCATGGCCTGCGAAATTTGGAAGAGATAACGGATGATGGGGAGGTATCAGAAAGCGCTGACGAGGAGGAGCATGAGACGAAAGCAGAGCGGTGACAATGGAGGAGAGGGAGTTAATGGATCTGTGTAATTGACGATGGTCGGGAGAGAAGATATTCGCTTCTTGAGATACCCGAGTATTTGCCTCTCGAAGGAGGCTCCTCTGTGAATATTGTTTAATCCTGGGAGACTGTCACTCGATAGCGTTACAGACTTAGGTCAGTGGCATGGAAGCGCGCAAGCGGGCATCGGCGTTGCATACAGGCGTTTACTCGATGCTAGAGGCATAGAGATGATAGTTAATTATATTCAGATCTTCCCATTCTTGCATCTGTACCTTTCCATATCGATATTTCATCTTTCGGAGAGGTCCTGATCGGTGGCCTCCAGCTCTGCTGTACCCTGTGTGCTGCTGAGGGACACAATCAATTCCGAGAGACGAACCATTGCAGGGTGCCCTAGCTCCTGTGTCTCTGTACTCTCCCTCTGGTCTCTTGTGTTAGCGTGTTATACTCCCTAGTATGCCATATGATCTCCGGTGATGCTGGTACAGACGTGTAGCGGTATCGTATCTAACCCTTATTACCATATACAACCACCGCGAAGAACAAATTAGGTTTCCCTAGTAGCCGTTGAAGTTCCACTCGAGTGGAGTCGTCGGTAGGGAGGCGTGTGATAGCTGAACTGAAAAAATCATGCATACAAAATTCTTCACTCAGTCCTTTATGAAGAAACCCCAGATGTGACCCATGTTAGCACACTTACCACCAACACCGCCGGCAACAGCGTCACCACTAGCATCGCCAGCATACCACCACAGCGAAGAGATCATCTTTCTGCCTACCATACAAGTCATAGACAGGATGGATTCATCAATCGAAATAGCACAGATATCGAAGTCCCAGAGGAACACCAATGAATGCAAGGAAAGTTGGGAATCGATTGACGAAAACCTTGAGCGGAGTAGAGCTACTGAAAGAGGCGCAGAGAAACTCACCACCCAGCAGCTAGACCGTGTCCTTGGGGTAATGAGAGTAGTGCTAGCCTTCGAGAAATTGTACGATTCTACCGTGAATGGTTGCTCAAAGGCGAATTACGGAGTCTACACCCAGGGAAGAGTCTTCAAAATTGCAGAAATGGAAATCATCATTTTACGCCTAGAGCAGCGTCTGGCAGCAGAAAGGAGGAGGGAACGACAAGGGGGGTTGCTTTATTGCAGCTGGCGCAGAATGAGGAAGGCATATAGGAAATTGGGAGGGCTGCTAGTGATTAGGGGGAGACAAGGAAATCACCGAATCGCCCAAGGCCAAGCACAATTGACTGACCGAGATCTGGTCTCTTGAATGATACAAGATGGTCTTGGGAGATGAGTAATACTTGGAACATGGCACGATACCCATAACAGTACGAGTCATATGGCTTTCAATTAATTGAAATAGGGTGGCTGCCAACATATCGTCCTGGAACAAACCAGATTAGGGACAACGGCCACACAATGTTCAGGAGCCAGGATTTGCTGCTGGGACTTTGATATACGAGATAGCCACGCCTGAAAGGACAAGATAATGGTTAGGATGTGACCAGTAGAGAATGACAAGGCCTCCCAAAAGGGGTTTCGGGGCTAGATCGACGGCAATGGTATCAATATTTCTCTCCATACAGAATACAATACTTGGAAATCCTGCACGAGTCCAAGATGACAGTCTATACTTGGAAGGGGGACCGTGTCGGGGGTAAGATGAAAGCTGACCCAAAATTCCCAAAACAAATTCTTGAAGCGGAAATTGTGGATCGAGTCTGCCTTTTTGAGCTTTCACGCTATCGGTATCGGAGCACCCTGAGCAGGTTCCAGTATGACACATTGTGCATCATCGTGATCATTGGCTGTCGAGGAATGCAGCGCTGTGATTGAATTTCGAGCTGTACCCTGTAGCCCAAAGCATGTCCTTATCGGCGGTGAAAGATGAAACGGATTGTGCAGCGAGAGGCTCGGCGAAAGAGGCCAGCACATTCTTAGCCGCTAGCTAAGGGATCAGCGGGCGCTATCTCCGAGTGGGTTTAGCAGCATCCAATGGAACAGCCGAAACTTCGGGCTTGGTGGGAGAAAGCTTCAAATTGAAAGCCACACTTCCAGTGTGTACCTGGAATATATATCCTTCGGCCCTGCCATTGTTGCCTCACACGCTCATTGTCTTCTTTCCCTCTTGCATCTCCCTCTGTTCCAGTCAGCCAGCTGGTGCATACACCTCTGTATAAAGTCCATTGGGTAAGTCGAAATATTCCCCCACTACTGCCATTATTTGGATTTCTCCCGCAGGGATATGCAGCGGATTGTCCATGTCTAGAACGCCAAGCTATCAGCGAAAGAAGTCATGGAGGACTTTGCCTGCCGCCTGCCGCCTTGCATTGTGGCATGGGTTGCGCGACAACACGCTGCATTTGCAATGATCATTGTTGAGGCTAATCATTCGATGTGGACTTTAGAAAACGTCAAGTATACGTCCGATACAGATCCGTTGTCAAGAGTATAGAATATGGCGGCTGCGTCGAAAGCCATACCCTCACACCTTCGAGACGGTGCTTCGAGCAATGGCGATGCCGGTGGAATCAAGCCAAGGCACCATGGGAAGTCCCAATCACACATGGTAAGTGCGGGATCGATTTTCTCTAGGAAACAATTCAAGAACTTGACTCGAGGTCTGTCACTGGAAGATTTACAACCGAAAAATGGGGGATGCGAATGGTCACTGTCAAATCCCGTGGTAGCGGCATTCCTCGGTCGTGATTGGCGGTCATGTCCGTTCTACAAGCAGTCGAACATGCCTTCCTATTCTACACACCAGCGAGCATCCTTAAGCACAAAATGTCCTGTGCTCCCGTTACAGACCACACTTGAATCATTTTCACATCTGCAGAGACCTTCCGACCCTACTACTTCCGCACAAGCCTGTGGACCGTTACACAAAACAACGACCTATTATCACAGACACCTCTAGGCTTCCTATTACTTATTTCTTCTTATTGCATCTTATTCTGCTGTCCTTGTGGCGGGTCGTCATAATTATCAAAGAATCTACACCTGCAGAACAAGCCACTGTCATGGCGGTATCCGCAAATTCCCAGAATAAAACGCTGACCAGAGATCGCTCCGACTCAAAGGCTTTCGAAAATACGTCCACTTCAGTAGCTGCCACCCAAATGCGGAACGCCCTTAAAGCCCTAGCAGAGACCTGCAAGGATGAAGACGAAAAGGAACGATTTGAGACGGAGATGGATAATTTCTTTGGACTGTTCCGACGCTATCTTAACGACAAGGCCAAGGGCAACGCTCTCTCATGGGACCGCATTGCGCCTCCCGCCCCAGAGCAAGTTGTCGACTATAATGAGCTGGCGAACTCTGAATCGGTTGAATACCTCAAGAAGCTGGCGGTTATCAAGCTCAATGGCGGTCTGGGAACCTCGATGGGATGCGTTGGACCAAAGTCTGTCATTGAAGTCCGAGACGGCATGTCTTTCCTCGATCTCTCTGTCCGCCAAATCGAGTATCTCAACCGAACTTACAACGTCAACGTCCCTTTTGTCCTGATGAACTCCTTCAATACCGACGAGGACACACAAAATATCATCAAGAAGTACGAAGGCCACAATATTGATATCATGACCTTCAACCAGTCTCGCTATCCTCGTGTGCTTAGAGACTCACTACTGCCGGCTCCCAAAAAGTACGATTCCCAAATCTCAGACTGGTACCCACCCGGACACGGAGATGTATTCGAGTCGCTCTACAATTCCGGTATCCTTGACAAGCTGATCGACCGAGGAGTTGAGATTCTTTTCCTCTCAAATGCCGACAATTTGGGTGCCGTCGTTGACCTCCGCATCCTACAGCATATGGTCCAATCCGAAGCAGAGTACATCATGGAGTTGACCGACAAGACCAAGGCCGATGTGAAGGGTGGGACTATCATCAACTACGACGGTTCGGTCCGTCTTCTGGAAATTGCTCAGGTTCCCAGCCAGCATACCAATGAATTCAAGTCGATCAAGAAGTTCAAATACTTCAACACCAACAACATTTGGCTGAATTTGAAGGCCATCAAACGAGTTGTTGAGAACGATGACCTTGAGATGGAGATCATACCCAATAATAAGTCGATCCCAGCTGACAAGAAGGGAGAGTCAGACGTCAACATTGTTCAGCTAGAGACAGCCGTTGGTGCTGCCATCCGCCATTTCAAGAACGCACATGGTGTCAACGTGCCCCGTCGGCGGTTCTTGCCTGTCAAGACCTGCTCTGATCTCATGCTTGTCAAGTCAGATCTTTACAGCTTGAAGCATGGCCAGCTCGTAATCGATGCTGACCGCTTTGGCCCAGCACCCTTGATTAAATTGGGCAACGACTTCAAAAAGGTCAGCGACTTCCAGAAGCGAATCACCAGCATTCCCAAAATTCTCGAGCTGGATCATCTGACAATCACTGGAGCGGTCAACCTGGGGCGAGGTGTGGTACTGAAGGGAACAGTCATTATTGTGGCTACGGAAGGCAGCACAATTGACATTCCTCCGGGGTCAATCCTTGAAAATGTTGTTGTTCAGGGTAGCTTGAGGTTGCTGGAGCATTAGTCGTTTCACTCACGTCCTGAGCGAGCATTGCCTTTACGATCGATCTGATAATTACATACATGGAAGGGTCATATTCTTCCAATCGCCAAAAGCGTCCACAGTCATGTTTATCATTGCGCCGAATGCAGTCGCGTTGTCTGGTAGAATAGGAGACGAGATCTTACACAGCAATAGTCAAGAACAGCAGAACCTATTTCTCGTGATGTACTAGGATGTCACGGCAATCTAAGCCTCGACCCGTTGAACAAGCTTTCATACCAAGCTTTACTCCTACGGCCGTCTCCGACTCTTCGCCTACTAGTAAAGTACTTTATGGCGGTTAATTGGTTATGATCTTCAGCAAGTCCGGTTTTTGCTTGTGAACTTATCAAGACTCAATGTTTTTCGGGATTTGTAGGAATATAACGACTGCAATCTCCGTACCACGGTTCGTACCTAGTAGCCAAAACCTCCCCAATCAATTTGCCAAGAATTTACCCCTGCGTGCGCTAGATGATGACGTTTGTGCCGAATGCCGTGGATTGTGGATTCGTTGCCAAAGCCGAAGCGTTTCATAAGAGCACCAAAGAAGCATCCTTGAGAATGGATTATTGACCAAATGCTTGATCAAGAGGCTGTCACATCAATAAAAGACCCACATTAGTCCCGTCTTGCGCTTGCGCTTTCTCACACTTGATCGGCATCTCTCTGAGGAGCAATTGAGCACGCGACCCCTTGATATTCACCCGAAACCGACCTTCTTTCCACGACGTCGTAAATACATAGGATCTTGGCTGAGACTTCATACGCTTGGCCCATCTCGTGACATTGCCCCGTCTACTATGAGGTCGTCGCTTTCACGATAGTCATTCCAATGATCCTTCGGTGGTCACCGTATTGGCTTCCGCTCATCAGCATCTTCATCGCCTTTGCATTGCAACCCAGCCTGGTGGAAGCCGATGCAGACTTCGAAAGCGTGAGGATAAAATACGATTACCCATACATGGGTGGAAGAGGTGGGGATCCGAAGGACAAATACTGGCGTTAGTCCTGCCTGCTCTCTAATGTTGTTCTTGGCTGACAGTTCTGGCGCTCTCAGACGAATCAGTGTAAGTCCTATCAATACCTTGCGAAATCAGAGTAGCGAATGTCTAAAAAGTAACCTAGCTTTCATCCTCATTACGATGGCAGGTAAGAGACCGCTTCTGGCTTCCGAGACGCGAGCAGAGGGTTGATCAACTTCAGGTTCACCGACCACACATTACCTTACGAAGAACAAAAGGCAAACCTTACAATCCTCATGCAAGCATATCTCGCAACGATGGCAGATCTAGGTGCTGAGACGTGGATCATACATGGGACACTACTGGGTTGGTGGTGGAATCGCAAGGTAAGACCAGTGACAGATGAGGAGGCATCCTTTGTCCTCACCACTCCCAGATTTTACCCTGGGACTCGGACATCGATGTGCAGATGACAATCTCCACTGTGGAGTTTTTGGCCAAATACTACAACATGACTATCCACACCTACGACAAACAAGACTATTTGCTGGAGGTCAATCCTGGATACACCAATTCGTCATATTCTGATCTGATGAATGTCATTGATGCGAGATGGATTAACTATCAAACTGGCTTATTCATTGACGTAACGGCTATCAGGCCTCATAAAACGAAGGAGAACATACTATGCTCCAAAGACCAGCATGAGGAGAGAGTGTGTCCCGCATCCCGTCCCGTGCTGCTATGAAGCGGCTAATTTCCGATGACTTGCAGGCACAGGATCTCTTTCCACTGCGCGACAGTCTATTCGAAGGCCAGATGGCTAAGATACCGTACAATTACGTCAAGCTTCTCACAGAGGAGTATGGGAAAGCATCCCTCACAAAGACCAAGTATTCTGGGTATGATTACTACCTCTAAGTGGCTATGTCTTCGACCGCGCTGACGAGGTCCAGCCATCAATTCAATTCGACCAGCAAGGAGTGGGAACGAATAAGGCAAGAACCCCCAATCCAAGAGGTGGACCCTTGCCTCCACTCGCAATCCTCGATGCGTGGCCATGGACGTCCAGCGAAGTGCGACAGCGGCTGATACATTCAATAAACAGCAGTCCACCACCAAACGAATCGCCGACAAAGAGGAAGACACTGATAGAATTGGCCGAAAATGCAGAGGCGAAAGACGCCGACGAAGTAATGATCAAGAAAAGCAGGGACTCCGTCAAAGAGGCGTCGGAAGATTCATGAAAGCTGTGGCCTTCTCCAGTCATAGCAGAAAGTCTGGAGACACCTCATTTGCTGCATATTTAGCGACTTGGGAGCAAAAGGCATAGCAATGGTGTTTAAGGCGAACGGCGCATAGACCGTTACGCTAGTGCGGAGGAAATGAGGATCGCAGCTTGCTGAGCATCTATCCAATTCTTGTACCACCTTATATATATCCGTTCACTCTCAGCTGTCACATTAGTGCCATATAATAGCCCGCGCTCTCAATGACAAGGAAGAAGCAGGCTTGCTATCCGTGGAAGTAGTAGCGACAACGGTAACCGTCCCGAATAAGTATTTCCGGTTTTCCAGCAACTGGGAGACTGTGTTCTGTGTAAGACGAGATGTCCCCAGGCAGCTATGCAATTGATTCATTTTGAGCTTCACCTCTTTTGGTCAATCTGGAACAACCCCTTCGAAACTACCAGCATTCTATGAGCTTAGTGATCGATTTTTAGGCCCAAGCACGACTTATATCACTCAGTTCGTTGCTGCTAAAGCAAACAGGAAGTAGGCTCGCCCTTGAGCCTTAATTCCGCCCGGACCGCAGAGAAAATTGTGTCCTGAGTCGCATACAGGCTCTCTGCACATCATCCCGGTAGCGGCTGGAGGTTAGGCTCTTTCTGTAGGAGTTGATCCAAAGAAACTCGTTCGAGGAATACTATCCTGACTTAGTTCGTCGAAAGCATTCAGCTCCCGAATGTTTCTGTAGGAATGTCCGAGGGCACGATGGGTTTAATTTGTGTGTCGGTAGGTGTTGCCTTAAGTCCGCCATAGCGTGGTGAGGAGTTTGTGGGGCGCATCTGATCGAGCGGCGTGAACGGGTTGTGCCGCCCAAAATGTGGGCACAAGAGGGTGCCTGATCTCATAGCTGAATATGCTTCATGCATGATCTCATAAGCACTCCAGGTTTTCGAAGATATTTGATGACTTTATCATCAATATACTGGATGTCAGGAAACCGCTATAATGCTTCTTGACATCAAGAGGTAGACTTATTCCCGCTCATTTTCATTGTCCATCTACGGATCACATAGTCCGACTTTGGAGCTGAAATCCAACGTCTGGCGTCTGCCCACGAGATTTAAAACGTGACGCTATCATAGGGGCACTTTATGACCAGCGATGTCTCAACATGACGAGGACTTCTCTCTTTCGCCCATCGAAACCAACATATCCCCATCGCTTACGCAAAGCAATTCTAAAAACCAAAACAGCAGCGCCTCGCCCAGTGATCCTCTGTCAGTCAATGGAAAGCGATTGGCATCATCAACAAATGGCGCAAATGGTATCACAGGGTTGAACTCGAGGTCGTGTATCACTTGCAGAAAGAGAAAGGTGAAATGTGACAAGAGACATCCATGTTCAAATTGCAATCGAGCAGCGATCGAGTGCCTATTTCCTGGTCCAGGAAGGGCTCCCAGGCGCACTCGTAAACCACCTGATACCGAACTTCTAGCAAGGGTGAGACGTTTGGAGGGTGTGGTGCAGAGCTTGGGCAAGGGGATTGATGAGAATGGAGAAATAATCATCGAACCTCAAGAGATGAAGCATGAGAAGGCAGGAAAGCCTCAAGTTGCACAAGGCGCAATGGGTGATGCGAAGCCAGTCAAGAAGTGTCCGGGTCCTGGAATGCACGAGCCGAAGAAGGATGATAAGGACACTAATAATCTCGTCAAGGAGTTTGGAAGACTTGTTGTCGAGGATGGGAAGAGTCGATATGTCAGTAACAAATTCTGGACAAGCTTAAGTGAAGAGGTCGCAGAGATGCGGGATATCCTAGACGACCCTACTGAAGATGAGGATGATTATCCCTCTCCTGGATCCGGCTCGACTGCATCCGTAAACCATCAAGGATTCCTTTTCAGCTTTAGTTCCATAATGCTCGATCTCCGCGTTTTCCATCCACCAAACGAGCAGATACCCGCGTATTGGAATATATTCATAACCAACGTCGACCCCATATTCAAAGTTCTTCATGTACCCCACCATGAAAAGGTTGTCTCTGAAGCTTCGAAGGACTTGGACCATGTCAGCAAGCCGATTGAAGTGTTCATGTTCACAATATACTACGCTGCAGTGACTACTCTCTCACCAGACGACTGTTTTGTTTATCTAGGCCTCGAGAAGCAAGCCGCTCTAAGAAAGTACAGATTTGCCGTAGAACAGGGTCTCTCACGGACCGGCTTCCTGAGCACGCAAGAGCTGATCGTATTGCAGTCTATGCTACTGTTCTTGACGTGTGTACGGAGATCCGATGATACGCGCTACGTTTGGACCATGACAGGTCTGCTGATCCGCCTTGCTCAGGCCTTAGGTGTGCATCGGGATGGACAAAATTTTGGGCTTTCGCCTTTCGACACGGAAATGCGAAGAAGATTGTGGTGGCAGATCTGTACATTGGATATACGCGCGTCAGAAGACCATGGAACAGATCCCTCAATCGTCGAGCAAAGCTTTGATACAAAGTTCCCACTCAATATCAATGACTCAGATCTCACCACTGACATGAAGGAGCCGCCAGAGGAGCATGAGGGCGCTACAGAGATGACATTTGACCTCATCAGATATTCTGTGAGTACTACGGTCCGACGTCTAAGCTATGCACCACCAGGCCCAGGACCATGCAGGATCAAAAGTTCTGGCCTAACCCTAGCCGACAAAGAGCACATGATCGAGGACTTACATCAGTATCTTGAGAAGAAATACTTGAGACATTGTGACACAACAATCCCGCTCCACTGGGTCACTGTGACTGTTGCGCGTCTCATCATGGCTAAGATGTGGCTTATCGTACATCACCCATTCTCGCGTGCAGATCGAGGTGTCGGTCTTCCTAAGGAGACCAAAGATCGCTTATTTACCACCTCTCTGGAGGTCATCGAATTTTCCCGCCTCTTAGAGTCAGAAAAGACGACGCTCAAATGGGGCTGGCTGTTCCGTACTTATGTGCAATGGCACGCCCTCGCGTTTGTACTTTCGGAGCTATGCGCTCGAACCCAAGGCGCCGAGGTTGATAAAGCTTGGATAGTGATCGAAAGCGTGTTTGACGATTGGGGAGGAGCCGTTTCGTCCAACCAGCGTGGGATGTTGTGGAAGCCTTTGAGAAAGTTGATGGCAAAAGCAAGGAGCGAGAGGTCCAAGGCCCTCCAAAAGCAGGCTTGCTTCCCGTTGGATGGTTCACTCGGGCCAGCGAATTCGTCCTTAGGTCTTCCTCTTGGTCCCATGTCAACCATCAATGGCTTGGCGGATTTCTCTGTATTCAATACATCAATGCCTGTCTCGGAGTCCTTTACAAATATCATAACGCCGAAGTCGAATTCTCCTATCGCCCATAATGGCATGCCTCAAACGCTACTGCCAACGGAGCAAATCAGGACCGATGGTACGGAGAACGTAGATCAATTGGCATTCGATCCTGCTTTCTTTTCGCAAGAGCGGCCGATCGAGGATGGGAACATGAATTGGGCGGGTTGGGACGACATAGTCAAGGATTATCAGATGGAGACGGATGATGGGGGGCAGGGTATTCAAAAAGGACCTGTCCTTGACGGGATTTTCAACTGGTTGTAAGACCATCTCACCGACTGCCTCGGATATGGAAACTGCCGCTGCTATCCCAATCTCACAAGCGCGAAAGTCACATCAGGGGCTCGCATAAGTATTCTAAGTGGCAATCTCAAAAGCGGTATTAGAGTGGCCAAACTATGTGCATCTGTCGTCGGGCACCATGAGTGGACAAGCAAATGGATAGGGTGTAGAGCTACTGATAGCGAGGGGGAATGTACAGCAACAAGGGAGGAGGGATGGGATAGGACTAGGATGGATGGATGAAGGGATGATACCTTGGGAACAATATTTGTAGTGCATATTGAGATCTTCACTCAATCAGTACATATCCAACATATAATCGTCATGCAATTTTCGATTATCCTCCGTAATCCGTGTACACTGAGCACTCTACAACTTTCTTAACTTTGGCGATGATGGTACCGTGAGAGCTAAATTTGATCAATAGCTGTGGGCGACCAGACGACAACCACTCTAACATGTCACCACTGACTGATACCGAGCAAAACAACTACTCCATCCTCCGAGACTGCCTCGCCTCGCCCCTCATCGCCAGAAGCGCCCCCAGACCCAGCCCCGAAAATGGCAGACGCAAAAAGACAAAATCAAACCGCAAAACAGCAATTCCCCACCCCTCGCCCCCCAGCATCGCTCTCGAGACAGAAACAAGCGATGCAGAAGAGCTGGCCGAATTCATAAACGTACTCCCTCCCCAAGCCAGTCTCGCACCCGAAACATCACCTCCTGATAAAACGCCCCAGTAGTACATCGCCACCGAGATCTTCGCCGTCCTACCACCAGAGCTCCGCACACTCTCCTACGAAGCCATCAAGCGCAACCCCCCCTTAGCAACTACATACACCCCCCCCCTCCCCACACCCACCGCCCTCTCCCTCCTCGCCTCCATCCCCCCTTCAGTCCCCGACACCCTCTCCACCTACACCATCCTCGGCCTCTCCCTTACCTCCCTCTCCCAATTCCTCACCCCAATACTAGAAAGCTACATCACCTCCGCCACCACCGCGCCGCCCTCATTGCAGATCACACAGCGCGCGACGGCGTGTGAGATCTGCGAACGGGATTGGGTGCCGTTGACGTATCATCATTTGATACCGAGGGAGGTGCATCGGATGGTTGTGAAGAGGGGGTGGCATGGGGAGTGGGCGTTGGGGGCTGTGGCGTGGCTTTGTAGGGCGTGTCATGGGTTTGTGCATGGGGTGGGGAGTAATGAGGTCTTGGCGAGGGAGTGGTGGTCTGTGGAGTTGTTGTTGGGGAGGGAGGATGTGCAGAGGTGGAAGGGGTGGGTGGGGAGGGTGAGATGGGGGAGTAGGTAGATGGGGGGTGGGGGAGGGTATGATGGAGTGATAGGTTTGCTTTTTGTTTCTTTTTTGGTCGTGCAGTTGTTGGCATTGGTGGGTTTTTTCCCATAATTGTAACGCAGACTGTTTGATTACCTGTCCTAATTTCATATTCACGTTTTCTGCCATTTGCTATCGTCATTGTGAAGACAACTACGCTTTCAGCTGATTGTGATTACAGCGTCCTTAGACTTCTTCCAGACCTTATCGAAGAACAGCTCTGTTCCCAGTTTTACTGCCAGGCTCTGCAGTCTTTTGGAAGATCGTTCACACATATTCACTAGTTCCCATCTGCCATTCCCCGCCACTCGATAGGTGAATCTTGCCTTTTTGATGGTGTCCCGAGCTCTCCCCGGGGAATTATCAAGCGAGCTTCGCCCGCACTGTCTCATGTTGTCAGTACGATTGCCTTGAAGAGCAGTTGGAGTTACGTACGGCTACCGTGACTACACCCACCTCGTCGAGATAGCGGCTAATCCAGCACTCAACTATCCTATGGACAAGGTCCCGTCGATCGAAGTGAAACTCCGGGCGACCTTCGAAATCCAAGAATTTTTTTAGCGTCCTTGGGCCATGCTTCCACAAGATCGTAGCCACGATGTCGGCCATGGTGAGATTTTGCTTGTTGGACTCGTCCATAAAGTCCTTCAGGTCGACAATACGAGGCCAACCTCGTCGCTTTGGATCGGCCGTCAACTGGCTGCAAAGCTTTAGGAATCTGACAGGTGGACCGGTCGTATAGCCTGGCAGAGTGGCTTTCTTCCTCACTTCTATGGTTGGCGGTGTGACTAACGCGGGCTTTCTGCTGTCATAGCTATCAACCTCGTCGCTGTCGTGGCTATCAATCTCTTCGCTGTCATAGCTATCAAACTCTTCGCTGTCGTAGCTACTAACCTCGTCGCTGTCGTGGCTATCAAGCTCTTCGCTGTCGGAGCTATCGACCTCTTCGCTGTCGTAGCTATCAACCTCTTCGCTAGCAGTCTTCTGTGGGTCAAAGGATCTGCTTTTCTTATGGGGATTGGCGTGCATGTCAGCAGTTGGTGCTCGCT
>JAABUL010004684.1_pt1 | contig 17999 bp, 20 predicted proteins | sample 5559151 | NCBI WGS metagenome assembly JAABUL01 (sample SAMN10711876, study PRJNA513368) | rock metagenome | isolation source: Antarctica rocks | place: Antarctica: Victoria Land, Pudding Butte sud | reverse complement strand
AACATATCTGATAGTATGCTGGACAGGAGAAATTCCAGATCGCCTCGCAAATCACCGGCGAAGAATTCCTCTCCCATCTCGACTACTTCTCGAAAGCTTGGCTGCCGGCTCGGGATATCGTTGCGAAGGCGTTGGAAAGGCGATTGGAGGTGGATCCGAGCGGGTCGGTCATTGTCTTTGAACAGGTAAAATGCTTCGCCGCATATCCCTTGTATCCAAAGCTGATTGACCCAGTCCGCACCGTGGAAGGACCATCTTTTCCTCCTCGAACCTACCCTTCCCCCAGCCCCTTTACCTGTCTTGTACGTCCTCTACCCGGAGGGCGACGAGCCAGGAAGTCGATGGCGAATCCAATGTGTTCCTGAAAGTACGGACTCGTTCGTCAATCGGAAGTCTATGCCGGAGCATTGGCGAGGGGTACGCGATGCGGATCTGAGCAAGGTCAGCGGGATTGACGGGTGTATCTTTTGCCATGCGTCGGGTTTCGTTGGTGGGAATGAGACGTATGAGGGGGCTTTGAAGATGGCTAGGGCCTCGTTGAAAGCCTGATCTGCATGCATGCTGTATGATCAATATAATGCTGCCGCCATTTGCAGACCACGCGGACCGCTTCATCGCCGACCGCGCACTACCAGATATCCCCGTCCATTCTCTCCCCGATCGACCCTCCACCCATCTCCCTCGAGCACATTCGCGACCGACGGTCCCAGCACACCTCTCTTCCCAGCCGAATGCCTCCCCACACCGGTGACGATCGTCAAAGCCTGTCCCGGGACGACGCTGACCGGCCTCTGACTCGCAGACACGGCGTTCCCCTGATGTTGAACCGCTTTTTGTCTCTCCCACCATCGACCTGCCGCTTCTATCGCCAACGTACTGGCTTCCTGGATCGTGAGATGATGTAGATCGATTGTATGCCCCGTCCGCTCGAGTTGAGATGATACAATAATTCTGGCAGCCTTCATCTCCCATTGTCGAGCATTCTCGGCGGCTTCTCTCGCTTGGAGCGCATAATGACCGGCGATGGACCCGTTGGCCGCTTTACCGCCGGCAATTGTCCCTTTGAAAGACCTCCCGGCCGCTCGGACAGCCTCGCCCCTCTTCTCTCGAGCAGCAGCAGCACGACGGAGACATTCGTTGATGTCCACCTCACCAGACACAGTCTGGCCGTACAGCGATCCTGGAGTCGGGTCGTGCGGAGTGATGCCCAAAGCATAGGACGGGATGTGAGCGGCGTGAGGGTGAAATGAGCGGGCGCGATGCATGCGTTCATGATTAACAGTCCGCCAATTCAAGAGGTGAATCTGCCGATCGGGTCTGGCACATTTTATTGGAGCGGGCGAGCGAGAGGGTTGACCGAAATCGTCATAGGCTGTGGGATTGGCAATCGAGGATGCAGCGGGACGAGATCCGGGGATAACCCTCTCGACGACCTCAGTCTGCATTGATGTGGGTCGGGAAAGGAGGCGGTCGGGATTCGGTTTCGGCGAGGACGGTGTTTGGAGGAGGGGTGATGGCGCCAGTTTCGGTGAAGCTGTCGGAGTAGTTCTCGGAGAGGTCCTCGAGATGTACTGGTCGTATTGCTGGAGCTCATCGTCGTCGTCACTTGGCCAGAGACTGATATCCGCGAGCAGATCCATCAAGTCCATCACCGTTGCCACGTCTGCTCCCGCAGCCTTGACGGAGATCTCCAGGTCTGCTCGGGTCTGATCCCTCTCTCTAGGTGCCACGGCGGACTCCTCAAGCAGGGTAATTCCGTAGACTTCCTGCAAGATTGCTTCCGCTCTCTCGTCGTTGGAAACCGCCTTCGTAGGGAGAGCGGTGAGACTTGCGCGGACCGCGGCGTATGCTGAATGGTGATCGGGTGAGTGGAGGTACCTCATGTAGTAGCTAGTAGGGTGTGTAGGGAGGATCTCGGCAAGGTAGGCGGCGAGAGAGGCGATGGTGTGCCAAGCATTTGAGGAATTAAGGCGGTTCGGGAGTGGACGGCGCGATATCAAAGCCGTACGTGAGGGAGGGCCTAATGTGGGACGAGGGGAGGGTTTCCGTTGAAGTGTATCGACGAGCGGTATGATCCGCTGTTCCTTCTTCCTTGACTTCCGTGTGGTTGAGCTCGAGCGAGATGGTGAGAGGACGCTCGCTGCGGGATTCAGGGGATGGTCGACCGGTGGAAGTGCCGAGGCGATACTGCTAGGCCCAGCCAGATGCTCGATCTCACTGTCGGAAGCAACATTCTCCTCTCCGGGCCAAAATTCTCGTCTCTCGACATCGCGAATCAGCTCGATGGAGAGAAGGTGGTCGATCGCGGCAGGTAGACTAGGCTCGTTGCTCAATGCATCCCGGACCGTTTTATGAGGTCTGTAAAATCATCAGTCAAGCAACCTAAGCACGCTGAGCGGACTTACACAGCAGGAAAGAGGGTCATGAGTAGCTCGAGTTCCCCAACGTAGCTCTCGTCATCCTCCACAACGCTTGTCGGACTCGTGCTCTTCCCACTGCTCCCGCTAGCCGAAGCGCTCGTCGATCGACTCATTTCGGTCGCGCGACCGGACGTGCTATTGCGCTTTGACGAGATACACTCTGCACTTCGGCTTCGACCGGCTGAGTTGGGGCCCAAGCTCAATTTCTCCAGGCCCTTCACATAGTCCGGCTCGCCATCCGTACTGAGCTTTTCTGATGTCGATTCATCTGCACCAGGTGCCGGGACATCATCGGGATCGGCTACGAGAGTGGCTTCGAGGATCCCTAGCTGATCTCGGATCTCCTCGAGACGGGAGTGGACTGTCGAGGGATCGTAGTCGGAGAGGATGGCTATGATGAGGGGTACATCGATCAGAGGGTAGTCGGCCTTTGACTATGTCAGATCCGAGCGGTAGCAGATGCAGATGTACTCACCGACAGCTGTACAGCAAGAGCAGCGACAGAACCAGGATCACCAGGCTGGTCAGAGGAATCCAAAAGCTCCAGACCACCGACCGTCCCGACAAGACGAATTCTCCTCGTCATATCGTTGAGTGAAATCGATCGAGAAGGAAAGTATCGGTCGGAGTGTTATCTGCTCATCGTTGAAATCGTGGACTCGGGGGAACGGATTGCGGGAGCAACAGTCTAGCTGGAATGAGGAAATGACGGGGAATCGATGCGTTTGAAAGGGACGTTAATCGATGCTGCCTATGACGTCTCCGGACGCCACGTGTTAGCGATAAAGATTTCCGCAAATTCGGCATCTTCTCGCTAGCCTGCCTGTACTGCGACTTTCGACATCTCGACGTAAAGAGCACGATGCCCCGCGCTATGAAGCCGTCTAAAAGCCGTCATGATCCTCTTCATGTCGAGCTTGAGCAGGACGAGTCCCTCCGCCGATTCGGACGAGTGAGCAACCCGGGTCGACAACACGGAAGAGCTTCTAAAGATGCCGCGGATGAAGAAGTGAGCTTCCCGCTATCCTGGTTGAGACTTGCTGACCAGTATGTAGGGGCGAGAGGATGCGCGGATGTCGAGGAAGATCCTCGACTTGGCGAGAGATCAGCAGAACGAGGTCGCTCGAGAGATGGGGGATGAGGAGGATCAGACGGATGAGGAGGATGATGCGGAGTCGTGGGTTCTCGCGCACATATGCGCGAGAGCAAGACTGAACTCATGCCCCTACAGGTCTACCGGACCACGAGAAGCGGAACGAATACCTTCCGAGGATGAGGGACAACTTGAGGAAGGAGATGCTTACAGGGGTGAAGAGTACGCTGAACTGGTAAGGCTCGGGTGTTGCAATAACACAGCATGCTCAAGTGGCTCTGGACGATCAGGAAATCGCCCCGGAAGATTCCGCTGCTATGGGAGGGCTCGCTGCCGGGACTCAGGGCACAAGTGGAGGTGGACAGACATTGGCGGACATAATCTTCAGCAAGATGCAGGGCGGTGCTGTCACCCGAGGTATCGAGGACGAAGGTAAGGATGTTCTTCACGTACGGGACCTGGCACAGCTGACAGATGCAGATGAGGTACCGCCTGATCCAAGAAGAGGTCTAAATCCAAAGGTCATTGAAGTGTATACCAAGTGAGGGTGCATCGGTGCTCCAGGGGAAGCCTGGTTGATCTCCTCATCCCGCAGAGTCGGCTTCCTACTTTCCCGCTACAAATCGGGACCTCTACCCAAAGCACTAAAGATCCTTCCCTCCCTGCCACACTGGGCCCAGCTACTCGCCCTCACGGAGCCGACCAAGTGGACCCCTCACGCGACCTTTGCGTGTACCAAGATCTTTGTATCCAATCTCAAGCCGAGCGAAGTCCGGGTCTTTCTGGAAGGCGTGCTTCTCGACAAATGCCGGGAGGACATGCGTGTGAATGCCGGGAAGCTCAACCTGCATCTCTACGAGGCGTTGAAGAAAAGCTTGTATAAGCCGGCGGCTTTCTTCAAGGGCGTCTTATTCCCGCTATGCGAGGTGAGTATGGTGCAACCGGAACGGGGCCCCGCTGATACACGCAGACTGCTTGCTCGTTGAAAGAGGCGGCGATCGTGGCATCGGTCTTGTCGAAGGTGTCTGTTCCGGTGCTGCATTCCGCCGCGGCCCTGCTTCGTCTCGCCTCAATGGATTATACCGGTCAGTCGCTTTGACCAGCAACACCTAAAAGAGCATGCTAATTGCGCTCAGGACCAAACTCTCTCTTCATCCGCATCTTGCTTGACAAGAAGTATGCGTTACCATACAAAGTGGTCGACGCCCTAGTTTTCCACTTCATCCGACTAGCGAACTCGCCGCGAAGTCGATCAGGCGAGGACAAGCTCCCCGTGCTGTGGCATCAGAGCTTGCTTGTCTTCGTACAGCGGTAAGAAGATTTTTTCTATTCCTCCGTAGTGCATCCCTCACAAAGGACGTTTAGGTATGGATCCGACTTGACGCCTGATCAGAGAGACGCGCTTCTCGACGTGATCCGAGTGCGACCGCATCCGTCAATCAGCCCTGAGATCAGGAGGGAGATCGTCAGTTCCGTAGAAAGGGGAGCATTGCGGCCTGAGGACGGTGAAGATGTCGTCATGCGCTGACGCCAGGATGGGTACGCACACCTTCGTTAATCCATGAGGATGTCCGAGACGCGCATGCATCTTCCGCGTTGACGGGTATAACCGTAATACCCAGGCCTGAATACGCCGCAGCTCTGTCTGGCGCTGTCTGGCCGTCTGGACTAGGCGATACCGCTTTGATCGCCACGTGGCATAAGTCAATCAGGTCACGTGTAAGAAATCAATGTATCGTCACGCGCCCAGAGACGCGAGTTTATGGGATAAGCAGGACCCAAGAGGAAAACCCGTCTTCTTCCCCCCGTACCTCACAATCTACCAAATCAACCCATCTTCCACCAGACCAACACTCCCACTTTCATCCCCAGACCCAAAGTTCTTACTAAATCAAGATGCCACGTAAGTGCATGCATTCTTCCGCAAAGGACCCGGTGGAGGTGGTACACCTTGTTTCAACCATTCCTCACCGGGGCTCGGAGGAAGACCTATGGGTGGTGCTGACATTTGGGTTCTTCTCCTATTCTCTCGGTCTCTTCGCGGAATGACATGACCACAGCCAAGAAGAGTGAGTTTCTTCATCGTCATTCTTCTGCCTACCCCCAATCGCGCCGTACAAGCCACTTTCCAAATTGACGGCTGACGCGACTTCCTTCCTTTCCCCACCTTTTCTCACGTAATCCCTCCCTACACGTGTTGTCTCCCCTTCGTTCTCCCCTCTAGCCAGTACCGCTGCCCCGAAGAAGACCGCCGGTGGCAAGAAGGGGACCGGCAAGCCGTCTGCCTAGTGAGTTCATCTCCTTGTTTGAGTCGACAGGTGGTTTCATCAATCCGAGGTCACCTTCTTTCCAGACCACCATCCATCACCCCACTGCCTTCCACCCCTTATCGTATCATCCGCTCTCTGATCTGCCCCTGGTGTCGTGTTTGGACTTCGTTGACACGCCAACAGCAACGAGTACATGAAGGTCCAGCTGGCGAAGATGAAGGCCGACGGCGAGAAGCACCCTGACAAGAAGTCCGACCATATTGTGAGTTGGATGTCCTCCTCGCCTTGATGTTACATCGTCTTCCTGAAGAGTCCGTCGCTGATGGTCATCGGCTCGCAGGACAACTTCAAGAAGGTCGCTCAGATGTGGCATACTGCGTCAGTTTCTCAATCCGCACTCTGACCATCAGCTGACAATCATATTCCAGCCCGGAGAATCCGGTTCGTCTTCGTCTTCGTCATCCTCTTCGTCCAGCCTTTAGCTTCATTCGGTACTGACGCAGCTCTTCCAACAGAAGAACAAGAAGTGATCGACTTCTTCTCTTACCCTTTCGACCTGTTGATTCCACGTTTCCTGGGCCTGGAGAAGATTATATGCGTCGGAGTTGGTCGTTTCCCGTGTGATATGGCTCCATGATACCGTAGGGATGGGGATTGGCAGTAGGCATGTATGCTGCCAACCATAAGAGCACGCGTAAAGGCTTGAGCATCTCGGTCGGACCCCAAGTCGTTCAAAGAGCTGCTTGGCGCAGAATTAGATATCAGAACAGGTGGAAACGAACACGGAAGTTTCGACAGATGTCGCTGTGTAACGCAAATGGTGGTCAAATTCGTAAAGACCCCCGCTTGACCTAAGTTGGAAGGTGCTGCATGACCGTTGAGCAGTAGATTCAGTCTTGTGGATGCCAACTGAGACGTCTACAGCCTCTCCCTCCCCGTCCTGCTTGTATTCGTTGGCCTCGTTGGCCAGAAACCTTCGGGTCTTTCAAATGAAGGATATGTGAAGCTCTCGCTGATTGGGTCAAGAATTCTGCAAAGCTCGATGACCCCCCACCTGCATAAGCATTGCGTATGGCTTGCACGTCGATTTCAAGGGACTCCCCAGCGGCCTGGATCAACCAGAACCGTCATTTGGGGAAGCCTAACACGAAGCATGGAGTGCTTTACATACCGAAGAGCCCAGAATAGTCGACGGTCGATTTCTGATTAGCGATGTCAACGACCCGAGGGTATCCAGTAGTGGATTACAAGGAGGATCTTTCGGCACGAGCACGGATTCCGTATCCGTGCCTGAATCACGTTAGGGATGTGTGTTTCTAAATTTTGCCAGCGTTTTCTGATTCTCCATTTCTCTTTCTCTGCATAGTTTCTCTTCCCTGCTGCATCGTGGTCGAGTAGAAAGATCGACGAGTGTGAAAGGACCCCTTGGACGGCATGTCAAACTATCCACACTCCGCATCAATCGCTGCTTCCCTCTCGACTTCCCCCTTCGGTCCGTACCTTCCCGCAATGCACTCTCCTAAGCTGACGCTTTCAGCTGTCCACTCAAACCTCGAGACCCTCATTAATCGTTCCAGATCCCATCCACATCCGCGACGCCCGTCCGACACCTTTGACCAACCTTCCGGCTCCAATGCTCATCTCTACAGCGCCCGTCGGCAATCCGAGTATGACTACAGCCCGAGGGTCGGAACCATCCAGGAAGCATCATATGATGACGCGATACTCCTCGGTGACGATGATGATATGGCAGATGAGCGGACCAGGCTGCTGAGACAAGCTGAGGAGAGGAGTCGCAGGAAGTCTTATGGCGCAGGCGCTATCTCCCAGCCTGTAGGCGAGAGAGTCGGGCGGAGGTACAGCGCGAATGTAGCGCAAGGCAATAGTCGTTCTAGGTCGACGGTCCGGACACCACCGAGGGAAGAACCCGTCAAAGAGGACCACGGGGAGCTTGGACCAAGCTCTTACTCGAACGACGAAGAACGGGACAACCCAACGAGCCCAAAAACGGCTCGTGGACGGACGACCGACTCACGCTCGCTTCCCCGCGCTTCTTTCCAGGCCGGCGCAAAGCCTGTCGACCACCGCCGAAGACAGAGCGTCGCGGCACGCTTCGCTGACGATTCGTCCGGTGACGAGGGCGGGGATGTCGCCCGTGGTATGGTGGCGAACGGAGGCGGTGCTATGTTTGGAGTGAGGGCGGGACTAGGGATAACTCCCGCTCCTGGTGGAGGGGCCGGGTGCATCGAGTATGATCCTGTGGAGGAGTTGTGCGCGCAGGATCTGGAGCTGCCGGTCGCACAGGACGGGTTGGAAGTGCGGGTCTGGACAGAGGCGCTGAGGGTGAGCTAGATCAGTCCGGCGAGTCCAAGGCTGATGAGTTGGGAAAGGCGGAGATCCCTATTATCATACGCAGCTCAATACCGGTATTCCTTACCCAGCTCGCGGAATGGTCTTTGGTCTTGGCTTCGGTCATTTCGATCGGACATCTGGGAACAACAGAGCTAGCGGCCTCCTCGTGGGTCCTTCCTCATTTATACCTTGCCTTGTTAATTAGAGAAGTCTTGCGTCCATGACGGCTGGTGTCTCGTGTTTCTCGATCTTACAGGGTTTGGCGACTGCTTGTGAGCTAGTCCACTGCCTAGTCAACGTCGCTGACGAGTAGGCAGTGGACACGCTTTTGCCGGCTGCATGGACATCCTCGGACCCGTCGAGAGTCGGCCTATGGGCTCAGCGGATGTGAGTCACTGCTTGCGATATCCATGCTCCCCTGACCGACTGTTGCAGGTGTGTTGTGATGGCCGCGTCGATGATGAGTCATGAGGCTCATGTCGCAATGCCTGACTCTGGCGCAGATTCCGATGTTCGTTCTATGGTGGAATGTTGAGGGCGTACTACTTGCTCTCGGACAAGGTGCGTTCAGCAGATCGTGCTCATTCGGCGATGCTGATTATCGCGACGCAGAGGCTGAAGTGGCTGCGTACGCCTCGCTTTATCTCCGCTGGCTGTCACTAGGCATCCCGGGATACGGGGGCAATGTCATCGTCAAAAAGTTAGACAGGACCCGCGTCAAGCAGAGTCCTTCTAATGGAGCCGCACAATAGGTATCTTCAAGCACAGAATTTGATGAATATCCCGACATATATCCTCTTCGTTGTCGCTCCGCTCAATCTAGTTCTGAACTGGCTGCTTGTGAGTCGGCCTTCGATCCGGAGCGTCTCAGAGCTGACACTCTGTAGGTTTGGGGTCCGGATGCGATCCGATTGGGCTTCGCTGGTGGTGCGCTGGGCACTGCTATTAGCTACACCTTGACGGTGTGTCAACCAGCCTGAATCCGGTGACAACTAATCGTCGTAGTTCCTAGTCTCGCTCGGATGGGCACTGTTCTACGGGCCCCGTGAGACTATGCATCCCGTTCGCATGAAGCATCTGTTCTCGAAGCTTGGGACAGTGACATCACTAGGACTGGCTGGAACCATTATGGTGATTGACCTTCGCAGGCGATGAGCTCCGCTAACGACTGGTAGTTATCGTCTGAATGGTGGGCGTGGGAAGCTTGCGCTCTCGCCGCCCCCTCCTTGGCCCTACGTCTCTAGCCGCGCAATCCGTCCTCCTCTCGACGGCTTCAACCTTCTTCCAAGTTCCAGCTTCACTCGGTATCGCCAGCGCAGTACGATGCGGTAATCTCCTTGGTGCCGGTCGGGGCTGGGAGGCGAAGTGGGCCAGTCGGGCGTGTCTCTTCCTAAGCTTGATCTTTGCGCTTCTCAACAAGTATGTGACCCGACGCATAGAAACGCACGGCGCTGACAGGACTAGCGCGATCTTGCTGATCTTCAGGAAGAATTGGGGGTATCTGTTCAACAATGACCCGGAGGTTGTGCAGATCGTGGCCACGATCATGCCATACATAGCTCTCTTCCAGGTGAGTGCAGAAGGTTGATCTCGAATATCCGACTGATGCACCCAGATCACCGACGGCGTCGCAGCGACCGCCGGGTCCATCCTCCGCTCGCTTGGACTGCATACAACCGGAGCTCTCATCAACCTCACATCATACTACATCATCGGACTCCCTTTCGGACTTTGGCTCACCTTTTCGCCGCGCTTCCACCTTGGTCTCATTGGTCTCTGGATCGGCCTGAGTGTTGCGCTAGGCTATGCGAGCGTGGTATCGTTCGGACTGGTATGGACGGCGAATTGGACACGAGCTGTTGAGAGGGTCAGGGAGAGGTTAGGCCTGACGGCGCATGGCGAGGTCGGTGAGGATGGAAAGTGGGATAGAGGGGAGGGGGCGGTGGAGCATGTTTGAGAAGCTGTGCACATATCTCGCTCAATAACGCTAACTCGCGAAATCATGCAAATGTGAATGACGAGAAAGGATCTCGGTGCCCCAGGTTGAGTAAGTTAGCGGATGACACGCTGCAGCGGCGCTTCGCGCGACCTCTGTTCACCCTCTCCAGGCTCCACTGTTTGCCTTCGCGAGCCTCCTGATTCGCTAATCGTACTTGTTTGTCATGACCGAGCCCAGTGAACCCACTTCGTCGGACGTGAAGCCCAGTGGTACTGCCAAACCACGAGCTCGTCTCGGTCCAACCGAAATCGTCACATTCCCAGCATCCGACTCGGAGCCTGAAGACCTGGGAGACGATGACGAGTCATTCGTCGAAGTCAACGGCGAGGCGGAAGAGGAAGCGGACTTCCTGAAAGACTATCCCGAGGACACTGAAGTCTGTCATCACCATCATACCATACTTCATACTGATGAGAGGAATGTAGGATCTCCAACTCCAACATCTCCGTCTGAAATCCACTTCTCTCCCTCCCCTCCGATTCGACCGCTTTAGCAAGACCCTCAAACGCCTGTGTCTCCGACAGAACGAGCTTTCCTCGCCTCTCCCCTCCGAAGCACTCCGAGATCTTTCCGAGCTGGAGGAGTTGGACTTGTATGATAACCGGCTCGGACCCCGTGTCGCCGACGAGGAGTTGAGAGGATGTCCAAACGTCACGTATGTCGTTCTACGTCATATGGGTCTGTAGCTGATTAGGTGAAGCTCGCTGGATCTATCATTCAACAATTTCCGACATCCCCCAACTCTGCCTTCGCTGAAGAAGGTGAAGGTGCTATACCTCGTCCAGAATAAGATCGGAAAGGTGGACGAGGGGGAGCTGGATTGGTGCAAGGAGACGATGACGAGTATCGAGCTCGGTGGGAACCGGATGCGCGTGGGTCCGTTCTACGTCGTGTCAGCTCGTTGGCTAATGGATGGGTAGACGATTGAGAACCTGGAGAAGTTGGCTTTGCTGGAGGAGCTTTGGTTGGGGAAGAACAAGATCCGGACCCTCGAGGTACGCTGTCGTCTGACATATGGGCAAAAAGACTGATCAGAGCAGAACCTGTCGACATTTAACTCGCTGAAGATCCTCTCTATCCAGTCGAATCGGCTCACCCGGATACAGGGCTTGGAAGCGCTGGTCAACCTCGAGGAGCTGTACCTCAGTCATAACGGGTTGACGAAGATCGAGGGATTGGAGACAAATGTCTGCCGATTTCTTTCGTGGATTGGACCGAAGCTGACTATGTGATGATCAGACGAAATTGCGGACGCTGGACGTCGGTAATAACACCATCACCGAGATCGAGGGCATCTCCCACCTCACCCTGCTCGAGGAGTTTTGGGTCCGTCTCCTCATTATCCACTGGATTGTTGCTGAAATCGGTTGTGTAGGCAAGCAACAACCAGATCTCCTCAATACGAGCACTCGATACTCAACTAGCACACCTGGAGAATCTGGAGACGGTATACCTTGAGGGGAATCCATGTCAGACGAACGATATGGCCGGGTATCGCAGGAAGGTGATCCTTGCGCTGCCTCGGGTCAAGCAGGTGGACGCGACGTGAGTACTCATGGTCGTCAAAGATGGTCAGATGCTGATCGAGTGTAGATATGTGAAGCTGTCGTAGGATTAGGCTATTGCTGTCATGCCATCAATACATCGTACGGTCATGTTGATTTCATCGAGTACGGACTTTGAAAAGTAGAGCGAGTTTATCGTCGATGGCATCAAGAACACGGATCTCACTGTGGTGGAAACCCGAATGGATCCGTCGGTCTACAAGATTCTCACCGCCATGCTCTTCAATTAGTGTGCCTACTAGCGACGACAGGAGGCATTGCAGCTTACGCTTGAATCCATCCTCATCCATCACATCATGAAGCGTTGTCTTCTCCACTACCTGGGCTTCGTTCAGTGAGGACGGTGTAGCTCAGGTCTGTATTAGTTGTAATGCAATGCAGTATCACTTCACCCAAATTCCTTATTCCATCTCATTCTGAGGGGTCGTGCATACCATCCGATTCCAGCTAGGGGTCGCAATCTATCCTTTCCGAAATCCGAAACGCGGGAGCTATTCAAACTCTGTAAACTCGGTGCCGGTGCCTACTTTTCCTCGCAGCAACAGCTGTCGCTGCATGTCGCTGCATGTTTGATCCCCGCCCCACCGATCCAAGCCAAGCGATACGATTGCTCTGGGCTAAGAGGCCTGCAATTATTCAATCATAGCCAGGGCCTCACTTGAGCTCCTGGAAAGTCCGCTCGCAATGGCCGGACCCTCCTCGTCCCCACACTCACTCCGAGATCCTCCCCTCGTATCCACCTCCACCGCCCCCTTCCGGAACTTCCCCAAACAAGCCCTTGCCTCAGTCGAATACCCTGGTCCCGTCTCCCACCCTTCCTCACTACTCAAGGTCATTTCCCAAGACGATATCGACGAGTGCTTCAACGCCCCGCTTACCGAGCAGCGGATCCTCGAGATGAGCTATAAGAAGGAGCATAGGTATGGCGTGCCTGTCAAGGGCACGAGGGTACCGAGCCAGAAACTATTGCTGAAGATTGTGAGAAGGAGACGGAAGAGGGTCGATGGGATGGAAGTCGATGGGGATCCGAGGAGGAAGGGGAAAGAGAGGGATAGGTCGTCGGCTGAAGGGGTGTTCATGGCGGAGATTGTGGGGCCGGTGCCGCAGACGGTGCGCTTCAGAGGTGGGAGCACTGCAAGAAGGGTGCACTCGGCTGATGATAATTCGGATCAGCATTGGCAGACTGGCACTATACTCCCAATCCCGAGGGCAGGATCGCCCTGCTCATCGGATCCTTGCGAGATCTAGATTGTACGTCCCGCTCACATCTTTCAAGTAGAAGGGGCTGACACAACATAGATAACGTCATTCTCGATTATGCCGTTCCACCGCTTGACGAGACCTTAATGGAACCAGTCACCCCCGCGCCCGAAAATGGTCAACCGGTCGACAAAGATCTCATGTTCCGCTCGTTGCTTGACCTACAGCCGACGCCGATATTCACCGAGCGCCGCCTTCCTGCTATTTATAAGTGAGCTCCCTGTAATTTGTGCTCAATCTCCCTGACTGACGTGGCGTAGCTATAAGAATCACCCTCAATCGGTCGTGGAAGAGGTCGAGGACGAGCGGACCGGACAGATCAAGAAGCGCTACGTGAATAAATCCCGGGCCATCGGCTTCGCACCTCAGCGGATCGGGCATGGACATACTCTCGGCGAGGTCCCGACGGAGCCGGTCGAGGGTGTCAAACACAGGATGGATAAGCTTGATCAGGGAATCATGGCGAAGTTCCGAAAGGTCAGACTCATGCAATATATACAAGAAAGAGAGGATACTTATGAATCTCTCAGGTCCTGGAAGAGCGGCCGGTATGGCAACGACCAGCACTACTAGCGCAGTTCACCGAGGCAGAGCAGCGCACCATATTGACGTAAGTTCTCCTTACTCCACTTGAGATCATCTCGCTGAAACCTTTGTCAGCAACAAGTCGTACTTGCCCGCTGTGGTGTACAGCATAGGAGCGGGACCGTTCTGGAAGTCCCTCGTTCGATTCGGTTATGACCCACTACAACACCCCGAAGCTCGAATGTGAGTTATCTTTGCGAAGATCGCATACCTGTTTACATGGCGTAGATATCAACGGCTTTACTTCTTCCTCCAAGTCAATCGCGTTGGACGCAGGAATCCTGTCTCTCTTTCAGCCTCGCCGAGTCTTGAGCTCGATCCGGATGAGATTGAGGAGAATACCAAGACGAAAAGCTGGTGGGAGGCGACTCAGGAGCAGAGGGTGGCGGAAGGCAAGCGTGCGCCACCTGACCGCAGGTAAGCCTGTTTCACTCATAGCTTGGTCTGGACATGCGAAGCTGATGCCTCATGTTCCTACAGCCGCGACTACATCTTCGACGGTCAGATTCTACACCGCGATCGACCCGACTACCAAGTATGCGATATTACCGACCCACTGATCGCCAAATACATTCACGATCCCGCCAATGCTGCCGATACTTGCGATGTGAGTCTTCACAGAACCACGTTTGCCTTGATTGAGGCAGAACTGATACCCTGCAGTCCAAGGATGGCTTTTACAAATCTGCTCCGCTGGACCTCATTAGGACACTCCTGAGGATCAAGTACAGGCATGTCAGGGAGACAGGGGAGCCGGCTCCGAATTCGCTTTGTTACGAGGCAATTGAGAATTACGAGCGGGGCCTTCTGGACGGAGATGGCGGGAGTGATGAGGATGGGGAGCATGAGGATCCAGTCGATGAGGGGGACGTGGAGATGGGCGACTAATGCATTTCTCCGGCAATCCGGTTGAGACTGAAGGGACGGACGCCAACTTCCGTCGTATCGCCGACTTCATCAGTCTGGCACTGCTCTCGAAAACTTTGTACGAGGAATATAGGGTTCACACCTCGTCCGGTTGCGTTTCGCTTGCTTCACCGATCTGCGCATCAAGCCCTGCAATGGATTTCCACGGATCCTGTATCTCCTCGGTGGACCGTGGCTCGTCTCTCAAAGAGATCAAAACATTGCTTGGAAAGCTTGGAAACTTGCTCGATTCGAATTCCAACCCAACTTCATGGCCATATTCCTCCATACATCCGAATTGCCCTCATCCTTCCCCTTGTACACCAGACCAAGCTTTCATCGACGGCAATTGAACGACTTTGGCTCGCTCGAGAAAGAATCAATCCGTTGCTGGCGGTACGTATCCCCGATAGTCGTGGTATTCGTCCCGTTGAGTGGTAACATCATGCGGCCCGAGCCGTATCTAGGCCAATGAGTCGAGTTTGAGCTCCCTCCCATTCGGTCGGCAAAGTGCGCAAAGTTCATCCCAAGTCATTTGAGCCCTCTTGGCCTGCTCTGATAGACATGGGTGAGATCTACCAGTATTCGATGATTGCCTTGGAAAGAGCGACATCTGCTGCGGTGTAATTCTGCTCAACGGATACGGTTCCGTAGACGAAAGCGAACTCCGCGCCGTGAGGGCCTATTTCTCCGGGTCAGTCAATACTTTCGGAGCGGGAGCGGGACCAGGGAGAGAAGCTCACAGCCGAGATAAGCAGGTACACCTGGAGGATAGGCCGTGAAGAGATAAGTCCAGATATCCTTCAGGCCATGAGCCTCTGCTTGCGCGAGGAACCAACGTCGGCTGCGTTGGAACGATACGTCGCCGATGATCGCGGCGAGCCGTTTATACCTACAACTCCTTCAGTTCTTTATCCCCGAGAGCACAGCTTGTCGACACACTGCGAGGAGAGGCCGAAAGTCTGGTCACCAGTGTTGAAGGGTCTAGGTAATTGAGCTTGGCATCGACGAGAATGGGCAAGACGTACGAGCCGATTGAAGGGTGTCGGGGTATAACGCCAGTACTTCGCCTAAGACGGTTGAGTTTGGTTGATGCGGCTCGGCCACGTCAAGAGCTTATCCAACTTCGGCAGTGCTGTCGATGAATGTCGGTAAGAAGAGCGTGCCCCTTGCGGCGTTCATCAGCTCCGTCATTCCGGACGACCGGAAGGAGTCACTCGTCCAAAGAGTTCCCAGTGATGAAGGGGATCTTGGCGAGTTTGCCTTGCGCGAGAAAGGTGTGCGGCGAGTCCGGTATGAGTTGGCGATCCACAGACGGGGCTCTATGAGTCAATAGGACAAAATCCCCGTCGGAGTGAACGGCACCCCGAAAACGAATCTGTATACTGTCAGCCTTCTTTGACCATTTGTTCAATGCGATCGACCCAGTGCTGTGCAATGGGAGGGCTTCAGTCATCATTTGCGCCTGCAGCAGCTGTTGCGCTGGTAGTGCCTTCAGGCAACCGAAAAGTGCTCTGATTCCCCGCCGTCGTCCCATTGCGACTGGCGCAAATGGAGAATACGACGATTCGTACGGTCCTTGCCATGTGGTACTTGTGAGTCCGATCGGTACGGTAGATTGTGCGCCAGACTCCATGATCTACGCTTGACCACCTTTGGTCAGTGATGATGGGAAACAGCGTAATGTACAGCGCACGGCAGCCTTGAAAAGGTTGATCGAGGGGTCGAGGTACAAAGAGAAATGAGGATTGCTCCGGCCGACTCCCCGAACACTGTCACCTAGGACGCAACATTCAGTAATGGGGGACTGTAAGCCCTTAGACTCCACTTACTTGACCCGGATCACCGCCGAACGCCCAGATGTCTTGCTGGACCCTCTCTAGACCGAGAATGACGTCTTTCAACCCAGGATTTGCGGCATTGTTCGCAGCGATCTCTTCGCCATACCTGAGATCCCTTGTTCAGCGCACTCTCGTTTGAATTCTTTATACCATATCATCTACCCGAAACCGAAGATGCCAAGACGATAGCTGAGCGCGACAAAGTTCACCGGCTTGCCCTATGCGAATCAGTCAGTTGACGACCAGACCATGGCCTCCTTGATGTACCGTGTGGATACCTTGTGCTACGATCGCCGTTCCATTGTAGGTACTAGCAGCATCGTTGACGAACGATCCGCCGTATCTGAAGTCTTATCAGCATGGTGCTTCGACAGGTTAACATGACCCAGACCCAAACCATGACCGGCAAGAAGGAGTTCTGTCCACTGGATCCCTCTGGAGTGAAGACGTTCAGGTACAAACAATCTTCGGATTGACCGTAGGCACTCGACTGAAGGGATTGCTAGAGCTTGCCGGGTTCTGCAAGGCAAGCACGAGGCTGTTTCTGAGCAGTCACCGTCGAGGTGTTGTAGATGGCCGGTTGAGGAGGCATGAATCGGAGCATCTCCGACCGCTTCATGACCACACGTCTCAGCGAGGGGTTGTAGGGTTTTGTGCATACGGGGTTGAGCGAAGGTAATATCGAGATAGACATACTGTGAAAACTGGGGGAATGCGAAACCCTCTATGTTTACAGGTTGAGCATCAGATCCAACGGGATAAATCCTGACCTTTGCGCTGACGCTCGATGTGCTCGGGTTGCCAGTACTAGGGGAAGTGACATTATAGCTGGGACCCGGGATGGTCGAGCTGTTCCCCAAAGCTCGAGGTCTCAAGGGCGACCCAAACGCGAGAGGAAGTAAGGCAAGAAGTCTGAACATCATCAGATCGTACTTGGAGGAAGATTCATTGGGGTTGTACCCGTCGAGAGCCAGATACAGGAACATTTGTGCTGGAAAGACTTTCTCGCCGTTTGCCGCCTGTCCCGCGTGCTGTCCCAAGGGGCTTGGGTGGCGGGGTTGTCATCAACATGGAGTATCTCTGGGTGATCTCTAGACCATTGGAACAGCTCTGGGCCATATGTGAGCGCGTTCATTGATCCCACACCTCGAGTCCAAGTCATCTTCTTTGACTCACAGCCTCAGTAGTCCAGTGGTAATTCGAGGGCACTCGATGATGTAGTCTTAGTCTGAGCTTGCGACGACCTTTCCGAGTTACTCTCTTGCCCCCCCCGCACCGATCGGTGACAGTAAGTGTCCAGTGTATACCCTTGAGGATGTCCCTGGTTCAGCGCTTCACTTAGGATGGCCAAACAACCAGTCATATGCCTCGGCCGCTCAATCATGTTACGGCACTCCATGCTGTCTGGGCATAGCTTGCTCTCGACTTGAACTCCCGCAAATCCCCAAATTTTTAATTCTAGCCAGACTAGCTGAAAGGGGCTGCGGTCCTGAGGATTAGGGTTCATAGGATTACGAAGTCTCACATGTTTGATTGAGCCCACTTTAGACGGAACCTTTCCACCTTCTACCACCCAACTTATGGCGCGGTTTCTTGGGACCTCGATGACTGAACGAGAGAGACCGTCCTGATCGGATAAACGCTTCATTCGCTTCCCATCACGGCGGTCATTACCGATCAAATTCCCACATTCGACGACTGTTGGGTG
>JAABUL010004683.1_pt1 | contig 17999 bp, 12 predicted proteins | sample 5559151 | NCBI WGS metagenome assembly JAABUL01 (sample SAMN10711876, study PRJNA513368) | rock metagenome | isolation source: Antarctica rocks | place: Antarctica: Victoria Land, Pudding Butte sud | reverse complement strand
GCCCTCGCAGGGCACAGCCGCGCGGCAGGCCACCAGCCCCTGACGCCTGCGCTTCGCTTCGTCGGTCACCACACCCAACCGAAAGGCTTCCAGATCCAGACCGCCACGTCGACTTGACTTTCATCCGAAGAGCTCGACCGCGCGCTCGGGGTCCTCCACGCCGACGTGCACGTGCAGCGCGAACGTCGGCTCGCGGCGCGCGAGCTCGCGCATCGTCCGGTGCACGCTCTGGTACCGCGCGCCCGAGGAGACCTGCACGTCGGTCCACTGCGCGAGCGGATGGGTCCCGGCGCTGGCCGCCTGGACTCCGCGGGAGCGAAGCACGCCCGCGAGCTCACGCCGCAGGCCCGCGAGCTCGCGGGCGACGGCGGGCACGTCTTCGTGTGGCCCCACGCCGAGCTCGAGCGCGCACGCGTGCGTCTCGGCGCTCAGTACCCCACGGAGGTGGGGGGACAGGTCCGCGAGCACGCGCTCGGCGTTGTGGGCGAGCGACGCATCGACGGGGTCGAGCAGCATGATCTCCTCCTCCACCCCCACGGTGAACGGGGAGGACGGCTGCCACTCCGCCCAGCTCGGCAGTGGGCGCGCCGGCGTCACCCTCGCACCCACTCGGCCCGGGTTCTCAACTCGCGCGCAAGGCCGCGCATACCGGTCTCTCCTCTCCTGCTGCCGCGCCGACGAACGCGCTGAACAGCGACCGGTGCCCCGGCCGTCGGACGAGGCACTCCGCGTGCCACTGCACGCCCACCACGAACCGCTCCTCGTCGGTCTCGAGCGCCTCCACCACCCCGTCGCTCGCCCACGCCACCGGCCGCAGGCCGTGGCCGAGGGTCCGCACCGCCTGATGATGAAAGGAGTTGACCTTCGCCCGTGCATGCCCGAGCAGCGCAGCCACCCGACTCCGCGAGACGACGCGGATCCAGTGCGTGAGCTGGTCTGAAGCGTCCCGCTGACGATGGACGATCCGGTCGCCCACGACGTCCGGAAGGTGCTGGTGCAGCGTGCCGCCCCGGGCGACGTTGAGGAGCTGCAGTCCCCGGCAGATCGCGAGCACCGGAAGGCCGCGCTCGTCGGCCGCGCGCGCGAGCGCGAGCTCGAAAACGTCGAGCGCCGGCTCGGTCGGGCCGAGCTCTGCGTGCTCCTCGCAGCCATACGCGGAGGGGTGGAGGTCGGGACCGCCCGAGAAGCACACGCCGTCCACCCGTTCCAGCAGCGATTCGAGCGCTGCCGTCGGTGCCGTCGGCGGCACGACGATCGGCATGCCCCCGGCGAGCTCGATCGCCCGCGGGTAGCTCATCCCGAGCGCCAGCTCGCGCTGGCGCGGATCACCCTGTGCCGCGGGAACGGTGGCCGCCGCGTCCCGGACCTCGGAGGTCGACACCGCGATGAGCGGGGGGCGGCGACCGCCTCCGAGCACCCGCACCGGCGCCGGCACTCAGACCCCCGGAGCCGCGCCGGGCGCTTGCTCGGCGGACGCGTCGCTGGCCTCCGTGCCCGCGAAGACGCCCATTCGAGAGTCCGGATGGCAGCGACCGGCCGCCCTCGGCGCCGGGCAGGCCGCGGTCTCGGGGCACGCCGACGCGTCCACGCACAGGAGCATCGATCGATGTTGCCCGCCGGCGCCCGCGGACCACCACTCCATCCGGCCAACGTTCGGGCCTTCCACCTCGCCCGGCCGTCCAACACCGCCGCCCTCAGCTCCCGCGCGAAGTAGCTGTCCGCGGGCGCGTGCTGCGCTCTCGCTCCCGGTTCTGTAATACGATCTTGGTGGTGGAGGTCCTCCGATCGGCGCTCCGCCATGGGGTCGATGACGAGGACGTGCAACACGCGCTGCGAAACTCTGCTCGTGGAAGAGATCAACGAGGACCCGACTCGCTACCTGGTCCCGCCCGGGCAGGGAACCTGCTCGAGCTGGTCGTGCTGGACCGACCCAGGGCCCAGCGGTGATGCATGCGATGCCCATGCGAGCGAAGTACCGAGCCTTGCTGACCAGGAGCTCTTGACGATGCGCAAGACGCACGGGACCACAGCCGACGGCACCCCGATAACCGACGACGTGGTCGAGGCGATGGCCGGCGAGGCCGAGCGTGGTTACGACGTCGAGAAGATCCGGCGTAACCGGGGAGGGCGCCCCCCGATGGGGTCTGCAGCATCCTCGGTCGAGTCGGTGCGCCTGGATCCCGAGCTCAAGCGCGACCTGCTTCTGCATGCCGCAGAGCAGCACATCAGCGTCTCCGAGGCGATCCGGCGCGCCATCGGCCAGTATCTCCGGGCCAGCTGACAGGCTCCCCCCGGAGGCTCCTCCTTGTATGGCAGCTAGCGAAGTAGCAGCGCTCCCGACTACCAGCGGTCCCGGGAGTAGTCCTCCATCTCGATCTCGGACAGCGCACGAGTGCTGTTGTTCATCCGCACCCAGAACTTTTCGTCCTTGCCGCTCATCCGCGCCGTCACGGGTCTCGAGGACCGCGCAGCGTCGATACGGCAGATCTCGACGCCGTCGATCGCCTCGATCCTCGCGCGCGTTCGCATCACCGCGGGCTTCGTCAGCGCCGTTTCTAGATGCGTCGTGAGCCAGTTGACGAACCCGTCGACGTTCGGGGGCTTGACCAGCGCGGTGTCGTGCGCGAGCCCGATCGGCGTGCGCCGATCGTCGACGCCGATGAACAACGTGCCCCCGTCGGTGTTGAGAAAGCCGGCGATCGTCTTGACGACCGCGTCCTCCATCCGCTTGTCCTTGGCGCCCTCGCGGAGGTTCCACCGGGCGGTGGCCTTGAACTCGACCTCGTGGGTCTCGTCGCCGGCGATCAGCTCGGAGCTCGCGACCGCGAAGAACGCGTCCTTGCCCATGAGGTGCCCTGCCACCTGCTCGGCGAACGCGGAATCCACCTTGATCTGCTCCAGTACGGCGCGCGTGATCGCAGTGACGTCGACGTCCACGGGCAACGGGGCGCTGACCGACACCGGCGCGACCGTCACCGCCGTCTCGGCCACGCCCCCCGCGTCGTCGTAGACGCTGCCCCCGTCGTCGTAGTAACTGGCGAAGATGTGGTTGAAGACGGCATCCGTCTTCCGCTGCCACGTCTCGGGGTCGTACGCGTCGGGAAGGTCATCGAGCACGTCTCGGACGAGGACCCGCGCAGCCTCCCGGGTCTCGGCCTTCTTGCGCCAGTCGAGCACGAGCCGGTCGGTGATGTGCTCCATGAGTTCGCGCGCGATCTGCTTGACGTCGGCGCGCTGCTCGTCGGTAAGCACGGGATCGGGTCGCGTGAGCAGGTCGAAGACCGCGAGCTCCGGCTCGGATAGCCCCTCTCGGGCGGTCCGCTGCTCGTCCTCGGAGAGCTGACGCGCAAGCGCCTGGAGCCGCTTGAGCGTCTCGTCGACGTTGAGACTGTCGGCGTTGTACGACTCGATGAGGTCCCGGAGCTTGGCGACAAGATCGAGGCGAGTGGGGTTACGGCGGGCGCTCGCCTCGAGCCGGTCGCCGACCTGCTTGACCAGACGTTGGGTCTCGGTCCGCTTGCGCCCCGCCAGCCGCGCCGCGAGCGCGTCGAAGTCGATCGTGTTCAGGTCGATGTGCCCGGCGTCCTCGGCACCTTCGGCTGCGGCGCGGATCACGTACTCCTCGGCGCCGACCGAGCGATCGAGCAGCTCGCTGACCGCGCCCGCCACCGTCGACACGTCCGGCGGCTCGTCGAGCGAACGGATCCGTTCGGCGAGATTGCGCGCCACGGCCACCAGCCGCGCGTGCGGCGCGGCGGCGGGGTCCGGCAGAATCGCGGCGAAGAGCCGGCGGACGGCGTCGGATCGTTCGAGGTAGGCGCGGCGTGTCACGGCGTCGACCAGCAGCGCCTCGATCGAGGCATCGCGCAACGCGATGAACTCGAACCCCTGAGCGCGAGCGAGCTCGTCGAGCTCGACGTCCCAGCGCCCTGAGAACTCAACAAGCTCGGCAAGCTCCTGCTCGAGCTCGGCGACGAGCGCTGCCTTGTCGCGGATGAGATCGGTACCCGCCGCGTCGCCGGCCGGTCCGCCGGCATAGATCGCGAGCGCCGCCTCCAGATGCCGGAAGACGCCGACGTAGTCGACGATCAGCCCGGCCTCCTTCTCGGGGAAGACCCGGTTGGCGCGCGCGATCGTCTGCATCAACGTGTGATTGCGCATCGGCCGGTCGAGGTAGATCGTCGAGCAGGAGGGAACGTCGAAGCCCGTCATCCACATGGCGTGGACGAACACCAGGCGGAAGGGGTCGGCCGGATCCTTGAAGCGCTCGGCGAGGTCTTCCTCGAGCATCCGCCTGCGGTGGGGAGCGATGTCGAGCCCGCGCTCATGCATGTCGGCGATCTCGTTCTGGGACTGCGAGATGACGACCGCCATGTCGGTATCGCGCATGAACGCGATCTGGCCCTCGACCCCTTCACGCTCAAGTGGCGGCAGCCGCCCCGCCAGCTCCTCCAGCTCCTGGAGGTGGATGGCCCATTCCCGCGCCACGAGCTCGTACATCCGAACCGCGGTGGCCTTGTCGACCGCGACGAACATCGCCTTGCCGAGGAACCCCCGCCCGACGAAGTGGCGGACGAGGTCGGCGGCGATGCGCCCGAGCCTCTCCGGCCGCGTGATGAGCTGGTACTCGGTGGAGAAGCGCCGCGAGAGCGCGCGCTCCTGGTGCTCGTCGAGCTCAGCCTCCTCGAGGATGTCGGAGAGCTCCTCGTCGAAGCGCTCGTTGATGATCTGCAGCTCGGGGATCCGGTTCTCGTAGAACAGCGGGACCGTCGCGCCGTCCTCGATCGAGTCACGGAAGTTGTAGGTCGAGACGTAGTCGCCGAACACCTCGCGCGTGCGCTCGACCTCGCCCGCGATCAGCGGCGTCCCGGTGAACCCGAGGAAGCTCGCGTTCGGCAGTGCCCGGCGCATGTTGAGCGCGAGCGTCGAGTACTGGGTCCGGTGCGCCTCGTCGGTGATGACCACGACGTCGTCACGGTCCGAGCACACGGGCATCTGCCCGTCCTTCACGGTCCGGAACTTGTGGATGAGCGTGAAGACGTAGCGATGCTCCTCACCGAGGAGCTGGCGCAGGTGCGAGGCCGAATCGGCCTGGACGTGCCCGTCGACGACACCGGCATCCTTGAAGTCCCCGTAGAGCTGGTCGTCCAGCTCGGTCCGGTCGGTCACCATCACGAACGTCCAGTTGCCCGGCTCGCGACGAAGCACCTTCTGCGTGAAGAAGAGCATCGAGAGGCTCTTCCCGGAGCCCTGCGTGTGCCAGAAGACGCCGAGGCGTCCTTCCCGAGTGCGTTCGTCGCGCAGCGCCCGCATCGTCGCGTTGACGCCGAGCACCTGATGGTTCTGGGCGAGCAGCTTGACGAGCCCGCCGGGCCGCTCGGCATAGGCGACGAAGCTCTCGACGAGGTCGAGGAGGCGGGCCGGTTCACAGACACCGCGCAGGGCGGTCTCGAGCGAGACGACGCCCGGCTCCTCCTCGTCGGCCACCTTCTTCCACTCGCCGAACCGCTCCCAAGGCGCGAAGGTCGAGCCGACCTTCGTCTCTGAGCCGTTGGACAGGATGACGACCGCGTTCGGGGTGAAGAGCTGAGGGATCGTGTCGCGGTAGTCGCGGAGGTTCTTCTGGTAGGCGTGCTCCATCGACCTGTGCGACGCCTTGAGCTCGATCAGCACGAGCGGGATCCCGTTGACGAAGCAGACGATGTCGCAGCGCCGCGTGTGGAGTGGTCCGACCACCCAGAGCTGTTCGGCGGCGAGGAAGTCGTTGCGCTCAGGGTGGGACCAGTCGATGAAGCGGACGACTGCGGTCTCGCGCGTGCCGTCGTCCGTGGAGAACGTGACCCTGGCCCCGTCACGCAGCAGCTTCCAGACGGCCTGGTTCGCGCGCACGCGGTCCATCGCCGAGCGATCGAGCGTGATCTGCTCGACGGCCTGGTCGAGAGCCTGCGGCGGGAGGTCCGGATTGAGGGCGGCGAGCTTCGGCCGGAGCCGGTGGCGGAGGATTACCTCGGAGCGGTCGTCGCGACCAAGACCACCACGGGCGACGTGCTCGGCGCGGAACTGCTCGTTGTAGGCGTCCACGACCTCGTACCCGAGCTGCCTGAGGAAGTCGAGGGTCGGCTTCTCCACGAGCGCCTGTTCGGAGAACCGGACCGGCGTCACGGGACGTCCTCGTCGGGGAGAAGATCGCTGATGTCGATGTCAGAGATGTCGAGCCGGCCCGTGACGAGGCGGGAGAGGAGGAGGTCGCGGGTGTGCGCGAGCCGGAGATTCTGCTGCCGGAGGGCGAGCTCGTGCGAAGCCAGCGCGTTGAAGGAGCTTGTGGCCGGAGCGAGGACGTACGGAGGCGGGACAAGCAGGTTGATCTGCTCGAGATGTCGCTTGCCCAGGTGGGCGACCGTCGTGCCGACGATTGCGCCGTTTAGCGAGCGAATCGGGGACTCCAGCGCGAGCATCAGATGGCGCGGGGTAAGGTCTTGCCTCGGGCGTATGCGAGCAACGCGCTGATTGAGCCACGCGTCTCCTCCGATCCACTGGTTCAGGTGGAAGTTGCCGTCCATACCGATGAGGACATCTCCGTCACGGACCGCGTGGTGCGGTTCCGCTGATTCGTCGGTGAAGGTGACTGTCGTACCGTTCGGGACGTTTCGGATGCGTACAACCGCATGCGACCCGACGGGCGCGAAGCCGGCCGACTTGAAGGGGAAGCCGAAGGCTACGTCGGCGATGTCGAAGAGCCATACGCGAGACCAGTCTCGGGGAATGGGGCCTTGGTCGCTCTCAATGACCTCGACCTCGGCATGTCCCGGAAACCGCAGGTACAGGAACCACTCTTCGTAGAGGGAGCGGGCCAAGTCGTCCAGCAGCTCGATCCGCCGCTCATTGGTCTCGATGATCTCGTCGAAGGCGGCGAGGAGCGTGGCGATGCGTCGCTGTGAGGCGACTCCTGGCATCCGAACCGTCAGCCGGTGGAGATGATTTCGGTTGACCCCGGGCACCGCTGAGGCGGCTGAACCGTCGACGCCAATGGTTTGGAGCAGGTAGCTAAGAAAGCGAGGATCGTTGCCCTTGAAGTCCTTCACCCAGAGCGCGGTGTTCAGGGGCCAGAACGGGTCGGTTACCCAGTGCACCCTGCCTAGCGACCCGTACCTGCCGATGACTACTCCTGGGGGCTCGACCTTCGGCACTCCGTGGCGACCGGTCACTCCCGAGGACGAAACAATTGGATACGGGCCTTCAGCGCGATCTCGCGCGGGCAGATCGAATCCGCGCTGAAGCGTCAGCACGTCGCCCAGCATGACCTCCCGCCACTCGCTCACGCCTGCCTCACGGGCCCTCGGACACCGCCGCCACGAGCTCACGCGCGACGTAACGCCTTTGTCCGCGCGGACCGGAGTCAGCTTCCGTCAACACCCCGACCGCCTCGAGCTGGCGCAGCAGCTTGAGCGCCGTGGGGCGGGTCACGCCGAGCCGGGACTCGACGCCGCGGGATGAGACGATCGGTGTCTCGCACACGAGGTCGACCAGCGCCATGCCCTTGCTCGACACGATCGACGCCGCCGCGCCTCGGTAGCGCTCACGGAGCTCGACGATCCGTCGCGCGCGGGCGACCGCGTCGGCGGCCTGCGTCTCCACCGCCGCGAGGAACAGCTCGATCCACGGGATCGGTTCACCCGCCTCGCGGAGCGTCTGCAGCGCCTCGTAGTAGCGCTCGCGATCGCGCTCCAGGTACGCGCTGACGTAGAGCAGCGGCGCGGAGAGCCGGCCGCGCTCGACGAGGCAGAACACGATCAGCAGCCGTCCGAGCCGGCCGTTCCCGTCGAGGAACGGGTGGAGCGTCTCGAACTGATAGTGCAACAGGGCGTGCTGGACCAGCAGGGGAAGATCGACGTCCTCGTGCGCGAAACGCTCCCAATCCGCCAGGAGGTCTGGCAGCTCCTCGGGCGGTGGGGGTACGAAGCGGGCCGTCTCGATCGTGGAACCGCCACCGCCGACCCAGTTCTGACTGGTGCGGAACTCGCCCGGCATGCGCTCGCGCCCGCGCACCCCGGCGAGCAGCCGGCGGTGGATCTCGCGAATCAGCCGTACGCCGAGCGGGAGGCGCTCGGCCTCGGCGAGTCCCCACTCGAGTGCGGCGATGTAGTTGAGGACTTCCTCGACGTCGGCGCTCGGCGCCTCACCGCTCGCCTCTGTCTCGAGGACGTCGAACAGCGACGCCTGGGTGCCTTCGATTCTCGTCGAGGAGAGAGCTTCGCGCAGGAGGTAAGGGCGGATCAGCAGATGCGGATTGGGGACGAGCTGCCCGACGCCGGCGAGCCTTCCGAGGGCAGCCTCCGCGTCGGCAAGGAGCCGGATCGTCGGCGAGGGCAGCTCGAGCGAGCGTGGGATGGGCGCGGGAAAGTAGGCGACGTAGCCGTGGCGCCCGAGGGTGCGCCGAGCCTCGCCGAACCGCGTCGATGCGTAGTCGCCGAACTCCACACGCGGACTCTATCCTCTCTAAAGATCGTGGGATCTCAGTTTAGAGACCTACCGCGACTGTTTCGTGGCCTTCACGGTCATCGGGAGAGCAACTGGACGAGGACGTCGTCGACGCTCTCCTCGAGCTTCGCGGCGCGCGCGGCCAGCTCGCGCAGCTCGACGTGCGCTGCCGCCAGCTTCTCCTCGAATACCTCGTCGTCGAGGTCCTCGACTTCGGTCCCGACGTAGCGTCCCGGGTTCAGGCTCCACCCCTGTGCCTCGATCTCGGCGAGCGTCGCCACGCAACAGAGGCCATTGACATCGGCGTACGTTCCGTCCGGGAAGCGCTCGCTGAACAGCGCGTCCCTTCCCGAGGCGAGCTCCGGTGGCTCGTCGCGGTAGAGGCGGACGATGTTGGCGAGGAACTCGATCTGGTCATCGGTGAAGTCGCGGTGCGCGCGATCGAGCTGCCGGAAGATCTTCCGCGCGTCGATGAACAGCACGCGGTCGGCGCGCTCGGATCGCTGCTTCCCCCGGTCGAGGAACCAGAGGGTCACCGGGAGCGTGACGGTGTAGAAGAAGTTCGAGCCCACCGCGACCATGACGTCCACGGCGCCGGACTCGATGAGCTTGCGCCGGATCGCCGCCTCGCTGTGGCGGGCGTCGGACGCGGAGTTGGCCATGACGAAGCCGGCGCGGCCTCGCTCGCTGAGCGCCGTCGCGAAGAGCTGGATCCATACGTAGTTCCCGTTGTCCGCTTTCGGGAGCTCGGGGAACCGCGGGTCTTCGTCGAGCCTCGCCTTGTCGATCCGGTCGACGTTGAAGGGCGGGTTCGCCATCACGTAGTCGAACCGTCCGACGCTGTTGTGCGGGTCCTCGTAGTAGCTGTTGCCCTCGCGGATGTCGCCGGAGAGCCCGTGCACCGCGAGATTCATCCTCGCGAGCCGCACGGTCTCGCCCGTCTTCTCCTGCCCGAAGGTCGTCAGCTCATCGCCCGGCGAGCGCTTGTGGCGCTCCACGAAGTGCGCCGAGTGCACGAACATCCCGCCGGAGCCGCATGCCGGGTCGAAGATCCGACCGTGGAACGGCTCGATGATCTCGACGATCAGTCGCACGATCGGGGAGGGTGTGAAGAACTCACCGGCGCCCTGGCCCTCGGAGAGCGCGAACTTCGCGAGGAAGTACTCGTAGACGAGCCCGAACGCGTCGCCCTCGAGATCCCTGGTGTAGCCGTTGATGTGCCGGAGCAGTGAGGCGATGGTCGCGTTCTCGAGCGCCGTGTAGTTCTTGGGAAGGACGCCGGCGAGGTCCGGGTTGTGCTCCTCGACGGCGCGCATCGCCTCGTTGACCGCCTTGCCGAGGTCCGACCCCTCGGCCAAGGACAGAAGGTGCTCAAATCGCGCGGCCTCGGTCAGGTAGATGACGCGCCGCGCGTGGTAGTCCGATGGCCCGATTCTCCGGCGCGCGGAAGCCTTCGCCTCGATCGCCTCGCGGACCGCCGTGAACTTGGCGTCGGCGAAGCGCAGGAAGATCAGGCCCAGGACCGGCGTCCCGTACTCGGAGGCCTTGAGACCGGAGTTCGCACGGAGCTCGTCCGCCGCGTCCCAGAGGCGCCGCTCCAGCTCGCCGAGGTCAGGCGCCACGCTGGTCGCCGTTCCGGTCGCGCGGTGCCGAGTCATCACCGGCGAGCCTATCCGCGGAGCCGTCGGGACCGACGCCGGCGTGTCGTCCTGGACCAGCGAATCGGGAAGGTCCTCCAGCTGCCACGTACGCCTCGCCGGAGGCCTGCACCGTGACCGTGATGTCTGCGATGGCGGATACTCGCAGGTCCCCGCCCGCACGGTGACTCGGAGCCGCCGGGGGCGCCCCGATGGCGACCCCGGCGGGACATGATCGTGGCTCAGGCGCGGTTCGCGCGTCCGGCGACGACCTCCGCGGCTCGTGCGTCGTGACCGTCCGTGCCCCCGTTGCCGTGCCCGAGGCCGGCGGCCACCTCCGCACCGAGCTGCGGGTCGACGTTCGCCCAGTAGGCGATGAGCCGGAGCTGCACCTCGTGGCTGACGTCATCGCTCGCGTGGCCGACAATGTTGGTCACCAGGTGCGCGCGGTCGGTGTCGTCCATGACCTCGCGGTACAGGGTGCCGGGCTGACCGAAGTCGTCGTCCTCGGCATGCTTCTCGTACGCGTAACGCCCCAGCTCGCCCGCGTCGACCGACCAGCCCAGGTCGGCCGCGCGGTGCGGGTCGGCCTGCGGGCCCCCCTGGCTGTTCGGTGCGTAGACGGGCTGCGCACCGGAGTGGTGGTAGGTCATCTGCGCATCCTTGTTGTAGGAGTGCACCTCGACCTTCGGGGAGTTGATCGGCAGCTGCTCGTAGTTGGCGCCGATCCGGTGCAGATGGGTGTCGTGATAGGAGAAGATCCGGCCCATCAGCATCTTGTCCGGGCTCAGGCCGATGCCGGGCACCAGGTTCGCCGGCGAGAAGCCGGCCTGCTCGACCTCCGCGAAGAAGTTCGCCGGGTTGCGGTCGAGAACCATGCGCCCCACCGGAATCGCCGGGTAGTCGCTGTGCGGCCAGACCTTGGTCAGGTCAAACGGGTTGAAGCGGTAGTCGGCCGCGTCGGCGAAGGGCATGATCTGCATCTCCAGGCGCCACTCCGGAAACTCGCCGTGATCGATCGCGACGCGCAGGTCGCGACGATGGCAGTCCGGGTCCGCGGCCGTCATCGCCTCGGCCTCGGCGTCGGTGAAGTTCTCGGCGCCCTGGACGGTCTTGAAGTGGTACTTGACCCAAAAGCGCTCCCCGGCCTCGTTGACCCAGGAGAACGTGTGGCTGCTGTAGCCGTTCATGTGGCGCCAGGTGCGCGGCGTGCCGCGATCGGACATCAGGATCGCGACCTGGTGCGCGCTCTCGGGCGAGAGCGTCCAGAAGTCCCACTGCATGTCGTTGGAGCGCATGCCCGTGTCGGGCAGGCGCTTCTGGGAGTGGATGAAGTCCTGGAACTTCGTCGCGTCGCGGACGAAGAACACCGGCGTGTTGTTGCCGACCAGGTCGTAATTGCCCTCGTCGGTGTAGAACTTCAGCGCGAAGCCGCGCGGGTCACGCACCGTGTCGGGGTAGCCCTGCTCGCCCGCGACCGTTGAGAAGCGCGCGAACATCGGCGTGCGCTTGCCGACTGAGGCGAACATGCTCGCCTTCGTGTACTGCGTGACGTCCTCGGTGACCTCGAAGAACCCGTGCGCACCACTGCCCTTCGCGTGCACCACGCGCTCGGGGACTCGCTCACGGTTGAAGTGCTGCATCTTCTGCACGACGTAATGGTCGTGGAGAACGCTGGGCCCCCCAGGGCCGACGGTCAGCGAGAACTCGTCACTCGGGGCAGGGATCCCGGAGTCGGTGGTCGTCTTGCTGGGCGGTGTGACTTCAGCCATGCCGTCCCTCGCTTTCCTCGCTGATTGACACGTGCCGCGGCACCTCGGCCGCGCGCCGCTCGCGCAGGCCCCCGCCTCCGTCGCTGCGCGGCTGCCTCGGGGATCGTGGAAGGGCAGTGAGGCGAGCACGGCGGTCAGGTCGTTGCGACCGGCGGCTGACTCTACGAACGTCCAGCGGCACTCCTGGTCGCCGCTCCAGAGCACGGCGTGGCGCAGCCAGCCGTGCCCTCGCGCTCCTGCGCGACGCGGGGCGCGGGGCGCGGGGCGCCTCCGAGCGTGGGAGCAGAACGTCGTGGTAGGCGGCCACCGGCGCGCGCACACGGCACCCAGCCGCTGCGCAGCCAGTCCATGATCTCGACTGTTCGCAGCAACGGCGCGGTCGTGTCCCTCCAAGGATCGCCCGGCTCGAGCGCCAGGAGGGCGAGAAGGACGAGCGCCGAGCGTTCGTTGCAGCGCTCGGAGTCGAAGTTGAGGTCGTGCAGGAGGCTCTGTGCTTCGGCCACCCGTCCTTCTGGTTCCAACGCCACTACGCGGCGAGCGAGACGAACTCGCCATCCCTCCTGCCGAACAGGCCGGAGTCCGCCAGCCGGTCGACGCCCGGCTGATCAGCCGGGAAGCCGTCGCGGATCACCCGTTCGCCTACGCCGAGCAGGTCTGATCGCGAGGGGTAGCGCAGTAGCCGTAGATCGGTCGCGTTGATCTGCGTATGGCCGCTGAACTGGCGAACGTAGCCGTCGACCACCGTCGTGTTGAGAAAGAGCGTCAGCCCTGCCGCCAAGGCAGGCTCGATGCCCTGGCCGGCGCGATGAAAGACGTTGAGGTGATTCTCGAAGGCGACGACGTCGCTCAGGATCGCCGCCGGTCGAAACCACGCGGCGGTCACGCGCCGCTTCTCCTCTTTGGCGGAGAAGCGCTTGACGAGCGAGTAGTCGCCGTTGGGCAGAAACAGCGCTGCCGTCTCCTCGTTGATCGCCAGAGCGTTGGCCTTCCGTCCGTCGAGAAGCGGCCATTTGACGCTTCCGTCGCGCAGGTGCCCGGGATAGATGAGCGGCGCGGCGTCAGGGTCCGGATGTGCTCGAAGGTTCTCTCGGGTTCGGAAGTCGACAACCCTGCCGGTGGACACCTGCACTCCCAAGTCGTCGAGGGTCGCCGGCAGCTGCGCGATCCGGGACGCGACCCTCGTCGCCTCCTCGTCGAGCGGGATGTGGATGAAGCGTTGGGCGTCGGCGCGGACGACATCCTCGACCGGCACCTTGCGCGTCACCGGAGGGTCGTGGAGACCAGTGCTTGTCGACAACGTGATGAACGAGGGCCTCTGGCCGCGAATGGCATGCAGGATCACGTTCTCCTGGAGAACATTGGTGTCCGCGAAGACTCGGCCGCGCTTCTCGTAGACGTGGAGGAACTCGATGCCCATCCGATCAAGGAAGAAGTTCCGGAACGGGAGGAAGTACGGGCCGTTCGCAAAGCTCCGCGGCGTGATCGACGAGAGTTGCCCGCCGGGGGCCAGGAGGGCCGCCGCGGAGCCCATGAACGCGGTGTACAGGTTCGTCACCCGCAGGCCGCAGCGCTCCAGCACGACGCGGTACTCCGATCCCGCGTTGAGCTTGCGGTACGGCGGGTTCATCATGCATGCGTCGAACGTCTCCGAGGTCGCCCAGAACGTGCCTGAGAGGATGTCCGCCGCCCAGAGCAGGAAGTCGCACGGGCGGATCTCGAACGACAGCTCGACGCCTCCCTTCTCCGCCACGGCCTGGCAGTCGACGAGAGTGTCCTCGAGCGGTCCGATCAGGTCGGGATCGGACTCGACGGCTACCAGATGCAGCGAGCAGTCAGCCTCTTCGCGCACGAGTCGAGCGACGAGGGCCGCCGAGAGCGACCCGACGCCCGCCCCGGGGTCCAACACCCGCAAGGGCCCGACGTCGGGCAGCTCGATGAGCTCCGCCAGTACCGCCGCGACCGGCGCCGGAGTGAAGAACTGGCCCCACCGGGAGCGATGCTTCGCGTCCAGGGAGTTGGAAGTCCGGACCCGCCGAGCCTCGGTGCGCTCGGTCAATCGCTCGGCGAACACGATCGGCAGCCTCTCAGACACCTCGGATCGTTGTAGTCGGGGAGCGTGGGTCTCTCGCCCCTGCCATCAGTTGCGCAGCAGAGGGCCGGTTACTGGTCGCCGCGCCGGCGCGAACGCGCCGGGCGAGGTCAGATCTGCCCAGTTCCGGACACGTTTCGAGACACGCTCTCGGTGAGCTGGCTCCACCGCAACTCGCGTCGTGAGGATCAGTCCGTTTCCAGCGCAGGAAACGGCAGCCGCGATCCCTCGAACCGGGGAGAGTCCGGCCTTGCCGTCGGCTCTCCCTCGGTCTGGGGCTCGAGCTTCTCGCGCTCGAGCACCGTCCGCCTGTTCGGAAGTATCGCGGAGCTGGCGCAAAAGTATAAGTGGTGGCATGCCTCTAGGCGCTATAAGTTTCGGGCCATGAGCGGTAGGCTTTCCCGTTTTCGCGCCGAAGCCGCGCAGACCCTTCACGAGATCGCGGCGGGGGCTCCGGCCTCCGACCTCGAGAGCGAGACGCTCGATTGCAAGGAGGACCCGACGACTCGGAGCGACACGGGCGGGAGGATCACCGGCCGGCCTCGGGATGACGAGGCGGCGCGTCTGATCACCGATGCTGCCTGCTGCCTCGCGAATCACCACGGCGGCACGATCATCGTCGGCATCGACGATAAGGCGCGCGGAGCCGAGGCGCTACGGGGGACGGCGCTCGAGGCCGCCTGGATGAGAACGAGGGTGGGCGAGCTCAGCACTCCCCGGCTCGCGGTCACGTGCGAGGTCCAGTGCGTCGGAGAGGCTCGCCTGTTGCTGATCGACGCGCCGCGCAACGAAGGCATGGAGCCGTACGCCGCGTCGGTCTCCAAACGAGGGGGACAGCGTCGCGCCCGGCGGTTCGGGACCGATTGTCAGGAGATGACGACGGTCGCCGAGATGCTCGAATGGGCGCGGGCGCGGGGCGGCTACGACTGGAGCGCCGAACCGAGTGGTCGGCCGGCGGCGGAAGCACGTCCAGCCGCGATCGGGGCTCTCCGAGACTTCCTGCGCGAGAGCGGCGAGCCAGACCGGGCGGCGCTGGGGGAGCTCGAGGACGGCTCGCTGCTCAGCCGGTTGCAGTTGTTGCGGCCGGACGGGCGCCTCACCCGAGCCGGCGACCTTCTGCTCTGCGGGGCGGACGTTCCTCGTCTGCGCTACACGCGACGACCCGCGCTCGGCGCGAGGAGCGTGGCGCGCGTCGAGTTGACCGGCCGCGGGCTCACCGAGGAGCTGCGCGCGGTGCTTGACGTGTTCAGTGCCGGCAATCGCGAGCTCGCCCTGGCTTCCGGCGGGTTCGCAGAGGGATCGGTGACCGCCTTGCCGCCCGGCGCCGTGCGGGAAGCGCTGGTGAATGCGGTGATGCACCGCGACTGGGACCGGTCGGGGCCGATCGCGATCGACCATGCGCAGGACGAGATCGTCATCCACTCGCCAGGCCCCTTCCTCGAGGGGGTGACGGAGAACACCGTCCTCACCGCGCCGACGCGGACGCGCAATCCGCATCTGGGCAGCGTGCTGCGCTCGCTTCGACTCGCCGAACGCGAGGGCACGGGTGTAGATCGGATGTACATCGAGCTCGTCCGCCTCGGTCACGCTCCGCCGACCTTCGCCCAGCGGGATGGCGGCGTCCGGGTGGTCATGCAGGGCGGTTCCCCACTTCTGGCGGTCCTGCGGGTGCATGCCGCTCTTCCCGCCTCGCTTCGGCGCTCGGCTCGCACGGCCGTCGCGATCGACCTGTTGCGCACGCGCCCTTCGATCAGTGAGGAGGAGCTGGCGCGGGCTGCTCAGGAGCGACCGGAGGATCTCCGAAGCTTTCTCGGCGAGTCGGTTCGGGCCGGCTTACTGCAAAGGACGGCCGCACCACGCCGCAACGGCGTCCCGGCGTGGCGTCTCACGGACGCGCATCGGGAGACCCTGGGGTCGATCCTGCCCTACTTCGCCAGGCCGGCGGAGGAGTCGGTGCGACTCATCGCCGCGCTGGCCCGCTCACAGGGTGAGGTCCGCAACCAAGACGTGCAGGATCTTCTTGGCCTGACCTCAGCACGGGCGAGCCAGCTCCTCAAGCGAGCCGAAAGTGACGGCGTGATCAGGCTCGGCCCGGGGGCGAAGCCCATGGGTCGAGGAACGTTCTACGTGCTGATGACGCGCTGACCCTTCGGTCCGATCCCCGGAGCCGACGAGCGGATTCGAACCGCTGACCCTTCATTACGAGGGAAGTCCCTGACGCAACGCTAGGCCACCACGGCACACGTAAGCCCTGCAAATCCTGGTTTACGGAGTCGCTGCAATGTGCTCCTCTCCGCCCGGGTTGTGCAGCGGATGTACGCGTTTGGTACGCGGGGCCGCCCTACCCCCAGCCGACCGAGTCGGACGAACTCCCTGCCTTCGGGTGAAGAGGCAGCGAACCTCTTCACTTCGGATGAAGAGGTTCAAGACCGCGCGGGTGCTGGAAAACGGAACGTTTCGCCGTGCCGACGCGCTCGAATCCCGCCGCCGGCGGGGCGGCTCATGCGGCAACGGCCGGGTCGCATGCTGACGGTGGTGAAGGTGTCGGTTGCGCAGGGCAATGTCTACGCGCGCTATCTCGAGGGCCGCACGGCGGGGTCGGGAGCTATACCCGGATGTTGTGGACGGGCTTGAAGAAAGAAGGCGGCGTACCTTCCCGGTTGCTGAAGACCGATGCCGGTGCTGACCGGCAGGAAGGCACGCCATGGAGAATGTACGCAGGCTCCCCGTCGGGGGAGTTGATGAGGTCGCGGTCACGCTCGATGACCTCGCTCGAGAGGGCGCGCGGCGGATGATCGCCGCGGCGCTGGAAGCGGAGGTCGCCGACTACGTCGAGCGCTTCACCGCGGAGCTCGACGAGGACGGCAAGCGGCTGGTCGTGCGCAACGGCCGGGCGCGTGAGCGCAAGCTGACGGTCGGCTCGGGCACCGTGCCGATCAAGGCGCCGCGCGTCAACGACAAGCGCGTCGATGTGGTGACGGGCGAGCGCGAGAAGTTCAGCTCGAAGATCCTGCCGGCCTACGCGCGCCGGTCGCCGAAGGTCACCGAGGTGCTGCCGGTACCTGCACGGGCTGTCGACCGGCGACTTCGAGCCGGCGCTCAGGGACCTGCTCGGCGAGGACGCAGCGGGGCTGTCGTCATCGTCGATCAGCCGTCTGACCAAGGCGTGGCAGGCCGAGCACGAGCAGTTCCGCACTCGCAGCCTCAGGTTTCACCGCTACGCCTACCTGTTCATCGACGGGGTGCATGTCTCGGTTCGGCTGGGCGAAGACGACCGGCTCTGCCTGCTCGTGGTCATCGGGGTCCGGGAGGACGGCGTCAAGGAGCTGCTCGCGGTCGAGGACGGCTACCGCGAGAGCACCGATTCGTGGGCCCAGGTGCTGCGCGATCTCCGCGCTCGCGGCCTGACCGAGCCGCGCCTGGTGACCGGCGACGGAGCGCTCGGCGCGTGGGGCGCGCTCCGCGACGTGTTCCCCAGCGCGGGCGAGCAGCGCTGCTGGGTGCACAAGATGGCCAACGTCCTCGACGCGCTGCCCAAGCGCCTCCAGCCGCGGGCCAAGGCTCTGCTGCACGAGATGATGGAAGCGCCAACCGAGCGCGACGCCCGTCACGCCCGCGAGCTCTTCCGCGAGGAGTTCGAGGCGAAGTACCCCAAGGCGGTCGCCAAGCTCGACCGCGACTGGCGGACGCTGACGGCGTTCTACTCGTTCCCCGCCGAACACTGGCGCCACCTGCGGACCACGAATCCGATCGAGAGCAGCTTCGCGACGGTCAAGCTCCGCACCCGGGTCACCAAGGGCGCCGGCTCCAAGGCCGCAGCGCTCGGGATGGCCTACAAGCTGCTTCGGACCGCCGAAGAGCGCTGGCGCAGATTCAACGGCCACGAGCTCGTCCCCGACGTCCTCGCCGGCGCGCGCTTCAACGACGGGATCCGGGTCCCCGACGAGCACCCGGCACACGACGAGAAGGTCGCCGCCTGAGCTTCTTCACGCCCACGTCATCCACAACTCTTGACAATTGCTC
>JAABUL010004682.1_pt1 | contig 18002 bp, 24 predicted proteins | sample 5559151 | NCBI WGS metagenome assembly JAABUL01 (sample SAMN10711876, study PRJNA513368) | rock metagenome | isolation source: Antarctica rocks | place: Antarctica: Victoria Land, Pudding Butte sud | reverse complement strand
AGACTTGCACCCTGGCTTTGCTTTATGGAAACGTCTCATCTGCGAAAGTTCATTTTCCCCCTTTGTGGTAAGAGCGCCACTATTGGACTTACTCGAATCATGGGTTTGGCTCGAGGATATACTTTCAGCGCCGTGACAGGAAGCTAACTGGTAGCTGAACTCGAGCATTATCGAGAGCTTGTTTCTACAACAATTCTTGGAATTGGCCTTTCCCCAAGAAATCTTGTTTCAGGAAGTATTTCTTTGAAAGTCAGTGAAATCAGCCCTTCCCTCATTCCAAGGGTACCAAATTAGCTGACTATGAATAGCTGCTACGTGCGGTGTCAGGCACCTGGGTCAAGTTACCGTACGAAATTCAAGGTGGGTGTAGCATCTGGAAAGCTGCGTTCGCACTGGTACCTCTTACATTAAAGGTATCAGAATTGTAGCCAGTGAAGGCTATTCTGAGGCTGAGAATTCGAGGAGTCCCGGCATGTTTGATATGTTCTTGCACTATTGGGTGCGGAGTGCCTGACTGGAAATAGCTGGTAGGTACGTTTGTAGGCACTGCTAGCTTTTAGCGAGTCATGATCAAAGCTTGATGGTTGTACAGTGCTAATGGGGTGGGTCTTTACAATCTGTCCTGGATCTCAATTGGCTGACCATAAATAGCTACCTCGTGAGGTGATGGAGATCAAGATACTTAAAGCACACTTTCGCAGATATTTTCTCCTCTTCCCAAACTTCAGTTATCAATCTCGATATCAGTCGATCCCAAGATCTTTGACTTTGCACGAGTAGTTCGATCTTCTATCATAATCCTTTCACTCAATAACAGTACGGTACTACACCGTTCCTTCTCTGTACACTTGAAAGGTTTCCGCTGACGTCTTGGTTGCATACAACAGCCACACCATTCTCGATAAATACAGCAATCAACCACTCGCTCGCTACTCTCTTGCCAATCACATCAGACATATCTCCTCCATCATGTGTAAGCAATCCTCATACTTACCTTTCGATTTCCGTATCCCCTTGTCCTGGCGGGCAGTCTATCAGCCTCAAACCCACAATACTAATCACAAACATTACCAGGCAACCTAGTCCAATGCCTCTACCACGGTTGTGCCCACAATGTGCGCACTCTCGAGCTGTGCGACCCTATCAAAAACAAAACAGGAGATTGCACTGGGCCGGAAAAGACGGAATTTACCAAAATTAATGGGGATTGCAAGGGCTGCGAGTCTAGGAACAAGAAGACTGCGGAAGCTAATGTAAGGAATAAAGAGGGAAGGGCTAGGTTGGCGGAGATGGGGAAGGCGAATGGAAAGGATTATGTGGAGGAGCTGGATGAGATGATGAAGGCTTATGACGAGCACAACAAACAATCGGCTGTTGATCTTTAACAAATTGTCGGCGGAAGCGTGGCCGATGGGAAAGCGCCTTAGCAGTAGCGATAATTTGGAAAGGGTACTGCGAAACACTGCAAAACATCAGATATTATTTCAAGATTATATTCCGAAGATTCTTGATGATTGAGACAGGCTAGCTGTCTTCTAGGTACGAATTTCCAGACTATGAAATAATGCTACGTACGCTGGTGGGTATTGTCGGCGTTCAACGAACCATGCTCGAAATGTGCTGAGAATCAATTGCAAGGGGCCTTGGTATTTCAAATCTATACTAAGATAATCGAGAATAAAATATCTGAAGAAGGCTTTCGCAGATAATTACTTCTGCTCCCATACTTTAATTATCAAATCCATGATTAGTCGACCCTGGAAGCCTTGATTTGGATTTGATCCTGTTCCTTGAGTTAATTTTCTACTTTTTCTCACCGCACATTTTGAACAAGCCTTCAATTCCTCCTATCAACTTCTATAACTATTCCCTGACACATACTTATAATTCGCATACTTCTTTCGCCAGCATATGACCTTACCTACTACATGTATGTCTGCAACAGATAGCATTGCAAGAAACCTATCGAAAGCCTATCATATACACAGCCGCTGCGTAGTCCCACATCTTCAATCTCCCATTCTCGCGCCCAAGGTAGTGCAATATCAACTGGTTTGACATCTTGTAAGTCTCCTATAACCTGAACTGCGATGTCTCGAAAGCGCAGCTTAGTAATATCAATGGGTCAAGGAAACGTCAAGAAGATTATTGGAACAGCTTGAAAGGGTAATTGCGAATTTGAAAGAGGAGTGGAGATATATTAGTGCTATGAGGCGTTAATATTAACACCAAATGTTGATCTATTTACGACCTGTTTTTCTTAGGATGGCGATGTAATGAGCGAGAGGTGGGAGCGAGAATGTTGAAGGTTGGGTAGGGGATAGCGTTGCACAGAGGGTGAGGGGGAGGACGGTTGGTATATGTGCTAGAGTATGTTTCAGAGCAATGATAAGTACTCTATAACGAGGTGAGCATATGAAGGGCTAGGATTTCTTCAGGCTTGTTTGTCGCGCTGCCTGAGGGTTTGCTCTAGAGATTGGGAGTACTTTCTTTGGGACCTGTTATTAGGAGACCTACTGCTACTTGTTTATCAAGCCAGATATCAGTGTAAATGCGCTGATGAGTGAACTGATTAGCGTATTTCTCACTGGTACTAAGGTAGAGAGACATTAGTACAAACCTTCAAGACCGGTCTCATATAATTGACACCGTAAGACGGGCGGTTACAACGACATTCCGGACACATTGTTCTGGAAATGCAAAATCTAAAACCCGACGTCGTTATGCGCAACCAAATAATCAATATGGGACTACGTAGGCATAAGTAAGGTAGATACCCAACTATATCCTACTCTTATCGTGCTGTAGGCCTACTATTGTCTTACTATAGGCCTATTACTGTCTTACTGTAGGCCGATTACTGTCTTACATTCATGTGTCCGGAATGTCGTTGTGACTCGAACAAGAAACTCGGAATTTCTGAGAGCAACACACTTACCGACCACCCCTCGTCTTTCAATCCAGTCGCCAAAATTTCCACCATCACCACTCAACACTCCAGCAACCCTACCAAAAGTATCCATGAACGACCCCAGATATCACAACAGCTATCTTCCCTTCCACCACGCGACAAACCACTTCCAAGCCCGCCAACTCGGCACCGTAACCACCGTCAACACCACCCCACCCTCAGTCAGGATCCGCCCCTCAGACGGCGGCGACGCTATCACATCTCTCAATCTTTCCCAGAACCAACTCACAACCATTCTCAACAATCTCGCCATTGGTGCGGCACAAGTCTCATATATCCCTCACTACTACCTTTACTGGATTTCCGCAGCGGATGTGCAGTGCACAGGAATAGTGCATGGGCATACCGCGACGCGTGAGGCACCAAGGCAAGACCAGCTGCAATCGGTCCCGATTATTCCCTCTCAGAGAGGGGAACGGGGGACGAGGCGGACGGTGGAGACTTCGGGACGGAGCGTGAGGTACTGCTGGAGAAGTGGTTCGTGGGTGAACGGCTCCCATGGGATCTGAGAGTCGGGACCCGCAGATGTGTGCGGATGTAGGACAGTGGCCTGCGGGCTTGGACTTCGTGTACCTTGGGAGAATTTGCGCAATGCGCGATGATAGGGTCAGACAAGTGAAAGTCTTCCCGGACAGGGTGGCGCTCACTAGATGCCAGATTATGGTAGTGTTGGCTTGCTGATGAAAGGAATACTATTAGAGGAGGTGTTGTTGTAAGGCTGGAGACAATTTGAAGTACATTCTTTCTTCGGAACAAGATCTTGTCTCCTCTGTATCACCGGCAGATCAATCGAGCTACACATCAATCACGCCTTTGTTCACAGCAGCAGCGACCAAATACTCACCCTATCTTGATCCTTTCAGCCCCTTGCAAGAATTTCGTAAGCGCTGTTTCTTTGTCTTCATGAGTCTTCGTTAGTGTATTCCGCTTTCCTCAAATCTCCATCATTGCTGTTACTCCTTTCTGTAGCTCTGCTATTACACTTGCTCCACATTGCCTCGCGAAGCCCTTGCTGCCGACCTGAAGGCTGGGGGGGGAGACTCTACCAATCATATAAACCCACCAAGCTCTAACTCGGAGGCGAAGATCATAGGATTACCAATCCGCAGATCCAGTGAGCCATCTTATACTGGGTGCTGGGGTAAAGTCTAGGGATTTTGAGATTCGCAAAAGATCAAACCGATTGCAATGTACCATCTCCACGAGGCTGCTAGATCCTAACGTGTTTGCCCCATACCGCAGTATCTCGCGAGCTGATCATTCTTCAAGTGTCAGACCTAAGTTATGCGCAGATTTCCCAAGCGCACATTACAGCACTTGCCAACACTCAACATTATGAAAGACAGACTGAACCATCTCAAGATGATTTGTAGGGGTCTTTCAAGGAACCCATGACAGAACCCATGACAGGAAAGTGCGATTCAGTTTCGTTTCAGATATTGCGTCGACAAGCTGTTTGGCAGGTGAGCCAGCGATGATCAAGGTTGAAAGCATTTTGGAAGCCGTCTATGGGTAATCGGAGGACCCAAGAGGGAGAGGAAGAGAGAGAACGCCTGTCTCACTGAGTAATGTGCGTAGGGTAGATCCAGATTGTGGGTTACAGCCCCACTGTCACAGCTCTAGGTAGCGGTTGAAGTATCTAACCAAATGTTTGCCACGATAAGATTGCAGAGAGACCATTGGCGCTTGGTCAATTGTCATGATCAAAGCATGAAAGAGCATAGCTGCGAAAAGGTCGTACGAGACGTCCAATCATCCATCAGAATTCGTGGTCTCATAGCTATAATGGTGTCTTGGAGGAATAAACAAAGAGATTGGCTCTCTGACTCATGACGCATGGCCTCATTACACCCTCCATTTCCCGTGATTGCTACAATGAAGCGAGACATGCGGTCAGGTTGGGACCGTGGAAGCGAACCGCTTTAGCCTGCCAAGCCGGAGAAATCACGGCCCCCACCTGTGGGCTTTTCCCCACAGGGTTAGCCAGACTCGGGAGATCGACGAAAGCTTTTTGACAGCAACTTCGTCGAAGCCTCTCTGTTTCAGACATCTGTACTTGCATTTCCTGCCTTTATGCGTGCACAAAGCTTGATAACGCTTTGATTGACCTCCCAGTAGACGTTAAAGCGACCATTTGTACCACTTTACCCATTTCGAGCAAACTTGAGCATCCTCATTGCTTCGAGCGTTTTTGGAGGCCTCAGTATTTTAGCCTTGTCGAACAAAATATCTTTTGCTGAGCTGGTCTTGGCCTTACGCTCTGTATGTTTGGATAAATAACCTGTATTGTTGTCTTGTCCGAGTCTATCGTATCTGCTGACATCTTGAAAGGCTTTGAAAAGACCTGCAGATTGATCACTTGACTTCGTGGCCAAAGAACCCGCGTCTATTGGAGTATTACCGTGACGTCTGCTCTATCATCTAATCGTGAGCCGCTGCAGTCCCTTGATATCGCATGCCAAAACCATCAGTGTAATTACTGCTGCTGCGCCTTGCTTTATATGAGTCTTTACGCGAGCCAGGCAAACAGGTAGACGTACAGTGGAGGACACAAGTCAACTACCAAAAGGCGGGAAACAATGCACACCGATCTTGGCCTCTGATTCACTTCTGCGGCTGCCTAAGAAGGTTTAGCGCGGTTTACAGTCACAAGGCTGTTGCTATGTATGCCCCCAAAACATTTCCTTTCCTCTCAATTCCAATCTCCCACCCCATCACCTTCCGGAATCACCTGAGGCCACTACCGCCTTCCTGCGTTCTGCGCGACCAATCGCACCGCTGTTCCCAAACTTGTATTCCAGGCAATAGTGCAGCATAAGCTACGCCTACGATCTTCATCCCTGTTCGACACACAGCATCAACACTTAAGAAACAAACGAGTGTCTTTGTCATCATGGACCATGCTTCAGTTGCCAAATTATTTTCTGAGAGCTTGGAGGACTTCTACATGCAAGTGGACCTGGCTGACAGTGATGAAGAATTGAGTGGCTCGAGCCCGAAACCATCATCTGAAATACCGGATGGCCAGCCCACCTATGTAGCATCGCACTCGAGCCAAAGCCAAGACTTGGTATACGAGTGTCCAGATAGTCAGGAGGGTCCAAGAGATCACAAGTTTGACGACGATTCGCAAGAAGTTACTCACGAGGCGGAATTCAACAACGGCGCTGTACCACTCGACGAGCTCGATCATAAAGACGCACGAATCTGTGAGACCACGATCAGCGAAGCTCACCTCGACGACGTCGAATTCGATGATTGTGCGAGTGTCGACTCTGACGCCACAGAGGTAATTGAAGGTGGTACGCGGCCGATTGAGTGGCGCGGAGCACATTTCGTAAGTCTCTATAGGATCTTGCCTCTTTTGACATTAGTAGTTCTTGACATCTTCATCGGTGGATGAGTACGCTTGGCCTCTGCCGCTCCATAAGCTCCTAACACATGTCTTCTTTGGCTCGAACGGTACTCGCCTGATGCTGACGGCTCTTCGAATAGCCTCTGCACAGTAGGGGATACGACATCAACGGACGTTTACCTCGTGAGGCACCTCGATATCAGGTAATTATGGATGAGTCACCGACTCAGCCAAACACCCAGCCATACCATGATCCTCGGCGGCATGGAACAAACAGTATGCTTTGTGAGCAAGACGAGGCGGATATCATTGCAATCTTGCACCCCACATCGCCTTCGGCACATCGTGCTGTGAGCCTCACCGCCGAGGCTTCAACGCAGCATATCTTGCAGAATCACGCCCTCTCACAGATCCGGGAGGAGGGTGACGACGAGCTTATACACCTGCCAGATGTCGATGGTTTTGCTCGAGATATTGCACTAAGGTTTTCTTCCAAAGTCAATGATCTGCGCAACGGCTTCTACTTTGGTCGGAATCCGAGCAATTCAGATATAATACTGGGTGGCAAGCCCCACAAAGCAATCAGCAGCCGTCAATTCCGCATATTCCTCAACCATTATGGCATCCTTATGCTCGAAGATACGTCGACAAATGGGACCCTGGTCGACGGTATCGTCTTGCACGGCGATCGAGGCACAGATCATGCTGAAAACTCTCAGCCCAAGATGACACTCCATCAAGGTGCCATGATCGAGGTGCCTACAACAACCAGCATGCATGGAGAAACGATTCGGTTCGTCGTGAACATCCCCTCGAGAGACATTGGCCAGACAAGGTACAATCAGAACCTCACAGGATATCTCCAATGCATTAATCAAGCTGAGCGTCGAGCTGCAGCTTTGGAGAAAGCCGGTGCCAATGCAGCAGACGTGATACCTGTAAGTTCTAGAAAAGCTTCGTTGGCTCGTCTGCTGAATGCTGACCTAAGACCAGGTTCCTACGAACACTCTACCGTCTGGGATCCGGGAAGACGTTACCCCTAACGCCTCCACCTATATAGCTACCACAGGTGGCAACACTCACGGCATGCACTGGAATGGAGGCACAAAGTACAACGTCGTCAGCTTTTTAGGTTCCGGAGCCATGGCTATGGTATTCAAGCTCTCCACTAAGCGTGACGGAAAAGTCTACGCATGTAAGCAGCTTGACAAGAAGCGATTTCTAAAAAGTGGCATCGTAGGTGACAAGGTCTACAACGAGCTGAATATAATGAAAAAGTTGCGTCATGTACGTGACGATAATCCCCCGAGCAAGAGAAAGAGACTAACATGATACAGCCATACATCGTCGCGTGTACCGATCAACACGAAACCGAAGCTTTTATCTTCATAATCATGGAGCTGGTCCCACACGGAGACCTAGGAGCCTATACTACTGCGGGCAAACTGATGCCGGAGCACGACGCTGTGGTCGTGGCTCGACAGATGCTCGATGCTCTGGAGTACTTACACCTGAACGGCATCACTCATCGGGATATCAAGCCTGAGAACATTTTGGTTGCCGCACCATTTCCGTGGATCTTCAAATTGTCGGACTTTGGGCTGGCAAAAGTGGTCAAGAATGACGAAACCTTCCTGAAAACGTTCTGCGGTACTCTATTGTACCTTGCTCCTGAGGTCTATCCGGGCTATCCGCTGGTCAAGTCCGGCAAAGATCCCAACCCCAAGCGAGCTCGAGATGCCCCGTAAGTTGAAGCCCGCTACAGTATGAGTACTGCTAACCGAGCGTGGCAGACCAGTCGAGCCTCGACCTTATCGACATTCGGTTGACATATGGAGTTTGGGAGCGGTCCTTTATCAACTTCTGGCGGCAAAGCCCGCATGGTCAGGAACATCCGCCAATAATGGAACGGAATTTCTTGTCACTGTTATGACAACATTGGTAGACTACGAACGTCTGGTCATGATAGGTAATTCGCATGAAGCCGTCGCGTTCATATCTCGAATGCTAGTCCTAGACCCCCGAGGGCGTGCTCGTGAAGCCGAGCTGAAAGCTCATCCTTGGCTTGTTTCGAAGCCGAATCCCGTCGATCCTAACGCGACAATAGATGCGCGAGAAGAATTGGATGCCTCGCAGTTGAGTCTGGTCGACACTGGGCATGAACAGGACGAAGATCTAGAGTATGATGAGGACCTGGAAGACGCCGTAGCCGATCCTCGTGATCCAAAGCGTTCTCGACCCACCAATTGGGTTGGGGAGGAGGACGAAGATCTGCCCGATCTTTATGGTAATAGGGTTCAAGGACACACGCAGCATTTGCCAAGGTCGTACTTCGACTACGACACTACTCAGCCTCTTCCGCCTATGGGCGTTCCGCCACCAGCTCGCCTTTTCGGGGAGATTGGGAGCTCTGCTCTTCAGAGCTCGGGAGTGCTGGGTCAAAACGCCAACGCTGCCCTGGAAGTTGCCATGGAGGGAAGTAGCGACGATGAATACGCCAAAGGTTCATCCCAAAATCGTCTCGCCGGTGTCTCGGAAAATACTAGCGCCGGCTACCCAAACTTACCTCGCACAACTGCCAAAACCGTCCGACATCGAGAGGAAGGCCACACTCAACACAGCAGTCAGCACCCCCAAACCTCATCAGTTCCTACCGGCTACAACGGTGATCCAAGTCTCCTTGGTGCCGAGGAACTCGTCGGCCAGCTCAATATGGCGTCCATGGACAGCAAGGCAGCTAGCCCGACAACACAAATTGGTCACGAAATCTCACCTACTCTCAACACTTCCAAGCGTCCTAGCCAGTCCGTTGATTGTACCCAGGTTGAGTCTGCTACAAAGCGTTCCAAGACAGGCCGTTCATCGGCTTCGCAACCTACGGACCGTCGCCTAATTAACCCGCGCTCTGACGATCAATCCTGTGCCTCGGAATGCAGTGGAAAGACTGCCATTGGGAGTGCCACGGCGCCTAATGAAAACGCACCTGCCGGTGCCACTTCCCAAGAGGCATCCCAAGACAGTAACGGTGCTCCACGTGGCTCGGCCAACGAAGACCACTTACCGGCTTCCAAGGCTAGCACCAAAGCTCGTGCCGATGATACTGTCGCTGGGGCAAACTCCACCAATCCGTCTCAAGACACCGTTTCTAGTGAACACCAAGACGGCCAACAGTCCCACGACCGAGGCAAGAGTGCCACATCTCAACCAAAATCAGCATCAAACAGTCAGCCATCACCCCACCCCTCCACCACGACCTCCGCCACCACCTCCATCACCGTCCCCAAAGCCTCCTCCACCACCCACCCCTCCATTCGCTTGCCCCTCACCCCCTCAATCAACCTTCCCCCACCCCCCACCCCCTCCCCAGACGGCTTCATCAAACCCAGCATCTGCAAACTCGGTACCCTCTTCCCAACTCGCGGCTCCATAAAAACCGTCCCCAAAATCAAAATCACAACCATGGGCACCACCTTCGGCCGCGCCACCGACAACAAATACGTCCACCCCAACACCAACGAACTCCGCGTGCCCAAGGGCGCCTTCGACCTCCAACTCTGGTACCCCGGCATGGAAAAAGACCTCGAAACCGGCATCGACTGGACCCTGAACCCAAACCTAAGCTGCTACATCTCCACGCGCACCAGTCGCTATATCAAAGTCAACGGCGTCAGACTCATGCGCGGCAAAGATTGCTGGTTGTACGGTAAACTCCGCTCCGGAGATATAATTTCCGTCTTCGAGCTCGCAGAGGGCCAGCAGGCTGTCTGTAAAGCCGACACTGAATTTTTGCGTTTTATGTGCGAGTTTAATATTGGAGGCAGTCGGACGCAGAGGAAGGGGGAGGGGGAAAGGTTTGTGGTGTTGAAGGAGAAAGTCAAGTTTTTGGGCGGGAGGAGTAGGGAGGGGGGTGTGGTTAGTGATGGGCATGGGCGTGGGGGGGCGGGGTCGCCGACGGGGAGTGCGGCTGCTACGATGGGGGTTGGGGCGGCGTCTGCTGGTGGTGGTGGCGCTCCTGCTATTGGTACTGCCAGACGGACATCCATGAGTGGTGCTGGTTAGACGCATCGGGGTTGTTGATGGGGGTGGCGGCTGCTATGATGGGGGTTGGTTCTACGACGTCTGTTACTGCTGGTAGCGCTCCTACTATCAGTACTGGCGAACGAGCCAGCTCGACTGGCACTGGCTAGACAGATCGCGGTTTCGGTTTTGCGTCGCTAATGGCTCATTTCGTTTCGTTTCGTTTCGTTTCGTTTGCTTGTGCTGTGTGCAGGGAGAGACTGCTGCTTTCAGATTGTATGCAAAGGTAGCTTTCGCATTTGCACATTGTGGTTGTGGTATTGGTAGCTTGGGCGTTTGGTGTATTAATATATCTGGTAAGATTGTTGATGTGGTTGTAGTTTCGTATGTGTGAGAGATTAGATGGGATGGGAGGGTATAGGAGAGGATAGGAAGGGTATATATGTTGTATGGAGCTTACAATCACATTATCTTCCCAGCAAAGGGGAAGAAGGTGAGAGTGACACAATAGCAAGAGTCTATATCATCTACCCAAGAGATCTAATCCCTACTCCATCTCCGCCTCCATCACCACCCCAGCTTCCTCCCTAACCCCCACCCCATCCCCATCCACATCCCGCACCCCATCCCCATTCCCATTCCCATTCCCATCCGACCTACCAGCCAACAACACAGCATCCATAACCCTCCCCAACCTCTCGACCGCCTCGTCGCATATCTGATAATGAACCACCACTCTTCCACCCAACAATTTCACGCCTTCCCTCACTCCTGCCTCTACGAATTTCTCTTTGGTGATACCAGCGGCTTCGAGATCTAACCAGACCATGTTAGTCTCGACTCCCCCTTTCACTCCCCCTCCCCCCTCCACCCCCCCTTTCACTCCCCCTCCCACCCCACCCACCACCCTCCCCCCCCTCTCCTCCCACATCCCCCCCACAACCCTCGCCCGCTCATGCGTCCCCGCCAACCTCCCCCCCAAAAAAGTCTCCTCAACCGCCACCCTCGCCGCCCCCGTCACAACCCCAGCCTGCCTCAACCCACCCCCCATCATCTTCCTCAACCGCCTCGCCCTGCTTACAAACCCCCCCTCGCCCACAACCACACTCCCCACCGGCGCGCCGAGGCCTTTGCTAAAACACATCGTCACGCTATCGAAGCAGTCTGAGTATTCCCTGAGCGAGCCGGCGCCCGCGGCGACGGCTTCCCAGAGGCGTGCGCCGTCGAGGTGGAGCCATATTGGGGGGGTTTGGGCGCGGGCCCAGTGGGCGATGGAGCGGCAGGTGGAGAGGGGGAGGATGGTGCCGTTGAGGGTGTTTTCGAGGGCGATGAGGCGGGTGGGGGCGTGGTGGACGTCGAGGGAGGTTGTGGCGTGGGCTTTTATGTCGGGGAGGTTTAGGTGGTGGGTGTTTGAGGGGAGGACGGGGATGGGCATGGCGCCTGATATTGAAGCTATGCCGCCGGCTTCCCTGCGTTGGGTTTTGTTACTTTGGCTCAAGGACGGTAGGGCGTGGGGTTGCTGTGGATGCTGGTGGGAGGGTCGTGTGCGCTCACCAGCCTATGATGTGTGATCTGCTGTCTGCTATGACGCTGTGCGGGGGGCCGCCCAATGCTGTCCTTATTGATAATTGATTTCCCATTGTTCCGCTTATTACGAATAATGCAGCCTCCTTGCCTGTCATCTCTGCCATGTAGGCTTCCAGGCTATTGGTGGTGGGGTCTTCGGCGAAGACATCGTCGAGGAGGGTGCAGGAGGAGGTGGCAGCAAGCATGGAGGTGGTAGGGGACGTTACAGTGTCGCCTGAGGATGTGTCAGCGAGCGAGAAGGTGAGAGTGTCCGCAGAGACATTGGTGGACAAGGAATCAGGTTGAAGAATTTGTAGCATGGAATTGAAAATTTACAAACATGGAGGTGGAGGAGAAGGGAGAAGTACTCCTGAAATCAAAGGCCGCGGGGCCAGGAGCTTGCCAGGCGTTTATTTGGGCGGAGGGGGATTTGGTGCCGCCATTGGAGATGTGGCCATTAATGCCATTCGATTTGGTCTGGTTTTCTATTTGATCTGCCATGGTCTCAAAGGAGCATCATGTTCGAGAATGACGGAGCGGGTTGGAGGGGGCTGAGTGGTACAATTCTATACGTATAAGGCGAATGGCAACTCTTGAATAGCGACTTCTGGTGCCTAAGCTGATATCGAAACTTCGAACTGAGAGTGGCCATTGTCACTGTCGGCTCCATTGTAGATCGAGGTCGTCAACTTTACGAAATCGTACCTGAATAGGAAGGTGATGATGAATCCAAGTGCCGAGGATTTGCCACGACTCATTGTGAAGTCCCTACAACATGAATCGCGCGATCAAGCCTCACAAGTGACCGAAGAATGCGGTGGAGACCTCCGATGAAGTGTAAATCTGGTTGTATCGTTGTGAAGCTGTTAAGCAGGTCTATAGTCCCAATACCATCTACATACAGCGCGAAAACAATAATGCTCAAGCAAAAAAGTGAATGCTGCGAGGGAGAGCTCATGCCAGAGACTCGGTGATTTCCTTTTTTCCTTATTGCCATGATACATCCTTCATATCCCTGCCTCAAAGCCATTTGAAGAGAATCTTCGCCACCCGACTCCCGCCCATCTCGGAATGGGATCCTCATTCTCAGTGCTCGACGTTTTTCGCATATAATCCATGATAAATAATATTAAGAACACGACCTACGAAAGCCAAAGTATCCGCAAGCCAGGCATAAAAAAGTATCCCGAATAGCGAAGGAAGAGTTGCATGAAGTTTGTCGACACGACGCGATTAAGACGTTAACCACCGATGGGTCTCATATTCCAGACCCTGTTTGAACTCCGTAGATTGATGATGAAAAGAATTCCGTTGGCCCGGGATCAGCACAGCAGTGGGATGGCGGCCAAGGACAACAACTTTTTGATACATGCCATGAGAACATAAGTCGAGTAATCGTCGGGGGTCCATGCCCCCTGATATTGTATGTGTATCTAAATGGATTGAGCGATGACCCTGGCTCCCAGCATATTGATAATTCTGGTGAGGTTGAAATGGGGCAGTCGATCAAGTAGACGGCTTTCAGCGGCGCTCGTCCGAGTACTGAACACCTTGCATGCTGCTGTTGACCGCAGGAATGCCATTCGATAGTGGTGGAAGAGATCGCGAAGGGTCTCCCATTGGCGCGGGTTGCCCATATATTGGTTGCTGCGGATGCATTGCAGTAGCAGTGTTCGGTCGCGCTTGCTCTCGATAGTGCTGCATTTCCTGGAACAAGTGGTGGTTCTCATTGCGAAGTGTTTCGTTTTCTCGTCGAGTGGCTTCAAGCTCTTGACCTGTATGTTGTAATTGAATTTGGGCTTCGCGGGCCAATTTGCATCCGCCTTCGAGATTTCTAATATGCTCGGAAGCTTCTTGGAGTCAGATCAGGGTCCTTGCATCAAAAATTTAAGGCATAACGGAGATCCAAACCTTTTGAAAGAATCTCCCACTTGCTTGATTTGCTTCCATGGCTGGCCGGAATCTGCCCCCGCAGTGTATCGAAGAGAGATTTCATCTCCGTCCGCCTCTTTCGTTCCGCTATCTTGTGACTGTTACGCAGGGCTGGTGTTCTGCTATAGGGCGATGTTGCCTCCGGGGAGTCGGCTTCGCTGGCAAGTGAGCTGACCTGCTTGTGCTGTAGAGAGTGATGGTGTGTGCCAGGCATGTCAGGAACATCTGGTAATAGTAAGTCATTGGACAGGAAATTGCCAGGGTGGTTGATGGCTGCAAAAGAACGAATATAGTTGGAGTCAGAACGGAAGTTTCGTTTTCGAACACCGTTGGTAGTGGAAAAGATCGAATAGTCATTGATCAGAATTCTCCTGTAATGCAATGTTTGCGGGAAAGAAGTAGTCATCACATTTGGGGTGTGATGGTGAGGTACACGGTTGGGCTTTCAAATGGGTAATCCGCTAGAGACATAGGGGATAGGATTCACTTACTCTCATCCAGATGATGCTGTCCTGAGGGTAATCGTGAATCATTGGTGATGACGCTGCTTGTGACAGACGCGTGGTCGCTATTTGGACGAGACAGCATGGAAGAGCCATTTCCTTCACCGCTACCGCTAGATCGATTGGACATATCAGGATCCGGAAAAGCATAAGGTTGTCCAGCTGTTGGCTTGTCGGCGTTGTAAACCTCTTTCATAGGATTGGCACTGATTATAGGAGCTGCTTTGGGACCCGTCCGCGATGAGTACGCCCGCTCTGACTCGCCAGGATACGGAGCTAAGGGGGAGATTGGCTGCTGGATGGAAGATGTCCCCGAATTTCGCACGCCATTGGTGTGCGGTATGCCACGCTCTCGTTGTAGACTGGCCGCAATGGACGACTGAGAAGGGTTGGCGCTGTGGCCATTGTATGGAGAGGCGACATTGTTGATGTGCAGATTGTTGAAGCCATTGACTTGACTGCCGAGACTGCTTCGCCGAGACTCTTGTGCCGGAAACTCGTGACTGCTGCGGCAGTGGCTCTGATCTTGATATTGCTGGTTCAGGGTTGGAAGACCGAGGCTATTGTGAGAGGGTGCAAACCCTGGAGAAGGTATTGAGGTAGCAGAACTCGGAGCCTTTTGGTAGTCTGCTGGATGAGAAGTAGCGCCGAGCTGGCTGGAATTGGAGGCGCGGTGAGGAGAGGTCATCGAAGAATTGTAGTAGTAGCTACTGGGTCCAGACGAATACGCCGACGATCCTGGTAAAATGCATCAGCAGTGATCTTGCAACGATCATTGTAACAGGCGAGCCGGATGCGAGAGAACGACCAGGTAATGCAAGCACTCATTGGAGGCTTGAATGGGTGGAGGAATGGAGTCTGTGTAGCTTACGGGTACTTTGTGGTGGAGTGGCCCATTGATCGGAAGAGCGGTTGTTGGAATATATCGGGGATGGTTGTCCATTGGCTCCGGGCGGCAGCTCGTTTGTCAATGTTGCAATAGAAGGCAACGTTGCGGCATGAGGTTGTGAGGTTCTATTTGGCGCAGGAGCAGAAGAGTCGTTCTCCCAGATCCGAGTCGACTGTTGGGTAGCCATCTCGGTCTTATTGGGACCTGCAGGTATCCGTAAGCTATAGCACCCAATTCATAGTGAAGCTGTGTGTACCTCTTGATACCCCTCAGCAGAGTATATGGAAGCAAAGTCTCCGTGTGAAGAGTGTCGGACACGCGGGCGCACGTTGATGTATATCGTGAGGGGAAACTGTTGGGATGTGTGCGAATAGTGTGGTCCCACGAGCTCCACGGAGGATTGAGGGAGATATCAACAGTTTGGTGGACACCGACTCCAAGTTCGAGGCGTACGGGGCTGAGGGAAGTGGGCTGCGATTGCTCGCAAGCAGTTGGGGAATGTAATGTCGCCGGACAGTGTAGAAGTTGATGGGTGGCAGAGTGGCATCAATTGTGGACATGCAGTCTCACTGAGCTGTGAGTTTGAGGCGCAGATTGACTTTGTGAAGCTCAATGATATCGAGTCATGGCCGATAAGGTGGTGGCTGAGGAAGCGAGAGTGTATGTGGAGTCTTGATTCCGGTGGTTCCAGCAAACGCAGGCTTCAGTGCTCCTTCGCCCAAGCTTCGGTTCATCGAGTCCTTGCGTCGAGTGCAAGCAAGTCTTCCTTGCCAGCGGGTACCCGTCCACCACGTTGCCTGCGACGGTCGGGTTGTCGAGATCCGCCTCACAAAGACATTGTCCGTCTCCTGAAGCACGGCAGCGGAGATTGAACTGGGTGGATGGAGAGAATTGAAAGGGTCGCATGCGATGGAAGATGAAGGAAAGTGGAAAGAAGTGAGGTGAGATTAGAATTGTAACGGTCGCAAAGAAAGACAATGGAAGTGTGTGGGTGTGTGTGTGTGTCTGGGGAGGGAGTGTGGTCAGTCATAGGGCCGTTCAAGCTGCAAAAGTAGGTTAGTGCTCCCTTGCATGGTTCACGGTGGGCGACACCCCCGGTAGTTGCCCCTCGAGTCAGGAAAGGATCAACGCAACCAGCTCAACTCTAAATGTACACCCACTTCGTCAGATCTTGCTCTGTGCCGATCCGACGCTTGCCTTGACTACTGTGTTACTCCATTCCCTCACTGATCAGTCTTCTACTGTGCACTCCACGCTGTGCTGCAGTCGGAATCTTGAAAGGGAAAGAAGGCTGTTGAGAGTGACACCTGAAACTCACGATCCCCCCCCCTGCGCCATTCATAGGCAGAAGAAGGAATTGATTAGGGTCTAGGACCCGCTAGGCACCGCTATAGCGCAGTTGAGTGGCCCATACGGCGTTGTGATCCGAGCATCTGATTCGAAGCGACCCCTAGCCCCCTTCGCGCCTTGCATCAAGCTTAAGGAACACCTCGTGGCCGCAACAACGTGGCCCCCCTGCTCCCTCCTTCCCCTAACCGATCGCTCCTCCCATTCGGTCCAGCGACGCAGTCTCCAGGCTGTGGGTGGGCTCGTCGTTGGCGACCCCAGATTGTCCGAGCAAGCAGGACGGACCGGTGGATTCATTGGCTGGATAACAGAGCCATCACAAGAGACGCTGACCGTGCATCGAAGAAGCTGCATCCTGTCAATCTGCAGGCTAGTCCACTTGTGGCTGGTCGCGCCTAGTGCTCTTCGGTGCTTGATGGCTGATGCGCCGAAGCTCTCCGCTTTTGCCCACACTGCTGGGAGCGGAGATGGAAGGATTCCCGGCCTGCACACAAGGCAGGAGCTTGGTCCCTGTCCATCCTCCCGACTCGTGATCCTTCTCTCTCGTTCATGATAGTATTCTACTTAATCATGGGCCTCTTGCTGATATGCGCTCCGTTCAATGCCCTTTCTAAGAAGCGACAACGGTTGGCGGAATTCCGTCCGTCATGCGACCCGCCGTCCAAGTTCTTCCGCACATGTCTCATCTGCCTGGCATGAGATACCCAGCGATGTCAACGCTCTCGCATGACTTCCACCCAGATCTCGAATACGAGTTGCGATTAGAACTGCCTGGCGTTGTTGAAAATCAATCCTTGCCAGTTGGACTCCGATGCTTCTCGGACGGCAGATCGCTGAGGAGCGGCCCGTGGGATGCGACCCTTGCAATCAACGCTAATTCAAAGGCACAGGCCAATGATCGTTCGGGTAGATGTTGGCATTCGAGCTGGCCTCGGTCATCGACATTCACCAAGACATGCCAGATGATCCTTCCGCCTCCCACCTTGAACGGACTTGCATGACTCATGGAAAGCTGCATTGCAGTATCCAGGTGTGTGTGTGTTGTCAACCCGGTTTTCCTTCCCCCTGGAGCGTTTGGGTTCACGATATACCAATCACAGGCCGGCTGCTTTTTTCTGTGACAACCGGCCTTATCACCATGCAACATGCTACGTAAGTTACTACGTATCACACATCGACAACCCCATTGATATCGATAGTAATTGGGGGCGAGACAGCATAGCTTGGTGAGCCTCCATGTCTTCTGATTATTTGATTGATATCCGACAGTCCTTTGTATCTGTTTCGAAAGCGAAATTTGGAGGCAACTACAAAGTATGAAAGTGAATGTTCACGCGTCGGCAGGCCGATCTTGTGAACTACCCAGAATTCAGCGGCCCCTTGCGACATCATAAGCTGTAAGTGCGCAAGCGGAGCAGCGAA
>JAABUL010004681.1_pt1 | contig 18007 bp, 2 predicted proteins | sample 5559151 | NCBI WGS metagenome assembly JAABUL01 (sample SAMN10711876, study PRJNA513368) | rock metagenome | isolation source: Antarctica rocks | place: Antarctica: Victoria Land, Pudding Butte sud | reverse complement strand
TTTTCGATAATTTAAGATTCTAAGTAGTTGTTTCGAATTTCTTAACAATTCGCTTAAAAAGAAACTTGTTAATAGTTTACTTCGTAGACTAAATGCAAAACTTTTCTACTAAATAAGTTCTACGTTTGCGAGTTAATTAAATAGAGAATAAAAAAAAGTAAGAAGCTTGTTTAACAATTTTAACAACAACTTGTTAAGTAAAGAATAAAAGATAAACTAAATGTTCTAAGCGTTCAAGTTAAGGTTAAGGGCGATCGATGTTAGAACTTGAAGATTTTCGCAATCTAGCGAAAAGACTTGTTCGATTGCGTCTTCGCTAGTATCTCGATTGCGTTTGTTCTTTTTAATTTTTTTATCAAAGTGTTTGTTCTTTAGTCTTTAACTTCTTTAAATTATTATTAAAGTGATTTGAAACAATAATACAATATTGTAATTACTATAGAATATTGATGTTTCTAAACTTGATAGTTGCGAACGCTTTTGTATCTTTCTATTTTTTATAAAAATTAACACAATAGCAAATCTTATTATTTCTCTTGCTTATCTTTAAACATTTGTTTAACAAACTCTATAAACAACTTTCAATATCGCTCTCTTAAATCAAGATATATTGATAAAAGCTCGTATTATTATCGATTGCAATTGTTCGAACGCAATACAAAATTCGCAATTTATTATTTACTTTTATCTAAATTGTTAATTACAAAATTACAAACAAAAGCTAGTTACTATTAGTTAACCAAAAAAAAGATAATAGTAATTAGCGTCGCATTACTTATTCTCGTTTGTAGCGTATCTATTATAGACTTAATATTAAATTCTATCTTCTAATTATTGCTTGTCGCAAGATCTTGTTTATTAAATTTTCGTATACGTTTTACTATTTTGTTCTACAAGTTTAAACTAGTTTTTGCGATCTTAATTGTAGACAAATTTGTTTTTTTAAATGCAATAAAATATTTGCGATACAAATCTAAACAACAATTCGATTATTAATTACAAAATTCGCAATCGAACGCTAGTTACTATTAATTAATTACAAAAATAATAATAGTAACTAGTGTTATATTACTTATTTTTATTCGCAACGCGTCTATTTAACTTGTTAACATTGTATTGTGTGTTATTTTTTAATAGACGCAACGTTGTTATAAACACAATTGTTTATAAAATGTTTACTAGTAAGCTAGCTAATTATTTGTTAACATAATTTATACAAATTTAAAAAAAAATGTTCTTAAATTCTTTATCGCAAACTTTTATTCTAAAGAATCAAGTTAACTTGAAGCAATTTTTTTTTATTTTTTCGACAATTCTCTTTAATTATATCGCGTTATTTATCTAATAAGCACTATATTTAATTAAGAATATCTTGTCGCTATTATTGTTAATTATATATAGTTTTATTAACGATGTTTCTAATAAGAAACTTTAATTTAATGTACGATTAATACTTATGTCGACTTAATTTATTTATAATATTTTGTTTTTATTCTTTTTATTTTCTTTTTTTACAATTGTATTTTTATCTTTTATTATTATTATTATTATTATCTTTACAAGTTTATATATAACGTCTATATACAATTTAATATAGTTATACTTGTTGTCAACAATAAATATAAGATTTACAAGATTATTAAAGTAACTTTTGCAAACTTAAGATTTGTAATATTGAATTAACGTATATATTAAAATATTAAAACAATTATTTTTATTATTATTTTATTGTTGTTCTTTTTTATTTTTTCTTGCAATTAATAGCAACATTTGCTTTGCTCTTTAAATCTCTCTATATTTTACGTAATTATAAGTATACTAGCTTGTATTATGTAAACAATCTATATTAGTTTCGTTTTTTTAAAAAAAGTTGTAAATTCTATTCTAAAGAATTTATGTTTAAAAAAAAATTAATTATATATTCGACAAATCGACTTAAACAATCTTTTAACAAACTAGACTTATATTAAGATTGTTTTGTAATTTATCGTAATTTATAGACGAATTTAAAGATGTTTAAAAGATAAAAATCTTGTAGCGTTAATTGAAGCGAAATAAAATAGAGAAAAGAGACAAACTAAAAAGATAATAAAGCGCGCGATAATCTCTTATAATAGAGCGAGATAAAACGTTTTTAATTCTATTAATACTAGTAAGTCTTATTAGTTTTGTAATTGTTTTAGACAATTAATTTATTACAATGTTTATAACATAGTCTAGCTTCTTTAACGATTAAATTTAATAATAAATCAAGTATTGCAAAGTACAAGAACGACGAAACAAAAACTATATAGTTATAAGAAGTTCTTTAATATCGTTTTCTTATATTATTGTATAAGAAGACAAACTTATATATAAATCGAAATCAATTGTTTCGAACGCACAACAACATTTGCGATTTAGCTTTAAACAATAGTTCTTTTGTCAAAAAAAAAATTATAGTTAAGCGCTAATTACTATTAGTTAATCAAAAAAAGATAATAGTAATTAGCGTTATATTACTTATTTTTATGCGTTTCTTTACAAGATTTGCTATTATTGTATTGAGTTTTATCGCTTTTTTATCGTTTATTGCGAGATAAAAATTTAACAAATCTTTATAAGAAAATCTTTAATATCGTTCTTTTATATTATCGTATTTGGGAACGAATTTACATATTAATAAAAATCGATTGTATCGAACAAAAAACAATAATCGAATCTTAAGCGACGATTTTTTTGTCAATTATAAAAATTATAACTGGGCGCTAGTTACTATTAATTAATCAAAAAATAATAATAATAATTAGCGTTATGTTACTTATTTATGTTCGATGCGCATTTGTATAAAATTTGCTATTACTCTACTAAGTTTTATCTTTTTTCTATCGTTTATCGCGAAATAAGATTTAACGAATCTCTACAAGAAGATCTTCAATATTGTCTTTTTATATTATTGCATATAAAGACGAATCTATATGATAATTGTAATAAACTAAATAAACGCAAATCAATTTCCGCAATTCAACTTTAGATAATACACTTTCGCTAAACAAAATTTATAACTAAGCACTAGTTATTATTAGTTAACTCGAAAAACAACAATAGTATCTTTTATACATTATAGCACGTAATATTATCGCACAACTATATTAAAAATTGTTAAATATCTTCTTGTTTATAGATTCTTTTATTATATTTATATTTATTGTATTAGTGCTCTATATAGAAATAAATTTCTATTGAACTATATAAAATTATTAAGACACAATGAATCGATTTGCGCTCTACTTTCTTTATATTATATTTGAACAAAAAAAGTTATATTTTTTCAAAGTCTTTTTGATCTTAAAACTCTATAACTAAATTTAAACACTTTTACAAACTATATATATTACAATCTAATAGCATATTGTTTGCACAATAAGACTTCTTATTCTTACTTAAAGCTACTATTCTTTGCAAACAACAAAGTAAAAAAGAATTAAATAAAACAAGATTAAGATAACGTTTTAAAGCAAGATTTATTTGAACAACTATAAATCGACAACTCTTCAAAAACTATTATAATCAAAATTGGCGTATTCGCTATCTAGCAATATACGTCTATTGTTAATTTACTTACTTAAGAAGAGATTATTTGAAGAGTTATATCAATAAATAAAGCGAACAAAGTTAAGACACAAAGAAGTTAAGAATCAATAACAAAAGAATATAATAAATCTCTTTTAATTTAAAATTGTAACAATATTATAATTTATCATTATATTTTAGCAAAATTTAAGAACTTTCTAGATAACGTTTAATAAAAGTTGTAAAATATAGTATATTATTAATTTAAAATCAAGAAATTTTAATATAAAGAAGTACAAAAAAGACTTAATTATTGTTTGATATCTATTATATTAATTTATTACAACAAATTTGTTAAATAAATTACAAATACAAGTATTAATTTTAAATGTTTTACAAATTGTATCAATTATTTATATTATCGCAATTTTATATTACTAAGTTAAGATTTTAAGCTACAAATATATAAAACTACAAATTAAGTTTACAATATATATTTTGTTCTTTTCTTAATTCGCAAATCTTTTCTAAAATATAATAAGTCGCAATCTATAGCAAACAAATAATGCTCTATTATTTTTGTTTTTCGAAATAACATTTATAATTATTGTGGCACTTTATACTTACACAAGACAAACAAGAAGATATATACTATTTATTGTTTTTTTGTTATTTATATCTTGTACAACAAAGAAGCTTTTATATATCTCTTTTTATATTTACGATTACTTGATATTTATCTTATTTAATAAAAAATTGTTTCTACATTATTATTTCAATAATCTTTAGCGCACTAATCAAAATTACGCTAGTCTTAAACGCTACAATTTTAACTTTTTCGAAAAATTATTAAATTCTATTTTTACTTTTGCGAAGTTACGAATTTTAAATATCTTGCAATTTATATATTTGATTAAAACTTAATTAATTTATAGATCTTATTTTTATAATTAATTTAATATAAGTCGAATATCTAAATTGTTAAAACAACAAAAACAAAAGAATCGCAATGTCTATTAACAACATTAACAAAATAAACGCAAAAAGAAAATATTAATTATTAATTCTACAATTTGACTCTACAATAGATTGCTTAAATTAAAAAACTCGAAAAATCAAATTGTTGTTTTAATAATTTATTAATTGCAACTCGTTAAATTACAAACAAGTTTATATCTCTCTTAAAATTGCATTTGACAAATATTGATACAAGCAACAATTATATAACTCTTTTTAATCTTTTCGCAAATCAAAAATCTTATCGATTAAAAACGTTATTTGTTTAGTATTGTTAAAAATAATATTTTTGTTTAAACTTAATATCGATTATCTTAATTCGAACTTGTCTCTCTTAAGAAAGACAAAAAATCTTAAAATTATTTTGTTTTTATTGCATATAATAAATAATATATTATACAAAGATACTAAAATATATTTTTTAAATAAATTTATTAAGAATTTACTAAGATGTTAATATAATATTCTTTTTTATAAATTTAGAAAGACGCATATTATAATTTTAGATTTTATTAATAATTCTATTATAATTTTACGCAAGTTGCGAGACTATTATTAATTATATATTACAAAGCGCTAGTTTTGCAATAAATCTTTTACGTATACGTTTTACTATAATAAAATAAATAATTTTGCGACAAGTTAAATCTTAATTGTTAAAAATATTTAATTAAGATTTAAAATTAATTAATCGAATATATAAGTTTGCATTGTTTGTTATAAAATAGTTTTTGCAAAATATAAAATTATTTACGCTTATTACTAGAAATTCGATTGCTTATTATTGTATAACAAGAAATTTTTGCAATAATATTGCGAGAAAATATTTTCTAAATATCTTTCGCTTAAACTTTGAATTTAACGTTATAATTTTACTAATATAAATTACAATTTACTAGATTGTTTAATAGTTTATTAAATTTTTGTTACAATTTGTTAAACTTTTATTATATTTAGATCGCAAATAAAGATCTTTATTTGCGAGCATTAATAGCTAGCTACAATAGCAATTTTTAATTTGTCTATCTATTGTTATAATAATTTAAGACTTATATATAAAAACTTTTAAAACAAATTTTTTATTTTAATTATTCGAAACGTGCAATCTATTGTATTACTTCAAAGTTTAGACAAATTTATCTTCAAATTTATCTATATTAATTAAGCAATATTGTCTAGAAAATCTTAATGCGTTTATTTTATTAAATCGAGTTTTTCTTCTTGTTTTTTAACGAGCTTTAAGATTGATATTTTTTTATTTTGCATTATTAAAGCAATATCTTTTGCTCTTGTGTTATACGAGTTAATTTAACTTATATTATAATTATAACTTTATTTCTCAAATATTTTACAAAAGAGTTGCAAAAATTTTATCAAATACAAAAACAAAGTTAAAATCGTAAGAATGCTCTAGCTAAAGCAACAACAAAAATTAGTTAACAAAACGCTCTTTTTATTGCAATAGTATTAATTACAAACGTTAATATCTTATCTATCTTAATTTTGTTATTAATATTGTTTCTTCTATTCGTAACACAAGTCGCAACAATACTTCAAAAAAATTAAGATTGTTTAAAAAAGAATAAAGAAATATTAGAAATTTATTTTCTTTATATTATATTATTCGAAATTAAGATTTCTTTTATTTTAGATTTTATATTTTGCAATTAAATTGCTCTTAAGTATATTAAAACTATATTTCTCTTTTGTCTTTTAATATTCGTCGACAATTTGTTTATTAGTATTTGAAAATTTAAATTTAATAAACAACGTAATCAAATATTAAACAATTTAGTTTTAAGTACAAAATTCTTTAAATTCTTTCGAATTAACTTTATTGTTTGTCTTTTGTTTATTTAGATTCTAAATTGTTATAATATTATCGTCAATAAATATCTTTTATTTGTAGAAAATATAAAGTATTCGATTTTAACAACATATTTCTTGCGAAATACTTTAGCATTTTTTTTATTTATTTTCTTTTAATTAATAAACAACTTTAATGTTTATTAAGACTCTAATTGTTTACGAAAATTTTTATTAATTATTATTAAATTTGTTATTATATATTCGTTCTCTTTAACTATTATTGCGACGTACAATACTTTAGTTGTAAGACTTTTTGTTCTTAAAACTTAAAGCAATTTGTTACATTAAAAACTTAATTATTTGCTTAAAGAAACAACTATAATAGCAAGAAAGTTTCTTAGCAAAAGCAAATATACTTTTGTTATTAAGTTTGCGTTTAAATTTATATTTTAAAAGAAATTTATGTTTGTTATTTATTTAAATTTTGTTATTTTAACGTTTGCTCTAATTATTACAATCAAAAATAATAATATTTCGACTATTATTATTAATTCGAATTTCTAAGTTAATCTTGTTTGCTTTATTAATTTTATTGTTTTTATTAATTTTATTGTTTTTATTAATTTAACAATTAAGAGATTCGAAGTTTTTGTCAAATTCTTACTTTTTTAACAAGCAAATGTTATTTTCTTTTATTATTTGTTTGCGTTTTTCTTGAAATTGTTCGATGTTTTAAACAAAACGTTTGCATATAATATTAAATATTCGTTCGAATCTAAAGAGAAAATAAAGAGAATATTACGTCTACTAAAGTAATATCTTAAGTCTAAGAATAGCAACTTTAAATATAGTTTCTCTATATTAAACAATGCTTTTGTCGCAATTTCGTTAATCTTTACTTGTATCTTTAGCAATACTAATTTGCGATTATATTTAATTTTATTATTCGTCTTTAACAATTTTATATTGTTGTTATATTCGATCTTATTACGCACGATTAATGCGATTTATTTTAGACAATTATACTTTAAGCAATTTTCTAAAATTGATTGCGTCTCTAAGAAGATCTTAACTTAATATAAGATTGTTTTGCGTATTTATTACGATTGCAAAATCTTATTGTTAATGTTTATTATTAATTAAAGATTAAATTCTTAATGTTCTATACAAATCTTTGTTATATATGTTTTTATTATTAGAACAATTAAACTTATTCTATTGTCTTTATTATTATTTGTTTATCTACAAACAATTTGCGATCTACGCGTACGAAACAAGACGCTATTAACGTGTTAAAATTACATTTAAATATTAATATCAAAGAAACAAAAAATAAAGAATTAAGTGTTTATAACAACAAATATTTACTAGCGTTTTAAGAGAAAGTAATTATATTTTATGCGCGCAATTATGTCTAACTTTTACTACAATTTTAACATCTTTTGTTCGAGCAAAAATAACAATTTATTTTTGATTAAATTTATCGCTTTATAAATCTAAATAAAAATTTAATAAGCTATACTATTGTTGCATTTGTTGTTAATATCTTTTGTTACTTTAGTTTTAAGATTAATTTGATGCTTAACTATGTGCAATAGCTTAAACAATATATTACTCTTAATAATGCTATCTTGTTATATTTTGTTTCTTTTGTCAAAATAATAATATTGATTTTGCTTTATTCTAGTGTTTTCGATTTTAAAAAAGAGATTATTGCTAGTTATATTATACTTTCTTTTGTTGCTTCTTAATTCGCGTTATTTTTATCTATATTAATTTTGTTAAGTTGTTTAAGTTTATCGATTTTAAAATTTGTTAAATATTAGATATTTGCAATTGTTATTTAATAAAATCGAATAATCGATTTGTATTATATAAACAATTTTTAAACGTATAATACAAAGAACTTTATTAGATATATAGTTTGCAATATTGTTCAAAACTATAAATAAATTGTTCTAGAGTATTTTATATATAAAAATAAGTGTTAAATATTTGTAATTTTACAATAAAACAATAATATTTATAACGTTTATTTTATTCTTAATATATAAGTTAACATTTTTAAATTATTAATAAGTACGAAATTGTTATTTGAAATGCACAAATTATTCTTTTATTGCGATATTCTTTGCATAATTAATTGCGCTATAATAGAAGAAATTACGAAAATTAATATCGAGCAATAATTTATTTATATATTCTTTGTTAATTGCGAGTTTAATATTCGAGCTATTTAAGTTGTTAATAATTTAGAGTTTGTTAGTATGTACAAAGCAATTACAACTTATATAAACAAAATTAAGTTATCAATTTATCTTTATTAATCTAATAGATTTTTATATCTTGTTTAAGTTTGCAATCTTATTAATATTTATATTAATAAAAAGATTAATATAAACAACATATTTAATTAGACGTTAAATATAAGCGAATTACGTACTTATTTCTCTTTGCAATTGCTAGACTTATCTAGTAATAAAATAATAGCAACATTATATTAAACGTTTTATAAATAAATTACAATTTTTTTGATAACTTTTGCGATTAATTTTTTTTACGAAATACTATTGACTCTAAGCGCTTCAAAAACAATAAATAAATTTGCAATATTTCTCTCTTTGTTAAACGCTATTGTTGTCGACATACTAATTAACAACTAGCAATAAAATTTTGTAAAAATCAAAAGCACGCTTTCTAGTTGTTCAATAAAATTATTGTTTGTATCGAACAAATTTTTCTCGTCTTTTAATATAATATTGTTTGCTTTAAAACAAATAATTAATTTAATTAACAATACAAGTTTCGAATTTAACAAATTAGCGTCTAAAACATTTATTCTTGTTTAAGATAACAAATACGTTTTATTTTGTTTTAATGTCTTGTTTTATTTTATTAGTAATTACTTAAATAACTATACAAAATCTTAATTGCTAAGTTTATTAAATTAGAGATTCTCTAAATTATTATTTTGTTTAAATAGTAACAATAACAATAACGTTAATCGTAACAATAACAAATTTATTATAAGATATTTACGAAAATCTTTCTTTTTTTTGTTACAATTTATCGATATTTATTTAATTGTTTGTTAAGTTTAATAAGTATACAAATTAATTTACATTCGTAATATGTCTCTTATTTTATTATTTATTTATAACTTTGTTTATTTATTTTATTAGTGTATTTTAATTGTCTTATATTTAACAATGTTCTTTTTTTAAGAAAGTTTGTTTATCTATAGCGAAATCTTATATTTTAAAGTCTTAATACTCTTTGTTTTTGCTAATTTCGCAAGTTGCTTTATTAATTCGATCTATTTTCTTAAAATAAATAAAAGAATAACTAAAATAGCGTTTCTTAGAATTAATTGCTATTAAACAAACATATTTTAGCTTTTAATCTTATTTAGTTCGAGACTATCTTTATTGTTACAAGTCAACTTAATAATTTAAAGCTTTATTGTCTCTTAAATATTAATAGATTTGTAATTTATATTTGTGTTTTTAATATTCTTCTATACAATATATTTTTTATGTATATTTTTATTTTTTTATTACGCAGTACGCAAAATTCTAAAATGTTTATTAATAAGTATTAACTTTACAAGATAAAGCAACTTTATTTAAATAAAAGTCTTAATAATTTTAGATAAAGCTTTAACTACGTTGTGTATATTTTTTTTTTTATATATTTGCTAATGTTATTACAAATATTAATAACAAATTACGCAAAATCTAGTACAACAATATTATTCTTCAAATACATAAAGAAATTAAAATTAATAATTTCGTATAATAGCGTTATTTCTTAAGTTACGTTAACTTTGTCGATTATTCGCAAATGTATTTAGAAATCTCTTGTATTAGCTTTGTATATAATATAAAAGTTAAATACTTTATACAATATATTATTTTCGAAGTTTTTTAGATTCGAATAATAAAGTTCGCTAACAATATTGATGTTTTTTGCGAATTTATACTTATAATTTTGTGTTTCGATCAAAAATTTTAATTTTAATACGATACGTTTTAATAAATTGACAACTTTTTACGCAAATATTTACAATATTGCTTTGATTTATTATTAAACAACTTCTTTAATTGCTAAATTAATTATAAAATAAAAAATATTGTTAAAATTATCTTTAACAAACTTGCAAAAAGCGTTATACTAATATAAAAAAATAATTATCTTTAAGAGTAATCTCTCTACTTTGTCAATTTTATAATATATATTTGTTGTCAATATTATTAAACTATATATTATCTCTTTATAATTATTAAAAATATAAAGAAACTTAAATTTGATTTCGATTTTAACAACTTTTTTTAAAGCGAAAAAAGACAAATTTATATTAAAAAGTACAACGTTATTATTTGTAATCTATTTGCCAACTTGTTTAATATTTAATACTTCAAGAATCTAATCTTAGAAAATATAATTTATTCTAGTTAAAAATTGCAAAAGTAATAGAGCGTTAATTAATAAAATAAATAAATCTTTTTAATTGCAAAGCTTGCAACAAATAAGTTTATTAATAATTTTAAAACTTTAAGATTGTAACTAAACAATGCTTTGCGACAAATTAAAATTTAAATTGCTTATATAACGCAAAGATATCTTTAATTAAATCTATCGCATTTATTGCGTTAAAAGTATTGTTAAATATACGCTTTCTTTAATTAACAAAACTTGTTTTTTAAATTACAAGTACTTTCTTTGCTAATCTTATAATTTGTTAAAAGTAAAAAAAAAGATTTTTTAATCGAAAACTATAATTTTGTTGTTAAATATTGTTTGTATTAAATATTTTTTATCTAAAAAGTAATTTGTTTTATTATTATATTAAAGAATTGTTAACTTTTGCTTTTTAAAGTTTTTGTTACTTAAAATTGTCGAAAATTTACAATTAATCTCTTTATTGTTTTTGACGTCTAATAAAATTAATTTAACGTTATAATAAGCGTTGTTGTGCAAATCTTGCAACTTATTTATAACAATAAAGCTCTTTCGCAATAACGTAAATTGTAATATTGTTTCTACAAATACAAGAAATAGAAATTTAAAATTCTAGTTATCACAATATTAATTGCACGAGATTTACAATACAAATTTGTTATATATTAAGATTTAAACTATTAAAAATATATTTATCGTTTTAAAACGCTTTCTTTGTCGCATAATCTAATAGAATAAAGCGAAATATATATATATATTTTTTTTCTCTACTAGTATAACAACGTTTTTGCTAGAATTAATAGACAACGTTATGCAAAACAACTATTAGAAAAATCGTCGCATTTAACGCACTTTGTCGAAAGTACAATTTATTTGTCAAAACATTTAACAACGCACAAAATCTCTTTATTATTATTGTTCGAACAAAAAAACGTTTGTATTTGACAACAAATAAGTAAAGCTTAAAAGTTTTATTATTTAACTAATAATTTAACTATTTTCTAAGAAGATTCTAAGCAATTTAATCGATTATATTGTTTCTTATAACAAACAATGTTAAAGCGAAAAACAAACTTTTTGCAAAAATTTTCTTAGCTTTTTAAAGTTGAAGAAAAGAGTTAGATTGCGCAAGTTATTTATTGCGTTATTAACGAAATTAGAGTTTTTACTTAATATTAATTATATTTGTTAAAATAACGTTATTTTTTATTAATATATTGCAAGCGATCTTTAAAATAATTAAATATATATATTGTTTACATAAAACAATTTAACATTAAAAAATAATTATATATAAAAAAACAAATTTTATCGACAAATATTTAAAAGTTTTTAACAAATATTTAAAAAAAAAATAAGCAATATTTAAGCAATTAAATTTTTTAATATTTTTTATCTAAAAGCGTTTACAGAGTGCTTTAAATTATTTCTATATATAACAAAAATTATTTTTGTATTTTTGCTAAAATTTACAAGTTTTTTATTAATAAACGCAACATTTTTATTAATATAATCGATGCTATTTTACGAATTAAGTAATTGCTATTATTTTTATCTAAATAAATTTCGATAATATTTAACAAATAATGTTAAAATTCTTAACAATATTTTAGCGTTATTAATTTTAGCAAATTGTTAAAAAAATGTTAACGTTTGCTAATTAAGAATTTTCGAGTTATTATTAATAAAAAGAAAGAAATTGTTTTGTTGCGTAATTCTAAACTATACTTCTATAGTTGCAAATTTCGCAACATTATTAATCTTTATCGCAATATTTTTTTCGTTAAAAATATAATTTTTGATGTTAACAATAACATCTTTATGCATTTTAATAACAACAATTGTAAAAACAACAAAACTTTTATCAAATTTTTAATAAACAAAGATAAATATCTTCTAAAAGAGAAATAAATATTGCTCTTTACTATTTTTTCGCAATTAACTATCTCGCTATTTACGTTAGTTTTGTTCTATTATGTTTGCATAATATTGTATTTATTAAATAACAATCTTAACATTAAAATTTAATAAAGAAAGTCTCTTTATTATATTGCTTTACAACTTGTTGCAAGTTGTAAAATTAATATATATAATATATATTATATTGTAGATCTTGTTTTTTTGTTATTAATTGCAAAAAACGTATTGTACTTATAATATTTAGAATAATTTACATTTATTTTGACAAAAATCTTATTTATTATTTATCTATTTTACAACTTCAAAGCTTAAGAGAAGCAAATTCTCTCTATAATATAAGCGACAATTAATTAAGATCAATTATATATTTATCAAATATTTTAATAAGTTTGTTATTAACTAAATTAACTAAAGATATATTGTAGACTTAATTAAATTATTCTAGTGTAATTTCTTTATTAATTAAGTAATTTGTTGCATATTTGTACTATTTTCGAAGCAATTGCTTAACGCTATATTTAAACACTAAAAATTAAAATTTGCGCTAAACTTATAAAAAATATATATTAGTTAATTATCTTTTAAAGCTTTTGTTCAATCTTTTTATTCTAAATTTTTATTTTCTTTATTTTCTTTATTTTATCTTTATTTATAACGTTTTACTTAACGCTCTTCTTATATCTTTTAATTAATGTCAATCTTTTGTCTTTTATATATAATAAGCAAATTTATTTTGCGATTTAAAAAATAAACTTGCATACTCTCGAACAAATAAAAAATATTAATATTTAATAATTTAGATTTTGCAACAATTAAATTTTGTTATTTGTTTATACGTAGCTAGTTTTAGCAAGAAATTTATTTAAAATATATAATTAAATTGTTTAACATTTAATTGCTCTTTGTAAAAGCGCATATTAATTGTTGTTTTATAGAGTTTCTTTTTATTTGTAACACTTTTGTCGTTTTTTAAATTTTCTTTTTTGTTAAATTTTTTAAGCAAATACAATTTAATATTTTGATAATTGTTTAGTCTAAATTGTCTACGCGTTATTGCAAACAACACAAACGTTTAACAAAATAAAAATAAAAATTTCTAATAATGTCGATTTTATATTTTGATTAAAGAGATAAGACGATTTTAAACGACAACAATAAAATTAAATTAACAACTTCTACTATTGCAAACTTCTAATATTAATTTTCTTACTAAACAAACTTTTAAATATTAATAACTTGTTTATTTATAACTTGTTTTCTATAATTATTATTTTACGATCTTATAGATTTAATTCGAAATTGTTGTATTTTACAAATCGACGTTGTATTAAATATTGTTGTTACTAAAATAATATAATATATTATAATATTAAATTTAAAGTTAATAAATTAACAATATTCTTTTTCGATTATAATGCATATTAAATTGCAAAGAGAAAAACGTTCGAACTCTAAAATAGCAAAAGCAATTAAAAGACAAACAACTATATTCTATATTGTAGAGTTGTTAATTGTATAGAATATTATTGTTGTAACTTGCTTATTAAAGTTATATATATTTTTAAATTTAACGTTCTCTATTTTATTATTATTATTGTCGATAAATTATACTAGTTATAATGCTTATCTTATTTCAAAAAATATATATAAGATATTGTTACTTGTAGATTTATATTCTTTTTTACAATTTATATAGTCAAAAATATATAAAAAAATATTTAGAGTCGAAGTTTGCAATTATTATTTTCGATTTAAAAGCTTAAATTGTTTTAATCTTCGACTTAAATAAATTAAGTTCGAAGCTATATAAAATACAAAATATAATTAAAATTAACAATTAAGATCTAGATACAATTATAAATAAAAAGAAATATGTTAAAAACAAATTTAGCTCTATTTATTAGTTAAATAAAATTAACAAATTTATAAGACTTTAGATTTACAACGTTTGCTTAATATACAATTTAAAAAAAAAAAAATCGAAAAAGATAATTAAGATCGCGACAATATTAATAATTAACAATATATTTCTATATTGTTGAAGTTCGAAACAATTAAGTTGTGTCTTGCACTTTTAATAATTTTGATTCGAATATATATCAAATTAACAATTGAATTTATATTAAATTTTCGAAGATCTTATATACTTAATATGTTTTTCTCTATTAAATTAATATTATTGATTTATTATTTTAAATCTTAAAGACAATCGAAGTAACGTTTAGATAAATTGTCAAATTGCAACTTAACTCTAGTATAGCTTTAACTCTAATTGCTTTTATTTAATTAATTAAGTATATTACTTTGTTAACTTGTTATTAATATTAAATTTGCGTTAAATTTTAACGTTAAACTAAAGACGCAACTTAAATTCGATCTTGTATTGTATATTTGTTCGTAAAAATTTATTTAATTACAATTTAAGATAGTTTAAATATAAAAAATAAAAATATAGTTAAGTCTTACGTTCGAAAGAAAAAGCATATTATTAACTCTACTATTATATACGAAATAATTTTTGTCTCTTTTGCAATACTAAGTCTTATACGACTAAAAACAATATTAATTAAGAAAATTAATTAAGAAAATTAAAGACTAAACAAAACAATTATATGTTTCGAACTTAATAATAAACAAATCTACAAAAGATAATACAAAGTGCGTAAATATTTTAGAAGTTTTTAACTACTAGTTGTCTATATTTATACAAGAGTTTTAATAAAATATTTGTTAAAAACTTAAAAGCAAAAGATAAATTAAATAACGTAATAAAAGATTATACTTTTACGTCAAAATATACTTTATATACAAGCTACTTATTTAAGTCGATTATCTTTTAATAATATAACAATCTTCTATTTTACAATTGTCGAAATGCTAAACAAATATAATTAACAAAAAACTTAAAGATCTTGCAACTTAATTAAGTATCTTTCGATTTACAAAATATATTATAATTATATTTAATTTTTAGCAACAATTTAACAAATTGCAACAAGTATACAAATAACAAGCAATTATATTTTTAAATTCTAGATTTCTAGCAATCTAAATAGAGTTTCTCTTTATAAATATATAGTATCTCTTTTATATTATTAATTTTTATTACAACTATAATTGTTTTTTGTTTTAATAATCTTATATTTGTTTAATTAATTTTTGTTTAATTATACTTTATAGATATTTAGCATCTTTTTAAATTTTTTATAAAAGCTAAAACTTAATTCTTTTTAATTAAGTTTTATCTCTTACAATTTACGACTTAATTTATTTTATATTTTACAAATTTAATTAAATATTACAACTTTAAATCTTAATATTTTGCAAATTTAATTAAACAAGTAGTAACTTTTTTCTAGATTATAAAGACTTTATAAAGCTTCTTTTTATTATTAATAAATCTTTTTCTTTTATTAACGTAATTAAGAAAAATATAGCGCAAAAGCTTGAAGTTAAATGTAGCAAAAACGTTTGTTACTTTTTTTATTTTTATATAATTTTTATTATTTCTTTTTGTCTTTTTTATTAGATTTATTTTTCTTTTTTTTGCGCAAACAATAATACTTTCTTAAGTTGTTAAAAATATTATAAAGCTTCTTTTTATTGTTGTTTAATTTCTCTTTTTTTGTTAATATAATTAAAAAGAATATAACGCAAAAGCTTAAAATTAAACGTAGCGAAAACGTTTATTATTTTTTTTATTTATATATAATCTTTGTTGTTATTTTTTGTCTCTCTATAAAATTTATTTTTTTTATTTTTTCTTCGATTGCTTTCTTTGTTTTTATAATTTTTTTTTTAAGTTTTGTTTAAAATATTTGTTGCGAAATTGCGTTAACATTGCAAACAATTATATTTTTATAAGTTTAATATTTTTTTAATACAAAATGCGTTAATCTTGTTTATTGTATTTTTTATATTTAATATTTTTTAATAATTTTATCTCTTATATCGTAAACGTTTGTGTTTTCTTAAAAATCTTCGATTTTAATATTGATACTTTTTTTCTAGTATTTTTATAAACGAATATAAGTACTTAACATTGCATCTTTTTGTTAATTACTTAATAACTAATAACAAAAATTAAATAACAAATAAAATTAAATATAATTGTTGCGAAAAATAATAATACAATATACGCTAAAATAATTCTAAGAGCATATTAAACTAATTGTATTAAGCTTTGCGCTTTTTAATATTTTTTATATAGTTTGCACTTCTATTTGCGTAGTTTAGAACAATTTAATTATTATTATTATAATTATTGTTTACAATAATACTTTTGCAAAAAACAAAAAAAATACTTTCGCTAATAACAATTATAGTTTTAATAAGATTATCGAATTTGTTAGCAAAGCTTATTTGTTAATAGATTTTAATATAAGTAAACTAAGTTTTAAAATAATTAAAATCAAATTATTAAAAAATATAATTTAATAAATTTTAATTAATTATTAATATACTTAAACTTGCTAATATAATTAATTAAAATTTGTTATTTATATTTAGAGTTTACATTTGCAATATAATTATTGTTTATATTTTCGAAAGTTACAATTTCTATTTTATATATATATATATTTATTTTTTATAAATATACTTAATCTTTAGCTATTTTTAATATATTGTAAAATTCGAAATAAAGATTAATTACTTTTCTTAACAAGAATCTATATATTATATAATATATATATTTTTATCTTTATATTTTTAACTATAGTATTAATATCTTTATTAAACAAAATTATTACGTTAAACTTTTCGCTTTTTAATTACTTTATATCTATATTTTCGACTACAATATTAATATTCTTATTAGAAAGAATTATTATATTAATTTTTGCAACTACTTAATTTTTTACAACTTTATTGTTGCTATTAAAATTTACTTTGTTATATATATAAATATATTAAGAAAGTTTTGTCTATTTTTGTTGTTAAATTACGACAAATATTAATTACTTAAATATTGTCTCGTCTATAGATATATTAAACGCAATAAATTTTAATATTGTTAATTGTTAATTAATTATTTATTTTCTAGAGTACGCAAGTTTAGTTATTGACAATTTATCTATTTAACTTGCAAAATAAACAAATAAAAGAAAAATATTTAATATCGAAAAAAAAGTTAAAAGTATAAAGTAAATACAACAAAATACTAAATTAATTAATATATAAAATAAAAGTATTTGTTTTACTCTTGTAATACTTTAAGTCTTTATAAAAAGAACAATTTATTAATATA
>JAABUL010004676.1_pt1 | contig 18016 bp, 14 predicted proteins | sample 5559151 | NCBI WGS metagenome assembly JAABUL01 (sample SAMN10711876, study PRJNA513368) | rock metagenome | isolation source: Antarctica rocks | place: Antarctica: Victoria Land, Pudding Butte sud | reverse complement strand
GCCTGCTCGACGCCGTCCTGGCCGACCGGGCGCTGGCCGCAGCCGTCGCCGCAGCGGGCAGGCCCGCCCTCGACGTTTCCGCCCCGCCGGCCCTGCAGCCGTTCGTCGTCGCGGCCGTCGCGGCCAGCAACGCACGCGGCGGCGCCGGCCGCCCCGTGCTCGCCGTCACCTCGACCACCCGCGCGGCCGAGGATCTGGCCGCCGCGCTGAGATGCCTGCTGCCGGCGAACGAAGTCGCGACCTATCCGTCCTGGGAGACCCTGCCGCACGAGCGGCTATCCCCCCGCGCTGACACGGTCGGCAAGCGGCTCGCCGTCCTCAGGCGACTGGCGCATCCCAGCCCCGACGACCCGGCCAGCGGGCACCTGTCGGTCGTCGTCGCCCCGGTCCGCTCGATGCTGCAGCCGCAGGTCGCCGGCCTCGGCGAGTTGACGCCGGTCAGCCTCCGAGCCGGCGACACCCAGGACCTCGACGAGCTGGTGGCCCAGCTGGTGGACATCGCCTACTCCCGCGTCGAGCTGGTCGAGAAGCGCGGCGAATTCGCCGTGCGGGGCGGCATTCTCGACGTGTTCCCGCCCACCGAGGAGCACCCGATCCGGGTGGAGTTCTGGGGCGACACGGTCGAGGAGGTGCGCTCCTTCACCGTGGCCGACCAGCGTTCGCTGGAGCAACCCGCCGAGCACGGTCTGTGGGCGCCCCCCTGCCGCGAGCTGCTGCTTACCCCGGAGGTCCGCGAACGCGCCAAAGCCCTTGCCCAGCAGCATCCTGAGCTGGCCGAAATGTGCGACCGGATCGCCGACGGCACCGCGGTCGAGGGCATGGAGGCCCTCACTCCGGTCCTCGTCGACGACCTGCGGCTGCTGCTGCACGAGATGCCTTCCGGCACCCACGTCGTCGTGTGTGACCCGGAGAAGGTACGCACTCGCGCCGCGGAGCTGGTCCGGACCAGTCAGGAATTTCTGGCGGCGTCGTGGGCGACGGCGGCGACCGGCGGCGATGCGCCGGTCGACCTGGGTGCGGCGGCGTACCGAGATCTCGACAATGTCCGGGTGACCGCTGCGGAGCTGGCGATTCCCTGGTGGACGGCCACGCCGTTCACCGCCGACGCCGAGCTGGACTCGACCGCGCTACGGGTCGGCGCCCGGGCCGCGCAGGCCTATCGCGGCGAGACCGACAGCGCGCTGGACGACCTGCGGAAGTGGACCAAGGACGGCTGGCGGATCGCCCTTGTCTTCGCTGGCCACGGCCCAGCTCAGCGCGCGGTCGAGGTGCTGGCCGACGCCGGCATCGGCGCGCGTCTCAACGCCAGCCTGGACACCGTCCCCGAGCCAGGCGTCGTGCACGTCACCACCGGCAGCCTGGAGCACGGCTTCGTCTGCGAGCCGCTCAAGCTGGTCGTCCTCAGCGAGACCGACCTCACCGGCCAGCGCGGGCAGTCGACAAAGGACATGCGCCGGATGCCGTCGCGCCGGCGCAACGCCGTCGACCCGTTGCAATTGCAGCCCGGCGACCCGGTCGTGCACGAGGCGCACGGCGTCGGCCGCTATGTCGAGATGGTGCGCCGCACGGTCAACGGCGGCGAGCGTGAATACCTGATCATCGAATACGCCCCCTCCAAGCGTGGCCAGCCCGGCGACCGGTTGTTCGTCCCCACCGACTCCCTCGAGCAGGTCACCCGCTACGTCGGCGGCGAGGCGCCGAGCTTGGACCGGCTCGGCGGCGGCGACTGGGCCAAGCGCAAGGGCCGCGCCCGCAAGGCGGTTAAGGAGATCGCCGCCGAATTGATCCGGCTGTATTCCGCCCGGATGGCCACCCCGGGCTACGCCTTCGGCCCGGACACCCCGTGGCAGCGCGAGCTCGAAGATGCCTTTCCGTACGTCGAGACGCCCGACCAGCAAGGAGCCATCGACGAGGTCAAGGCCGACATGGAGCAGGCCGTGCCGATGGACCGGGTGATCTGCGGCGACGTCGGCTACGGCAAGACCGAGATCGCCGTCCGGGCCGCCTTCAAGGCGGTGCAGGACGGCAAGCAGGTGGCGGTGCTGGTGCCCACCACGCTGCTCGCCCAGCAGCATCTGGGGACGTTCGCCGAGCGGATGGCGCAATTCCCGGTCAATGTGGCTGTCGTCAGCAGGTTCAACAGCGCGCGGCACCAGACCGAGGTGATGGCCGGCGTCGCTGACGGCAAGGTCGACATCGTGATCGGCACGCACCGCCTGCTGCAGTCGACCACCAGATTCCACGACCTGGGCCTGGTCATCGTCGACGAGGAGCAGCGTTTCGGCGTGGAGCACAAGGAATACCTCAAAGGGCTGCGGACCGCGGTCGACGTGTTGTCGATGTCGGCGACCCCGATCCCGCGCACCCTGGAGATGTCGCTGACCGGCATCCGCGAGATGTCGACGATCCTCACCCCGCCCGAAGAACGCCATCCGGTCCTCACCTACGTCGGCGCCTACGACGAGCGCCAGATCGCCGCGGCCGTCCGCCGGGAACTGCTGCGCGAGGGCCAGGTCTTCTACGTACACAACCGGGTCGAGTCCATCGAGCGCGCTGCCAAGCGGGTACGCCAGATGGTGCCGGAGGCGCGGGTCGCGGTCGGGCACGGGCAGATGAGCGAGGGCGAGCTGGAAAGGGTGATGCTCGGCTTCTGGGAGCGCGAGTATGACGTACTCGTCTCCACCACGATCGTCGAGTCCGGCCTCGACATTCCCAACGCCAACACTTTGGTGGTGGACCGGGCCGACGCATTCGGCCTGTCGCAGCTGCACCAGATCCGCGGCCGGGTCGGCCGCGGCCGCGAGCGGGCGTATGCGTATTTCCTTTATCCGCCGGAAAAACCGCTGACCGAAACCGCCCACGACCGGCTGGTGACCATCGCCCAGAACACCGACCTGGGGGCCGGAATGGCCGTGGCGATGAAGGACCTGGAGATCCGCGGCGCCGGCAATCTGTTGGGCGGCGAGCAGTCCGGCCATATCGCCGGTGTGGGCTTCGACCTCTATATCCGGCTCGTCGGCGAGGCCGTCGCAGACTTCCGCGGCGACAAGCCGGCCGAGGACGCCATCGACGTGAAGGTCGACCTGCCGGTCGACGCCAACCTGCCGCACGACTACGTCCCCGGCGAGCGGCTGCGGCTGGAGCTCTATCGCAAGCTCGCCGCGGTCAGCTCGGTCGCCGACCTGGCGGCCGTGCGCGCGGAGATCGCCGACCGCTACGGCCCCTTGCCCCAGCCGGTGCTGAACCTCGTCGACGTGGCGGCGTTCCGGCTCGACGCGCGCCGACACGGGATCACCGAGGTCTCCCTGCAGGGCAACTCGGTGCGGTTCTCGCCGGTCGAGCTGGCCGACTCCAAGGTCATGCGGCTGCAGCGGCTCTATCCGCGCTCGCTCTACAAGACCGCGATGCGCACGGTCTCGGCGCCCCGGCCGTCGACCGCGACCTTCGGCGGGACGCCGCTGCGCGACACCGCGCTGCTCGACTGGTGCCGCGGCCTGCTGGCCGGGGTGGTGGATGAGCAGCCCGCACCGGCTCTCGCCGGGCCGTGAGAAGGTAGCCTCGCCGTGTCCGCCCCCTCGTGAGGATCTCGTGATTCCCAGTACTGCCCGTGCCAGCCGCTGGCGCGCCACGGTCGCGCTGGCCGCCATCACCCTGCTGTCGGTGGCCGGCTGCCAGGCCCGGGCCGGCAGCGCCGCCATCGTCGGCTCCAGCCGGATCACCGACGACCAGGTCCGCCAGGTCGCCCAGGAGGGTCTGCGGGTAAAGACGGTGAGTACGGCCGTCGGCAGCGACATCGGCGGCTATCGCCAGCTCATCCTCGGCCGGCTGCTCAAGCACCTGCTGGTCGCCGACGCCGCCCGCAAGCTGGGCGTGTCGGTCAGCCAGGGTCAGCTCGACACGACGCTCAAGGCCGACGTGCAGCGGCTCGGCGGACGCGCCCAACTGGACGCGGCGCTGGCCGCCGCCCCGCTCAAGCTGCCGCCGAGCGAGCTCCGCCCCTTCCTGCGGGACAGCCTGCTGCTCAACGCGATGGGGGACCGCTTCACGACCGGACTCACGTTCTCCGACGCCGAGGCGAAGAAGTTCTACGACGTCAACGGCGGGGCGCAGAGCGGCCGGTCCTTCGCTCAGCTCAAGCCCCAGGTGCTGGCGGCCCTGCGGCAGCAGCGAGGCGTCGCCAAGGCCGAGGCCTACGTCCAGCAGTACCTGCGCAGCCGGCACGTCACGGTCAATCCCCGCTACGGCCGCTTCGACCAGGCAAAGCTGTTCGACCCGAACGAGGCGTCGGTCATCGTCGGCGCAAAGGACGACCTGGTCCGCGACAGCACCGCGACGCGCAGCTGACCTACCCGTGACCGATCGGCTCGTGCTGGTGCTCACCTCGGCGCGGCTGCCGCCGGGTTTGTTGACCTGGCCGGCCTGGGCGGCCCTGCGCGCATCGCCCGTCTTTGCCGGCGCCGAGTCCGACCAGGTGAGCGCCGTCCGGGCCACCGGCGTAGACGTCACCATCCTGGCCGGGTCACCGGCAGCCCAGGCCCAGGCGTTCCGGCAGCGGGCCAGGCCCGGCGGGGCGGCGGCCTGGCTGGCCGGACCGGACGGCGATCCCCAGCTCCGCGCCGAGGTCGAAAGTCTGCTGGCCGGCTCGCCGGCCGCTGAGTTGGAAGTAGTGCAGGGCTCGTGGGACCCGCCGGGCGCCCGCCTGCTGGAAGCCGTGGCGGTGATGGACCGGCTGCGCTCGCCGGGCGGGTGCCCCTGGGATGCCGAGCAGACGCACAGGTCGCTGATGCCGTACCTGCTGGAGGAGTCCTACGAGGCCTACACCGCGCTGGAAGAGGGCGATCTCGACGGTTTGCGCGAGGAGCTCGGCGACGTGCTACTGCAGGTGCTGTTCCATGCCCGGCTGGCGCAGGAGCTGCCCGGGGCCGAGGCATGGGGCGTCGACGAGGTGGCCGGCGAGCTGGTCGACAAGCTGGTCCGCCGGCACCCGCACGTCTTTGCCGGCACCACGGTAAGCGGCTCGGCCGAGGTGCTGGCCAACTGGGACCAGATCAAGACCGCCGAGAAGTCGCGTACGTCGGTCACCGACGGCATCGCGCTGAGCCAGCCGGCGCTGACCCTGGCGGCGACCCTGCTGCGCAGGGCCGAGAAGGTCGGCATCGCGGTCGACACCGCCGGGGCTGAGACTGCCGATGACGGGCTCGCCGGCGACGGGTTGGGGCGCCGGCTTCTGCGCCTGGTCGTCGAGGCGCGGGCGGGCGGGCAGGACGCCGAGGTGGAGCTGCGCCGGGTGGCCCGCGAGCTCCGCGATGCCATCGTGACCGCCGAGCGGGGAGCGCGGGGCCCGGCGCCGGGCTAGCGCCGGCCCAGGTCGTCGTCGACGTAGCACGGGCCGGAGACGTACCAGCCGGCGACGGCAAAGAGTGCCAGGTCGGCGAACAGCACCACGAACGGGCCGGTCCAGCTGCCCCGCCGGCCGTGCAGCACCCCGACCAGCAGCGGCCCGATCCCGGCGACCACGTAGCCGATGCTCTGGGCGAAGGCGGACAGCGCAACGGTCGTCTCCGGCGTCCGGGTGCGCAGGCCGATCAGCGTCAGCGCCAGCGGAAAGGCGCCGCCGCCCAGGCCGACCAGCACCGCCCACACCCACGCGCCACCCACCGGCGCGATCAGCATCCCGGTGTAGGCGACGAGATAGCAGGCCAGGAAACCCGCGATGATCGCGTGCTGCGAGCGCAGCCGGGCAGCGACGTACGGGACGGCCATCGACACCGGGATCGACACCGAGGACAGGACGGCGATCAACAGCCCGGCCCGGGTCGCGGAGAAGCCGGCCCGCTCCCGGAAGAACTGCGCGAACCACCCGAGCGACACGTAGGCCTGCAGGGACTGGGCGCCGAAGAACAGCGCCAGCGCCCAGGCGGTGCGGCTACCGACCAGCTGGGAGCTGTGCGTGCGGGGGCCGGCATCGGCCGGCTCGGCCGGCAGGGGCACCAATAGCCAGACCAGTGCGGCAACGGCCGACAGGGCAGCCCACGCGCCGAGCCCGAGCCGCCAGTCCTGCCCGCCGCCGATGGTGGAGATCGGGACGGTCACCGCAGCGGCCACGGTGGTGCCGAGCGCCAGGGCGGTCGTGTACGCCGCCGTCATCGGCCCCACCCGGCCGGGGAAGTGCCGCTTCACCATGGACGGCAGCAGCACGTTGCCCATCGCGCCGCCGGCCAGTGCCGGGACGCTCATCGCCAGGAACAGCCAGGCCGAGCCGGCGACCGAGCGCAGCACCAGGCCGGCCGTCATCATCGCCAGCGCCCCGCTCAGCACGCGGCGCGACCCGAAGCGCGCGGCCAGGCCCGGCGTCACCCAGCCGAGCCCGGCGAAGGCCAGGACCGGCATGGTGGTGAGCAGGCCGGCCAGCCCGCTGGACAGGCCGACGCCGCGTTCCAGCTCGTCCAGCAGCGGCCCCACACTGGTGACCGCCGTACGCAGGTTGACCGCGGCCAGCACGATCGCGCCGACCAGCAGCCAAGGCGGGGCGGACGAACGAGCGGCGGTGCCGACGGGTCGATCGGCGCTGCGGGCGGGCTCGGCCCCGACGGTGCTCACACCTTCAATTGTCCGGGGTCGCCCCCCGGGACAGGTGCAGCGCCCCTTACCGCCGGGTCGTCACCACGTCCCCGGCGTCGAAGGCGATCGCGTCCAGGGCCGGCACCGACACGGTCGCCCGGCCACCCGCGTTCACGGTCACAGTCGGGCCGGAGCACCGGCCGGCGTGGTAACTGCCGTGGATGATGTCGCAGTAGGTGCCGGCGGCCAGTCCGGTGGTGAACGTGTGGGTCTGCACGCTGGTCTCGTTGTTGAGCGCGATCCAGCCGAGGTGGCCGCGGCTGAAGGCGATCAGGTTCACCCCGTCGTCGTACCAGTTGGCGACCGGCGCGATGCCGACCCGGTTGTGCCAGCGGACCATGTTTGCCACGCCGGTGACCCGGTCGGTGCAGCTCCAGCCGTTGTTGCAGTCGGTGTTGGTGACGAAGCCTTGGGCGTCGGCGGGCGGCGAGTCGTCGCTGGTGGCGAAGGTGAATCCGGCGTACACCTGCGGCCGGCCGTAGCCGCGGGCCAGCATGAATTCTGTGGCCAGCACGTTGACCGCGCCGTCCTTGTAGCTCAGCGTGGAGCCGTTGCGCTCGCTGTCGTGGTTCTCGACGAAGACCAGCGTCTTGTCGCTCGGCAGCAGCCCGGAGGCCTCGCCGAACACCTGGAGATCGGTGATGTTGCCCCCCGGTGTGGTGTAGCTCTTGAACGCATCGTGGATCTGCGCGGCAAAGTCGAAGCCGAGCAAGTTCCCGACGCCCTCGAAGGCCTGCGGCGCGAGCTTGCCCGGGCCGCCGGGCGGCACTTCCAGGGCGATGTAGGGCCGGGTGCCGTCGACCGTGCGGTGGAGCCGGGACTCGATCGCGGCCAGGTCGGTCTGCCCGACGTGCTTAGCCGCGTCCACCCGGAATCCCGAGACGCCGTAGCTGAGCAGCTTGTTCAGGTAGCCGGCCAGGGTGTTGCGTACGTGGGTCGTCTCGGTACGCAGGTCCGAAAGCCCGACCAGCTCGCAGGTGGTGACTTCCAGGTAGTTGTTGAAGTCGTGGATCGTGCCGTCGGGCTCCGGGCAGGAGCCCGGGTAATGGTGGAAGTTGCGGTATTCGTACAGCCCGGGATAGCGGTACTTCTGGTAGTGCACGCCGCCGTAGGAGACGTCACCTTGGCCGGTCATGTGGTTGATCACGGCGTCGACGTACACCTTGACTCCGGCCTTGCGACAGGTCGCCACCATGGACCGGAATTGCGCCTCGTCGCCCATGCGGCTGGTCAGGTTGTAGTCGACCGGTTGATAGACCTCCCACCACGGGTGCAGGACGGCGGGGTTGACCGCCTCAGTGCGGGAGACGGAATCCTGCGGCGGGGCGACCTGCACGCCGCCATATCCGGATGGGCCGAGGACGGTGGCGCATTCCCGGCCCACCGACGGCCAGTTCCACTCGAAGAGATTCGCGATGACATCGCGCTGCTGCGCCGTCGTGACATCGCGCCGCTGCGGGGTCGCGGAGGCGGCCTGGGCCGGCCCGACGGCGACCAGGGGGACCGCGGCGGCGCCGGACAACAGCAGCGAGACCAGCAGGGCGCGGGCCCGGCGCGGCCGGTGCCCAGCGGCTACGGGACGACGACTCATCGGCTGCTCCTTTGGTCCGTGAATTCCTGCGTGGCGATCGGCCGGGTGCGCGGGGTGCGCGGAAACCTCCGGGTAATCTAGTCCTGTTCAGCCGGGCCGGGAACCCCTGCGGCGGTTAGGGTCCCGGAATGCCGCTTGAATTCATAGCCCTCGCCGAACGCGTGGTCGATGACCTGCTGGAAGCCTCGCCGACCCGCGCCTATTGGGCCGGCGACCATCGCTTCGACGACCGGTTGCCGGACCTCTCCGACGACGCGGTACGCCGGGAAACCGCATTGCTGCGTCGGCGGGCGAGCGAGCTCGAAGCCGTTTCGCCGCACGGTTTGGACGCTCAGGACGACGTCGACCGGCAACTGCTCATCGCGGCCGTCGAGGCGCGGTTGTTCGAGCTCACCGAAACCGACGAGCGCAGCTGGAATCCGCTGCTGCACAATCCCGGCGACCTGATCTTTGGACTGCTGGCCCGCGAGGTTGGAGCGCCCGAGGAGCGGTTGACGGCTCTCGCGGCCCGGCTCGCCGCACTGCCGGACGCTTTGGCGACGGCCGAGCGGGTGCTCGACGACTGCCCTCGCGTGCATGTCGAGACCGCGCTCGGCCAGCTCGACGGGACGATGTCTCTGGTCCGCGACGAGGTACCCAAGCTGTTATCCCGGGCGCCCGGCTGGGAGGCGACAGTGGGCCCGGCGCGCGAGGCGGCCCTGGGCGCCCTGGCCGTACACGAGACGTTCCTGGCGGCGTTGCTCGAGCGGTCCCACCGAGACCCCCGGTTGGGCCGGCCGCTTTGGGAGGCGAAGCTGCGGCACTCCCTCGACAGCGACCTGACCGCCGGCCAGGTGCTCGACGGTGCCCGGGCGCACCTCGAGCGGGCCACCGCCGCCATCACCGAAGCTGCTGCCGAGCTCACCGGTTCGCCGGACGTGGCGGCCGCCCTGGACCTGCTGGCTCGCGACCATCCCGACGACCACACGATCGTGGCCAGGGCCGGCGACACCCTGGTCACGGCTACCGACTTCGTCCAGGCTCACGATCTGGTCTCGATGCCGGACGACCCGATCGAGATCATCGCCATGCCGGAGTATGCCCGCGGCGTCGCCGTCGCCTATTGCGATGCGCCCGGACCGCTGGAGACGCGAGTCTCGCCGACCTTCTATGCCATCTCGCCGACGCCGGCCGACTGGTCGCCGGACCGGGTGGCCTCCTTTTATCGCGAGTACAACGACCACATGTTGTGGAATCTCACAGCGCACGAGGCCATGCCCGGCCATTTCCTACAGTTGGCAATGGCGCGCCGATTCAACGGGTCGAGCCGGGTCCGCGCGGTGTGTCAGAGCGGCTCGTTCATCGAAGGCTGGGCGGTGTACGCCGAGGAGCTGATGGTCGACCTCGGCTACGGCGGCCCGGCCGTCCGCATGCAGCAACTGAAGATGTTTTTGCGGATGACGATCAACGCCATCCTGGACCAGGCGGTGCATTGCGAGGGTCTGACCGAGGCCGAGGCGATGCGGCTCATGACCTCGCAGGGCTTCCAGGAAGAAGGAGAGGCGGCCGGCAAGTGGCGGCGGGCATTGCTCAGCTCCACCCAGCTGTCGACCTACTTCGTCGGCTACACCGAGATGTCGCGGATCGGCCGCGCCCGCCCGGCCGGCACCACGCAGCGGTCCTGGCACGACGCGATGCTGGGCTCGGGCTGCCCGGCGCCACGCCACCTGGCCCAGCTGCTGGGGATCTCGCCGGAGCGCCGATAGGCTGCGCGGCAGGCACAATTGACGTCGCAAAAGTTCGAGCTAGGGGAGTTTGCTGGTGGCTGTGGTCGAGGCGGTCGGCGCCCGAGAGATCCTCGATTCCCGGGGCAATCCGACGGTGGAGGTCGAGGTCGCCCTCGACGACGGCACGATGGCGCGGGCCGCGGTGCCCAGCGGCGCCTCGACCGGCGCCTTCGAAGCGGTCGAATTGCGCGACGGTGGCGACCGTTACGGCGGCAAGGGCGTGCAGCAGGCGGTGACCGCCGTGCTGGACACGATCGGCCCGGAGCTGATCGGGATCGACGCCACCGAGCAGCGCATCATCGACGCCCGCCTGACCGACCTCGACGGCACGGCCGACAAAAGCCGGCTCGGCGCCAACGCCATTCTCGGTGTCTCGCTCGCGGTGGCCCGGGCCGCGGCTGATTCCGCGCAACTGCCGCTGTTCCGCTACCTGGGCGGGCCCAATGCGCACCTGCTGCCCGTGCCGATGATGAACATCGTCAATGGCGGAGCGCATGCCGACAGCAACGTCGACGTGCAGGAATTCATGATCGCGCCGATCGGCGCCCCCACCTTCGCCGAGGCGTTGCGGTGGGGCGCCGAGACCTACCATTCCCTCAAGGGCGTTCTGCAGGGCCGTGGGCTGGCTACCGGTCTCGGCGACGAGGGCGGCTTCGCGCCGAACCTGGCCGGGACGCACGAGGCGCTCGACCTCATCGCGGAGGCGATCGATAAGGCCGGCTATCGCCTGGGAGAGGACATCGCACTCGCGCTCGACGTTGCCGCTTCCGAATTCTTCTCCGACGGCGCCTATCGGTTCGAGGGCGCCCAGCGCAGCGCCGAGGAGATGACGGCGTTCTACGACGAGCTGATCGGGGCCTATCCAATCGTCTCGCTCGAAGACCCGCTGGCCGAGGACGACTGGGCCGGCTGGACCCGGCTGACCGAGCTGCTCGGCGGCCGTACGCAGATCGTCGGCGACGACCTCTTCGTCACCAACCCCGAGCGGATCGCCACCGGCATCAAGATGGGCGCTGCGAATGCCCTGCTGGTCAAGGTGAATCAGATCGGCACCCTGACCGAGACGCTCGACGCGGTCGACCTGGCACACCGGGCCGGCTTCCGGACCATGATGAGCCACCGGTCGGGGGAGACGGAGGACACCACCATCGCCGACCTCGCGGTGGCTGCCGGCTGCGGCCAAATCAAGAGCGGCGCGCCGGCCCGGTCCGAGCGGGTCGCCAAATACAACCAGCTGCTGCGGATCGAAGAAGAGCTCGACGACGGAGCGAGGTACGGCGGCGCCGCGCAGTTCCCCCGGTATTCATCCGCCCGGACGGCCTGAGCAATGCCCCTGCGTCGCCGACCGGCCCGGACCGACCGGATCACCGACCGGCGCCCAGCCGGTGCCGACCGCCGGGCCGGTCGCTCGGTCACCGGCCCGCGGCTGAGCCGTCGGCCTCCCGAGCCTCCGGCCGTCGCGGGCGACCGCCCCGACAAGCGACGGCCGGGACGGCTGACGGGCCGGGCCGCGGTGCTCGGCCTGGCGCTCTGCGCCGTCCTGCTGACGCTGGCCTATCCGATGCGGGCCTACCTCACCCAGCGCCATCAGATCGCCGCCCTCCAGCAGCACCAGAGCGCGCAGCGGCGCGAGATCGCGGCGCTGCAGGCGCGGCAGCAGGTGTGGCGCGACCCGGCCTACGTCAAGGCCCAGGCGCGCAAGCGCCTGCAGTACGTGATGCCGGGAGAGATCGGCTACGTCGTCCTGACGGGTCCGACCGCGCCGTCGGCCCCGGCGGCTCGGCCGGGGACGGTCGTGCGCCCCGGGGCGACCAAGCGCACAGCCTGGTATGCGGAGCTGTGGAGCACCGTCGCGGCAGCCGACTCGGCCCGGTGACCCCGGCGGCCATCAGCGACGCCGACCGCCTCGCGGTGGCGGCCCAGCTCGGTCGTCAGCCCCGGGGGCTGGACCAGGTCGGGCACCGCTGTCGGTGTGGCCGACCCGACGTCGTGGTGACGGCACCGCGCCTCGACGACGGCACGCCCTTTCCCACGACGTTCTATCTGACCTGCCCGCGGGCGTCCGCGGCGGTGTCCACGCTGGAGGCCGGCGGGCTGATGCGGGACATGACCGCCCGGCTGGCCGGCGAGCCCGAGCTGGCCGCCGCCCACCGGGCCGCCCACACCGACTACCTGTCCCGACGCGCCTCCCTCGGGGAGGTGCCGGAGATCGACGGCATCTCCGCGGGCGGCATGCCCGACCGGGTCAAGTGCCTGCACGCGCTGCTGGCCCACGCGCTGGCTGCCGGTCCGGGTGTAAATCCACTGGGCGACGAGACGCTGGCGGCGGTGCGCCCGTGGTGGCCGGGCGGGCCCTGCGTACCGGCCGAGCCGTCATGAGCCGCGTCATGAGCACGGACACTGTGCGGGTCGCCGCGATCGACTGCGGTACGAACTCGATCCGGCTGCTGGTCGCCGATGCCACCGCGACCGGCCTTCGCGACGTCGCCCGTCGGATGCAGATCGTGCGCCTCGGCGAGGGGGTCGACGCCACCGGCGCCTTCACCGCCGCCGCGATCGAACGCACCCGCCGGGCGCTGGCGGCCTACGCCGCCGAGGTGGCCGAGTCCGGGGCCGAGCGGGTCCGGATGGTGGCCACCTCGGCCAGCCGGGACGTGAGCAACCGGGCCGACTTCGCGGCGATGGTGCGCGCCACCGTGCACCTCGACGCCGAGGTGATCAGCGGCGAGGAGGAGGCCCGCCTCTCCTTTGCCGGCGCGACCCGGGACCTGCCCGGCTTCGCCGCGCCCTGGCTGGTGCTCGACATCGGCGGCGGATCGACCGAGTTCGTCCTGGGTCACCACGCGGTGCTGGGCGCCGCCTCGATCAACATCGGCTGCGTACGACTGACCGAGCGGCACCTACGCGGCGACCCCCCGGCGGCCGGTGAGATCGCCGCCGCCCTCGCCGACATCCGGGCCGGGATCGCGCTGGCCGCGGAGTCAGCGCCGCTGGGTCAGGCGAAAACGCTGATCGGCCTGGCCGGATCGGTCACCACGGTCGCGGCACTCGCAATGGGCCTGCCGGCCTATGACAGCGAGCGCATCCACCACAGCCGGATCGGCTACGACCAGGTCGATGCGGTGACGACCATGCTGCTCGCGGCGACCAGGGACGAACGCGCGCGGCTGCCGATGATGCATCCCGGTCGGGTCGACGTGATCGGCGCCGGCGCGCTGATCCTGCGTACGGTGATGGAGGAAGCGCAGCTGGACTCGGTCGTGGCCAGCGAGCACGACATCCTCGACGGCATCGCGTATTCACTGACGGAAGGGTTTTGAGCATGGGCGACAAGGTGAGCTTCCCGAGCAACGGTGACACCGCCGAGGGATATCTGACCGTCCCGGACTCCGGCACCGGCCCCGCGGTCATCGTGATCCAGGAGTGGTGGGGGCTGGTCGGGCATGTGACCGACGTGGCCGACCGCTTCGCCGCCGAAGGATTCATCGCTCTGGCGCCGGACCTCTACCGGGGGAAGACGGCCGCCGAGCCCGACGAGGCGCAGAAGCTGATGATGGGGCTGGCGATGGATCGGGCCGGCCGCGACATCGCCGGCGCCGCGGCCTATCTGGCTGGCCGGCCGGAGAATTCCGGCCGGGGGGTCGGCTGCGTCGGCTTCTGCCTGGGCGGCAGCCTGGCGCTGTGGTCGGCGACCCTGTCGGCCGACATCATCGCCGCGGTCGGCTTCTATCCCGCCGTGCCGTGGGAGAAGATGAGCCCGATCTGGACGGCGTACGACGGCAAGCACGCCATGATTCACACCGACGAACACGAAGGCGGCAGCGCCGCCGAGGGCATCCAGCTCGCCAAGAATGCGATCGAGCAGGCCGGCGGCGACGTGGTGCTCTTCGACTACCCCGGGACCGACCACGCGTTCTTCAACGACCAGCGGCCGGAGGTCTACGACGAGACCGCGTCGGCCGAGGCGTGGTCGCGCACCCTGAACCTGTTCCGGGCCCAGCTGTCCTGAGCTGCGGTCGCGTTGCGTGGCCCCCAGTCGCTGTCGCGCTGTTCGAGCCGAGCCGCCGCAGCCCAGCCGCTCGAAGAAGGTGAGATGAGCCAGATGCCGGTGCGCCGGCTCCCGGGAGCGTGGCCGCTGATGGCCGCCGGCCTGTTGCTGGCCGTCGTCGCGGTGGCGTCGCTGGGCGGTACCGGCACCCGCCTCGGCAGCCGATCACTCGGCATCCACGCCCGCTTCGGTGCCGCAGGCCCGTGCCCGGACCCGACCGGCAGTCCGGCCGCAGGTAGTCCGGCACGGGGCAGCGCGGCGGCGGGCGGAGCGCTGGTGCCGGTCAGTCCTGTCGCAGGCGCAGCCGCCGGCCCAGCCGGCCCCCCCGCGCCGGCCGCCAGTGCCTCAGCCTGCGTCCCCCCCGAGCGCAAGATCGCCTACGGCAGCGGCGGGGACTACAAGCTGATCCAGGTGCTCTTCAGCGGCGTCGGCATCCTCGGCGCGCTGGTGCTGGTCGCGCTGGTGGTCGCCCTGTTCGTCGGCCTCGGCTCGGCCGCCGGCTCGATCCGGGTGCGGCGCCGCCCGCGGGCCAGAGCGGTGGCCGTGCTCGACGATTCCCTCGGTGACGCCCGCGCCACCTCGTCGGCCGCCCGGCTCGGCGAGGCCGTCGAGGCCGGCCTGGTCGATCTGGAGGAGGGCGACCCGCGGCGCGCCGTGATCGCCGCCTGGCGGCGCCTCGAGATCGCGGCCGCCGACGCCGGCACTGCGCGATCTCCGGCCGAGACGCCGGCCGAGCTGACGACCCGGGTACTCAGCGCGCATGCGGTGTCGCCGGTCACCCTGACCCGGCTGGCCGATCTCTACCGGGAGGCGCGGTACTCCCGGCACCAGGTGGACGAGCGGCACCGGGTCGAGGCCCGGCGGGCACTGGAGCGGCTGCGCACCGAGCTGACTGCAGCCGTGACCACCTGATGCGGCCCACCTGATGCGGCCCACCTGATGGGAGCCGGCTGATGTGGCAGCCGGAGCCGGGGCGCCGCGACGAGTCCCGCCGGCCCTACGCCCCGACCACGATCACCGCCCGCGACGTCACCACCATCGTCTGGCGAGCCGTCCTCATCACGGCGGTGAACGAGGGTCTTCTGCTCGTGGCCGGCATCGGCGTACCCGTCGCCCTGGTCGGGCTGCTGGCCCTGTCCGCGCTGGTCGGGGCCCGGATCGTCCGGGCGGCCAAACCCCCGCCGACGGACCCGCCGCTGCCCCGGGCACAGGCCGATCCGCGGCCGGCAGGGCGCCCCTTCGCCGACGTTTCGCGGATGGAGGACCGGCTGGCCTGGGGCGGAGTTGACCTCGAGCACTTCGACCGCGCCGTCCGGCCGGTCCTGATCCGGCTGGCCGACGAGCGGCTGCAACGCCACGGCATCACCCGCGCGGCGCAGCCCGAGCAGGCCCGCCAACTCCTGGGAGAGCAGTTGTGGACACTGGTCACCGGCCCGAGCGTGGCGGCCAAGGCTCCCGGCCCGACGCCGGCGCAGCTGACCCCGCTGGTCGAGCGCCTGGAGGCACTGTGAATCCCCGCGCCATGAGCTTGGACGCGGTCGCGCTCGCCGCCGGCCGGGTGCTCGACGAGGTGGAACGCGCCGTGGTCGGAAAGCGCGAGGCCCTCGAGCTGGTCCTGGTCGGCGTCCTCGCCGGCGGGCATGTGCTGCTGGAGGACTTCCCCGGCCTGGCCAAGACGCTGGCCGCGCGCTCTTTCGCCCAGGCCCTGGGGATCGGCTTTCGCCGGGTGCAGTTCACCCCCGACATGTTGCCGGCCGACATCACCGGCTCCTTCCTGTACGACCAGCGCACGGCCGAATTCACCTTCCGCCCGGGCCCTGTCTTCGCCAACCTCGTCCTCGCCGACGAGGTCAACCGCACGCCCCCCAAGACCCAGGCGGCACTGCTGGAGGCCATGCAGGAGAAGCAGGTGAGCGTGGAGGGCACGACGTACGACCTGGAGCGCCCCTTCCATGTGCTCGCCACCGCCAACCCGATCGAGTACGAAGGCACCTATCCGCTGCCCGAGGCGCAGCTCGACCGCTTCCTGCTGCGCGTCTCCTTCGGTTATCCCGACGCCGACCAGGAGTGGGAAGTGCTGGCGCGCCGGATGGCCCGCCGTCAGGAGGAGCAGACCCTTGCGGCGGTCGTCGACGGCGACCGGCTGCTGGCGATGCAGGCCGCCGTCGAGGAGGTCACCGTCGAGGAGAGCGTCGGGCGTTACGTGGTCGAGCTGGTCGGTGCCACCCGCCGGCACCCCCAGGTGCTGGTCGGTGCCTCTCCGCGCGGCGCCCTGGCGCTGCTGCTGTGCGGGCGGGCCCGCGCGGTGGTCGCCGGCCGCGATTTCGTCACCCCGGAGGACATCAAGGCCCTCGCCGTCCCGGCGCTGGCCCATCGGCTCACCCTCAAGCCTGAGATGTGGCTGCGCCGGGTGGAGCCGGCGGATGTGGTCCGTACCGTCCTGGGCGAGGTGCCCGCCCCCGCCACCGCCGCGTTGCCGTCCTATCCGCCGGCGCCGGCAGGGTCGGCGGGTTCGGCCGGTGCGGCGGGCTCGCGCTGAGCGCCAGCCCGCTGCCGGTCTGGCGGCCGACCCGGGCGCTGCCCCGGGCGGTCGCGATGACCTGCCTGCTGCTGGTGGCGGGCGCGGCGTTCGGCCGCCGGGACCTGGTGGCGCTGGCGGTGCCGTTCGTCCTCGGCACCGCCGTATCGCTGCTGCGCCGGCCGGTCACCCCGCCGCGCGCGCGGCTGGAGGTGCCGACCTACGTGTTGCCCGAGGGCCAGGCGATGGACGTCACCATCGTGGTCGAGTCCGACGAGACCCTCGACGTCGTCGCCGTGACCACGAGGGCCGACCGCTGGCTCGGGGTGGTCGACGGGCAGATCAGCCGGGCGACCCGCCTGGCGGCCGGCGACGAGGCGTCGTTCCCGGTCCGGGTCCGCGCGCTGCGGTGGGGCCGGCACGTGCTCGGCCCGGTGACCGTACGGGCCACCGCTTGCGACGGCCTGCTCGCCTGCCTGCCGCAGACCGCTCCGGCCGAGGGGATCAGCGTGCTGCCGGTCGGCGAGCCGTTCTCGGCGGTCGACGCGGTTCCACGGGCGGCCGGCATCGTCGGGGCGCATCGCTCCCGGCGTCCCGGCGAGGGCGGCGAGCTGGCCGGCGTACGGCAGTTCTCGACCGGCGACCGGCTGCGGCGCATCGACTGGCGGGTCAGCCTCCGTAGCCGGGAGATGTACGTCACCTCCACCCTCTCCGAGCGCGACACCGACGTCGTCGTCCTGCTTGACGTGCTGCACGAGGTCGGCCCCTCGGGCGGGGTCGACGGGGCCGCCAGCAGCCTCGACACCTCCGTCCGCGCGGCCGGCGCGCTGACCGAGCACTATCTCGGCACGGGCGACCGGGTGGGGCTGGTCGAGTACGGCGCCCGGCTGCGCTACCTGCCGCCCCGGGCCGGCCGCCCACAGGTGCGCCGGGCGCTGGCCTGGCTGCGCGATGTGGCCGTCCTGCCCGAGGGAAACGACTCGTCGGTCCGGCTGCTCGGCCCGCGGGTGCTGCCGCCGCAGGCGCTGCTGATCGTGCTCACTCCGCTGGTCGACCAGCGGACAGCCACCATCCTCGCCAGCCTGGCCCGGCGCGCCCAGTCGATCGTCTGCGTCGACACCCTGCCGCCGGGCGTACGGCCGGCGGGCGTGGGGGAGTGGTCGGACCTGGCGTGGCGGCTGTGGCAGCTCGATCGGGCCGCGGTGATCGCCCGGCTGCGTGAGGTGGGGGTGCCGGTCGTGGCGTGGGAGGGCACCGGCAGCCTGGACCTCGTGCTCCGGGACGCGAGCCGGATGCCGGCGGCCGCTCACTCGCTGGGGGCGTCCCGATGAGGCTTGGCGCTCTCAAACCGCCCCGGCCCAAGCTCAGCGCCGGCGTGCTCGTCGTCGCGGCCGCCCGCCTCGCCGTCGCGCTGCTGGGGTTGGCCGCGCTGGACGTCTCGCTGCCGTCGTACACCGGCCTGCCGGCCGTGC
>JAABUL010004675.1_pt1 | contig 18023 bp, 26 predicted proteins | sample 5559151 | NCBI WGS metagenome assembly JAABUL01 (sample SAMN10711876, study PRJNA513368) | rock metagenome | isolation source: Antarctica rocks | place: Antarctica: Victoria Land, Pudding Butte sud | reverse complement strand
AAGTAAGCGATCGTTGATACCGATATTAAATAGCAATTGGAAATCTACCACTCACGCTATTCTGGTCAGGAAATCTGTTGGAAGTCGGCCATGGAAGCTCCACTGCGCTACCTCGATTGAGGTGAGTACATATGTCGAGTACGATAACCGGTGACTATGGATCAGATTCATACATGAGCGCTTTACATACTTTATAGTGCTTCGCCAATTTAAATGCTGTATATTCTGAGCCCTCATACTTTATAAAATACTGGGAAATGTTGGTTAATCAATTGCCATCTTTTCTATATAGTGCTCTGATGATCAACTGCCTTGTTTTATACTCACATAGCCAAGTATGGTACTCTGTATCTCTGGTATAAGTTCATGGATAGTGATATACAGCTTTACTAGGTTAGATGGTCGGAGAAACATTTAGGACGTAGGAGGGAATATAAGGAAGGTTTTTGGGTTCTCGCTAAAAAGCGGTACTATCCCCTGCTCTGGTATTAAGTCACACCTAGCAACGGCTAACTTGCTCGGGTTTAACGGCTGGGCAAACTAACGTACGTAGGTTTAGATGATCTTCAGTCTGGCCTTCATAGGTTTAGCCGTTGCTAGGTGTGACTTAGGTAATACCAGAGCAGGGGATATCGCAGCTATCGCGCAACTAGTCTCTTCCCGCCAAGCCGAATCCAGACCCTACGCAAAGATATCCTTCCCCTCTTCGGTTTCCTGGATACCTCGCAGGATGACCAATTCACGAAACAGTTGCCCTTTCCAACCGAGAAGAAACATGAGCATCATCCCAAACAACGAAAAAAACGCAGCCATGCCGAACACCCAGCCAATACCCACAGCTTGCGACCATTGTTCGAAAAAGAAAGGAAGAGCAAGGCCCAGCGCAAGCCGATACATGTTCATGGCCACAGACACTTCGACTGCATAGCCGACAAAACATTCGACAACGTAGTTGATGCATACTGGAACGCACAGTAGAGCGGAGAAATTGACCATGAAAGTGCCCAGAGCCAGTACCATGTAATGCAAATGATACTGCAATCCGGCCCCGAATATTCCGAGTCCTATGGGAGACGTCATCGCTGGGAAAATCATACTGTAGAGGCGGTACTCTGGATGCCATGTATTGCGTCCAATGCGTCGGGAAGCCCAAAGAGGAAGCCTGTCATTGAAAAGCGTCCCCGAGACTTGAGCAGCAATCAAAGCTACCCAGATGGTAAAGGTGACTTGGATGGAGATCAACGTAAGCGTGTGTACTCCTGACGGCGTCTCACTATCCGTGAAGACATATACATGGTAATGGCTGAACTTACAGGCTGCGTTTTGGCGCGGCGTGAAGCCATAACCTCCTTCGCTTACTGGCGTCTGAAGGAAGATTGTAAGTTCGGTGGAGATCAGGATACTCCAAGCAAAAGTGATGAGCGTGTAGGAGCCTGCTAGAATGGTCGCTGGAGCCATACCGATGGCGAGTGGTAGGATTGTACTTTTTAGCTTATCACAATTTAGCATAGACTCTTGATCCATCTCCTATGAAAACGCACCAATGCTGCGGTCTGGATCTTGGGCACTACGGAAGTTCCAAAACAAAAGGTTCGGGCCCTATTAGCCAAAAATTGCTCAGGAACCTTGGGGTATTGCGTCTTGTCATTTCCCCGCGCAAAACCTGTCTCTTCGACCAGGCAGAAGACCAGAACAACCGCTACTCCCAGCGGAGCAAGTGTCCACCAAAAGATATCCGGCCACGGCTTTGTATTGACGATAAAGCCTCCAATGGTTGGGCTCGCAATTACACCCAGTAGCAGACTCAATTCGTAACAAGCGAATGCTCTTAGTATCAAATCAGCGAAAAGGAGACCAAGTCCTAACATGTAAGAGCTTACTTTCCACGCTGATGTAGGAAGAACATATCCATTATGTATCCAGAGCCAAGGATGGTAGCCACTGAGCCAAAAAGACCAGCAAAAAGTCGTGATTTGAGGAAGGAATCATAATCGTCGCGACCCGTCATCTTTGCGGCCCATAGTTGAGTGGCGATAGCACCTGATAAGCTCCAGAAGATTAAAGAAGTGCGGCCGATCACACGCGCGAATGGGAGAAGAATCAAAGGGCCGACAAAGAGACCGGCGACAGCAGCAGATATTGAGTAAGAAAGCTCGGTAGGGGTCTTATGGTAAGTATGCGAAATGACCACATATCCCGTTTGGTGCGCTGTTGGCGTCGCTGCACCAGCGAAGGCAGCGAAGCACAGCACAAACAGCGTGGTGTACTTTTTCTTCGGGGCCCAATTCTGCAAAGGTCGCGAGACCGAACTGTCAGTCAACGATACCTGGACCTTGGTTGCAGTTGTCTCGCTCGTTCGACCGTCATAATGATCTTTGCGACTTACTAGTGGATCTTTTGGTTCATCACTTGGCTTGGGGATGAGGATGATACCATGCTTTCTATCGGTTCCGAGTTCGAGTTTGCGCTCAGGATCTGCCGCGACAGCCAATTCAGCTTCAGGACCCGCCACATGATGTTCTTCCTGCATCTCGTAGAGGCTTCAACGGCCTTGAGACGGTGTCAGTGTCATAAAGGAAACGTAAGGGGTTCGCGCGTCTGACGAGCGGAAAAAAAATCTAGGCATGCTTTCCCTCAATTGCCTGCGATAGCCGAAGTGGTACCACAACAGTATATCTCAGTTCTACGTTTTAGCAGTGGGCGAATGTAACGTGCGCGACCACGAGAGCCCTGTTCCATGCGGCACAAGGAACGTGTGCGACCCTAAGCACTAATGGACTAGCGTTCTTCATTCGTTACGGCTCGTGTTTGATCGGTCTCGACTACTACGATACTCTTAGAGCGAGAAATTACCAAACCGGGTGCCCGGCTCAAGTCTCCTATCATTGGTGGTAAATCAGGACCTGCAGGAACTAGTGGTGTTGACGTGGAACGTTACAGCGACCATTGGGTGGGTGGCAGGGGGACTATTGCGAGTACGTGGTTTTGGGTCTAAAGTAGACGCACGATGACAAGATGCGGGACATAACAGCCAGGCTACAACTTTCCCGCCATTGGGATCGCCATCATTGAGCGCCTATCGTGGATCCTTCCTTCCTTTTTCGTTATAGGGTCTCCATCGAGACGATAAGGCCTACCATTCGAAGCAAGCAATATGGTACCCCCACTTCCAATCTCCCACTCGCACTCATCTTCGGGCCAACGATGTATCATGTCCAACGTTCACAGCCTAATGCTACAAAGCAGCAGACCTTCATGAAAGAGAGGCCAACCAAGAGGTTTCGGTCTGGGCCCTATCCATGCAGGTATCCCATCGTCCTCAATAACCTCTTAAACATATTCGGCAAAACATCATTAACAAGAGCGAGGAGGGTTCAAGGTCAGCTCTGGCCTTCGAAGCCCGCATTAGTACATGTCTTTTCTCTAGCGTAGTTCGTGTGCCTTTCTCGATGGCTTTATATCGACTTTTGCTGCCAAATCACTCCCAGTTGACTCCACGCTCAAGATCATTGTCGTTTCCTTGTTTGTTCGAGAAATCAACTTCAACTTCAGTGGTCTTTCGCACCGGGAGGCTTCCCAACGGAATCAGATTTTCTTCACTTATCCCGCTCTTGCCTTGGATGGTGCTCGGGTCTACTTTGGTGAGTTGCTCCCGGGTACGGCTTTGTGTGTAGCTCTTGCTTTGGCGAGCTGAGATAGACTCCCGACTCCAAACGAAAAATTGCCGCAGAGCAGGGGTTGAGGCAACGATCATACCTATTTGATCCTCGAGGCTAGTCACGTTAGTATATCCTTCGACCTGGTTTGCTCAATTTGTGAGCTTACATAGACCATATCTCAACTTCAACAAGGTCATCTATAGGTTTATCATGAGTGTTCTATCTCGACGCAGGGTACGGAAAGGCTCATACGTGTAATGTCTTCAGTCACGAAGTTGGTGGTAACCGTTTTTCCAATAGAGGTGGCCGCGGTACTGTCGAACAGTCAGCCACCTCTGAGTTCAAGCCCCCAACAGCGCTAGTAACTCACAAGAAACCAAGTCCCATGATACAACACAACCCAATCTTGGTACGGAAGCTCATTTGTAAGCCTTGCAGGACGAAAACAGGGAGACCGGCAGTCATGAAATCGGTAATCACACTCAATACTTTGGGCCGCTGTTAGCAACGCTTTGACAATGGGAAGATCATGACTTGCCTCCGTATGCTCTGGTTATCTTGGTCACCACTGGGGTAGAAATGCATTTAGGGTGCAAACTCTTGTCCCAGACTCCTTCGAACGGTGTACATTGCACACCAAGTGTGATGACTGCGACGGCAGTGATGATGAAAAATATGGCTATTGTAGCCCAAATGATGGATCTAAGAGTCCTATGGGTACCTGATAACATCCTCAAAATGAACAAACATATCGATGTCTTGACAAAGAACACCGCGATTTCGTTCGCCATCTCCACCAATGTCGACCATTTGACCACTTGCGATATTTCTTCTTTGGTGAGGTAGTAAACGTGCCGCCCGAAGCCGTTCTTGACCTGAAGATGATTCAGAGCTGCTCCATATATGGATACAGCCTAGATAGTGTCAGATCGTTCGCAGAGACAGCGTCTGGTGGTCAATGAAGGGGGAGGATAGAGGGTCGTACCAACGCCACACAGATCATATAGTCATCCCAATGGATTTGATGATGAATGTGAATTTTGGTATACATGCGCAGACACACGAGTACCAGGGCTGGTCCGAGCGTGATCCAAAGAATGATCAGCAGTGCAGGTGCATTGCTGGTGTTTGGGGGTAGGGGATTTGGTGTCCGTTCGTCCATTGGGACGGACGAGAGGCCTCACGAAGTACAGTGAGGACCACAGAGTTCACTCATGGATAGCTGTGTTGTGAAAATTTGCACAGAGCACGTAACTTGCCAAATTCAATGACGAGAGCTCATGTGAACAGGGTTCCGCAAGTATTGTGCTGATCATACGTTCACGGTCGTTCATGGACAAACTACAATCGTCGGTTGGTATGGTGGGTGGGAGGGCATCAATGCTACCGAGTGGTTGAAGGCAATAGATAAGGCTGAACAACACGACGGAGACTCAGAACCTAGGCTGGGACCGGTCCCTGATGACCAGAGTAGATTGTGATCACCGCAGTGGGCGCAGTGTAGATGGGTGGTCCCCCTGCATGCAATGTAGAGGTTGGCACGCATACTGTTACAGAGGGGTAGGGCCTGACGGAGACTTTGTAACTGCTTGTGGTGCGGTCTCCGGGATTCTTATCTATGCGCACAAGGATTCTCCCCCTCAAGGAGCGGTAGTGCAATGCAGCCCTTGTTTCGCCCTATGTGCTGGCCACAAAGGATCTATTGGGTAGAACTCCGGGTGTAACCCAAATTATGTTTGATGTGTCGGTGCTTATTGTCGTGATGGATAGGGGAAGGGCTGCGAGAACCACGACTGACCACTTAGAAGCCAATCTGTGACGTTCTCAGCTGACCTTGTTTACGTAAAATCTTGCAGTATGGCTGAGAAGTTGACGCAGGGTCGGCCGAGGATCCGTTGATGGTGGGCTGCATGGAAATCGTGGCATTCACGTCGCTAAGGGAACATCTAAAAAACAACAAGCCTGTAATTTATCCATACAATTTGAAGTCTCGAAACGATACCGGGCTCGAACCTTCTCTGCTCAAATCCCATCTTGGGAAAGAGTCGGTTGACCTGCCTCTACATGTTTGTATTGTACTGACATCGCGCCCAAGTCATCCATACTATTAATCAGTTGGATGAGGCTCGGAGATGGAGGTGCTGGTACTCGGACTATGTCGGACTGGAACCACTTGTCCGTACTCCAGTCCCACCGAGGGTATTTCTGCTGATGAATGAGTTAGCAATGACCATAGCGTTACAAGAGCTGGGATACGGAGAGATTTATCACATGAGATCCGCTTATGCTAGCGAACGCGATGTCGAGCTATGGATTCAAGCTCTGGAAGCAAAGTATGAAGGTAAAGGAGCGCCTTTTGCCAGAGCACAATGGGATTCAATCTTTGGTGATCGCAAGGTAGGTGTTTCCAAACGTGGGTTTAGCTGCAGATAACGAATTTCCAGGCTGTTTCCGATATCCCATGTGCATTTTTTGCTAGAGATTTGGTCGAGGCTTATCCAGAGGCCAAAGTCATTCTGACCACACGGACGTCAGAAAGCTGGCACAATTCGATGATGCAGACTACCTGGGCTGTCTACCAAGATAGAGTACGATGGATTGCTGCTAAGTTAGACGGTCCAACTGCACGCCGCCGCCGCATGAGCGATTTGTTCTTCCAGCACTTCTTCGGGCACGATTTCCCTCAGTTCGGAAGACGGGTTTTCGATGAGCACAACAACGATGTCCGGCGTCTAGTGCCTTCCGACAAATTCTTGGAATTTCGAGCAACAGACGGCTGGGAGCCATTGTGTAGATTTCTTGAAAAAGCTACACCGCAAGATAAGGCATACCCGAGAACGAATGACGTTCAGTCTTTCCTTACAAGTTTCGAAGCTATGAATAAGACAGTGTTCAGTCAAGTGTTACGGTCGTTGGTTACAAAGACGCTGCCGATTATAATCATCTCCACCATTTTGGGCTGGAAATTTTGGGGAAGTCAGCACTTCAAGGGCCATTAGGTGATACTTGATTATACTTTGATACATCGAGGAAGTATCTAGCCTCGGCTTCAGGTATTCAGTGGCTTGTAATAAACTGGTCAACCGAAGGGAATCATATGAATAGCTTGGAACTCCCGGAATTTATATTAGGAACCCTGCAGAGGTCGTCTTCCGACGACTGTGACCCTGTCTTGATTGATGGCAACACCTTTCCGACACTCCGAGTCCGCTTTGATGAGGCTTCCTCGGAGAGCTTGTCCACTACCATCTCCCAACGGGTCTAAGGCTCGATAGCTCATCTCCTCAAGTGTCAACAGGATGACATCATTGTGCAGCATCATATGTGAGAGATCTGTCTCCTTCCGGTGTTCAAAAACATCGATCAACTCGCTTTCGAGAAATGTCTTTGGCAGATCGGCAACCCACCTAAGGAGGTTATGATCGTAATCCCAAGGATTTCTGCTGGGCGTATAGTATACTTACTTCGGATGCATTCTAGTATCCTTCTGTCCAGTAGGCGCATTAATTGCGGCCGTGAGGTTTGCGGAGGGATTGGCCGGTTGAGCACGAACAATGCTATCACTTGTTTTGAGAATGTGAAGCCTCGCGGAGAAGCTTGACAGCCCAGCAACATACTATCTTGACTCTAAGTCGATTTCGGCCCACTGGATGTAGCCTCCAGGCTCTGTTAATCTGATTGTCAATAAACAAAAGACCCTGTTAAGCTATGGTACCGATTGACTGGAGGTAGATGTAGGTTGTACGCACTGAGCATCTGAATAAACTTCTTCAAGAGCGGCATCGGATCATTATTTTGGACTATCAAAAGGAGAAGGCGGACGTGGACAATGTCGTATTTTCCGATGAGGTCTCTGGAAAGGTCGCTGAACACATCGAAATCATACATGTTGACATTATCGGGTAGCCACTCCTTTGGTGGACACTGGGAAAGGTTGTTATCGAAGCCGTCTAACTGAGCAGAAGGCGGCAAAGTCCGAGCCACCTCAAGTAGCCAGATCCTAGTGCGCAGAGGTGTTGTCAGTGCTTAACATGTCTCTGCACGACTGGTGATCATCGGACACCTGGGACACAGACCCTGTGCCAGTGCCAATGTCGGCGATCTTCAACTCTGGAGTCGAAGTCGGAATGCGTGGATGCAGGTTATAGCCCATCTGGTCTCTCCAAACAAAGTGTTGTAAATTGAGCCTGGATGTTATATGTCAGAGCCCCGCTCATAGAAGGTGAGAGTGAATCGACCTCGCGGTCCCTTGGTAGCCCGTAGCTAGCATGTAACTGCGAGCGTCCTGATCTGGTTTGCTGTCCGCCATTTGCTCCACAAGAGAAAGTGAGATACAGTCCTGAAGAGAGAGTGCGTTTGACCGGCAGCTGGTGAGGTACAGCGAGGTACGGTCAAGGTGAATATTGGTTCGATGTTTCAACCTGTGGCACTGTAGTGTGAGTGCGATATAATCTTTTGGCACTAGATGACTGATACTTAAATTACAAGTGTGGTACGCGCCTCTTCCGATTCGCAGGGATATTCTTAGTCGATGTACGTCAGAACAGGCAGCAATTTCGGAAGCTACTAAAGCCGGCGCATCCAATGCCGAGGCTACCTCGGCGTGCCGTTTCCGCCCTCCCGCCGCGTCCTCAGCCCTGAAGGCTGAAAGCACGATTTCGCATTGTTGCCACCAAGGCTGTTTGAAGATACCCTACTTAAGATATCATTTGTGACTCTGTAATGAGGATGGTCTTGGTCTTTGCATCTAGGTATTTCAAGTCTGCATTCTCAAATGTTGTTGACAATACTGCGTGGCCTGTGGCCCCTCAACGTTTCATTAATTCCGAATTGGCCTATCAGCTTCAATTCTTCTGCTTCTATTGCTAGCTACATCGGCGTAATAGCTGCTCTTGTTGCGCTCAAAGTCCGTGCTCGTCGTGCTGTCGCTCTCTTTCTTCTCACTTCTTGCTGTTGAAAGACTGACATTCTCAGTGTGTGTTCACCAGCATCTACCGTATTACATGGCACCCACTGGCGAAGTATCCTGGCCCTTTCTTGGCACGTGTCACAGACCTTTATGCCGCTTATCATGGTTTCCTTGGAGATATACATCTAGACATGTCACAATGTCATGCAAAGTATGGTCAGTCCGTCCAATGTATATCAGTATCTTATTACTCGCTTACACATTCTCTTTGCCAGGCAGATTTGTCCGCTACGGTCCTAATCGCCTACTTGTGAATTCTAGCAACGGCTTGCATGGTATATAACCCGAAGATATTAGAGCTAGAGCAATTATTAATCTGCTAGATATCTATGGTCACCGTAAGAATGTCCAGAAATCGAAGGCATATTTGCCCATGGTACCCGAGGAAGATAGTTGGTGTACTTTGACCTGTATCAACAAGTCTAAGCATCGCCAAATGCGTCGATTGATCACCCAAGGGCTTTCAGATGACGCCTTGAATACCTTTGAACCTTCCTTGCTTGCAAACCTTGATATCTTTTGTCACAAACTTGGCCAGCACGGTCGAGAGAATAGTGGCTCATGGACAGAAGCTCGAAACATGAACGATTACGGTAGGTCCTACCGCCCGAAACTTTTCATGGTATTGGACGTCAATGTCTGACAAGATTGAGTCAGACAAATGGCTTACACTCGACTTGATGGGTGAATTTGGATTTGGAAGGAAACTTGGATTGTTAGAGACATCGAAGCACCGTTTCATAGTCGATGTAATGCATTTCTACAGTTGTGTGATGGGGTTCTATGAGCAATTTCCTGAAATTGCGAAACTCCGACTCGAGAATTATTTGCTCTCTGGTCAGCGTTTACTACGATTCAATACAGCAGCGCAAGACCAATGGAATGACTGGAAAAATGACTTCTGCAACTCGATTCTGCGAATGCATCAACCACAGCAGAAATCTCTCTTCTCGAACGTTCTCAACTCGCCAGAAAACCTTCAGCTGTCAGAGTTGTGGGCTGAAGGCTCCTTTCTAATGCTGGCTGGTAAGTCGCCAAATTCATAAAATGCTCGAGCAATAGGCTTATGCTTGACGCACAGGATCTGATACATCTGCCACAGCTCTGTCTGGGCTGTTTTTCTACCTGGTGCATAATCAAGACGTTCATCGAAAATTAGAAAAGGAAGTCAGGTCCACCTTTGCAAATGCAGATGATATCATTTCAGGTCCGCTGCTCTCCTCATGCGTCTATCTCCATGCTTGCATCAATGAGACCCTGCGGATGTCCCCATCAACACCCGGAGCTCCTTGGCGAGAGACTCAAGCTGGTGGCGCTATTATAGACGGCAGCTTCATTCCCACGGGCTACGATGTCGGAACATGCATATACGCACTACATCATCGCGAAGATTACTTCCCGCATTCTTACACTTTCTGGCCCGAAAGATGGATCCCAGGAGCTTTAGTGTCGCCAGATCAATTTACAACAGCCCATGAGGCCTTCCACCCATTCTCCCTCGGTCCACGGGGATGCCCTGGTCGATCATTGGCGCTGCTTCAGATCAGCCTGACCTTGGCGCGCGTTGTTTTCGCATTTGATTTTCGTCCTGCCGAGGGGGAACTGGGCCACGTTGGAGAGGGAACTCCTGGCGTAAGCAATGGCCGACACAGATTGACCGAATTTCAACTCGGAGCTCATGTCACTGCCTATAGCAAAGGTCCGTTGCTCCAATTTCGTGCGAAAAAACATCAAGGCAATTGAGTCCGAACAACAAGAGGACTGTGAGCTTAAGGGTGCCGTACGAACGGAGTACACCATCATAGATTCTAGAAGCAAACACCTTGGCAATTGAACGTGACGGGATCCGACTCTCTGGCTCGTAATGCTCGAAAACATGATTATGGGAGTTCAACATCTCCTAAAACAGGCAGGAGGTGCGCGAACAGAATCATTCTCTGGGGCTTAATGGTTTGATACAATCACCTCTCTGCCACTCAAGGCCTTTTGATGTGACCCTCTATCAAAAAGCTATGTACCAAAACTCAAGAATAGATGGAGGGAGATAGATAAGGACCCTGTTACGGCTACATCGAAACTCGGACGATTGGTGGGGTACTTAACTAGTCCTAATGTGCGAGTTGTTTCGAAATCCGTGTAAATAGCTTGTAATTTAGCATGCGTAGCTTATGATAAGCGCCGACCATCCCTTTCGTCAATCTTCTACCGCTAGACTACTGTCTCACAAGATACAAAAAATGTCCCCACCTACAATGCAGTCAATGATGCAAATCTCGCAAAAGATACGGGATGCAAATTCGCGACGCTCGAGCTCAGCACTGTCAATCTTGCAACGACAAAGTCGTCATGATCCTGGACTGAAAACTCCGGGATGGGTTAGCAAGGTTTCCTTTCCAGCGCCCTTGGAGACGAATGTCTGCGAGGCTGTATTCGACGCTATCAACGCACTGTCTGACGACAGCCTCCCTAATCTAAAGAGACCTGATGTCATGGGCGTAGAGGCAGAGTGGGTAGGCAGTCAAGATTGCGACGACGCGAAGATCGTTACGGAACAGGATAAATACGAGGCCATGATGCGAGATGTTCAGAAACCGACCACCATACTCTATGCTCGCGGAGGGGCCTTCTAGTTCGTACCCTTCTACCTTTTCAGTCTCATCTCTGGGATTATGGCTTCCCTATATGTGCCAAACAATAGAGCTCTCTGACCGGTTTCAGTCTCTTCGGTCCCTCCAGACCCCGTCCAACTGCTCTTAGACTCGCCGAATTGACAAAGGGTCGATGTATCACAATCGACTACCGTCTGGCTCCGCAGAACCCTTTCCCAGCCGCTCTCATTGACCTTTTGATCAGCTATCTCTCACTGCTATACCCCCCTCCAGGATCTTTACATGACGCAGTGCCCGCCTCGGCTATAGTCTTAGCGGGTGAGAGCGCAGGTGCGGCCCTTTGCTTGTCCCTCGTTCAGACGATCCTTGCGCTACGAAGACTTCAGGCCAGAGGAAATCCGTTCGTCCAGTTTCATGGAAGAGCGGTGGAAGTCCCAATGCCGGCTGGTATCACAGGTGTAAGTGGTGGGATGGATCAGGGTTTAGCAGTGCCTTCATACACGGAAAATGCCAGATTCGATTGGTTGGCGGACGAGCTACCCTGCTTGAGACCCGGATATCCGACGTGTGAGATATGGCCGTCGGTTCCACCACGCGCCCATATCTACTGTGATGCTGCCCTGCTACATCACCCTTTAGTAAGCCCCGTTACAGCTGAGAGCTGGATTGGGTCCCCACCCATGTGGCTAGTCTCTGGCCAAGAAAGACTTACGGATGCAGTCAAGGTCATCGCAAAGACCGCATGCAAGCAGAAAGTGTGTGTATTATGGGAACAGTATGAGGGGATGCCGCACACATGGCCAATGATCTTGGAAGACTTGCCCCAAACAACATTGTGCTTCCAGCATTGGGCCAGCGCTTGCAACGATCTTGTTGCCCGAGAAGACCGAAATTTGAGCTCACATGGCATTTTTATCACAGTGGAAGATTTACAGGAGAGGCCCGTGAGTGTGGAAAATCTGACTCGGCTTACAGCCGAAGAGGTACGGTCTTTGATCAAGAAAAAGGCAAAGGGAATGAGTGTATGGACTGGGAAAGACGTCAAAGCAAACATGTGATGCGGAGCGACCCGGACTTCGAAAAGTTTCAGATAGTACAAGAAACTTGCAGCCAATCACTGTCCATGCTTACTATTGGCAAACGAATTGTGTCACCCAGCACACCACCATCAAGAATTGTCCACGTACAAAGTCCAAAAGTGAGTAGGAGCGGCTGTATACTTGGATGATAGTTGCCGTACGCAACGACTCCGATACCGCTGTCTGGATAAGACCGGAAATACGACTCAAACTGCAGTAAGGCGCACACACCTTGCAGCATGTGGGGTCTGCGATGCAGGTAAAAACGTTTGATCAGATGCCGCGTAAGCTGGTGTTACCTGGCTGGCGCTGATCATCGCAAATCTTTCTGAGACAGGCAGCTCAGCTACACGACTTACACTTACGCCGCCTAGTCGTCGATGTCTGCCTTGCAGACTTTCCAATTGGTGTGGCGACAATTAACCTTGTGTCTTTTCCACCCTGGGCTTTCTCGTATACAGCTAACTACGAGGTAGAAAGCTACTAAGACGTCTTGCCAAGCAAATCCCTTGGCAAGGCAAGAGCAATGTCTCTCGGCACGTGACAATAACATTATAATCTGATGCTAAAACTCTAAATCAAGTGGGAGGACCCCACCAAAATTCTTGGCTTGAATTTCCCAGCTTTTCTGCGACCCGCGTGCCGACCAACAGCTCTCCTTTTGTGAAACATCACTCGCCTATCTCACAAATACATGCACCTCCGTCTCGGATGTATGACGATGGTTCAAAATCCAAGAATAGCAAACGAAACAGATGAAAGACAGTGACAAGCTACTGTCAGCTCATGGTTTACAGACTAAGGTACTGCGAACTTCTATCGCAAGGAAATGAAACAGACTACTTTTCTTCTGGAGATCGCATCGAAGCAATGATTTGCTCAACGCCAGCGAAACTGAGTTCTTGAAGCGTCTCGGTCCAGATCAGATCCATTAATACCTTGCCGTCGATGTAGAACCAGCGAGCGAGTCTGAGGATCGCAGGAAGTCATTAGCAATATCTTCCAGGACACAGGCACTTCATGGATTATGACATACGGAGCAATCTTGCAGTTCATCAGGAAGCAGCCGTGAGACTCCTTGCCATGTCCCAAGGCAGCGTCGACATAGGTCGCCGCGCCTCTGTCCACAGGTCTTCCCGCGACGGAGAAGAAAATCTTTGCGGCCACGGCAGTGATCCCTTTGGCATGGCGTGACAGTTCCGTGCCTTTGGTGAGCCCTGGGTCGACCATGTTGATGATGATGTCTTCAGGTTTGACATTCTCTGCCAGCCTGACGATGAATAATTGGCACAGCAACTTGGACACACCGTATCTCTCTTCCGCATTCCATGGGGTGACGGCTGTGTCATCGAAGGAGGGCAACATGGGCCTTTTGCTTTTGTTGGGAAACTTGCACAGATGGGACATCATAGAGTTGACAAGGGTAAGTCGTGGCGGATTTTGGCCTTTGGACTTGCTCTTCAAGACCGGGAGTAAGAGGACGCTCAGCAACACTGTACTCATGTGGTTGACCTGTACGGTCGTTTCGTGATCGGTTGCAGGGATGGTCGCGAATGTCACTGGGGCGAGACCGGCATTCAGAATGACGATGTCGATGAGGGAGAGGTTGTCCTGGCACTTGCATACGAAGGCCTTGATAGATTCGTATGTTTCCATGTCCAGCTGCCAAACCTCGATCTTTGCGGAGGGGTTGGCTGCACGAAGCTTGGTAGCCGCTGCGTTGCCTCTTTCGAGAGACCGTACGCCCATCACCAGATGCGAGAGACCGAGAGATAGGAGCTGCCTCGCTGACTCGAACCCAAGTCCAGTGTTTGAACCCGTGACGATTGCGCACTTGCCAGTCAGGTCCGCATATTTCTCCTTAGTCGGCAGCTCGATCTTGGTCAGGAATTGATTCTGGAAGAAGACCGGGCCGAAGTTCTCGGGCAGAGGGGCCATCTCTTTCGAGGAAATCAGCTGCGCGTCGGCAGCTTGGTCCTTACCACTCTTCTGATGTGAGGGCATCTTTGTATCCGTGCAAGGCGGGAGATTTTCCAAGCTAGGTTGGGTTTACAAGTAGCGAATTCGAAGAAAATCTGGCCAGTGGAAGAAATGCTGGAATCAGTGGCAGACTTTACATCCGAAGGTTGAAGGAGAGGAGGAATGGTGGCCGTTGGCTTATATATACAAGCTTTCAACATCTTATCGAGCCTGTAGCTTTTATACATCCTGGGCCCTACCTGGCTATCTGGCAATAGACCGTGAGAGCGAACCCGAAGTCCGGCTGACGTCTCCTGATGGCCCAAGAGACCGCCAGTCCCAATGAGGAAATCGCATATGTCTTGGCATTGATGATAGCCACGCTTTCACAGAATCAACACCGCCCTAACCAGACCGAGCGAAACACCATCAGAAGCCATCGCATGGGAGACTCGTACTTGGAGTACGTACTGCATTCTGGACTGCACACTTCCCATTTCCAGGAAGGGAAAGGAGACTTATTTTGGGGATTGTAAAGCTAGCCTGCAATAGGATATCTCACATGTCTTGGCAACCCTTTAGCGCTGGATCGGTAACACTTTGACCCCGGACAACTTCCTCCTTTGTCATCCACATTCATGGCGAGCAGCCTTTGAATTTACGGCCGTAGACATATATGTAAGTAAACAAGGGTATATATATTCCTTGGCAATATTGGCATACTGCTAAGATACTAGTCCACACCATGCCCGATTAGGTACTCACCGGAGGGGCCTATCTTCCAGTGTCTGCTTTCTCGCCCACCCTGCTGTGCGCCTCGTGATGCAGACGAGTCGAGGGACTCTGGACTCCGATCTTACAGCACCTCTTGATTCCCGAGATGGTGACATCATACATCTTTGTCTGGATCTGTCGACGTCCCGAATCTGAATAATCCCACCGTGCCCTTTCGTGGCGTAATGGCAAGGCCAAAGTGTTAGTACACCATGCTTCCTTCTTTAACAGCCTTGCGGAAGCGGAATTGACCCTTGTGTGACATGCCCGTGTAGATACCGCTGGATTCCACTTCATCGTCAGCACGTCTGATCAAACCGTGAACAAGAAAGACCGCAGGGCCATCAGGAGTCATGCAACAAAGGCCCAGGGGAAATGCCGGAAGGTCGTCCCGCCGCGGTCTTGGATTAGTACTGACCGTGGCCTTGGGCTTGCGCAGGAGTCAGAATCGACAGAATCCCCCTTCCTCTCAATTCCCAAGCGGGTCGGTGGAGACTTCTCTGCGTTACAATTACCCCCGGGCATCGAGCCTGCCATGATTCAGGATCTGGTCAAACGTACGCGTTCCAGACCCTTGCTTCGACTCACTTCGCCTATTCAATGGATGGACCGGCGGCTAACGAGACTTGCAGTCATCAACCTCGATAAGCAGGGGGTATATCCATATGAAGTCTGCCTCCATGTTCATCCCGTGGAGAGGGGCTGGTTTCCGTACATGATGAGCGACATTTGTTGTATCCACTCGATGATGTTTTCGGTCCGGGCCTTTGTGGATAGGGTTCCACATGGCGGCCAAATTAGCCGCCTAGCAGTTTTCCACTATGCTCAAACCTTGCAGCTTCTTCAAGCTCGGCTTATCGCGTTCGAGCAGGGTCAGCAGGATATTGGTCTTAGCGACTCCACCATCATCGTGGTAAGCACTTTGGCCGAGGCTGCAGTGCTCACAGGGGATTTTGCGGCTGCAGAGAATCATGTTGATGGTCTTCTCAAGATCGTCAGCCTAAGGGGTGGTCTGGGGTCTCTGAACACACACAATAATATACAAATCAAGGTCTGCAGGTATGGTTCCGATATTCTCACAAGCAGCATCCGTGTCCATTCTTACCAACATCGTACAAGGATACCATTTCTGACCGGAAAAGTAGGGCCGATTTGGGGCTTGCATTGCGGATGGGGAATCCGGCACGCCTATTTCGAGAGCGGATAGTATGGGACTGCTTTATCGCAGACCGTGGCATGATTCACTGCAGCCATGAGCCTCATGAGGCTCAGATACACGATTTTGTAGACACCCTGGACCCGAAATTGGCCAATAGCTGGAAAGATCTCCACGCCTTCTCCTGCCTGAGCAACCTGGCCTACCAGACGACCCGCAAGCTTTCCCCAGATATCTACAATGAGATGATGATTTCCATCCTCTACCGACTCACGCATCTGTCCTTCAAGGACGAGCCTCTGCAAGAAGCGATTCGAAACGGCTTGCTGACCTTCTCCTCGACAATATTCATGACACGGCGTTACATGCAACAGCCCTACGAGCATCTTTTCAATCTCTTCAGCACTGCCTTGTTCAAGCTGTGTCAGTCTACAAGCATTATCGTGCCGCGGCCGATTATGCTGTGGCTGATGGTTCTGTATCGTGTGGTAGCCTACAAAGAGCCCTCTCCGGAGGACTGGCCGAGCGTCTGGCTCGACAAGGCTGTTTCGCTTACAAGGGTGGACACGTGGCCGGAGGCACACAGCATCCTCAATTCTGTCATGTGGGTTGACTTTGTTCATGATGCGCCAGGAGAGAAAGCTTTCGAAGCAGCCATACAACGTCTGGAAAGACTCAACGCCTGATCATTGATCCGTTTGACATTTTTTCGAATATCTCGTGCCGGTGCTAAGTGGTGTGCGATGAATGAATGTTGCACTTGATGTTTTGGGAGGGAAAGAATGCTTGAGAGTGCGAGTCATCTCACTTTTTGAGACGGGAGATGGGAAGCACGTCATCTGGCTCTTGGGTACTTTGTGAAAGTGGAAGTGTCGTAGAGGTATTTTGAGGTAGGCTATAGTCGGTTCGTTATAGGTTTATGGTATAGATGTAGAAGCGGGAAGGTTCATATCTCGAACCGCATCCCGTGGGTGCGTAGATTTTGTTTAAGGCTCCTGTACTGTGAATACTATAGATGCCATTACGAAACCCGTCCGAATATACACTTTTGCTGCGACTTTGTTGTAGATGGAGTAGGAGCTGATTTTCTGATTGATGGCCTTCTGCTTGCCGGCGAGGTGTCCAAGAAGCCATCATATATTAGGTTCCAGTACGCGGTGCATACGTTACGACATTATTCAACAGCCGTCGTCAGTATCCTTGCTCACCATGGCCTGCTTTATTATGTTATCTCATAGCGTGGGGCTCAGAACAGGCAGCTGATGTTGAAAACTCTTATACCTTCACTTAGGAGACATGTCCTGCTCGACCTGTACTTAGGGGGATAGCGCCAACTTTATAGAGTCCGGGCCCTGTGGGTTCGAGCCCTAAGCGCAGGTATTGGCGGGCGTGGCGGGGTGTGGCGGGGCGTTTACGTTTTGCCGAGCTACGTTCGAATATAAATGTTTTGATTGGCAAGGGCTTCCTCTCTGTTCATAAGATATGATATACAGTCTTTACCATTTCTTTTTCTTCATTGCCTCCTCATCGTCTTCTCGTTCTCCTCTTCTCGCTGGGCTTAGAGATACTTTTGTGTTGTGAACAATCGTTTCACCTTTATCAAATTACCTTCAACTCCTAAGAATAACATCTCATCATGACGGCTCCTTCTACCATTGCCCCCAAGTTCCTGACAAAGGGCAATGAGCTCGGCGTGGTAGCAGTCGGCTTCTCAGGCGGCCAGGTAAACCCTCTACCCATCTCAAGCCCATCCCCCCACTACTCTCAAACCACGCGCAACCCACTAACCCACCCCCCAGTGCAAACCCGGCGTCGACG